>Ga0209963_1000116_pt1 | contig 320993 bp, 299 predicted proteins | sample ThiBio_1000_biof_2_FD_183957 | JGI IMG/M metagenome (GOLD analysis project Ga0209963, IMG submission 183957) | Wastewater bioreactor microbial communities from Cape Town, South Africa - Thiocy_cont_1000_biof (SPAdes) | ecosystem: Engineered > Bioreactor > Thiocyanate-remediating >...
AGCCCAGACCATTGCCGCAAAGAAGGAGAAAGCACCCACCTTGACCAAAACCTGAAACCCAAACCATACATGAAGGCGGGTCACTTCCCGGCGAAAATCCCGGGTCAGCTCTCACCGGAAATCAACAGGCTGGGATATTGGAAAATATCTGGTCCACCTTGGCTGAGGATGCGATGAATAAAATCCTTATCCTAAGGGAAAGAGGCCTAACCGGCGGCACGGAATAGTCGAACATCCTTTCCGGAGCAGCCGGCCAGCCGTCGGCCGCTGACGATTGCCGAAATCTCGATAATATTCCTGCCGCAACATTCGAGCATCTCGACGCTGCAATCCTCGTCCGTACCGTCCTCGGTTGCCGGCTCGCGCCTCAATGGTCGCGATTGAAGACCGAGGCATCGACTTATCCCAGGGCGGCTGGCTCGCGTGTTCGGCGCTGCCGCCGCGACGAGCGTCGCCTTACCCTCTGCGAACGTGGGTTCATCGCTGCCATTGCCTCGTCATCGGGATGCGACTTTGTCGATAAAATAACCGCAACAAAGAAAGCAAACGGGATGGCAAGCCCCAAGGTGCGTAAAGGGTAGTCGACCAAGCTGTGCAGCATCAAGGCAATGATGGCAATGAAGGCGGCCTCCGCCAATCCGGATCGCGAAAAATGCAGGAGAGCCAGCCCCGCAAAAACTCCTATAAGAAGGATGCCGATGATCCCGGTCTCCAACCATAATTCGAGATATTCATTATGGGCGTGATTGGCGAAAACCGATACGATCTGGCTCGCGCGCTCCACGCCGGGATAGACGAGAGTAAAGGTGCCGAGACCGGTGCCGGTCAACCAATGTTCTTCGATCGCCCGCCAGGTCGTTTGATAGAAGACGGCACGCAGATCGTTCTCGATCGCCGAATCGAAGCCGAAACGCCAGGCGATCAGGACGATCGTCGCCACGCCTACGCCCAGCACGCATAGTTTGCGTGCTCTGGATTGCTCCTCCGGATAAAACCAAAGCGCCGAGACCAGCGCAAGCGTCGTCGCGATTGCCATGCCCGCGCGGGAACCCGCCGCAAACAAAACCAGCAGCATCACGGCCAGGACCCCTATAAACGTGCCCACCTGCCGTCGCCTTTTTAGCGTAAGATACGCCAGCAAAGGAATCATGACATAGACCAAGCTGGAAAAGTGATTCTCGTTGGTAAACAGCCCCGCCTGGAAAGGATAGGGAAAGACCTCGCCGCCATTGCTGCTCGTTCCATAAGAAAATTCGATTGTGGCGGCGACCAGATTGACGAACAGGCCAATCAGGAGAAAAGCCGTGAGCCGCTCTTGATCTGCATCAGAAAACCGCGACAGAAAAAGAAAAAAACCAAGCACGCTTAAGGCAAAAAGAGAGGATTCGAGGCTCTTTTGCGGAGCGAGCGAATAAAAGGCGAAATAGGTTCCACCGGTGCCGGGCAAGGCGGGCAGGGTACGCAGCACCGGCACGAATTGTAGCAGCACCAGGCAGAGGATCACGATCGCAAGCAGCCGCGCTGCCATCGGCAGCCGGGTATCGGCGATGCGCGCGAGACCCAGAAACAAGGCTGGCAGCAGAACAATCTCCACCACATGGTCTGTCCAGAGCCCCTGTTCTGTCCCGCCGCCCAGCACAAGCGCCAGAAGGACGACGATGCCAGCGTAGTAAAAATGGAACGAAGCCCGGATCCTGTCCATGCTTAGCCGTCCTGCCGCCGAACCCGGACATAATCGATGAAAAGCGTGCCCTCGTAGCGGTAACGCCAGCTCAAGGGTAGGCGCGCGCTATAGGTCTCGATGCGCTGCAGCTCGCAGCCTTCCGCGGGAACAGAAAACTGAAACGAGGCACTGCGCTCGTCGACCGCCGTTCCGGGCGCGAAATCGAGATGCCCCAGCTCGCCTTGACCGTCTTGGCAGGAGAGGCCAAGCTTCAAAGGCTCCGGGGTGTCCAAATCGAGAGAGGAATATCCTGCCTGGAGCTCATAGGATCCGGGAGTTAGCCTTGTCAGCTGCGAAATATTGCTGAAATTGAGTGGGCCACCTAGAAATCGGACGGCTATGGCTTTGTCGTCCTGCGTGGCTTCCCCCGCAGCCGCTCCCTCTGTTTTGGAAGATCGTCGCTGGCTGACCAAGCTGATATCAGCCCCCGCCTGCGGACGTATCTGCCAGTCGAACGGACTTCCCGAAAGAGGTTTGCTAAATGACCCATTATAGACAAAACCCGTAATCGGATTCGTCGACGCTCGAGTCAGAACGAAAAGGCTATAGGCGTCGGAAAAGCGCCTGGCCCGCAAAAGCGCGTTGGTAACCGAGTTGATGGACCACGCCAAGTCCGTGATCCCTGCCTCATGCCATGCAAGAACCATGCGATAGGCTGGCGTCAAAAGTACATCGTTCCGGGTCATGCTGGCTATGAGCCGCCGGCGTATCAACGGGTCGGGACCAAAACGATCGCTAATCGTCTGAAAAGCCTCCGGATTGTCCAACAGGGTTGGAAGCGCCGCTTCTACCTTGGGCCAATATTCTGGCCAGCGGCGCGCGATGATCTCCATGTTGCGGGACGCTGTTACGAGATCGCCTGCGCGCACTGAAGCGTCCATCATATGCGCCAACGCTTGTATCTCGGTGGGCAGAAGCGCCAGCGCATAATGGAACAATTCCTTTGCTGCGTCGCGGTCGCCTTGCTGTTCCTCAAGAATGCCAAGCAGGGAATAAAAACGCGCATCGATCGGGCTCAATCGGATGCCCGTCTGCACCTGCCCAATGACGTCCTCTCCCGTGTCTTGGTCAGCCTGCTGCAGAGCGCTGAGGATGACGTCGATACGAATATCCGACGCCAAAGGATCAAGCATCAAGGCCGATTCCGGATCGGCCTTGCCGAGCAGTAAGGCGCTCGTGTCAAGCAGCGCGGCGCATGAGACGATCAAGCAGATCGGAAGCAAGGCGAGCCAGCTTGCCGTGGAGAGGAGGCTGGGCTTGCTCCGGTACAGTCTGATCTTCGATCTCTGCTGTGTCATAATTATAATAATTATAGTTCATATACCGGTAGGCGTAATTGTAATCGAGCCGGTCCACGCTGAATTTCGTAAGCGCTGCACCGACGACGTTGCCGCCTGCCGCTTTCAGCCGCCCAAGAGCGGATTTCACGGATTTGCGGGTTGCCTGTTTGGCCGCGACGACAAGAAGTGTGGCGTCGGTCTGCCGGGCCAGAATAGGGGCATCGGAGAGACCCATCACCGGTGGCCCGTCGATGATCGTCAGATCGAAATTCTTGGAGCAATATTGCAAAATAAGCGCCATACGCTGGGAGGTCAGCAGATCCACCGGATTGGGAGGTATGGTTCCGGCCGGGAGAAGCATAAGGGGTATCTCGCCAAATTGATGAAAGAAGGAGCTCACCTCTCGCCGCTCGGCCACGCTTGAGAGCAAATTGCTCAGCCCAAGCGTGTTACTTACCTTAAAAAAGCGGTGCAATTGCGGCTTGCGCATATCCGCATCGATAATGATGACCTGCCGGCCCAGAGCGCAAAAGTCTTGCGCAAGCTTATAGGCGGTGGTGGATTTGCCCTCCGAAGGCTCCGCGGATGTAACGAAGAGCGACCGAATGGAATGCTCCGTACCGGTAAATTGTAACGAGGTGCGCAACGATCGATAAGCTTCGGAAAGGCCGGACTTGGGATCGTCAAACTCCTCCAGCGGCTGCGCCGCCTTGGCCATGGGAATGATCCCAAGCACCGGCAGCTTCAGTTCCTTTTCGACCTGATCGGGTACCGAGAACGTGTTGTTCAACAGCTCGATGATATAGATGAGGCCCGCTGCAAGAGCGCCGAAAAGGGCGATAGCCAGGGCAAGATCTTTTTTTAAGCTAGGGGAGGAGCGCACAGTCGGCGGCAAAGCGCTTTCGACTATCGAGGCATTTGCGGTCCTAAGCTCCGCGCCAACTCCGGCTTCGTTGAGCTTGGTTACCAGATTGTCATACTGCGCACGATCGGAATCGACCTCACGCTTCAAGATCGAATATTGAATGCTCTTATCCTGAAAATCCGATTGCTGCTTGGAGAGATCGTCAAGTTCGGTCTGCAGAGCTGCAACCTTCTGCTGCGCCTGCTGATAGCGGATCTCGACCGATTTGGCGATGGCCCCCACCTCCTGATCGATAGCATCCTCAAGCTGATTGATCTGGGCCTTTAGGCCGAGCATTTCAGGAAAATCGGGCTTCAACGTTCCGCGCTTTTGCTGATAGGTGGCCTTCAACTCCGCAATCTTCTGCTTTGCGTTCTGAATCGAGTCGCTGGCAAAAACCTCCGGCAGGGTAGAAGCGTTGCCTTCCTTGACCTGATCGTAAAAGCGCTTGGCAGCGACGCGTGCCTCAATTGCATCCGCCAAAGCCTTGTTTAGCTCGGTAATGTTGGCGGAGATGAGCGAGTCGCTGCTATCGCCTATGATCGCGATGCCGGCCTGTTTGGCATAGGCAACCAGCCGCGATTCCGCGTCCTGAAGCTTATTCTTGGCCTCGATTACCTGCTGTTGGATAAATTGACGCGCCAGATCGGAAGTTTCGCTGCGTCGGTCCACATTCTGGTCGATAAAGGAATGAGCAACCTGATTGGCGACCTCTGCCGCATATTTGGGGTCGGCATGCGTATAATTGATGGAGAGGATTGAGGTATCCCGGATAAGATCCACGTCGAGATTATCCATGATCTTTTTGATCGCGGACCGTTGCCGATCCTCCGCCGAGAGCCCTTCCAGGTCCGCTGTTCGGGGGGTGCCCAAAGCGCGGTGCACGAGGTTCATCAACGAGAAGGTCGGAGTAGGCGCCAGGAACTTGTCGTCATTGGCCAGATCAAGCTTGAAGACGACGCGCTTGGCTACGTCTCGACTTAGCATCTCCTCCCGCGCGGTTTGAAACGCACGCAGATCGCTTGATAGCGACGTAACCGACAGATCCTGGATGACCTTGTTTCCGGACGTATCGATCTCGATCTTGTTGACGGCGCTGTAGAGCGGTGTCTGCAGCAGCGTCACAAGGACGCCAACCACAATCCCGGCAAGAAGGAAGGCTGCGATCAACCACCGATAATGGATGACGTACCAGATGAGCTTGAGCGGATCGAAGCGCTCCTCTTCCTCGAAGCCGCCCGGCCCGTAGCCGGCGCCATCCATCGGGTGATAATAGACCAACCCACCTGGCTGGCCCGCCGGAACCGGCGCTATCGGTCGTCCTTGAGGTTCGAATTTGTTCACAGCTCACATGCTCTCAGCTGGTGCGCTCTTTCTATCCGGACCGGTTTTTTAGCTGGCATTCCTTTAGAGCCCCGACATGACGCCGATATACGCGCCTCTCCCGAGAATCCCTAGAACATCGCCAAGGTTCTGCATCGCAACCTTAGAGCCGGACTTGAAGGAAACGACAATGTCCCCGCCGTAGATACGCGGATCGGGACGATGTCCTTGACGGATCTCCTTGACGTCATAATTCGCCACCAGCTTGCGAGCACCGACCTGCCGGAAAACATAGATCTTCGATTCGTCCGCCATTTTATCGAGGCCACCAGCTTCGGCGATCACCTGCAGCAGCGTGGAATTGCCTGCAATAGGATATATTCCCGGCTTTGTCACCGACCCATCGACCGTCACCTGCTGCCCCGCCGATTGCTTCATCAAAACCGAAACTTGCGGGTTTTGCAGGTATTTCGCGCCATAGCGCTGGGTGATTTCGTTTTGAAGGGCCAGGACCGTTTTTCCGGCCGCCTTCACCTCACCGACCAATGGAAGAGAGATGCTTCCATTGTTATCAACCTGAACCGTACGATTGAGATCAGGGACCTGAAATACATCGATTTCAAGCTGGTCGTTGGGCGCGATCGGAACGTCCTGGCCGTTGTTTGTATCCACAGGGGGAGGAAGATTGGGGACGAGTTGGAGACCTTTTGTCTGACTGCCACCTGACGCCGACGCAAGTTGGAGATCGGGAGGGCTCTGCGAGGTGCTCGTGCACGCCGCGAGAAAAAGGGCTAGACCAGAAATCGTCAACAAATTCGCGATTGAGGCGATAATCCGCATCCTACTCCAACTCAGTTCCGACGGTTGATCTTGGGGCTCGGTCTTGCCGACAAGACCTTCGTTACGGACCGAACAACCGGAGCGCCAGATTGATTCGAAACTATATGCTGCGACACCAAGGGGCAAGCAAAACCCGCTCAGCTCTCGGATTCCCTGGTCGCGGTCCGACGCTTCTCCCTTAGCCGCTCTGCGACCGGTCGAGCCGGTGTTTATTTGGGGACCAAACAATATAGATCCCACCAAGCTTTATCACGGGAACTTTTTTATCCCGTTCGATCGACCGAAGATATCGGTAAGTTTTGACCTTGATCTTACCTCCAGGAAGGCGGATGCGTACCGGGAACATGACCTGAAAACTCCAAACGGAAATTAAAGAATGTATACAAAACGAAAGTTAATATCAACGGTATCGCAATTCTATGAAAAGGCGAGCCAGGTCAAAATGCTACTGCGGCACGGCGAGATGAGGATCAAGATTCACGAAGGCCATATCGCGACCAGCACTAGGGCCGGCATCCTGTCCATGACGGGGAGCAATGCTTTGGGAAGATAAGGTTTCGACAAATTCTACATGGACCGAACAAAGTCACCGGCACGCTTAAAGCGCGTACGCTCATATCTGAGACGATCGTTGCCGAAGCAAGGGGAGTGGCCGGTTATCCATTCCAGGAACGGACCCGATCCAGCGCCCGGGCTACCAGCGACTGAGCCTCTGCCGGCGTTGAAGCTTCGGCATAGCAGCGCAGTTCCGGAGCGTTGCCGGAAGGCCGCAAATGTACGATCTCTCCAGAGGATAGCGTTACACGCAGGCCGTCGGTTCGATCCAGCGTGACGACCTCGCCCAGCGGAGAAAGAAAATCACGAAGCGCTGTGTTTCCGCTTGATAGATGCTCCATCAGCGCTTGCGACTGCTCTGCAGGGAAGTGTTCCAGCCTATCACTGGCGCATACTGGCAGTGGCCAACTCTTCGCCAGGACCGATAACGCTACGCCGGACTGGCGTGCCGATTGTAGCACCGCGAGGATGGGAAGAATGGCGTCGCGCGTTGGCAGGGCCGAACCACCGGTGCCGTTCCGCTGAAAGGATGAGCCGAGCATGAAGCCGCCATTCGCCTCGAAGCCGACGACCTTCCTGCCGTCCATCGCGGTCTCCCGCATGGCGCTAATCACAAAGGGCGAACCGACGCGAGTTCGCACCACTTCAAATCCTAGGCCAGAATGGATGCCCGAATTGGAGGTAATCGGTGTGACAACTATGTCCGCACCCACCCACCACGCCGTCACGAGGCCAATGATGTCTCCCCGTAATTGAACTCCATTTTCATCAGCGATGAGCGGTCGGTCAGCATCGCCGTCGGCCGAGACGATGGCGTCCAGTCCGTATTCACCGGCCCATGACGAAAACATCTCGATCGTTTCGGCCGGGATCGCCTCCGTATCGACGGCAATGAAATAGGGCGTCCTGGCAAGGGGCATGACGCTTGCGCCGAGGGACTCCAGAAGCTCGACCAGGAAGTCGCGCGCGACCGAACTGTGCTGGTAAACACCTATTTTAACGCCAGAAAGCGCATTCTTGGTGGCCAAACCCCTGCTACGGTCGAGGTACCATCTATGCGCCTTCGCTTCCTCATGAGCGATAAAGCCATAGTTCCGGGTCGGCAATTCATCCGTAACTCGGGGGGCTTCGACCATTGCCGTGATAGCCGCCTCGTCGGATTTGCCGATTTCAGCGTCGGGAAGGAAGAACTTAATACCATTGCGTTCAGCCGGAATATGAGAACCAGTCACCATCAGAGCAGCAGCCCCATGGGACCAAGCGTAGCCTGCCAGCGCGGGGGTCGGCAGCGCGCCACAATCAACGACGTTTAGCCCCATCCCGGAAAGGACATTTGCGCTTAGAGCCGAAATGGCCGGGCTGCTTGCGCGAAGATCTCGGCCGATGAAAATGCGTCCACCCGGGCGCAATGCACCAATTTCAAGCAGATATCGGGCGAAAGCTTTCGTATATGCTGCCGTCTGCGGACTTAGAAGATCCGTAGCAAGTCCGCGCAGACCGCTCGTGCCAAATTTCATTCCTGATCCTTGATCATCGATGACGGCAGGATAGCAAATTTTTGCTGCCTTGCGTATCGGAGAGGAATGTCAAAACTGTAGCTTTTTGGACCATCCAGCTACAGGGCATCACCCAATCATCGCATAGCCCTATCGGCGTTGCCCGAAATCCATTTAAAGATTCGGCGAATCAGGTCGCGTTTCGCCGGGAAAGCGCGTCCTCCCAGCGCAATGCATCGCTGACGATCAGATCGAGATCGTTGCGGGCGGGAGCCCAGCCGAGCTCGCGCTGCGCCAGTTCCGAATTGGCGACGATCGAAGGAGGATCGCCCGGGCGTCGTCCCGCCATTTCCACGTTCAACTCTCCTCCGTGTACCCGGCGCACGCTGTCGACGACCTCCAGCACCGAATAGCCGTGTCCGTAGCCGCAATTCGCGATCAGGCTGCGGCCGCCGCCGCGCAGCCGCTCGAGCGCCAGGCGATGCGCCGCCGCGAGATCGCTGACGTGGATATAGTCGCGTACACAGGTGCCGTCAGGCGTCGGATAGTCGGTGCCGAAGACCTGCAGCCTGTCCCGCTTGCCGAGCGCGGCCTCGCAGGCGACCTTGATGAGATGCGTCGCCCCTTTCGTCGACTGGCCGGTGCGCCCCTTGGGATCGGCGCCGGCAACGTTGAAGTAGCGCAACGCCGTGTAGCGGAAATCGGGGAAGGCCGCGGCCGCGTCGCCGAGCATCCATTCGGTCATCAGCTTCGACCGGCCGTAGGGTGATTCCGGCGACAGGCCGGCATCCTCGCGCACCGGCTTCAGCCCGGCCGTCCCATAGACGGCGGCGGTCGAGGAAAAAATGAAGCGTCGGACGCCGAGACGGATGGCCGTCTCGATGAGAGTCCGACTCTTGCAGGTGTTGTTCTCGTAATAGCCGAGCGGGTCGGCGACGGATTCCGGCACCACGATCGATCCGGCGAAATGGATGACGGAATCGACGCTATGCTCGCGGATGACCTGTTCGAGCAGCGCGGGGTCGCCGATATCGCCGACGACGAGCTTTGCCTCTGGCGCCACCGCCCAGTCGAAACCGGTCGAGAGCCGGTCGACGACCACGACCTCTTCGCCGGCGTCACACAGTTCCCATACCATATGGCTGCCGATATATCCGGCACCGCCCGTCACGAGCACACTCATGGCCGATCCCTCCAGCACTCCCCAGCGCTATCTTCTCGCTATTTGATTGTGATTCGGTTGCAAAACAAGGCGGCGCGGCCTCCGGTGGATTACGTGGCATCCGGGCTGCCCGCTTTCGGCGGCCGGCCTGCGCGTCGTCGGGCCGTCGCGCTGCGTCCTTCAATCATTTGCACTGGAGGGGACTCAAGGCTAATCATTGCCTGGCGGCAACGGGCGGCTCCGATATCCGGGCGGCCGTCCGGCTCTGCCCGGGTTTTCAACACGTGCGCGGCGGGTCGTCAGCCTTGGCCGCAGCCGTAAAGAGGCAACGATCATGAAGAATGGAAAAGCGCGGCGGCGGTTGCGCTCGCAGGAATGGTTCGACAACCCCGACGATCCTGGCATGACCGCGCTCTATGTCGAGCGCTACCTGAACTACGGCCTCACCCGCGAGGAGCTCCAGTCCGGCAAGCCGATCATCGGCATCGCGCAGACGGGCTCGGACCTTTCGCCGTGCAACCGGCATCATCTTGAACTCGCCAAGCGCGTTCGCGAGGGCATCGCGGCGGCCGGCGGCATCACATTCGAGTTTCCCTGTCATCCGATCCAGGAAACGGGCAAGCGGCCGACCGCCGCGCTCGACCGCAACCTGGCCTACCTGTCGCTGGTGGAGGTGCTCTACGGCTATCCGCTCGACGGCGTGGTCCTCATGATCGGATGCGACAAGACCACGCCGGCCCTGCTGATGGCCGCCGCAACGGTGAACATACCGGCGATCGCGCTCTCTGTCGGGCCGATGCTGAACGGGTGGCACAGGGGCGAGCGCACCGGTTCGGGAACCGTCGTCTGGAAATCGCGCGAGCGGCTCGCCGCCGGCGAGATCGACTATGACGAGTTCATGGACGCCGTCGCCTCGTCAGCGCCTTCGACCGGCTATTGCAACACGATGGGGACGGCCACGACCATGAATTCGCTGGCGGAGGCGCTCGGCATGCAATTGCCGGGCTCCGCGGCGATCCCCGCGCCCTACCGGGAGCGCGGCCAGATGGCCTATGCCACCGGCAGGCGCATCGTGGCCATGGTGGAAGAGGATCTGAAACCTTCCGAGATCATGACGCGCGAGGCCTTCGAAAACGCCATCGTCGTCAATTCCGCCATCGGCGGCTCGACCAACGCGCCGATCCATCTGAACGCCATCGCGCGCCATCTCGGCGTGCCGCTCGACAATGACGACTGGCAGGCGATCGGCAATAAGATTCCGTTGCTGGTCAATCTCCAGCCCGCAGGTGAATATCTCGGCGAGGACTATTGCCACGCTGGCGGTGTCCCCGCGGTCGTCATGGAACTGATGAAAGCCGGGCTCCTGCCGCACCCGGAGGCCATGACCGTGAACGGCAAGGCCATCGGCGACAATTGCGCGAACGCGGAGAACCTCGACCCTAAGGTCATCCGGACCGTGGCCGATCCGCTCAAGCAGAATGCCGGCTTCATCAATCTCAAGGGTAACCTTTTTGACAGCGCTATCATGAAGACCAGCGTGATCTCCGAGGAGTTCCGCAATCGCTATCTCTCCAACCCGGACGATCCCGAGGCGTTCGAGGGAAAGGCCGTCGTCTTCGAAGGCCCGGAGGACTACCACAAGCGCATCGAGGATCCGGGGCTCGGCATCGACGAGCATACGATCCTCTTCATGCGCGGCACCGGCCCCGTCGGCTATCCCGGCGGCGCCGAAGTCGTGAACATGCAGCCGCCCGCCAGCCTCATAAAGAAGGGCGTCCACGCTCTTCCCTGCATCGGCGACGGGCGGCAGTCCGGCACGTCGGGTTCGCCCTCGATCCTGAACGCTTCGCCCGAGGCCGCGACGGGAGGCGGGCTGGCGCTCCTGAAGAACGGCGACCGCGTCCGCATCGATCTGAACAAGGGAACCGCCAACATTCTGATCGACGATGCTGAGCTTGCGCGACGGCGGGAGGAATTGCGGAAAGCAGGAGGGTATCATTACCCCGCCCACCAGACGCCCTGGCAGGAGATCCAGCGGGGCATGGTGGACGAGCTTGCCGCCGGCATGATCCTCAAGCCCGCGACCAAGTACCAGCACATCGCTCAGGGTAAGGGCATCCCGCGAAACAATCACTGAGATAGTCGTGTCGGGCCGCGGCGGCGGATCGACACTGTCGGGATGGGCTCACGACGGTGTCCCGTCCCGCGATCCTTATGATCGCATCCGATGCATCATGTTCGCGCGCCGCGCGAATCCCGATTCGCCCAGCATCCGCACCACGGTTGCGCCGACGAGCCCTCCGGCCCCGGTGACTGCGACTACGGCGTGATTTCCGTCAGCCATGTCTGTCGGCCGGGCCGCCAAGCTGCCAGGCGGCGGAGATTGAAATGCGATCCATATCGGTCCGTGTCGTTGCCGCTTATCGTGATTTTATTTGGGCCGCGCATTCCATGTCGACCGGCGGGGGGCCAAATCTTGTGAACGCCTCGCTGCCTTCGTGAGGGGAAAGGGATTGCGCGAGCCGCCGGATTAAAGCAAAACCCCTTTCGTTGCGGGCGTTTTGATCGCGTTACTCTCCTTTGACCGTCGGGATCGGAAAATGAGAGGTTGCGCCCCAATCCGGATCAGTTCGCCTGACCAAGCTGGAACGCCGAATGCCGCAAAATCTTGCCCGCCGGGTCCCGCTGACCCATCTGGACCGCCTCGAGGCGGAATCCATTCACATCTTCCGCGAGGTTGCGGCGAATTTTTCCAGGCCGGTGATGCTCTATTCCATCGGCAAGGACTCTTCGGTCCTGCTGCACCTTGCCATGAAGGCCTTCTACCCGGCGAAGCCGCCTTTTCCGCTGCTCCATGTCGACACCACATGGAAGTTCCGCGAGATGATCGCCTTCCGCGATCGCATCGCGGAGGAGTTCGGCCTCAACCTCATCGTCCATGTCAACGAGGAGGGCGTGCGCGATCGCGTCAACCCGTTCGATCACGGCTCGAATTTCCACACCTATGTCATGAAGACCGTGGCGCTCCGTCAGGCGCTCGACAAATACCGCTTCGACGCGGCCTTCGGGGGCGCCCGCCGCGACGAGGAGAAATCCCGCGCCAAGGAGCGGATTTTTTCCTTCCGTAACGCCGCCCACGCTTGGGACCCCAAGAACCAGCGGCCGGAGATGTGGCGCATCTACAATACGCGGATTTCCGCCGGCGAATCGATCCGGGTGTTCCCGCTGTCGAACTGGACCGAGCTCGATATCTGGCAATACGTCCTGCGCGAGGACATCCCGATCGTTCCGCTTTACTTCGCGAAGAGAAGGCCGGTTGTCGAGCGCGACGGCATGCTCATCATGGTCGACGACGACCGCATGAAGCTGCGCGACGGCGAGAAGGTCGAGGAGCGCATGGTCCGGTTCCGCACCCTCGGCTGCTATCCGCTGACCGGGGCGATCGAATCCGACGCCGACAGCCTGGAGGCGATCGTCGGCGAGATGCTGACGGCCCGCACCTCGGAGCGGCAGGGGCGGCTCATCGACAAGGACGAATCCGGCTCGATGGAGAAGAAGAAGCGGGAAGGGTATTTCTGACCGTGCAGCAGCATCTGAAGATCGAGAAGGATGACGAAGCGGCCGACGTGCGCGACTATCTGGCGCTCCAGGAACAGAAAACGCTGCTCCGTTTCCTGACCTGCGGCTCGGTGGACGACGGAAAGTCGACGCTGATCGGCCGGCTGCTCTACGACACCAGGCTCATCTTCGAGGACCAGCTTTCGGCGCTCGAACGCGATTCGCGCCGGCACGGCACGACGGGCGACGATATCGACTTTGCGCTCCTCGTGGACGGGCTCGAGGCGGAGCGCGAGCAGGGCATCACCATCGACGTGGCCTACCGGTTCTTCGCCACGCCGAAGCGCAAATTCGTCGTCGCCGACACGCCCGGCCACGAACAATATACGCGCAACATGGCGACCGGCGCCTCGACGGCGGACGCGGCTGTCGTGCTGGTCGATGCGCGGCAGGGCGTACTGCGCCAGACGCGCCGCCATACGATCATCGTCTCGCTGCTCGGCATCCGCCACGTCGTGCTGGCGGTCAACAAGATCGACCTCGTCGAGTTCGACCGCGCGACTTTCGAGAGGATCGCCGCCGAGTACCGGGCGTTCGCGGAGGGCCTGGGGTTCCGCACCATCATGCCGATCCCGCTTTCCGCCCGCTATGGCGACAACGTCACCCAGCCGTCGGAAAGGATGGACTGGTACGAGGGTCCCGCGCTTCTCGGCTATCTGGAAAGTCTCCCTCTCGACGACGAGGCGAAGGAGCGGCCGTTCCGCTTCCCGATTCAGTATGTGAACCGGCCGGACCTCGACTTCCGCGGCTTCGCCGGCACCGTCGCCTCCGGAAGCGTGTCGAGGGGAGACCCGGTGGTCATCGCAAAATCCGGCAAGGCCTCGCGCGTCAGCCGCATCGTCGCCTATGGCGGGGACCTCGAGAGAGCCACCGAAGGGCAGGCTGTCACCCTTCTTCTGGAGGACGACATCGAAGCCTCGCGCGGCAACATGCTCGTCGCGCCGGATGCGCGCCCGCAGGTCGCCGACCAGTTCACCGCCGATATCGTCTGGTTCGACGAGCATGCGCTGCTGCCCGGCCGCTCCTATCTGCTGCGCACCGAGACCGACCAGGCGAACGCCACGGTCACCGAACTCAAATACCGAATCGAGATCAACAGCTTGGCCCATGAAGCCGCGAAATCGCTGGAGATGAACGAGGTCGGCGTCTGCAACCTCTCGCTGCAGGCGCCGATCGCTTTCGACGCCTTCGCCGAGAACCGCGCCACCGGTTCCTTCGTGCTGATCGATCGCCGCACCAACGCCACGGTCGGAGCCGGCATGATCCTGCATGGGTTGCGCAGGGCCGAGAACATCCACTGGCAGGCGCTCGATGTCGACCGCGCCGCGCGCGCCGCGCTGAAGCTGCAGCGGCCGGCCGTGCTCTGGTTCACGGGCCTGTCCGGTTCCGGCAAGTCGACCATCGCCAACCTGCTCGAGAAGAAGCTGCACGCCGCCGGCCGCCATACCTACATCCTCGACGGCGACAATGTCCGCCATGGGCTGAACCGCGATCTCGGCTTCACCGAGGAGGATCGAGTCGAGAACATCCGCCGCGTCGCCGAAGTCGCGCGGCTGATGGCCGATGCGGGGCTGATCGTACTGGTCTCGTTCATCTCGCCCTTCCGCGCCGAGCGGCAGATGGCGCGCGAATTGATGAAGGAGGGCGAATTCGTCGAGATCTTTGTCGATACGCCCTTCGAGGAATGCGCCCGCCGCGATCCGAAGGGCCTCTACAAGCGTGCGCTCGGCGGCGAGATCAAGAATTTCACCGGCGTAGATTCGCCCTATGAGGCGCCTGAAGGCGCCGAAATCCACCTCAGGACCGAAGGCCGCGCGCCCGAAGAGATGGTGGAAGCCGTCGAGGAATGGCTCTCCGGACATGGGCTCGATGACGGCCGCTGAGATGCCGGCGTCCGAGGCGGACGACGCGGCGGCGCTGGCTGTCCTGGAGGAACTGGCCCTGGCTGCCGGCCGCCGGATCATGGAGATCCATGAGGCTGGCTTCACGGCCGAGCGCAAGCCGGATTCCTCGCCGGTGACCGAGGCCGACCGCGCCGCCGAGAAGATCATCCTCGAAGGGCTGCGCGCCGCGTTTCCGGGCATTCCATGCGTGGCCGAGGAGGAATGCGCGGAAGGCCGCTCGCCCGGCGATCTCGGCGATGCCTTCTTCCTCGTCGATCCGCTCGACGGCACCAAGGAATTCGTCAAGCGGCGGGCCGACTTCACCGTCAATATCGCGCTGATCCGCGGCGGCGCGCCAGAGCTTGGGGTCGTCGTCGCGCCGGCCTCGGGAAAGATGTTCAGCGGTCGGCCGGGCAGGGCGGAGGAGGCGGAGTTCGGCTCCGACTTCGGGCTGCTCTCGCGCCGTCCCATTGCCGTCCGCCGGGAGGACCGGCCGCGACTGATCGTGGCCAGCCGTTCGCATCGCACGGCCGAGACAGACGCGTATATTTCGCGCTTCGAGGGCGCCGAGATCATCTCGGTCGGCTCGTCGCTCAAATTCTGCCTGCTGGCGGACGGCCAGGCGGATCTCTATCCACGCTTCGGCCGGACGATGGAGTGGGATACGGCGGCGGGCGACGCGGTGCTCCGGGCGGCCGGCGGCATGACATTCACCCTTGACGGCGAGCCCCTTCTCTATGGCAAGAGAAACCAGGCCGAAGACGTCGATTTCGCAAACCCGTGGTTCATTGCCGGCTGCGGCAATTCCATGCGACCGCCCGCCATGCGACGCAATGTCTTCACGAATTGAAACACTTGCTGGATTAGATTGATCGTCGTCATCAAGACTTGAATCGGCCGGCACGCTATCAGCCGAAAAGTCCTTTCCTGACGATCCGTCCCGCCTTCCGGAGTTCCCATGCAATTCATCGATCTCGGCGCGCAGCGCGAAAGGCTGAAGGATCGCCTGCAATCCGCGATCGACGAGGTCGTGAAGGGCGGCAAATACATCCTCGGACCCCAGGTCGCCGAATTCGAGAAGAAGATGACCGCCTATATCGGGGTCGAGCATTGCGTCGCCTGCGCCAACGGCACCGACGCGCTTCTGATGCCGCTGATGGCGTTCGGCGTCGGGCCGGGCGACGCGGTGTTCGTGCCGAGCTTCACCTTCGCGGCGACGGCGGAGGTCGTGGCGCTCGCCGGCGCAGAACCGGTCTTCATCGATGTCGATCCGGACAGCTACAACATCGACGCGGCGCAGCTCGAAGCCGCCATCGGCGAAATCCGCAAGGAAGGTCGGCTCAAGCCGAAAGCGATCATCCCGGTCGACCTCTTCGGCTTGTCGGCCGACTATTCGGCCATCGCTTCGATCGCCGACAGGGAAGGGCTGCTGGTCGTCGAGGACGCGGCGCAGGCGATCGGCGGCGAGCGCGAGAACGTCCGCTGCGGCGCCTTCGGCGACGTCGCGGCCACGAGCTTCTATCCGGCCAAGCCGCTGGGCTGCTACGGTGACGGCGGGGCCATGTTCACCAACGACGCTGCGCTTGCCGAGAAGCTGCGTTCGATCGCCTTCCACGGCAAGGGCGAGAGCCAGTACGACAATGTCCGCGTCGGGCTGAATTCGCGCCTCGACACGATCCAGGCGGCGATCCTGATCGAGAAGCTCGGTATCCTCGCCGAGGAGATGGAGGAGCGCCAGAACGTCGCGCGCCGCTACGCCGAGGGCCTGGGCGACGTGGTCAAGGTGCCGGCGATCCCGCGCGGCTACCGTTCGGCCTGGGCGCAATATGCCATCGAGACCGAGCATCGCGACGCCGTGCGGGCCGCGCTGAAGGATGCCGGCATCCCGTCCGTCGTCTATTACGAGAAATCCCTGCACCTGCAGAAGGCCTACGAGCATTACCCCCGCGCCTCGGCGGGCCTGCCGGTGTCGGAAACCCTGCCGAAGCGCATCCTCTGCCTGCCCATGCACCCCTATCTGCGCGAAGCGGATCAGGACAGGATCGTGGGGGTCATTCGGAAGGCGGTAAGGGCCAGCGTATAAAACTCGATTCGCCGCCGGGGCTATCTCAGACCGTTGTCCAAGTTCGGCTCACACCCCGTAATACCCCCGGTACCATTCCACGAACCTGCCGATTCCCTCCTCGATCGGCGTGGATGGCGAAAAACCGACCGCTTCGCGTAACGCCTCGATGTCGGCATACGTCGCCTCGACATCGCCCTTCTGCAACGGCAGCATGTTCATCTTCGCCTTTTTCCCGAGCGCCTTCTCGATGGCGGCGATGAAGTCGAGCAGCCGCACCGGCCGGTTGTTGCCGATATTGTAGAGCCTGTAGGGCGCGGACGAGATCGCCGGATCGGGCGCCTTCGGGTCCCAGCGATCGGACGGTGTCGCGATGCGGTCGGCCACCCGCACCACGCCCTCGGCGATATCGTCGATATAGGTAAAGTCGCGCATGTGCCGGCCATGGTTGAAGACATCGATCGGCTCGCCGGCGAGGATGCTGCGCACGAACTGGAACAGCGCCATGTCCGGCCGTCCCCATGGCCCATAGACGGTGAAGAAGCGCAGTCCCGTCACCGGCAGGCGATAGAGATGCGCGTAGGAATGCGCCATCAGCTCGTTCGCCTTCTTGGTCGCGGCATAGAAGCTGACGGGATGGTCGACATTGTCGGAGACGGAGAAGGGCAGCTTCTCGTTTGCGCCGTAGACGGAACTCGACGAGGCGAAGACCAGGTGCTTCACGCCCGAATGCCGGCAGCCCTCGATGATGTTGGTGAAGCCGACGAGGTTCGACTGCGCATAGGCGCCGGGGTTTTCGATCGAGTGCCGGACGCCGGCCTGGGCGGCGAGGTGGATGACGGTATCGAACCGATTCTCGGCGAAGAGTTTTTTCATTTCGTCGCCGGCAGCGATGTCCTGCCGGAGGAAGCGGAAGCCGTTCCGCGCCTCCAGGCGCGCGAGGCGGGCGAGCTTCAGCTTCGGGTCGTAATAGTCGCTGATATTGTCGAGCCCGACGACTTCGTCGCCACGATCGAGCAGCCGATGCGCGACGAAGGAGCCGATGAAGCCCGCGGCGCCGGTGACGAGTACGGTCATTTCCGCCCTTCCGTATGCATCCTCGCCGGCCGTCCGGGACGCCAACGAATCCGAGCAGGATCAAGGGCATCATAGCCGATGCTGAATCGATCCGTCAGGCCGGCCTAAAGCCGCAGGTCGCTGGCCTCGGCCGGAAAAACGCTCTTCACGTCGAAGAACACGCCGTCCGGCGCGAGATGCCGGCGCAGCATCTCCGCCCCCAACGCCCGGAAGCGCTGGTGCGCGACCGCGAGGATCAGCCCCTGATAGGCTTCCTCCGCCGGCTTCTCGACGAGCCTCAGTCCGTACTCCCGTTCCGCCTCGCCGGCGTCGGCCCAGGGGTCGTGCACGTCCACCGCGATCCCATACGCGGCCAGTTGCCGGACCACGTCGATGACGCGCGTATTGCGGATATCCGGGCAGTCCTCCTTGAAGGCGAAGCCCATGACCAGCACCCGCGCGCCGGTGCGGTTCATGCCGCGCGCGGCGAGCATGCGCAGGAAGCGGGAGGCGACAACCTCGCCCATGGCGTCGTTGATGCGGCGGCCGGCCAGGATGATCTCGGGATGATGGCCGACCGCCTGTGCCTTGTGCGTCAGATAATAGGGATCGACGCCGATGCAGTGCCCGCCGACCAGTCCCGGCCGGAACGGCAGGAAATTCCATTTAGTGCCGGCGGCGTCGAGCACGCTCGCCGTATCGATGCCGAGCTTGTCGAACAGCGTCGAGAATTCGTTGACCAGCGCGATGTTCACGTCGCGCTGCGTGTTCTCGATGACCTTGGCGGCCTCGGCGACCCGGATCGACGGCGCCTTGTAGGTGCCGGCCGTCACCACCGCGCCATAGACCGCCTCGATGGTGTCGAGCGCCTCGGGCGAGGAGCCTGAGACGACCTTCACGATCCTGTCGATCGTGTGCTGGCGGTCGCCGGGATTGACCCGCTCCGGGCTGTAGCCGGCGAAGAAATCCTCGTTGAAGCGCAGTCCGGACACGCGTTCGATGACCGGCACGCAGTCTTCCTCGGTCGCGCCGGGATAGACGGTCGATTCGAACACGACGATGCCGCCCTTGCCGATCGACCTGCCGACCGTTTCGCAGGCGGCGGTGAGCAGCCGTATGTCCGGCTGCTTGGCCGCGTCGATCGGCGTCGGCACGGTGACGACGTAGAAATTGCAGCCCGCGAGATCCTTCGCCGAGGCGGTGAACCGCGCGCGCGTTTCGGCAAGCGCCTCGGGCTCGATTTCCAGCGTCCGGTCGACGCCCTTGGCAAGTTCGGCGATCCGGGCGGGATTGTGGTCGAACCCGACGACCGGAAAGCGTTTCGCGAACAGGACCGCCAGCGGCAGCCCGACATAGCCGAGCCCGATGATGCCGATGCGGATGTCGTCGAGTTTGGTCACGTCCGGCCGGATTTCCGTTTCCCCGGCTGCTCATAGGCGATCTTTGGCAATGAATTCAAACGGATTCGGCGGCCGCCGCCCCGCCCAGCTCATGCCGCCACGGCGGATTGGCGCCCGCGCGCGAGACCGTCACGGCGGCGACCCGGGTGGCGAACTCGAGCGCCCGCCGGATCGCCTCCTCGCTGAGGCTGGCGATCGCTTCTTTCGACAACAGCCCGCTTTCGTGGAGAAAAGCGAGCATGCCGGCGTTGAACGTGTCGCCGGCGCCGACCGTATCGACGATTTCCACCTTGCGTGCCGGCACGCTGATCCTGCCGTGCTGGGAATAGGCATTGGCGCCCTGCGCCCCATGCGTCACCACGATCAGCTTCGGCCCTTCTTTCAGCCAGCCGGCGGCGGCTTCGTCCTGCGATCCGCTCTCGCCGAACCAGTCGAGGTCCTCGTCGGAGAGCTTGACGATGTCGGCCATGGCGATCATGCGGCGCATGCGGGCCAGATGCGCGGCCTTGTCGGGAACGAAGTCGCGGCGGATGTTCGGGTCCAGCATCATGACGCGGTTTTTGTGCTCGCGCCGCATCAGGGCTTCGTAGGTCGAGCCGCAGGGCTCGGCGATGAGGGTCATGCAGCCGAAGAGCATGGCCTCGACGCTCCCGTCGAGCTCCGGGAGGTCGCTTTCGTGGAGCATCCGGCCGGCGCTGTTCTCGTCGAAGAAGGTATAGCTTGCGTGCCCGTCCACCAGCCGCACGAAGGCAAGGGTCGTGTGATGGTCCGAGATGTGGGAGTAGCCTGTCTCGACGCGGCTTTCCGCGAGTGCGGCGGCGAGCATACTTCCGAAGAAATCGCTCGAAAGACCGGTCAGCAGGCCCGCCGGCGCGCCGATCCGCCCGAGCGCGATGGCGCTGTTGAAGAGCGCGCCGCCGACATAGGGCGCGAAGGCCGGTTCGCCGGACGCGGAAAGGCGCGGCAGCATGTCGATCAGCGTGTCACCGCAGCACAGGATCATGGAGGCCCGCCCTTCGAGGATGCAAAACGATCATGTTGCAGATCATGGGAAATTTGCACCGCTTCTTGTCCCCATATGCGATCGCCAGGGCGAGCCGGGTGGGGGACTTCAGCAATCATGCCCGGCAGCTCGCATTTCGGCCGGACTATTTCATGATCACGCAGCATTCGACAACGAGCCCGCGCCGATCAGGAACCGCTCCGACAGCGGCAGGCTGGCGCCGCCCAGCGCGCGGGCGTGATGCCCGACCGTGCCTTCGCGGATTTCGGGGATGCGCAAACCTTCCGCGTCGAGCTTCCCGATCTTCTCGCCGATCGACTTCACCAGTCGCGCACGGACGTCGAGCGGCATCCATCCGTCCACGACCGCCGCTTCGAAATCGATGACCGACGAGGCGGCGAGCGTGGCGTAGGCGAGCGCGCCGGCCGCCGCCGCGATCCACTTGTCCAACGGCTCGCCGAGATCGCCCCAGTCCTCGGGCGACGTCCACAGATGCGCGGCGTCGCGGCCATTTGCATTCAGCGCACGCTCAAGCACGGCGATCGAGGCGATATCGATCAGCTGCACCGGCTTGCCCGCCGGTCCCGGCACCGGCATGGAGCCGAGCGCGCCGGCATTGCCGGTCTGGCCGGAGAAGACTGCGCGATTGATGGCTACGCCGCCGCCGGCGAAGGCGCCGATATAGTAGTAGATGAAATCGCTGATGTTGCCGGTCCTGCCGAAGACGAGTTCCGCGTTGCAGGCGGCGGTGGCGTCGTTCTGCAGATAGACGGGGAAGGGAACTTCCGCCGCGAGTTCGGCGCGGATGTCGGTCTTGCGCCAGGCGTCCATCACGTCGCGCGGCGCGCCGGCGGCGTCCGCCCAGTTCCACAATTCGAAGGGGATGGCGATACCGAGACCGCCGATGCGCCGCTCCTGCTCGGCGCTCAGCCTCGACCGCATCTCGCCGATCCCCTTGCGCACGAATCCGATCGTCTCGTCGGGGCGCGGATAGGGGTAGGGATGGTGCAGCATCGATCGGGGCCGGCCGAGGAAATCGATGAGCACGAGGTCGGCGCTGCGCCGTCCGAGCTTCAGGCCGAGGAAATAGGCGCCGTCCGGATTGAGCGACATCGGGATGGAGGGTTGCCCGACCTTGCCGCGCACCGGCTCGCCGCGCACCAGCAGCCCGTCTTCCTCCAGCCCCCGCATGATGACCGAGATCGTCTGGGCGGAAAGGCCGGTGACGCGCGCGATCTCCGTCTTGGCGAGGCTGCCGTGCTGGCGCACCAGCGAGAGCACCAGCCGCTCGTTGTAGTCGCGCATGCCGCTCTGGTTGGTGCCGCGCTGGAAGCGGCCGGACGGCCTTGCGTCCTGTAAGGCGGTTTCGCTCCCCACGCGATCTCCCTGGCGGTGTTCTCGTCGGATAGTGTTCCTGGCCGCGTTCGGCAAGCATCGCTTTCAAACCTTCCGCTGTCAATAATAATTCATTTTGATTTATATATTGACACGGGCGAAGGGCTGGTATTTGCTTTTCGATACCATCCGGTGCCGCTCGCCGTTCGGGCGGCGATCTCCGGATGCGGGTTGTTGCGCCTGCGGGCGGACTTCCGCTCATGTCCACTGGGAGGATCAAGATGAGTAGGTTCACGTTCACGAAACTCGCCTTCGCCGGCGCGATGGCTTTCGGCGTCCTGGCCGCCAGCCCGGCATGGTCGGCCGATATCGTCGGTTTGATCACCAAGACCGAAGGCAATCCCTTCTTCGTCAAGATGCGCGAGGGCGCCCAGGCGAAGGCCAAGGAACTCGGCCTCGATCTCAGGACTTTCGCCGGCAAGTATGACGGCGACAACGACAGCCAGGTGGCCGCGATCGAGAACCTGATCGCTGCCGGCGCCAAGGGCTTCGCGATCGTCCCGTCGGATTCGACCGCGATCGTGCCGACGATCAAAAAGGCGAGGGATGCCGGCCTTCTCGTCATCGACCTCGACACGCCGACCGACCCGATCGACGCCGTCGACGCCACTTTCGCGACCGACAATTTCAAGGCCGGCAACCTGATCGGCGAATGGGCGAAGGGCACGCTCGGCGACAAGGCGAAGGACGCCAAGATCGCCTTCCTCGACCTCGCCACCAACCAGCCGACCGTCGACTATCTGCGCGACCAGGGCTTCATGAAGGGGTTCGGCATCGACATCAAGGATCCCAAGCATTACGGGGACGAGACCGATCCGCGCATCTGCGGCCATCAGATGACCGGCGGCGCCGAGGACGGCGGCCGCACCGCCATGGAGACGCTGCTGCAGAAATGCCCGGACGTGAACGTCATGTACACGATCAACGAGCCGGCGGCGGCCGGCGGCTACCAGGCGCTGAAGGCGGCGGGCAAGGACGACGGTTCCGTGCTCGTGGTCTCCATCGACGGCGGCTGCCCGGGCGTCAAGAACGTCAAGGCCGGCATCATCGGCGCCACCTCGCAGCAATATCCGCTGAAGATGGCGGCCATGGCCATGGAGGCGATCGAGAAGTTCGCCAAGACGGGCGAGAAGCCGAAGCCCACTCCCGGCCAGCAATTCTACGACACCGGCGCGCAGCTCGTCACCGACAAGCCGGTGAAGGGCGTGCCGTCCATCAGCACCGACGAGGGCCTGAAGCTCTGCTGGGGGTGAGAAGCCGGTCCGCCTTTGGCGGATCGAAAGGTCCAGTGGACCTTTCGAAGGCTTCGAACGCCCGGGAGCTGCCGGAGGCAGCGGGACCCGGGCCGGAAAGCCGGTCCGCCCCGCTGGACGCTTCGAACGTCTTGACCTTCCCGGTTCGGCTCTGTCCGGCTAGACTGAAAGAAAATCGGAGAGCCGGCCGCGCCGACTCTCCGGCAATCCCGGCATAAGGGAGGAACGGGGAATGGATGACGACGCACGCGGCTCGATGACTGCGGAACAGGGCCTGGCAGGCGCCGATCAATCCGTAGCGAGCTTCGAGGAGGAGACCGCGACGCTGGTCAGGCGGCTCCAGCACTTTCTCCACGAATTCCCCACCGCCGTTCCCTTCATCGTCCTGATCATCGGCATCCTGATCTTTTCCTTCACTGCCGGCGGCAGGTTCTTTGCACCGTTCAATCTTTCGCTGGTCCTCCAGCAGGTGACGATCATCGGCATATTGGGCATCGCCCAGACGCTGGTGATCCTGACCGCCGGCATCGACCTTTCCGTCGGCGTCATCATGGTCCTTTCCTCGATCGTGATGGGGCGGCTCGCCGTCGTCTGGGGATGGCCGCCCGACATCGCCTTCGCGCTCGGCTTCGTCACCGGCATCGTCTGCGGTCTCATCAACGGCGTGCTGGTGGCCATCATCAAGCTGCCGCCCTTCATCGTGACGCTCGGCACGTGGAGCATTTTCGGGTCGATGATCATCTACGTCTCCCATTCCGAGACCATTCGCGACCAGGACATCACCCAGAAGGCGCCGATCCTGCACTGGACCGCCCATCGCATCATTTTTGGCCACGGCGCGCTCATCACCTACGGTTCGATCCTGATGATCCTGATCGCCGTCGCCGTCTGGTACATCCTGAACCGGACGGCGTTCGGCCGGCACGTCTATGCCACCGGCGACGATCCCGAGGCGGCGCGCCTGACCGGCATCAACACCGCCGCCACACTGGTCGGCGTCTATACGCTGGCCGGCTTCATCTGCGCCATCGCCGCCTGGGTGCTCATCGGCCGCATCGGCGCGGCGAGCCCGCTCGGCAACCAGACCGCCAACCTCGACGCCATCACCGCCGTGGTCATCGGCGGCACGTCGCTCTTCGGCGGCCGCGGTTCGCTCGTGGGCACGCTTTTCGGCGCGCTTATCGTCGGCGTCTTCCGCAATGGGCTGGCGCTTTCCGGCGTCGACGTGCTCTGGCAGGAATTCACCGTCGGCATCCTGATCATCCTTGCCGTCACCATCGACCAGTGGATCAGGAGGATTTCGGCATGAACGCGACGACGCCCGTGCTGGCCGCCAGGGGCCTCACCAAGCGCTACGGCCGCGTCGTCGCGCTCGACAATGCCGATTTCGACCTCCTGCCCGGCGAGATCCTGGCGGTCATCGGCGACAACGGCGCCGGCAAGTCGACGCTCATCAAGGCGCTCTGCGGCGCCGTCATTCCCGACAGCGGCACGATCGAATTGAACGGCAAGCCGGTCAATTTCCGCTCGCCGATCGAGGCGCGGCATGCCGGCATCGAAACCGTCTATCAGAACCTCGCGCTTTCCCCGGCGCTTTCGATCGCCGACAACATGTTCCTCGGCCGCGAGGTCCGGCAGAAGGGCTTCATGGGAAAATTCCTGAGAAGGCTCGACCGTTCCGCCATGCAGAAGGTCGCCCGCGCCAAGCTTTCCGAACTCGGCCTGATGACCATCCAGAACATCAACCAGTCGGTCGAGACGCTTTCGGGCGGCCAGCGGCAGGGCGTCGCGGTGGCGCGCGCCGCCGCCTTCGGCTCGAAGGTGGTGATCATGGACGAGCCGACGGCCGCCCTCGGCGTCAAGGAATCGCGCCGCGTCCTGGAACTCATCCTCGACGTCAAGAAGCGCGGCCTGCCGATCGTGCTCATCTCGCACAATATGCCGCATGTGTTCGAGGTGGCCGACAGGGTCCACATCCACCGGCTCGGCAAGCGGCTCTGCGTCATCAATCCGAAGGAACATACGATGTCCGACGCCGTTGCCTTCATGACCGGCGCCAAGGTGCCGCCGGAAGCGGCGCTGGCGGCATAATAAAGTTTAGGTTCCGATTTCCGCGGCCGACGCGCATGCGCTATGAGTGGGGAGGGAAGAGCGGAACGCGGCTGACGGGCGGCTGTATCGCGACAGAAGGACACGTATGACCATCGCTATCCAGCCGACTCTCTCCCATGCCGTGCCAGACGCCAACAAGCTGGCCGCCGAGATCCTCTCCTGCCTGACCTACCGCATCGGCAAGGAGCCGACGGTCGCGACCCAGTACGACTGGCTTTCCGCCACCATCATGGTGGTGCGCGACCGGCTGATCGAGAAATGGATCGCCTCGACCAAGGAGGCCTATGAGCGGCAGTCGAAGCGCGTCTATTACCTGTCGCTCGAATTCCTGATCGGCCGGCTGATGCGCGACGCGATCTCCAACCTGCGCCTGATGGACGAGGTAAGGAACGCGCTCTCCTCGCTCGGCGTCGATTTCGATATCGTCGCCGCGCTCGAGCCGGATGCTGCGCTCGGCAATGGCGGCCTCGGACGGCTCGCCGCCTGCTTCATGGAATCGATGGCCACCGTCAATATCCCCGCGCACGGCTACGGCATCCGCTATGCCAATGGCATGTTCCGGCAGGAAATCTCCGAGGGCTGGCAGGTGGAACTGCCGGAGACCTGGCTCGATCACGGCAATCCTTGGGAGTTCGAACGGCGCGAGCGTTCGATCGACATCGGCTTCGGCGGCATGGTGGAAGCGGTGCCGGGGACGGACGGAAGACGCATGATCTGGAAGCCGCAGGAGCGGGTCCTGGCCCTGGCCTACGACACGCCGGTCGCCGGCTGGCGGGCGAAGCGGGTGAACACGCTGCGGCTCTGGTCGGCGATGCCGGTCGATCCGATCCTGCTCGACAGGTTCAATGCCGGCGACCATCTCGGGGCGCTGCGCGAAAGCACGCAGGCCGAGACGCTGACCCGCGTGCTCTATCCGGCGGATGCGACGCCGGCCGGCCAGGAACTGAGGTTCCGGCAGGAATATTTCTTCTCCGCCGCCTCCCTGCGCGACATCATCGACCGCCACCTGCACCAGTATCCGGACCTGCTGTCGCTTCCCGACAAGGCGGCGATCCAGTTGAACGACACCCATCCCGCCGTGGCCGTCCTGGAACTGATGCGGCTTCTGATCGACGTCCACGATATCGAGTTCGACGCCGCCTGGGACATCGTCCGCCGCACTTTCTCCTACACCAACCACACGCTGCTGCCGGAAGCACTGGAGAGCTGGCCGGTGCCGCTGTTCGAGCGGCTGCTGCCCCGGCACATGCAGCTTGTCTATGCCATCAACGCCAAGCTGCTCCTCGAGGCCCGGCGCGAGCATGGCTTCGATGACGGACAGATCAGCGCCATCTCCCTGATCGACGAGAACGGCGAGAGGCGCGTGCGCATGGGCAATCTCGCCTTCATCGGCTCGCATTCGGTGAACGGCGTCTCGGCGCTCCACACCGAACTGATGAAGAAGACCGTCTTCGCCGACCTGCACCGCCTCTATCCCCGCAGGATCAACAACAAGACGAACGGCATCACGCCCCGCCGCTGGCTGCAGCAATGCGATCCCGGCCTCTTCTCGCTGGTGCGCCATACGGTCGGCGACGGCGTGCTGGACGACATCGACGCCCTTTCGGACCTGAACGCCCATGCCGACGACAAGGCGTTCCAGGAGGCGTTCGCCGAGGTGAAGACCGCCAACAAGGATCGTCTGGCCAAGCTCGTGCGCGAACGCATGGGGATCGGCCTCGACCCGTCGGCGCTGTTCGACATCCAGGTGAAGCGCATCCACGAATACAAGCGCCAGCTTCTCAACATCATCGAGACCGTGGCGCTCTACGACCAGATGCGCTCGCATCCCGAGAAGGATTGGGTTCCGCGCGTGAAGCTCTTCGCCGGCAAGGCGGCGCCGACCTATCACAACGCCAAGCTGATCATAAAGCTCGCCAACGACGTCGCGCGTACCGTCAACAACGACCCGTCCGTGCGCGGGCTCCTCAAGGTCGTCTTCGTCCCGAACTACAATGTCAGCCTGGCGGAGATCCTGGTGCCGGCGGCCGATCTCTCCGAGCAGATCTCGACCGCGGGAATGGAGGCGTCCGGCACCGGCAACATGAAGTTCGCGCTGAACGGCGCGCTTACCATCGGCACGCTCGACGGCGCCAATATCGAGATCCGCGAGCATGTCGGCGCCGACAATATCATCATCTTCGGCCTGACCGCCGAAGAGGTCGCGGAGCGCCGCCGCAACGGCTACCGCCCGCGCGAGGTGATCGAGCGCTCGCCCGAACTGTCGCAGGCGCTGGCGGCGATCGCGTCGGGCGTCTTCTCGCCGGACGATCGCGACCGCTATGCCGGCCTGATCGGCGGCCTCTACGACCATGACTGGTTCATGGTCGCGGCCGATTTCGACAGCTACGCCGCCGCCCAGCGCGGCATCGACGATCTCTGGCGCGATCCCGGCGCATGGTACGCCAAGGCCATCCGCAACACGGCGAACATGGGTTGGTTCTCCTCCGACCGGACGATCCGGCAATATGCATCGGAAATCTGGAAAGTGCCCTATAGTTGAATCCAGGGAAGCTGGTTGTGAGGTCAGGCTCCACGTTCGGACTGGCGAGGCGGCGAGGGGTTGCCCTCGACCCGTCGATCCGGACAAAACCCTGGTTGGAAAGGTGCCGCCGATAGATGCCGGGTGTTCGTAAGAAGGCCGACAAGCCGCTGACCGGCGCGGCGGACATCCGGGCGATTGTCGCCGGCGAGCATCGCGATCCTTTTTCCATTCTGGGGGTGCAGGAGGCGGGAGGCGGATATGTCGCGCGCTGCTTTATTCCCCATGCCGAACACGTCATGGCCTTCACGCTCGACGGCAAGCCGGCCGGGGAGCTTGTCCGCCGCGACGATGCCGGCTTCTTCGACGGGGTGCTCGACATCGGCAACCGTCAGCCGATCCGCTATCACGCGCGAAACCGGGGCGGCGACTGGTGGATCACCGATCCCTATTCCTTCGGGCCGGTGCTCGGGCCCATGGACGACTACTATATCGCCGAAGGCTCGCATCTCAGGCTCTTCGACAAGCTCGGCGCGCATCTGATCGAGCACGAGGGGGCGAACGGTGTGCATTTCGCCGTCTGGGCGCCCAATGCTCGGCGTGTCTCCGTGGTCGGGCAGTTCAACGACTGGGACGGCCGACGCCACGTGATGCGCAAGCGCATCGATACCGGCATCTGGGAGATATTCCTGCCCGACATCAGCGCCGGCCAGCCCTATAAATACGAGATCATCGGGCCGAAAGGCCAGAAGCTCCCGCTCAAGGCGGACCCCTTCGCCTTCCGCTCCGAGCTTCGGCCCGCCACCGCGTCGGTCACCGATTTTCCGCTGCGCCATCAATGGGGAGACGAGGGGCATCGCGACTTCTGGCGAAGCGCCGATGCGCGCCGCCAGCCCATCTCCATCTACGAGGTCCATGCCGGCTCATGGCAGCGGCGCGACGACGGCTCGTTCCTTTCCTGGGACGAACTGGCCGAGCGGCTCATCCCCTATGTCGTCGACATGGGCTTCACCCATATCGAGTTCCTGCCGATCACCGAGCACCCATACGACCCGTCATGGGGCTACCAGACGACCGGCCTCTACTGCCCGACGGCGCGCTTCGGCGAGCCCGAAGGCTTTGCCCGCTTCGTCGACGGCGCGCACCGTGCCGGCATAGGGGTCATCCTCGACTGGGTGCCGGCGCACTTTCCGACCGACGAGCACGGGCTGGCGCGTTTCGACGGCACCGCGCTCTACGAACACGCCGATCCGCGCAAGGGTTTCCATCCCGACTGGAACACGGCGATCTACAATTTCGGCCGGCGCGAGGTGCTGGCCTACCTGGTCAACAATGCGCTCTTCTGGCCGGAGAAATATCACCTCGACGGGCTCAGGGTCGATGCCGTCGCTTCCATGCTCTATCTCGACTATTCGAGGAAGGCGGGCGAGTGGATCCCGAACGAAAAGGGTGGGCGCGAGAATCTGGAGGCCGTCCGCTTCCTGCAGCAGATGAACCGCACGGTCTATGGCGCCCATCCCGGCGTCATGACGATCGCCGAGGAATCGACCTCGTGGCCGAAGGTCTCCCAGCCGGTGCATGAGGGCGGGCTGGGCTTCGGCTTCAAATGGAACATGGGCTTCATGCACGACACGCTGGCCTATATGTCGAAGGAGCCCGTTCATCGGAAGTACCATCACGACCAGATCACCTTCGGCCTCGTCTATGCCTTCAGCGAGAATTTCGTGCTCGCCCTCAGCCATGACGAGGTGGTGCACGGCAAGGGTTCGCTGCTGACGAAGATGTCGGGCGACGACTGGCAGAAATTCGCCAATCTGCGCGCCTACTACGCCTTCATGTGGGGCTATCCGGGCAAGAAGCTGCTCTTCATGGGGCAGGAATTCGCTCAAGCGTCCGAGTGGAACGATGCGAAGGCCCTCGACTGGTACCTGCTCGACTATGGCTCGCACGAGGGCGTGCGCCGTCTCGTGCGCGACCTGAACCGCCTCTACCGGACGAAGCCGGCGCTCCACGCCCGGGATTGCGAGCCGGAAGGCTTCGGCTGGCTGATCGTCGACGATCACGCGAATTCGGTTTTCGCATGGGTGCGCGGCGCGCCGGGGGCCCGGCCGGTCGCCATCATCTCGAATTTCACGCCGGTGCCGCGCGGCGGCTATTCGGTGCCGCTGCCGCATGCGGGCCGCTGGCGCGAAATCGTCAATACCGATGCCCGCGACTATGGCGGTAGCGGAATGGGGAACAACGGCATGGTCTCGGCGATTGCCGGAAAGAAGGGCGCGTCGGCGCTGATGACTTTGCCGCCGCTCTCGACCATCATGATCGAATACGATCCAGAGTAGAGAATTGTGTTGCCAGAGTAGAGAATTGTGTTGGATGGGAGGGTGCGTATGGCGGATGTGAAACGGAGCCAGCCTCTGTCGCGCGACGCGATGGCCTATGTCCTTGCCGGCGGACGGGGCAGCCGGCTGAAGGAACTGACCGACCGGCGCGCCAAGCCAGCCGTCTATTTCGGCGGCAAGACCCGCATCATCGATTTCGCCCTTTCCAACGCGCTGAATTCCGGCATCCGCCGCATCGGCGTCGCCACCCAATACAAGGCGCATTCCCTCATCCGCCACCTGCAGCGCGGCTGGAACTTCTTCCGGCCCGAGCGCAACGAGAGCTTCGACATATTGCCCGCGAGCCAGCGCGTCTCGGAGACGCAATGGTATGAAGGCACCGCCGACGCGGTCTATCAGAACATCGACATCATCCAGGACTACGGCGTGGAATACATGGTCATCCTTGCCGGCGACCATGTATTCAAGATGGACCTGGAGATCATGCTGCGCCAGCACGTCGACACCGGCGCCGACGTGACCGTCGGCTGCCTGGAGGTGCCGCGCATGGAGGCGACCGGCTTCGGCGTCATGCATGTCGACGAAAAGGACAGGATCGTCGCCTTCGTCGAGAAGCCGGCCGATCCGCCCGGCATTCCCGGCAATCCCGATTACGCGCTGGCGTCGATGGGTATCTACGTCTTCCGGACCAGATTCCTGATGGACCAGCTTCGCCGCGACGCCGCGGCGAAGGAAACCAGCCACGATTTCGGCAAGGACATCATTCCCCACATCGTCGAGAACGGGAAGGCCTGCGCCCACCGCTTCACGGCTTCCTGCGTCCGGTCCAGCTTCGAGCGCGAGGCCTACTGGCGCGACGTCGGCACGATCGACGCCTACTGGGAGGCGAATATCGACCTGACCGACATCACGCCGGAACTCGACATCTACGACCGCGACTGGCCGATCTGGACCTATGCCGAGATCAAGCCGCCCGCCAAGTTCGTCCATGACGAGGAGGGAAGGCGCGGCTCGGCCGTGTCGTCGCTGGTCGCCGGCGACTGCATCATCTCGGGCGCGGCGCTGAGGCGCAGCCTGATCTTCACCGGCGCGCGCATCAATTCCTTTTCCTCGGTGGAGGAATGCGTCGTCCTGCCGGATTGTTTCATCGGCCGCAACGCCAGCCTGAGCCGCGTCGTCATCGATCGCGGCGTTCGCATTCCCGAGCGGCTGGTGGTCGGCGAGGATCCGATCCTCGACGCCAAGCGCTTCCGCCGCACGGAGAAGGGCATCTGCCTGATCACTCAGGAGATGATCGACAGGCTTTGAAACGCAAATGAATTCGGCGAATCCAGTGTCCCTTCGCACCCCCCTCTGTCCTGCCGGACATCTCCCCCTCAAGGGGGGAGATCGGCTGTCGTCATCCTCTTCGCCAATCTCGAAAGTCGCAGAAAAGAAGAATGGACGGCGCGGCCGGCTGATCTCCCCCCTTGAGGGGGAGATGTCCGGCAGGACAGAGGGGGGTGCGAAGGAATACGATCGGCCGAATGGAAGCGTCGCTTGATGAAAATCCTCTCCGTCGCCTCCGAGGTCTTTCCGCTGGTCAAGACCGGCGGGCTGGCGGATGTCGTCGGCGCGCTGCCGCCCGCGCTGGCCGTGCACGGCGTGCACGCGACCACTTTCGTGCCCGGTTATCCGGGGCTCGCGGCGCAGTTGAAGAAAAGGAAGGAGGTCCATGCCTATCCTGACCTTTTCGGCGCCAGGGCCTCGATCCTGCACGGCGAGGCGGCCGGTCTCGAACTCCTTGTCCTGAACGCGCCGAAGCTGTTCGACCGCAAGGGCGGACCCTATGGCGATCCGGCCGGCGCGGATTACGCCGACAACTGGCGGCGCTTCGCGGCGTTTTCCCGCGCCGCAGCCGACATCGCGGGTGGCGCGCTCAAAGGCTATGCGCCCGATATCGTGCATGCGCATGACTGGCAGGCGGCGATGACGCTCGCCTACCTGCGCTATGACGGCGCCGCCATCCCGTCCGTCATGACGGTGCACAATCTTGCCTTCCAGGGGCAGTTTCCTGTTTCGATCTTCCCGCAGCTCGGTCTCCCGGCATCGGCGCTCGCGCTCGACGGCGTCGAATATTACGGTGGCGTCGGCTACCTGAAGGCGGGGCTGCAGGCGGCGAGCGTCATAACCACGGTCAGCCCCACCTACGCCCAGGAAATCCGCACGCCGGAATTCGGCATGGGGCTCGACGGCATGATGAACGCGCGAGCCGGTGACCTCCAGGGCATCGTCAACGGCATCGACACCGACATATGGAATCCCGAGACCGATCCGCATCTCGCGCGAAAATATTCGGCGCGCAGCCTCAAGGCGCGCAGGGCGAACAAGGCGGCGCTGGAGGAGCGCTTCGGCCTCGATCGCGGGGAGGGACCGCTCTTCTGCGTGATCAGCCGCCTGACCTGGCAGAAGGGCATGGACATCCTCGTCGACACGGTCGACGGGCTGGTCGCGGCCGGCGGACGCCTTGCCGTCCTCGGCTCGGGCGATGCCGCGCTCGAAGGCGCGCTGCTTGCCGCGGCTTCGAGGCACAGGGGCAGGGTCGGCTTCGTCGTCGGCTACAACGAGCCCCTGTCGCATCTGCTTCAGGGCGGCGCCGACGCGATCCTCATCCCCTCGCGCTTCGAGCCATGCGGCCTGACCCAGCTTTACGGGCTGCGCTATGGCTGCGTTCCGGTGGTCGCGCGGACGGGTGGCCTTGCCGACACCGTCATCGACGCCAACGAGGCGGCGCTGTCGGCGGGCGTCGCCACCGGCTTCCAGTATCAGCCCGCCGCGCCGGACGGTCTCTATCACGCCGTCACCCGCGCCATCGTCGTGCATGCGCGGCCGGACGCCTGGTCGGCGATGCAGAGGCAGGGCATGAAATCCGACGTATCCTGGACAAAAAGCGCCGCGCGCTATGTCGATCTCTATCGCTCCCTGCTTGCAAAGAAAGTGGTCACGGCATGATCAAGACGGTTCCCACGAAGCCATACATGGACCAGCGGCCGGGCACTTCGGGCCTCCGCAAGAAGGTGCCGGAGTTCCAGAAGCCGAACTATGTGGAGAATTTCATCCAGTCGATCTTCGATTCGCTGGAGGGCCACGAGGGCAAGACGCTGGTGATCGGCGGCGACGGCCGCTACTTTAATCCCGAGGTCATCCAGATCGCCGTCAAGATGGCCGCCGCCAACGGCTTCGGCAAGCTCATCATCGGCAAGGACGGCATCTGCTCGACGCCCGCCGTCTCGAACCTGATCCGCAAGAAGAAGACCTTCGGCGGCATCATCCTCTCGGCAAGCCACAATCCCGGCGGGCCGAAGGAGGATTTCGGCATCAAGTACAATATCGGCAATGGCGGACCCGCGCCGGAGAAGATCACCGAGGCGATCTTCTCCCGATCCAAGGTCATCGACCGCTACCGGATCGAGGATTTCCCCGACATCGACCTCTCCAGCCTCGGCGCGATCGAGCGCGGCGGCATGAAGATCGAGATCATCGATCCCGTCACGGACTACGCCGAACTGATGGAAGAGCTTTTCGATTTCGACGCCATCCGCAAGCTCTTCAAATCCGGCTTCCGCATGGTTTTCGATTCCATGCATGCCGTGACCGGACCCTATGGCAAGGAGATACTGGAGAACCGGCTGGGCGCGCCGGAAGGCACGGCGCGCAATTTCCGGCCGCTGCCGGATTTCGGCGGCCACCATCCCGACCCGAACCTCGTGCACGCCAAGCACCTCTACGATCTCGTCATGTCCGACCATGCGCCGGATTTCGCGGCGGCATCGGACGGCGACGGCGACCGCAACCTGATCCTCGGACGCGGCATCTTCATCACGCCCTCCGACTCGCTCGCCATGGTTTCCGCCAATGCGCATCTCGCGCCGGGCTACAAAGCCGGGCTGAAGGGCATCGCCCGGTCCATGCCGACCAGCGCGGCGTCGGATCGCGTGGCGGCGAAACTCGGCATCGGCTCCTACGAGACGCCGACCGGCTGGAAATTCTTCGGCAATCTCCTCGACGCCGGCATGGCGACGATCTGCGGCGAGGAAAGCGCCGGCACCGGCTCGAACCATGTACGCGAGAAGGACGGGCTTTGGGCGGTCCTGCTCTGGCTGAATATACTCGCCGTGCGCGGCATGAGCGTCAGGGAAGTCGCCGAGGATCACTGGAGGACCTATGGCCGCAACTACTATACGCGCCACGACTACGAGGCGGTGAAGTCGGACGCCGCCAACAGGATGATGGACGAATTGAAGGCGAAGCTCTCGAGCCTTCCCGGCCAGAGTTTCGGCAAGGACAAGGTCGAGAAGGCGGACGACTTCGCCTATCACGATCCGGTCGACCATTCGGTGAGCGAGCACCAGGGCATCCGCATCTTCTTCGAGGGCGGCTCGCGCATCGTCTTCCGGCTCTCCGGCACGGGCACGGAAGGCGCGACGATCCGCGTCTATATCGAGCGCTACGAGCCCGACCCGGCCAAGCACGATCTCGACACTCAGAAGGCGCTTGCCGACCTGATCGCCGCCGCCGACAAGATCGCCGGCATCAAGGCGCATACCGGGCGCGACAAGCCATCCGTCATCACCTGAACATGAGAGTCTGTATTTGAAACGCGCTGTGCAACTGGGGGCGGTTGCGAAAGAGGGGGGCGTTGAATTCTCCGTCGTTTCGACGACGGCGGAGAAGCTGACGCTTTGCCTCTTCGATGAAAAAGGCATGGCCGAGACCGCGCGGCACGACATGGAGCGCGGCGAGGACGGCATCTGGTCCTGCTTCGTCGAGGGGCTGCAGGCCGGCGCGCGCTACGGCTATCGCGCCGACGGCCGCTACGACCCGCATAACGGCTATTTCTTCGATCCGGCGAAGCTCCTGGTCGATCCCTATGCGCTCGCCATCGACCGGCCCTACGCCTATCGCGAGCGGCTGGCGGCGGCACGCGGGGAGGGCGGCGATACGGCCGGCCTCGTCCCCAAGGCCGTCGTGACGACCGCCCGCGGCCGGCTTTTCCCGAGGCCGCCGCTCTTCAAGCCAGGCGGCCTTATCTATGAGGTGCCGGTCCGCGCCTTCACCAAGCGCCATCCGGCGATCCACGGGCCGATGCGCGGCACCGTCGCGGCGCTCAGGCAGCCGGAGATCGTCGAGCATCTGGTCGGGCTCGGCGTCGGCGCCGTCGAACTGATGCCGATCGCGGCATGGATCGACGAACGCCACCTGCCGCCGCTCAATCTGCGCAACGCCTGGGGCTACAATCCGGTAACCTTCATGGCGCTCGATCCGCGGCTGGCGCCGGGCGGCATCGCCGAATTGCGCGAGACGGTCGAGGCGCTGCACGATGCCGGCATCGCCGTCATCCTCGACGTGGTGCTGAACCACACGGGCGAAGCCGACGCGATCGGCCCCGTCCTTTCGCTGCGCGGCCTCGACAATCTCGCCTACTACCGACATGCCGGTGAGCCGCCGCGGCTCGACAACGTCACCGGTTGCGGCAACACGCTCGATTGCGATCACCCGGTGGTGCGGAAGCTCATCGTCGACACGCTGCGCCATTTCGTGACCCATGCCGAGGTGGACGGCTTCCGCTTCGACCTCGCAACCGTGCTCGGCCGCACCGACAGCGGCTTCGACGCGGAAGCGCCGCTTCTACGCATGCTGCGCGAGGATTCGGTGGTGGGCGATCGCGTCCTCATCGCCGAGCCCTGGGATATCGGTGAGGGCGGCTACAGGCTCGGCGGATTCCCGCCGCCTTTCCTCGAATGGAACGACCGCTACCGCGACGATGTGCGGCGCTTCTGGCGAGGCGATGCCGGCATGGCTGGGCCGCTCGCCACGCGGCTCGCCGGTTCGTTCGACATATTCCGGGATACGCCGCGCACGCGGACGGTGAATTTCGTCGCGGCCCATGACGGCATGACGCTCGCCGACCTCGTCTCCTACGAGCGCAAGCACAACAGCGCCAATGGCGAGGACAATCGCGACGGCCATGACGAGAACCTCTCATGGAACAACGGCGTCGAGGGCAAGACGACCAACGCCGCCATCGTCGAGAGGCGTCGGCACGATTGCGCGGCGCTGCTCGCTACGCTTTTCGCCTCGCGCGGCACCATCATGCTGACCGCGGGCGACGAGTTCGGCCGCTCGCAGCACGGCAACAACAACGCCTATGCGCAGGACAACGAGACCACATGGCTCGACTGGGAGGAGGCGGACGGGGAACTGCTCGAATTCGCCCGCGCGCTTGGCGCGTTCCGGCGTCGTTTCCGGGTCCTTTCGGCGACGACGAGGCTCACCGGCGAGGCCGGAAACGGCTCGGATTTTTCCGATGTCGCCTGGCTGACGGAACTGGGGGACCCCCTTACGCCCGAGGATTGGCAGGAGGAGGGTCGCCGGGCCTTCACCATGATGCTGCGCGAGGGCGACGGGCCGGCCGCCCTCCGGATCGCGGTGTTCATCAACGCCAACGACCATCCGCGGGCCTTCACGCTGCCCGGGCGTCCCGGCCATGAATGGCGGCGCTGGGCGGCGTTCGATGCGCCCCAATCGGGAACGGTCGCGGCGGGCATCATCCCGGCGCCCGCGCGCTCGGTGCTCTTCTATGCGGAAGCGCCGGCCGGAGAAGCTGAAGACACGGCAACGAATTCGGATTGACGCAATCATGCACCGCCCCCTCTCCGCCTCGCTTCGCTCGGCACCTCTCCCCCACTTCGTGGGGGAGAGGACGGGTGGCGAGCCTGGCACCCGTCCTCGCCCCCTTCAGGGGGAGAGGTGCCGAGCGAAGCGAGGCGGAGAGGGGGACTTGTCATCCAATTTCCATCTGTCAGCGAAAGCCGGTCGATGAAGAACGTCAAGCAAGCGAAACCGACCACCATGCGGGGGACCGAATGGTGGCGGGGCGCGGCCATCTACCAGATCTATCCGCGCTCCTTCCAGGATACGTCGGGCGATGGCGTCGGCGATCTGAAGGGCGTCGTGCAGCGGCTCCCCTATGTCGCCTCGCTCGGCGTCGACGCGATCTGGCTGTCGCCCTTCTTCATGTCGCCCATGGCGGACATGGGCTACGACATCTCCGACTATTGCGCCGTCGACCCGCTGTTCGGGACGATCGACGACTTCGATGCGGTGGTCGCGGAGGCTCACAGGCTCGGCCTCAAGATCATCATCGATCAGGTGCTGTCGCATTCGTCGGACAGGCATCTGTGGTTCAAGGAAAGCCGTTCGAGCCGCGACAATCCGAAGGCCGACTGGTATGTCTGGGCCGATGCGAAGCCCGACGGGACCGCACCCAACAACTGGCTTTCGGTGTTCGGCGGACCGGCCTGGGAATGGGACTCGGTCCGCAAGCAGTACTACCTGCATAATTTCCTCGCCTCGCAGCCGGATCTGAATTTCCATAACCCCCAGGTGCAGGAGGCCCTGCTCGCCGCGCTGCGCTTCTGGCTGGACCGCGGTGTGGATGCGTTCCGCTTCGATGCCGTGAACTATTACTTCCACGACCGCGCGCTGACCGACAATCCGCCGCTTGCCCGCACGCTTTCTTCCGATGTGCCGGACACCAATCCCTACGGCTTCCAGCAGCACATCCACGACAAGACCCAGCCGGAAAACATAGGTTTTCTCAAGCGGGTGCGGGCGCTGCTTGATTCCTATCGCGAACGCATGTCGATCGGCGAGGTGGGCGACGGCGACCGTTCGCTGAAGACAGTCGCGGCCTATACGGACGGCAACGACAAGCTCAACATGTGCTACACCTTCGACCTGCTCGGCCCGGAACTTTCGGCGGCGCATATCCGCCGCTGTGTCGAGGCCTTCGAGCATTCGAGGGCCGGCTGGGTCTGCTGGGCCTTTTCCAATCACGACGTCGCCCGTCATGTCTCGCGTTTCGCCAAGCCGGGGGACGACGGCGACCGCCTGGCGAAATTCTGCATGACGTTGCTTTGCGCCCTGCGAGGCTCGATCTGTCTCTATCAGGGCGAGGAACTCGGCCTGACCGAGGCGGACATCGCCTTCGAGGATCTGCGCGACCCCTATGGCATCCGCTTCTGGCCGGGCTTCAAGGGCCGCGACGGCTGTCGCACGCCGATGGTCTGGGAGGAACTGGCCGTCTATGCCGGCTTCTCCCGCGCGAAGCCCTGGCTGCCGATCCCGCAGGAGCACAGAGTCCGGGCCGTGTCGAACCAGGAATACGATCCGAACTCGGTGCTGGCGCACTACCGGGCGACTCTGGCCTTCCGCAAGGAGCATCCGGCGCTGCTTACTGGCGACATCGCCTTCCTCGACGCGCCGGAGGGCGTGCTTGCCTTCGAGCGCGGCTCGGGAGCGGAGGCGATGCTCTGCGTCTTCAACATCGGCCGCGAGGCGGTGAAATTCGACCTGCCGAAGAAGTTCGGCAAGGCGCGCTTCATCGACGTTCCCGGTTTCGAGGCGCCGGAACCGAAGGGGAAAAAGGTTTCACTGCCGGCGCTTGGGATTGTTTTCGGAATCGCTGACTGAAACCGAGCGGTCGTGATTGCAGGCTTGGTGATCGACCGCGATTTGCGGGGACACGCTCCGGCATGGATTCTATGGTCTCCGCGACGGCCTATCGGCCTGCTCCGCCATAGAATGACGAACGCGTAGAATTTGGAACGAAATCTCAAACGTTTGAGATTGGCGAAACGCCTGTCCACGTCTCGTCATTCTCGGGCAAGCCCGAGCGAAGCGAAGGGCGCGACCCGGGAATCCATGCCTGAGCCGTTCCACTCCGGCAGACGGTCGAGACCCCGAAGTGGCCGCTACTGCACCAGCACCGAGCGCCCGCAAATCCCGCCCGTCACGCGGATATCCGCTTCGCCGAGCTTGATGCCGAGCGTGGCCAGCACGTTGTCGAGAAGCGTGTCGATCGCCGGCGAGGCGGCGGTCAGCACATTTTTCAGGGTCGCGTTGAGCACGCCGGGGAGCGACAGGCCGAGCCCGCCGACCTTGATGTCGAGGCGCAGGTCGCCGAGGAGCGATCCGAACAGGGACCCGGTGAAATCATGCGTCGAGACGCTCTTCACTGCCCCGTTCCGGATATCGGAAGGGGAGAAGTCGAGCACGGTCGGCGAGGGATTCGACATGGTCGCATGCGCCGCGCCGGTCACGCTCACAAGCGGCGCCTTGACCAGCTGCGCCGGCAGCACGGCGGGCGATTTCGTGAAATTGTCCATCCCGGCGGCATCGACCTCGCCGAGCCACGCCTCCACGATGCCGGGGCGGGCGTTCACCTTCACGTCGAGGCTGTCCGGCCGGCCGGTCGGGCAGGAGATGTCTCCGAGCTGCCCCTCGGCGAAGGCGAGTTCCAGATAGATCGGCACGCGGATCGAGGCGCCGAGCAATCCGCCGGGGCCGCCGACCTGCACGACGAGCCTGAGCCGGGTCTGCGCGGTGCGCACGATCTGGCCCTTTTCGCCGATCGAGAACCATGGCGAGTTTCGCGGCGGCTCGCCGATGGCGAGGTTGAGCGTCGCGCCGGCGATGCCGGGCAGGCCGGCGTCGAGGTCGAGCGCGACCTGGTGCCTGCCGTCGGCGAGCGCGGCGCCCGCCGTGATCAGCGACATGACGTTCGCATTCGCGTTGAGGCCGGGCGGCTCCGTGCCGAGCGCCAGCTTGCCGATCGGGCCGAGCGAGACGAGATGCGAGAGCGGAATGGTCGTATCCGAAGACGCCAGCCCAGCCGCCATCGCCTTCAGCGCCGCGTTCGCCTGCGGGCCCGGGCTGACATCCGCGAGCGCGGAGACGAAACGGCCGACGGTCACATCCGAGTTCAGCACGTCGTCATAGGTGCCGGCCGTGATGCTTGCCTTTCCGGCGAGCGCATCGAGGAAGCCGAGGAGGTTCACGTCGGCGCCTAGGAGCGCATTGTAGTCCATGACGCTCAACGAAAGATCCGTTCCGAGCAGCTTGCCCAGAAGCTGGTTGATGATCCCGCCCTTCAGGCTGGCGAGCCGGGAGCCTATGGAGAAAGCGGCTTCGTTGGACGCGCTGGCGAGCGCCGTCGTGCCGATCGCGGGATTTGGCAGCAGGTTGCCGGCGAAGAAGGTCGTGCCGAGCGTCCTGACGGTGACGCGGGCTGCGTTGACGGGCGAACCGCCCGCCTGGAAGCGGTAGGCGACGGCCGTCCCGGGATCGGCTACATAGCGCCCGGTCTCCACGCGAAGCGTGTTGGGCAGGCTCGTCTCTCCCGCATCGGAAAGCAGCGTCAGGTCGGTCACCCGTTCGCCTCGAAGAGCGCCTTGGCCGCCTTGCCCGGCTGGCTGATGTTCGCCGCGGCGGCGATGGCCGCGAGGTCGGTCAGGTTCTGCAGGTGACGGCGTTCGAGATAGAGCGAGCCCTGGTCGACCGCGAAGGCGGCGAGGGTAAGCGCCGCCGGCATGAGCAGCGCCGTAAGCGTCGCCACATTGCCGGAGGTAGAGCGGAATCGCTTGGCGTGCGCCTTGAGCGGATGCGGCTTCTGATCGTTCCTCATTCACATGCCCCCGATGCGGATCGTGGAGGAATGGCGGATCGTCATGCCCGGCAGCGGCAGGCCGGACAGCAGGTTCCAGATCGGAAGGTCGCGTGCGTCGTAGCGGATCGCGACGGTGAACTCGCTGGCGTCGGCGGGATTGTCCTTGATGTCGAGCCCGAGCTTTTGCGGATCGACGAAGGGATATCCGGAGACGTTCCGCTCGATATAGCTGTCGGCGAGCGAGACCCGCTCCTTCTCGTCGAGGCCCGCCACCGCCGTGCGCGCCGCGTCCGCCGCGATCTGCTGGATGGAATGGCTCGCGCCGAGATAGATGCCCCAGGCAACCATGCCGAACAGCAGCAGGAGGAGGATCGGCGCGACGATGGCGAATTAGACGGCCGAGGTGCCGGCAACGCACCCGCCCAGGCCGCGGATCGAAGGTTTGCGTGAGACAATCCTGTCCATGCCTCCAGCTAACCGCGGAATCATTCAGGCCGCGATTTCGGGGAATGCAACCGGAAATGGCAGAAAGTTGCATCGGGATTGCAACTGGCCGAAAGTTCACGTGACGAGGGCCTGTCCGGGTTTATATGAAGAGAGCAGGAGAGACCGGTCCTTCGCTGGCCGGCCGGACGAATCGGGAGGAATGACGATGGACAGGAAGGTCGAGAAGAATGCCCGCCCCATGGAGCCTATCGGCGGAATGTCGCTCGTGCGCGGCGCCGACCGGCCGCCGCTTCTGAACGAGACCATTCCCGCCGCCTTCGCGCGGACGGTGGCGCGGCATGGCGCCCGCGACGGCGCCGTCTTTGTCGAGCCCGGCATCCGCTGGACCTATGCCGAACTCGCCCGCCAGGTGGACCTGTTGGCCGCCGGCCTGCACAGGCTCGGCTTGAGGAAGGGCGACCGCGTCGGCATCTGGTCGCCGAACCGGCCCGAATGGGTGCTGACCCAGTTCGCGACCGCCCGGCTCGGCCTCATCATGGTCAACATCAATCCCGCCTATCGCCTCGCCGAGCTCGAATTCGCGCTGGTCAAGGTCGGCTGCAAGGCGCTGGTGACGGCGGCGAGCTTCAAGACTTCCGACTATCTTGGCATGCTGCAGACGCTGGCGCCCGAGATGGCCGGCTGCGCGCCGGGCGAACTGAAGGCGAAGAAGCTGCCGGACCTGAAGATCGTCATCCGCACCGGCGAGGAGAAGACGCCCGGCGCCTATAATTTCGCGGAGGTCGTCGCGATGGCGGACGACGCCTCGCTTGCCGCGCTCGATCCCATCACCGCCGGTCTCGAGCCGGACGAGCCGATCAACATCCAGTTCACCAGCGGCACGACCGGCTCGCCGAAGGGCGCCACGCTGACCCACCGGAACATCCTGAACAACGCCGCCTTCGTCACCGACGCGATGCATTTCACCGAGAAGGACCGGCTGGCGATCCCCGTGCCGCTCTACCATTGCTTCGGCATGGTCATGGGCACGCTCGGCTGCATCACCAAGGGCGCGGCGATGATCTTCCCGAGCGAGGGCTTCGAGCCCGGCGCGACGTTGAAAGCGATCGCGCAGGAGCGCTGCACCGCGGCCTACGGTGTGCCGACCATGTTCGTGGCCGAACTCGACCATCCCGATTTCAAGAGCTTCGACCTCTCTTCGCTTCGGACCGGCATCATGGCCGGCTCGCCGTGCCCGATCGAGGTGATGAAGCGGGTCGTTTCCCAGATGCACATGAGCGAGGTGACGATCGCCTACGGCATGACGGAGACGAGCCCCGTCTCCTTCCAGAGCAGCACCGACGATCCGATCGAAAAGCGCGTCTCCACCGTCGGCCGCATCCTGCCGCATCTGGAGGTTAAGATCGTCGGCGAGGACGGCGCGACGGTGCCTGTCGGCGAACGCGGCGAGCTCTGCACGCGCGGCTATTCGGTGATGAAAGGCTACTGGAACGACGAGGAGCGCACGAAGGAGGCGATCGACGCGGAGGGCTGGATGCACACCGGCGACCTCGCGACCATCGACGTGGAGGGCTATTGCAACATCGTCGGCCGCGTGAAGGACATGGTCATCCGCGGCGGCGAGAACGTCTATCCGCGTGAGGTGGAGGAATTCCTCTATCGCCACCCGAAGGTGCGAGAGGTGCAGGTCTTCGGCGTGCCGGATGACAAATATGGCGAGGAGCTCTGCGCCTGGATCGTCGCGCAGGCCGGCGATCCGCCGACCGAGGAGGAGATCCGCGAGTTCTGCCGCGGCCAGATCGCGCACTACAAGATCCCGCGCTATGTGCGTTTCCGGGAAAGCCTGCCCATGACCGTGACGGGCAAGGCGCAGAAATTCATGATGCGCGACGCCATGATCGAGGAACTGCACCTGACGGTGGTGAAGACGGCGTAGGCCATGTGGACAGTTAGAGATTGAAGACATTCACCACAGGCCGTCATTCCGGGGCCGCGCAGCGGAACCCGGAATCCAGAGCAGTACCGTTGCCAATTCAAGTCTCAATGAGCAAGGCCGGCGTTCTGGATTCCGGGTTCCGCTGCGCGGCCCCGGAATGACGCAAATGAAGGTAGCCGATCAGCGCCCCACATAGCTGGGGACTTACCACGCTCCGCTTTGGCTACATCCCCCTCGCCATCGCCTCGATCTCCCGCGCGATCGCCAACGACGCCGTCAGCCCCGGCGATTCGAACCCGAACAGATTGATGAGCGGCGCATTCGCCGTCCCGATGAGGAAATCGTTCGGCTCTACGCCCGCGACCTTTACCCTGACCCCGGCATAGTCGGGATAGAGCGCGCCGTCCGGCAGCGCCGGCCAATAGCGCCGGATCGCGGCATAGAAGGGCAGGGCGCGTTCGGCGTCGACGGAATAGTCCGGCTGCTCGATCCACTCCACGTCCGGGCCGAACCGTGCCCGGCCGGCGAGGTCGAGCGTCAGGTGGACACCGAGACCGCCGCGCTCGGGCACCGGATAGATAAGCCGCGAGAAGGGCGCCTTGCCGGCAAGGCCGAAATAATTGCCCTTGGCGAATTTCAGTTCCGGCACGCCGTCGACGCCCTCGATCGAGAGCGCGACCTTGCGCGCGGCGAGGCCCGTCACGTTGACCGCGAGCCGGGCGCGCAGCATCGCCGGCTCCCCGCCGCCGACATGCAGCAGGACGCCGTCCTTTTCGAGCGCGCCTCCGGTGACGGGAGCATGGAAGGCGAAGAGCGCGCCATTGTCCTCGGCGTCGCCCCGGAGCGCCAGCATATAGGCATGGCTGTCGATGATGCCGGTGCTCGGCGAATGGAGCGCGCCCGAAACGTTGAGCGCCGGTTCCATCGCCCGCGCCCTGGCGCCTTCGAGAAATTCGAGGTCGTCGACGCCGTTGGCGCGGGCCTGCGTGGCGATCCCTTCGAGCGTGCCGATTTCGGTCTCGCCCGAAGCCACGACCAGCTTTCCGATCCGCCGATGCGGCACCGCGTGTGACCTGCAATAGTCGTAGAGGAGTGCGCGGCCCGGCGCGCAGAATTTCGCCTTCAGGCTGCCGGCCGGATAGTAGAGCCCGGCATGGATGACCTCGCTGTTGCGGCTCGAAATCTCGGTGCCGATGGCGCCGGCGGCCTCCAGCACGATCACCTCGCGCCCGGCCATTGACAGCTCGCGGGCGACCGCGAGCCCGATCACGCCCGCGCCGACGACGACGCAATCGACTTCATGGGCAGCCTCGGCCATTTCCGATCCTCGACGGGAGACGCGCACCTTCTGCCGCAGCCCGACATGCGAGGCAACAGCCCGAAAGAAGGGATGCATGCTCTTTTATACGGGCAGGCGTTCCATCGGGCGGAAGAACATGTTGGAAATCACTGCATGCCCGGATCGCCAAGACGGCTTTGGAGTGCCGCCGGATCGCGGTCGATTTCAACCTCCGTTACAAGGTCGCCATCGGTCCGCCGCTTGAGGCGCGCTACTTCATTCGCGGCTCGTTCGAGCAGGTATTTATCCAATGCCAAGGCGCCGGCGCCCTTTCCGGATGTCGTGGGCTCTGGTTGTTTGTCGGAGCGTCACTTCCGGGCTGCCGGCTTTTCGCTCTTGGCTGTTGAGGCTTTCGGCTTCGAAGTCTTCAGGTGTTTGGAAGCTTCGTTCTTTTTTGCGGTGGGCGCGATCTTGCCGCCGGCCTTGGTGGGTTTCGTGGCCATGCTGGAACCTCCCTCTCGACAACCCGCTCGAAGCCATCAACCCCGGCGCGTCGAATTGGTTCCCGGGATGGCCGCCGCTCAACTGTCCCTGGCGGCGAGCAGCGCGTTGATGACCAGTTCCCGTCCTTCCCGGCTGATGCCGATGCCGCGTGGCCGCTCCACGGCCAGACCGTGCGCGATGAGGCGCTCCGCGATCCGGCTGTCCAGATTCGGATAGGGGCCGCGGTTCATCCGCTTCAGCGCTATCCGCTCGTCCTCGGAGAGATCGGTCCATTCGATCGGCATGTTGGGGGATGCGTGTAAACCGCTGATTTTACTGGTCGGAGTGGCAGGATTTGAACCTGCGACCCCCTCGTCCCGAACGAGGTGCGCTACCAGGCTGCGCTACACTCCGCGACCAGACGGGCGGCTTATAGCGTCCGGGTTCCGATCCTGCAAGCGCTTATGGAAGATCGCAGGTAGCAGGCGGCAAACTGTCCCGAGAGGTCGTTTGAAAAGCCGTCGGCAGGCCGGCCTCACGGCCTTTCTAATACGGGCTCGTTACGTTGCCCGTTTCCACATAGACGCTCTTCAACTGCGAATAGTGCGACAGCGCCGCGAGCGCGTTCTCCCGGCCGATTCCCGACTGCTTGACGCCGCCGAAGGGAAGCTCCACCGGGGTCAGGTTGTAGTTGTTGATCCAGCACGTCCCGGCCTGCAACTCGGCGATGACGCGATGGGCACGTGGCAGGTCGCGCGTGAACACGCCTGCGGCGAGCCCGAACTCCGTGTCGTTGGCGCGGCGGACGACCTCGTCCTCCTCGCTGAAAGAGAGGACCGACATCACCGGCCCGAAGATTTCCTCGCGCGCGATGGTCATCCGGTCCTCGACTTGCGTGAAGATCGTCGGCTCCACGAAAAGACCATTCTCGAAGCCCTGAAGCTTCGGCACGCCGCCGCCATGGGCGAGGGTGGCGCCCTCCTTTTTGCCGGCCTCGATATAGGAAAGCACCTTTTCGTGCTGCGCCTTGTTGATGAGCGGGCCCATCTGCGTATCGGGATCGAGCGGATCGCCGATGCGGATCTTCTTCGTGCGCTCGATCAGCCGGCCGAGGAAGCGTTCGCGGATGCCGTCCTGCACGAAGACGCGGGTGCCGTTCGAGCAGACCTGCCCGGTGGAATAGAAATTCGCCATCATGGCGCCGCCGACGGCGTTCTCGACATCGGCGTCGTCGAAGACGATGAGCGGCGACTTGCCGCCGAGTTCCATCGTGACATGCTTCAGTTTCGAGCCGGCGGCGCCGGCGATCCTGCGGCCGGTCGGCACGGAGCCGGTCAGCGAAACCTTGGCGACGGCCTCGTGGCCGACGAGCGCCGCGCCGACATCGCCGAAGCCCTGCACTACGTTGAAAAGCCCGTCCGGCAGCCCGGCCTCGGTGTAGATCTCGGCCAGCGCCAGCGCTGAAAGCGGCGTATTCTCCGACGGCTTGAACACCATGGCATTTCCCATGGCGAGCGCCGGGGCCGATTTCCAGGCCGCGATCTGGATCGGATAATTCCAGGCGCCGATGCCGACGCACACCCCGAGCGGCTCGCGCCGCGTATAGCCGAACGGCCCGCCGAGATCGACGAAATCGCCATGGAACGTGGCGACCGCGCCGCCGAAAAACTCCAGCGCGTCGGCGGCCGATGCGGGGTCGGCGACCAGCGTCTCCTGCAGCGCCTTGCCGGTATCGAGCGTTTCGAGCCGCGCGAGGTCGGCGTTGCGCTGGCGCAGCAGATCGGCGGCGCGGCGCAGGATGCGCCCGCGCTCGACCGGCTTGAGGCGCGCCCATTCGGCCTGCGCGGCCCGCGCCGCCTCGATCGCCAGTTCGACGATGTTGGGCGTGGCGGCATGGAGATGCGCGATGGTCTCGCCGGTCGCCGGATAGGTCACGTCGAGCGGCCGGCCGTGATCGTCCTCGACATAGCGGCCGTTGACGTAATGCGATGCCGTCGGTTGCGCCTTCATGCCGGCACGCTCCATGGGTTAGCCGCGCCGGCCGGAGGCCGGCCGGGCGGGTTCGCTCAATTCTTCTGTATCTTCAATCCGTTCTGGTCGAACTGGATCTGGACGCCCTCCGGCTTGGTCCGCTCGTGGTAGATATAACCGCCGAGGACGACCACGATCACCACAAGCGCGCCGATGACGAGATAGAGCTGGTTCTGCTTCACGGAATGCCTCTCCTTGGCCGTGACGTTCCGCTTCTCGATAGCGTTCCTTTGGCGTCGAATCCAGCGGGGGATTGCGCCGGCGCCTTGCTACCGGTCGCTTTCCCGCCAGCGCGGGTTGATCCACGGCTCCTGGTTCGACGGCGCGAGCAGCGGATTGCCGAGGATGTGGTCGGCCGCCTTCTCTCCGGTCATCAGCGACGGCGCGTTCAGGTTTCCGTTGGTGATGCGCGGGAAGATGGACGAGTCGGCGACCCTCAGACCCTCGACGCCGATCACCCGGCATTCGGGATCGACAACGCTCATCGGATCGTCCGCCGCGCCCATCCGGCAAGTGCCGCAGGGGTGGTAGGCGCTCTCGACATGCGCGCGGATGAAGTCGTCCAGCTCGTCGTCGCTCTGCGCCCGGGCGCCCGGCGCGATCTCCTCGCCGCGGAAATCGTCGAAGGCCTTCTGCCCGAAGATTTCGCGCGTCAGCCTGATGCAGTGCCTGAAATCCGACCAGTCGTCCGGATGCTCCATGTAGTTGAAGCGGATCGACGGCCTGTCGGCCGGGTCGGAGGAGCGCAGCGTCACCGATCCGCGCGACTTCGACCGCATCGGCCCGACATGTGCCTGGAAGCCGTGCGACTTCGCCGCCGCCTTGCCGTCGTAGCGGATGGCGACGGGCAGGAAATGGTACTGGATGTCGGGATAGTCGACGCCGGCGCGCGAGCGCACGAAGGCCGCCGCCTCGAAATGGTTGGAAGCGCCGAGCCCGGTCTTGAAGAACAGCCATTCCGCCCCGATCAGCGCCTTGGAGAACGGGTTGAGCTTGGAATAGAGCGTGATCGGCCTGGTCGATGCCTGCTGGATGTAGAGCTCCAGATGGTCCTGCAGGTTCCGGCCGACGCCCGGCCGGTCCGCCACGACCTCGATGCCGTGCTCCCTCAGCTGCGCCGCCGGGCCGATGCCCGACAGCATCAGGAGTTTGGGCGAGTTGATGGAGGAGGCGGCGACGATCACTTCCCGCCGCGCCTTCACGATCTCCACCTTCCGCCGCCGCTCGATCTCCACGCCGACCGCGCGTTTACCCTCCACCACCACACGCCGCGCGAAGCCGCTGACCAGACTCACGTTTTTCCGCTTCAGCGCCGGCCTCAGATAGGCGTTCGCCGCCGACCAGCGCCGCCCGCCATGGATCGTCTGCTCCATGGGGCCGAAACCTTCCTGCTTCGACCCGTTATAGTCGGCCGTCGTCTCGAATCCCGCCTGCCTTCCCGCCTCGATGAAGGCGGCGAAGAGGGGATTGCGGCTCGAGCCGCGCTGGACATGCATCGGCCCGTCCGTGCCGCGCCACCCCGCCTCGCCGCCATGCGCGGTCTCCAGGCGCTTGTAGTAGGGCAGCACGTCGGCGAAGCTCCAGCCGCGCGCGCCTTCCTCGGCCCAATGGTCGAAGTCTCGCGCATGGCCGCGCACATAGACCATGCCGTTGATCGAGGAGGAACCGCCGAGCACCTTGCCGCGCGGCGTCGCCAGCACGCGGCCGCCGAGATGCGGCTCCGGCTCGCTCGAAAAGCCCCAGTCGTAGCGGCTCATGTTGAGCGGGATCGACAGCGCCGCCGGCATCTGGATGAGCGGTCCGTAATCCGTGCCGCCATATTCGATGACGATCACCGAATGCCGCCCGTCCTCCGACAGGCGATAGGCGAGCGCCGATCCTGCCGAACCGGACCCGACGATGACGTAGTCGGCCTCAGGCATGGGATGTCGCGCAAAGGGTTAGCGTAGTGGACCGCCCCTCACCCTTACCCTCTCCCCGCCAGCGGGGAGAGGGGGGCGTTGATGCTGGGGCCATCCCCCTTCTCCCCGCTTGCGGGGAGAAGGTGAAGCGGCGGTGCGGCCTGCGCCTCCTCTCCCCAACGGGGAGAGGGTGGCGAGCAACGCGAGCCGGGTGAGGGGGAGTTTTCCTCACACCACCCTCAGCGGCTCGTACGAAACCATCACATGCTTCGCAAATGCCGGGCGCTCCTTCAGCCGCTCGTAGTAGGCGACGAGGTTCGGCGTCTCCGCCCGGTCGAAAGCCATGGTGAAATAGCGGTAGAGCTGATGCGCGAAGGGGATGTCGGCGAAGGTGAATTCGGCGCCGGCGAGCCATGGCCCGTCGCCGATACGCCTGTCTGCGATGCCGGCGAGCCGCCTGAGTTGGCCTTCGAGGCCGGCGATCGTGGCCGCGTTGCGCTCGCTCTCGCGCGTCCGCACGAGCTGGCCGAAGATCTGCCCCATCGGCGGCGTGAGGCTCGTGCGCCCCCATTCCGCCCACTGGTCGAGCCTGCCGCGCCGGCCCGCATCCTTCGGCCAGAAGGTCTCGTTTCCGTATTTCGCGCCGATATAGCGCAGGATCGCCGCGCTTTCGAACATGGTGAGGTCGCCGTCCTGGATGGTCGGCACCAGCCCGTTCGGGTTCATCGCCAGATATTCCGGCGTGTCGTTGCCGCCGAAGGAGCCGCCGACGTCGAGCCTCCTGTGCGGCAGGCCGAGTTCGCCGATCGCCCACATGACGATCTGCACGTTTGAGGAGGTGGCCCGTCCGTGAACCGTGATCATACTTTTTCTCCCTGTCATTCCCCGCGGGGGAATCGTTTGCGCTCTTCGAGATTGTCGAGGTTCATGTGGTTGCGCATGTAGCGTTCCGAGGCGTTGCGCAGCGGCTGGAAATCCCACGGGTAGTAGGCGCCGTTCCGGAGCGCCGGATAGACGACCCAGCGGCGCGCCTGGCTCTCGCGCACGGCGGCATCGAACGCGGCCATGTCCCAGCGCGCATGCACCTTCTCCATGAAGGAGGCGACGAGCGCCGCATGCGCCGGGTCGGCGGCGAGGTTTGTCTGCTCCAGCGGATCCGATTCCAGATCAAACAGTTGCGGCGGATCGATCTCGCAATGGACGAATTTGAACCGGCCGTCACGGATCGCCACCATCGGCGCGTAGGAACCCTCGGCGGCATATTCCATTAGCACCGGCGCCTGTCGCGTTCCGCCCTCCATCAAGGGTTTCAGCGACTGGCCGTCGGTCCACGGCATGATGGCCTCCATATCCACGCCGGCGAGGTCGGCCAGCGTCGGCAATATGTCGAGGTTGGAGACGGGAGCCCCGACCAGGCCGGCCCCGACCCCCGGTCCCGCGACCATCAGCGGCACGCGCGCCGAGCCTTCGTAGAAATTCATCTTGAACCACAGGCCGCGCTCGCCGAGCATGTCGCCGTGGTCGGAGCAGAAGAGGATGATCGTGTCGTCGAGCATCCGCGTCCGTTCGAGGACGGCGACGAGTTCCCCGACCTTGTCGTCCAGATAGCTGATATTGGCGAAATAGCCGCGCCGCGAGCGGCGGACATTGTCCTCGGTGATGGAATAGCTTGCATAGTCGCTGGCGCAGTAGAGCCGCTGCGAATGCGGGTCCTGCTTCTCGTAGGGGATGAAGCCGACCTTCGGCTCGAGTTCGGCGCAATCCTCGTAGAGGTCCCAGTATTGCCGCCGCGCCACGTAAGGATCGTGCGGATGCGTGAAGGAGACGGTCAGGCACCATGGCCGGCGGTCGTGGTCCTCAGACAGCCGCGAGAACTCGTAGAGCTTCTGCACGGCGTGGAAGCAGACCTCGTCGTCATATTCCATCTGGTTGGTGATCTCGGCGACCCCCGCGCCGGTGACGGAGCCCAGATTGTGATACCACCAGTCGATGCGCTCGCCGGGCTTGCGGTAGTCCGGCGTCCAGCCGAAATCGGCCGGGTAGATGTCGGTCGTCAGCCGCTCCTCGAAGCCGTGGAGCTGGTCCGGTCCGACGAAATGCATCTTGCCGGAAAGGCAGGTGTGGTAGCCGGCCGCGCGCAAATGGTGCGCGTAGGTCGGGATGTCGGAGGCGAATTCGGCGGCGTTGTCATAGACCCGCGTGCGCGACGGCAACTGCCCGCTCATGAAGGAGGCGCGGCCCGGCGCGCAGAGCGGCGATGCGGTGTAGTTGTTGGCGAAGCGCGCCGAGCGCCGGGCCAGCGCCTTCAGGTGCGGCGCGTGCAGGAAACCGGCCGGTCCGTCCGGGAACAGTGTCCCGTTCAGCTGGTCGACCATGACGATGAGGATATTCGGGCGGACGGTCATCTGGTTCGGCTAAGCCTCAGTTTTACATAGTCTTCGACGAGCCGCGCGGCCGATGCGGCGTCGGTCGGCCCGTCCTTCAGCGCCCGGCGGATATAGAAGCCGTCGATCATGGCGGCGATCGTCTCGGCGGTGGCGATCGCTTCCCCGCGCGGCAGGAACGCCGAAAGCCCGCTCATCAGGTTGGAATGAAGGCGCCTGGCATAGACGATGAGCAACCGCCGCATGGCAGGCGATTTCTGCGCCTCGACATAGAAGGCAAGCCAGGCGGCAACCGTCTCGGGGCAAAATTGCGTTGCCGAGAAGTTGACGGAGATGACGGCCGAAAGCCGTTCGCGCGGGCCGTGCGCCTTGGAGAGCGCGGTCTTCAGGTCGGCTCCGAGTTCCGAAAGCAGGTGGCGCATGGTCGCCTGCAACAATTCGTCCTTGGCGCCGAAATAATGATGGGCGAGCGCGGAGGAGACGCCCGCGCGGCCGGCGATCTGCGACATGGTCACGTCGAGCGCGCCACGCTCGCCGATCGCCGAGATCGTCGCGTCGATCAGGGCCCGCTTTCGGAGCGGCTCCATTCCTGTTTTCGGCATGCCTTACCTCCCGGCGCGTTCTATTTTTAATTGACTGATCAATCAAGAAAAATGACGGTGGGGCGGATCGGTGGCGCCTTGGCTGCATCATCTGTGGGGCAGGCGAAGCCGCCCTCGCCGTCGTTGGCCAGGCCCGAGCGATCGGGTCGCGCTACGCTCCGCTTCGTTTGCCCGCGGATGATGAAGGCGGGGGCCTGCACTCCAAACCACGCCCTGACAGGCCGCGTGTCGGCGCACCTTAAAGGCCAAGCCGGAAACCGCCCCAGCCTTTACGCGGCGCTTGCAGGCATCCACCTTTAGGGAATAGACCGGATCAAGGATCGATCGCCGGGGCCGAAGGAGTTTTGACATGACCGTATGCATCGTCGGATGGGCGCATCTGCCCTTCGGTCGCCGCGAAGGCGATACGCTCGAAGGCATGATCACGAAGGTCGCCGCCGACGCGATCGAGCATGCCGGCATCGGCCCGGACGACGTCGATGAGATCGTGCTCGGGCATTTCAACGCCGGCTTCTCGGCCCAGGATTTCACCGCGAGCCTTGTGCTCCAGGCCGACGACCGGCTGCGCTTCAAGCCGGCGACGCGCGTCGAGAACGCCTGCGCCACCGGGTCGGCGGCCGTGCGGCAGGGCATCCGCGCGCTCGACGCCCATGCCGCGCGTATCGTTCTGGTGGTCGGCGCCGAGCAGATGACGACGACTCCCGGCCCGGAGATCGGCAGGAATCTCCTGAAGGCTTCCTACCTTCCCGAGGACGGCGACACGCCGGCCGGTTTCGCCGGCGTCTTCGGCAAGATCGCGCAGGCCTATTTCCAGCGCCACGGCGACCAGTCCGATGCGCTCGCCGCCATTGCCGCGAAGAACCACAGGAATGGCGTCGAGAATCCCTATGCGCAGATGCGCAAGGACCTCGGCTATGATTTCTGCCGGCAGGAAAGCGAGAAGAACCCCTTCGTCGCCGGCCCGCTGAAGCGGACGGACTGCTCACTGGTCTCGGACGGCGCCGCCGCGATCGTGCTCGCCGATGTTGACACCGCGCTTTCGATGAAGCGCGCCGTGGCCTTCCGCGCCAACGAGCATGTGCAGGATTTCCTGCCTATGTCGAAGCGCGACATCCTTTTGTTCGAGGGCTGCGAGGAAGCATGGGCGCGGGCGCTGAAGAAAGCCGGCGTCACGCTCGGCGACCTCTCTTTCGTCGAGACGCATGACTGCTTCACCATTGCCGAGCTGATCGAATACGAGGCCATGGGGCTCACGCCGCGCGGACAGGGCGCGAGCGCCGTGCTCGACGGCACCACGGCGAAGGGCGGCCGCCTGCCTGTCAACCCTTCCGGAGGCCTGAAAGCGAAGGGCCATCCGATCGGCGCGACCGGCGTCTCCATGCATGCGCTGACCGCCATGCAGTTGATGGGCGAGGCCGGCGGCATGCAGATCGAAGGCGCCAGGCTCGGCGGCATCTTCAACATGGGCGGCGCGGCGGTGGCCAACTACGTCTCCATCCTCGAGCGCATCCGCTAGCGTGCGTTTCGGGGGCGGGCATGGACGATCCGGTTCTGGTCGAGGTGACGCGCGGCGGCCGGGTGGAGAGCCGGCATCGCGGAGCCATCGCCATCCTCGATGCCGACGGCAAGGTGCATACCGCGCTCGGCGATATCGACCGGGCGGTCTTCCCGCGCTCGGCGGTGAAGTCGATCCAGGCGCTGCCGCTGGTGGAGAGCGGTGCGGCCGATGCATTCGGCTTCGGCGAAAAGGAACTGGCGCTCGCCTGCGCCTCCCATTCGGGCGAACCGGCGCATGTGGCGCTGGCGCGTTCCATGCTGGAGCGGGCCGGACTGGACGGAGGGGCGCTCGAATGCGGCGCGCATTGGCCGAGCCGCCAGGAGGTGACGGTCGAACTGGCGCGCTCCGGCGCCACGCCGACGGCGCTGCATAACAATTGCTCCGGCAAGCATTCCGGTTTCCTCTCCGTCTGCAGCCATTGCGGCATCGACCATCACGGCTATGTGCGGATGGATCATCGCCTGCAGGACATGGTGCGCGATGCGCTGGAAGGGGTGACGGGCGCGCCGCACGGTCTCGACAACAGCGGCACCGACGGCTGCTCGATCCCGACCTATGCGATACCGCTGAAGAGCCTGGCGTTCGGCTTCGCGCGGATGGCGACGGGCACGCGGCTCGGCCCGAAGCGTGCCGCCGCCGCCAGGCGCTTGTTCTCCGCCTGCATGGCCGAACCGTTCTACGTGGCCGGGACGGGGCGCGCCTGCACGAAGATCATGGAGGCCGGGCAGGGACGCGTCTTCGTCAAGACCGGAGCCGAGGGCGTCTATTGCGCCGCCCTGCCGGAACTCGGCCTCGGCATCGCGCTCAAATGCGACGACGGCGCCGGCCGGGCTTCGGAGACGGTGGTCTGTGCCGTTCTGGCGCACCTGCTCCGGGACGATGCGGAACTGTCCGGCAAGCTCGCCAATTTGGCCCAGCCCACGCTCAGGAACTGGAACGGCATCGAGGTCGGTGCTGTCCAGCCGGCCTTCACATTGGCGTAGATCAACTCGCCTGGTTGCGCTCGACCGTCAGGTTGCGGAACCCGTTGCCGGCGCCGGCCGCGAGATCGCCGGTGGCCGGCTCGCTCCAGCGATAGCCGACGACCGCGCCACGGGCCGCGCCGTCGATCGCGTTGTCGGTGACGATCGCCGAGCCCGTTCCTTCCACGACAGAGACGGCGATGCCGGTGCCGGCCTTGCGGATGACATTGCCGGTCGCCGTCACGTTGCGCATGAACGGACCCCAGCCGATCTGGATGCCGTAGAGCGGCGCGCCCTCGATGACGTTGCCGGTCACCGCGGTGTCGGCCTCGACGCATATGCCGGTTCCGAAGCCGGGCGGATCGGCGGGGTAGGGGCCTTGGGCGACGAGGTTGCGAACGAGGTTGCCAGAGCAGACCGCCATGCGGCCGCCCTTGTTGAAGTTGACGATCGAGATGCCGTTCGCGCCGCCGTCGACGACGTTGCCGTTGATGATCGCGCCCTCGAACTCGAACTCCGAATAGATCGCCGTCTCCCCGGAGCGCCGGCAATTGTTGGAGACGATCTGGGCGTTGCTGGCGCTGTTAGCGCGGATCGCCGAGAAAGCGCAGTCGGCGACCGAATTGCCCTGCACGATGACGTTTCCGGCCCGGAAGATGTTGATCCCGTTGCCGTTCTGTCCGGTACCGCCGTCCTTCGCCGAAATCCGTTCGACGCGGTTGCCGCTGACGATCGTCCCGTCATCCGCCGCCTGCCAGCGATGGACGAGGATGCCGCCATTGCCGCAATCCGCGACGCGGTTCCCGGTGATCGACAGGCTCTTGCCCTCGACCGAATAGATGCCGGCGCCGCCCGCTCCGGAGACGTCGGAATTGGAGACGCGTCCGCTTGCGCGTTCGAGCGCGAGCGCGCTTTTGGTCGCGCCGACGATCTCGCAATTTTCGATGACGACATTGCCGACGCCGCGTATGTCGAGCAGGCCTTTCGTCCCGTCATTCATCGGCCGGTTCGAGCCGTCAAGCGTGACGCCGGTGAATTCGAGCCGTTCGGTGCCGTCGGCGAGGAGGAAATAGCCCTCTCCGCCATAGACGATGCGGGTCGCGCCCGGCACGCCGACCAGGCGTACGCGCGCCGGCAGTGTCAGGTTCGATACCCGATAGACACCTGGCGGCAGGAAGATCTGCGCGTCGCGCTCGGCGCCCTGCTCGAGCATCTTTGCGAAGGCTTTGCTCTGGTCGTCGGCGGCGCCGGGGCGTACGCCAAGTTCGGTTCCGTCGAGCGAGCCGCGCATTGCGGCCATTTCGATGCCGGGAATTTTACGGGTCGCGGCGGCAGCGGGCAGCGCCAGCCCGGCGACGCCGAAACCGGCCGTGACTTTCAGGAAGCCGCGCTTGTTCAGGATCGGAACGTTCTTGCTCATGGAGTGATGTCTCGCAGGAAGCATGCCAGATGCGGAACCCTCTTTCCGCTTGCACGGCATGCCCGTTGGAATTGTCCCTTTTCCTTGAGAAAGCCCGCCGGAGTGTTAGATTTGAATAATGAGCAGAGCATTTACCCGAGAACAGGACGACGACCTTTCGCCGAACGATATCGGCGAGCGACCCATCAGCGAGCACCGCAACCTCGTCACCCCGGAAGGTCTGGAGATGATCGAGACCGAGGCGGCGGCGTTGCGCGAACGGCTGGCGAAGGCCGAGGCGGAGGGCGAGCGCGAGAAGATCGCGCTGATCTCGCGCGACCTGCGCTACTGGTCCGCGCGCCGCGAAAGCGCGGAGGTTTCCGTGCCGGATCCTCAAAGCGACGTCGTGCGCTTCGGCATGAGCGTCACGATCGAAGCCGAGGACGGGACCTCGCATCGCTGGAAGATCGTCGGTGAGGACGAGGCCGACGCGACGAAGGGGAAGATCTCGCATGTGTCGCCGATGGCGGTGGCGCTTTTCGGCAAGGGCGTCGGCGATCTGGCGACGGTGAACGGCAAGGAATGGGAGATCACGGCGCTGGGGATTTCCTAGACAGGCTGCGCCTTCCCACGATTGGCAATCGTATAGGGCGCCAGCTCTTCTTCCACTTCGACAAGCCGCTGCCTGAATTCTTCGGTCATGTACGGAGAGTTCTCTCCCCGCGCCAGCACTGAGAGGACCACTTCATACTGTTCCATAATTTGGCGCGCGGCAGCGAGCATCCGCTCGTCCTTGTCCAGCTCCGGCATGGTGCAACTCCACGTAGAGCCATCTCGTACTACACGCAGGCGCTCGGGAAAAGGCGCCGCCCCAGCCCGTTACAGCCATCCCTTCCGGCGGAAATAGAGCAGCGGCAGGACGGCGGAGAGCAGCATCAGCCCGAGCGCCCAGGGATAGCCTGCGAGCCATGAAAGCTCGGGCATGTGGTGGAAGTTCATGCCGTAGATCGAGGCGACGAGGGTAGGGGGCATGAACACCACGGCGGCGACCGAGAATATCTTGATGATGGCGTTCTGCTCCACCGACACGAGGCCCACCACCGTGTCGAGCAGGAAGGTGATCTTGTTGGAGAGGAAGCCGACATAATCGTTGAGGGACTGCGTGTCGCGCTCCAGCGACTTCATCCAGGCGCGGCTTTCCTTGCTTGCCTTTCCGTTCCCTGCGCCGGCCGAGAGGTAGACGAGCATGCGGTTAACCCCGGCCAGGCTCTCGCGGACCTTGGAGAGGAAGGCGCCTTCCTTGCCGATGCTGCGCAGCGCTTCGCGGAAGGCGGGCGTCCCCATCGGACGGCCGCCCGGCTCGGTGCTGAAGAGCATCGCGGAGGTGTCGTCGAGCCCGCTTGCGATATTCTCCAATATGTCGGCGATGCGGTCGGTGATGGCTTCGATCAGGCCGAGGAAAAGCCAGCTCGCATCGCATTTTGGCGCGATGATGCCGTTTCCCGGCTTGGCGATCCGGGTCTGGAACTGCGCGAAGGCCTTGGGATTCGAATAACGCAACGTGACGAGCCGGTCGCCGGCGAGAATGAAGGTGATCGGCGAAATCCCCGGCGATCCGACATGCGAGGAATGCAGGATGGAGGCGGTCATGAACTGCACGCCGTTTTCCGTGTAGAAACGGCTCGATTCCTCGATCTCCCGCATTTCCTCCCGGTTGGGGATGCCGACGCCGAGCAGCCGCTCGACGGCATGCTCCTCCTCGCTGGTGGGCGTGTTGAGATCGATCCAGGCGACGCCGTCCGGCACCCCCGCATGGAGGTCGATATTGGCGGGGAGCAGGCATTCGCCTTCTTTCAGATATGCCGTCAGCATCGCTGCCTTCGCCTCGCTTTGCTCTGTCTGGATACTCCGGGAAGACGGCGGAAGTCCACGCTTGCGCGCGACCGTGCTCAGGTGCCGTGGCGGCGTGCCGGGTTGGCGGCCGCCAGCAGCGTGTCGACGAGGCTTTCGGCCGCTTCGGGGATGACGGTGCCGGGCGGGAATATGGCGTCGGCGCCGGCCTGGCGCACGGCTTCGAAATCGTCCGGGGGGATGACGCCGCCCGCGACGATCATGATGTCGGTGCGGCCGAGCCGCTGCAGCGCTTCCTTCAGTTCCGGTATCAGGGTTAAATGACCGGCCGCGAGCGACGAGGCGCCGACGATGTGCACATCGTTCTCGGCCGCCAGCTTCGCGATCTCGTCGGGCGTCTGGAACATGGCGCCGACGGTCACCTCGAACCCGAGATCGGCGAAGGCGCTGGCGATCACCTTCTGGCCGCGGTCGTGGCCGTCCTGGCCCATCTTGGCCACCAGGATGCGCGGCTTCGTGCCGGTCAGCCGGTTGAAGCGCTCGACCTTTCCGAGCACGCGCTCGACCACCGCGTTCTCGCCGATCTCCTTGCGATAGACGCCGGAGATGGTGCGGATTTCCGCCACATGCCGGCCGAAGGCTTTTTCGAGCGCGAGCGAGATTTCGCCGACCGTGGCCTTGGCGCGGGCGGCCTTGACCGCCAGGTCGAGGAGATTGCCTTTTCCGCTTGCCGCCGCCTGCGTCAGCGCGCCGAGCGAACTCTCGACCGCGGCCACGTCGCGTGTGCCCTTGAGCTGCTGCAGCTTGGCGAGCTGGCGCGCGCGCACCTCTGCATTGTCGACCTTCAGCACGTCGACCTCGATGTCCCGTTCCGGCCGGTACGTGTTGACGCCGACGACGACCTGCTCGCCCGAATCGATCCGCGCCTGCGTCCGCGCCGCCGCTTCCTCGATCCGAAGCTTGGGCACGCCCTTTTCGATCGCCGCCGCCATGCCGCCGAGCGTCTCCACCTCCTCGATATGGGCGAGCGCGCGGGCGGCGAGGTCATGCGTCAGCCGCTCGACATAGTAGGAGCCGCCCCACGGATCGATCACCCGCGTCGTGCCGGATTCCTTCTGCAGCAGCAATTGCGTGTTGCGCGCGATGCGCGCCGAATGGTCGGTCGGCAGCGCCAGCGCCTCGTCGAAGGAATTCGTATGCAGCGATTGCGTATGGCCCTGGGTCGCGGCCATCGCCTCGATCATGGTGCGCATGATGTTGTTGTAGGGATCCTGCGCGGTCAGCGACCAGCCGGAGGTCTGGCAGTGCGCCCTGAGCGACAGTGAGCGCGGGTCCTTCGGCGCGAAGTTCTTCTGCATCAGCACCGCCCAGATCAGTCGCGCGGCGCGCAGCTTCGCCACCTCCATGAAGAAGTTCATGCCGGCATTCCAGAAGAAGGAAAGCCTCGGCGCGAACCTGTCGACGTCGAGGCCCGCCGCCACGCCGGCCCGCACATATTCGATGCCGTCGGCGATCGTATAGGCTAGCTCGAGGTCGACTGTCGCGCCCGCCTCCTGGATGTGGTAGCCGGAGATCGAGATCGAATTGAACTTCGGCATGTGCTCGGACGTATAGGCGAAAATGTCCGAGATGATCCGCATCGAGGGTTTTGGCGGATAGATGTAGGTGTTGCGGACCATGAACTCCTTGAGGATGTCGTTCTGGATGGTCCCGGCGAGGTCCTTCTGCGCGACGCCCTGTTCCTCGCCCGCCACGATGTAGAGCGCCATGATCGGCAGCACGGCGCCGTTCATGGTCATCGACACCGTCATCTGGTCGAGGGGAATGCCGTCGAACAGTTGCCGCATGTCGAGGATGGAATCGATCGCGACCCCCGCCATGCCGACATCGCCCGCGACGCGCGGATGGTCGCTGTCGTAGCCGCGGTGGGTGGCGAGGTCGAAGGCGATCGACAGGCCCTTCTGGCCCGCCGCGAGGTTGCGCCGGTAAAACGCGTTCGATTCCTCGGCCGTGGAGAAGCCGGCATATTGCCGGATGGTCCATGGCTGCTGGACATACATGGTCGGATAGGGGCCGCGCAGATAGGGCGGGGCGCCCGGATAGGTGTCGAGCCAGGGCAACCCCGCGATGTCGCGCTCGCGGTAGCTGCGGCGGATCGCGATCCCTTCCGGAGTGGGCCGGCTGTCGCGCGGAGGCTTGCCGGGCTGCGTCTTTGGAGTGTGCCAGGGCAGCTCCGAAAAATCCGGGATCAAGCGTTGCTTCCCATCAGCTGGTCGAGCCGCATGGCGGGCAGCCGCTCGCAGAATACGGTGCCGTCCTCCGGCATGGGGCGCTTTTTCGCGTTCAGCGTGGAAACGGCGCGTTCCTCCGGCGCCGGGTAAATCGTGGTGCCGAGGATTGCCCGCTCGCCTTCCCGGAGCTTGACGGCCCGCTCCTCGCGCGCGCCCTTCACCCGCTCCTGGAAATGACCCTTCGAGAGGCTGGCGAGCATGCCACCTTCCGTCTCGATCCGGCGGAACTCCTCCCAGGCTTTTTCGCAGAGCGAGGCAGTGAGCGCCTCGATGGCGCCCGAGCCGGCGGCCGGATCGGCGACGAAGTCGAGATGGCTTTCGCCTGCGATAATGAGCTGCGTGTTGCGCGCGATGCGGCGCGCGAACGCATCGGGCAGGCCGTGCGCCAGCGTGTGCGGCAGCACCGAGATCGTGTCGGCGCCGGCGACGCCGGCCGAAAACGCGGCGATGGTGTTGCGTAGGATGTTGGTCTCGGCGTCGCGCTTCGTCAGCATGCGGAACGACGTTTCGGCGTGGATGCTCGCTTGCGACGGCGCAATCGAGCAGGCTTCCTGCGCCGCGATCCAGAGCTTGCGCAGCGCCCGGATCTTGGCGATCGACATGAACTGGTCCTGGTCGACGCTCGTCGCGAAGCCGATATGCGGGGCGGCATAGACGAGCGGCTGCCGCGCCTCCTCGAACATGCGCAGGTGCCAGATGGCGGCGGCAAGCATCGCGCCGAGTTCCTGCGCCTCGGTCGCGCCGGCATTGTGGTAGACGCGCCCGTCGGCTTCCAGCAGCACGGCCGGCACGCCCATGGCGAAGAAATGCGCGAGCGATTGCGGCATCGAGGCCCTCAGCGCCTCGATCGACATGCGCAGGCGCCCGGTGCCGACGAAATTCGCCGCCGGATCGATGCCGAAGGAAAGGCTGAGTTTGGCCGGGTCGGCCCGGCGCTGTGTCAGAAGCTCCACCAGCCAGTCGACCGACAGGCGGCTGGAAGGATGAACGTCGATCCTGAGATGCGTCTTGTCGAGCGGTATGGCTTCGAGCGTCCGCAGGAGCGCTTCGGCCGTCGCCGGCAGGCCGTAGCCGAAGGCGTTCGGCGCGCCTTCGAAGATAATCGCCAGTCCGGTCGCGCCGTTCTCCACGTCGTCGAGCGCCTGCGCGTTGGCCCTCTCGGGATCGGTGTCGTCCACGCGCTGCACGATCGACCAGCTCCTGGCCGGATCGATGCGGCCCGCCGGGCCGACGGAGCCGGCGCGCTCATAGAGCGGGTCGATGCGGATCTGGTCGTCCGTGCGGGAAAGCAGCGATTTCTCGAAATCCGCCCCGCGCAGCGCCTTGGCAACGAGAGCCAGCCAGCCGCTGCGATCCGTCGTCGTCAGACGGGTCGTTCTGAGGACGTCCGAATCCATAGCCTCCTCCTCGCGCAAAGAACCAGCTTCGACTTTATGGCGTGCGGCCGCATACCGCAATGCATCATTCTGGTTAAGCGGCCCGGGCGATCAAGAGCGCAAATTCCATCCACGGCATTGTGACGCGGCGCATGCCTTACTATAGGGGACGGCAGGCGCGTTGCTAGCCGCACGCACGCGGAATTTGGAGACATGCCGGATGACGAACGAGAAGAGCATCTTCCTCGGGGCGAGCCGCAAGCCCGACGACAGCTACCAGAAGCCGGAGGAATTGCTGCTGCGCTACGGCAACCGTCACGGCCTGGTGACCGGCGCGACCGGCACCGGCAAGACGGTGACCCTCCAGGTGCTCGCCGAGGGCTTTTCCAACCAGGGCGTTCCGGTCTTCTGCGCCGACATCAAGGGCGACCTTTCGGGCATCGCCATGAAGGGGGAGCCCAAGGATTTTCTCACTGCCCGGGCCAAGCAGGTGAAGCTCGATCCCTACGAATTCGAGGAGTTCCCCGTGATCTTCTGGGACCTGTTCGGAAAACAGGGCCATCCGATCCGGGCGACGATCTCGGAAATGGGGCCGCTGCTGCTGTCGCGGCTGATGGACCTCTCGGAAGCGCAGGAAGGCGTCATGAACATCGCCTTCAAGATCGCCGACGAGGAAGGCCTGCTGCTGCTCGACATGAAGGACCTGCAGGCGCTGCTCGCCAATATCGCCGAGCGGGCCGACGAGATCGGCGCGAAATACGGCAATGTCACCAGGGCTTCCGTCGGAGCGATCCAGCGCACGCTCCTGATCCTCGACCAGCAGGGCGCCTCGCATTTCTTCGGCGAGCCGGCGCTCGGCATCGGCGACCTGATGCGCACGACGCGGGACGGGCGCGGCGCCATCAGCGTGCTCGCCGCCGACAAGCTGATGATGAATCCGCGCCTCTACGCCACCTTCCTGCTCTGGCTCCTGTCCGAACTCTTCGAGGAACTGCCGGAGGTCGGCGATCCCGACAAGCCGAAGCTGGTCTTCTTCTTCGACGAGGCGCATCTGCTCTTCGACGACGCGCCGAAGATCGTCATCGACCGCGTCGAGCAGGTGGTGCGCCTCATCCGCTCGAAGGGCGTTGGCGTCTATTTCGTCACGCAGAACCCGCTCGACGTTCCCGACACCGTGCTGGCGCAACTCGGCAACCGCATCCAGCATGCGCTGCGGGCCTATACGCCGCGCGAGCAGAAGGCGGTGAGGACGGCGGCGGAGACGTTCCGGCCCAATCCCGATTTCGACTGCGCCAAGGTGATCACCCAACTCGGCGTCGGCGAGGCGCTTGTTTCGACGCTTGGCGAGAAGGCCGTCCCCTCGATCGTCCAGCGCACGCTGATCCGTCCGCCGTCGTCGCGGATCGGGCCGATCACCGAAGCCGAGCGCAGGAAGGTGATGGACGAGAGCCCTGTCGCCGGCCAGTACGACAAGGCGATTGATCGGGAATCCGCCTTCGAGATGCTGCAGAAGAAGGCGGGTGCGGCCGCCGATGCCGCCGGGCAATCCGCCGACTCGCCGCGTGGCGGCAATGCCTCGGGCGGGTCCGTCTGGGGAGAAGTCGGCGACATCCTGGTCGGTTCCGGCGGCGGCCGCCGCCAGTCCGTCGCGGAGGCCGCCATGAAGTCCGTCGTCCGCTCGGTAGGCTCCTCGCTCGGCCGGGCGCTGGTGCGCGGCATATTGGGCGGGCTGACGCGACGATAAGCCGTTGAGGCTCAAGCCGGCGCTTGCGGCCCCAGTTCCGCAAGCGCTTTCTTGACGACCGCTCGCGGAATCATGGCCATGTCTTCCGGGGCAAGGTCGAGATGAGGCAAATAGGTGCGCAGAAGCTGTGCTACCGTCTCCGCCTGGGCCAGGTCGCGCGTCTTCTTGAGCGGATCCCGGTCGATCCGCGACGAAACCCAATGCTTGTGGACGGCAAAGGCGCGCGGGTCGACCGTCACCATCCGCAAGGGAAAGCCCTTTTCGTCGAGGGCCATCTGTTCGAAAGACGGAGCGTTTTCGAGCCAGATCAGGCCTTCGATGGAGGCCGCCTCGATGTCCTCGCCTTCCGGTTCCGCGGAAGCGGTCCGTTTCCACGGCGGATTCCGTATCGGTGCGATCAGATCGACCAGATAGCCATCGTCGTTTGCCGCTCTGTAGGACTGTCGCGTGCGCCTGAATGACCGATCGGCCGCCTTGAGGATGCCGAGGACGCTGGATTCGCTGATCTCCCGATCGGCCAGCAACCGCAGTCGGGCCCGGGCATCATAGAGCAGGTCGATGTCGCCGGTCGCCGTTATCCCCGGATCGAGGAGAACGCCGGATGCCGCCTCATACGCATAAAGTGCGTTGGTTCCTACGACCCTCAGGCCGTGGCCAAGAGGCAGTCTTCGATCAAAGGCCCTGATGATGCGCGCGGTCGTCAGCGGGACACGCCCAAGCCCGAGCGCGCGATTGATCGCTGCCTGGCGGTTCAATGCGCCGTCGAGCCGTTTTCTTTCGGCCTGCGCCGCCTCGCGATCCGTATCGAATTTCTGCTTCATCGCCTCCGTTTTGGCATCGCGACGGCCAAGCGATGTCTGGCGCCGTCGGCCATGCTCGTCATAGTAGGAGCGGAGCAGATATTCCTTTCCCTGCACGTCGCCCCAGATCATCGAGCCGCGATAGCCACGCTCGCGCCGTGAAGCTTCCAGCCATGCCTGGAACCGCTGCCGGGTGTTGACCATTTCGCGACGCTGGTCGTTGTCGAGCTCGACGAAATTGGGCATGGGCTTTTCAACAGTTTGATCGGAATTCCACATCAACTGTTGAAATATCAAAAAAGAGCGGCGGAATCAATAGTTTCAACACTTCCGCTGAATCAGCGACGGAAGTGTTGAAATTCCCCTATACCACCAGCACCGGCGTCTTGATCGGCACGCGGTTGTAGAGGTCGATGATGTCCTGGTTCATCAGCCGCACGCAGCCGGACGACACCGCCTTGCCGATCGACCACCATTCCGGCGAGCCGTGCAGGCGGTAGAGCGTGTCGACATTGCCCTGGAAGAGGTAGAGCGCCCGCGCGCCGAGCGGATTGTCGAGGCCGGGCGACATGCCGCCATTCGCAGCACTGTATTTCGCCAGTTCCGGCTGGCGCGCGATCATGTCGTCCGGTGGCGTCCATTTCGGCCATTTCTGCTTCCATTGGACGTGCGCATGGCCCTGCCAGGAGAAGCCCTGTCGCCCGATGCCGACGCCGTAGCGAAGCGCCTGCCCGCCTTCCATGACGAGGTAGAGAAAGCGCGTCGGCGTGTGCACGACAATGGTGCCGGGCTGCTCGCCGGTCGGATTTTCGACGATCTGACGGTAAAATTGCGGATCGATCTTCTGGTAGGGGATCGCGGGCAGCATCACCCCTTCGTCTTCCATCGCCGCGTACATGACGGCGGGATCGCCGATCCCGCCCGGCTCCGCGCTGTAGGGCGGGAAGCCGCCCGTATCTTCGACCACCGGTGGCGGCGTGCTGACGCAGGCCGTAAGGCTGGCCGACGCCGCGCCTGCCGCAGCGATGCTGAGAAAGCGCCTGCGGCTCAGCGCGCTATTGAAAAGTGTGTTGCCTGTCATGCTTCCGCCCTGTCTCGATACCCGTTCGCCTCGCTCACCTCCCCTCTGCGGATAAGGAAGCGAAATGCGGCCGGAAATGGGCCGGCGGCTTTGAAACGGCCGAACCCGGCGATTCGTTGCATCGCAGCAACGCCTCGCCTCGGCGCGGGGTCGGTCAGGCCGAGGCGATCAGCCGGTCGAGGCTGGGCAGGATCACCTTCGGCGCATGGTCCCTGTATTCGTCCGGCTGGTTCGTGCGGTTGATCCAGACCGTACGAAAGCCGAATTTCGTCGCGCCGGCGATATCCCAGCGGTTGGACGACTGGAACGAAACCGCGTCGGGATAGAGCCGCCAGGCCGTCGTGACGAGTTCGTAGACCGACTGGTCGGTCTTGAAGCGCCGGATCGGGTCGACGGAGAACACGTCGTCGAGGACCGTGTCGAGGGCGGCCTTGCGGACGGCCGTCTCCAGCATTTTGGGCGAGCCGTTGGAAAGGATCGCCACGCGCGCGCCTTCGGCCTTCAGCGCCCTCAGGACCGCCGGCACCTCGGGATAGCAATCGAGGTCGCGATAGGCGTCGAGCAGCGTCGCCTTCAATGCGGGATCGGCGGACGGGTACTTGGCGAAGGCGAAATCCAGCGCCTGCTCGGTCAACTCCCAGAAGTCGAGATAGGAGCCCATCAGCGTCCGCACCCAGGAATATTCGATCTGCTTGTGCCGCCACAATTCGGATATGGCCTGGCCGTCCGGGCCTACCGCGTCGGCATGGCGGCGGACCGCCGCGTGGACGTCGAACAAGGTTCCGTAAGCGTCGAAGACGAAGGCTGAATAACGCATGCTATCCTCGGGGAGGGCAGGTCGGGCGTATGATCTTAACGTCTTGTCATAACAGGCGCGACTATGTCTGGACCACGATTTGTTGTGCCATGACGATTGACGGTGGAAGGCAAAGCGCCTTCCATGGTGGCGATATGCACGTGACGTGGAGTGGGACGCCCGAATGAAAGTGGATACTTCCGCGCAGACGACGACCTGGACCTTCGTGGATGGCGACTGGCACGAGGGCAACGTGCCGCTCGTGGGACCGCGCAGCCACGTCATGTGGCTTGCCTCGAGCGTCTTCGACGGCGCCCGCTGGTTCGATGGCGTTGCGCCCGATCTCGATCGTCACGCCGCGCGGGTGAACGAGTCGGCCGTGGCGCTCGGCCTGAAGCCCACGATGACGGTCGAGGAGATCATCGGTCTCACCTGGGATGGACTGAAGAAGTTCGACGGCAAGACCGCCGTCTATATCCGTCCGATGTACTGGGCCGAGCATGGCGGCTATATGGGCGTTCCGGCCGATCCGGAATCGACGCGCTTCTGCCTCTGCCTCTACGAGGCGCCGATGATCGAGCCATCCGGCTTTTCGATCACCGTGTCGCCCTTCCGGCGGCCGACGATCGAGACCATGCCGACGAACGCCAAGGCGGGCTGCCTTTATCCGAACAACGGCCGCGCCATCATGGAGGCCAAGGGGCGCGGCTTCGAGAACGCGCTCGTGCTCGACATGCTCGGCAACGTGGCCGAGACCGGCTCGTCGAACGTCTTCATGGTCAAGGACGGCCACGTCTTCACGCCGGCGGCGAACGGCACGTTCCTTTCCGGCATCACCCGCTCGCGCACCATTTCGCTGCTCGCGGACTATGGGTTCCGGACCGTGGAGCGCACGCTTTCCGTCCGCGACTTCATGGAGGCGGACGAGATATTCTCGACCGGCAACCATTCGAAGGTGGTTCCGATCACGCGCATCGAGGGCCGCGACCTCCAGCCCGGACCCGTCGCCAAGAAGGCGCGCGAACTCTATTGGGAATGGGCGCATTCGACAGCCGCCGGATGACCCGCTAAATAGGGTCGCGTGCCGCTTCCCGGGCTTGCCCGGGACCCGTGCGAACCTATCTTGACTGTAACTCGCATCACGAATGAGGGAGACCGACCATGGCCTTTGAACTGCCGCCGCTGCCTTACGATTATGAGGCGCTTCAGCCCTACATGTCCAAGGAGACGCTGGAATACCACCACGACAAGCACCACAAGGCCTATGTCGACAACGGCAACAAGCTGGCCGCCGAAGCGGGAATGGACAAGCTGTCGCTGGAAGAGGTGGTGAAGCAGTCCTTCGGCAAGAATCCCGGTCTCTTCAACAATGCCGCGCAGCACTACAACCACACCCATTTCTGGCCGTGGATGAAGAAGGGCGGCGGCGGCAAGAAGCTGCCGGCCAAGCTGCAGAAGGCGATCGACAGCGATCTCGGCGGCTACGACAAGTTCAAGGCGGATTTCATGAATGCCGGCGCGACGCAGTTCGGCTCCGGCTGGGCCTGGCTGTCGTTGAAGAACGGCAAGCTCGAGATTTCCAAGACGCCGAATGGGGAGAACCCGCTCGTCCACGGAGGCAAGCCGATCCTCGGCGTCGATGTCTGGGAACATTCCTACTACATCGACTACCGCAATGCCCGCCCGAAATATCTCGAGGCCTTCGTCGACAACCTGATCAACTGGGACTACGTGCTGGAGCTTTACGAGAAGGCTTCCTGATCCTTCCCGAAGACCCCGGAGCAATCCGGGGTCTTTTTCGTTGACGGACCGTCACCGCCGAACGGGCGTTCTTCACGCAAGCGTGAGAAGCTTCAACGGAATTGCGCCATCATTGTTCGCGTTGGTTGGTTGGGGCGCTTTGCCCGTGAAGCCTTGGAGGAGAGGAATGAAAAGATCCGCAATCGCCTTTTCCGTGCTCATGCTGTCGGTGGCCGCGGCCGCCGCCGCGGACGATCCGATCGCAACGAGAAAGACGCTGATGGATGCGAACGGCGCCGCCGCCGCCGTCTCCGCCGCGCTCCTCAAGGGCGATATGGACTACAATCCGACGGTCGCGAAGGCAGCCATCATGACGTTGCGGGCGGTCTCCCATTCCTACGGCGCCTTTTTCCCGGCGGGCTCGGACAAGGGAAATACCAAGGCCTCTCCGAAAATCTGGGAGGATGCGGCCGGCTTCCAGAAGGAACTTGCCGAATTCCAGGAGCACGCCGATGCCGCTGCGCAGGCCGCCGGCAAGAATGGGCCGGCCGATCTCGCGGCTTTCAAGGCGGCCGTCACTCCGATCTTCGATGATTGCAAGGACTGTCACCAGAATTATCGGCTGAAATAGCCCTGGCGATGCGCAGGCTCGTCGTCGCGGTCGTCGTTCTCGTCCTCGCCGCCGGGCTTGCCTTCTGGTTGCTCACCATGCCGCGCCCGCTCGATGCGGCGACGTTTGCCGCGCTCCATCCGGGCGACGCGGCGAGGGGCGAGCGGATTTTCTGGGCCGGCGGCTGCGTCGCCTGTCACGGCCGGCCCGGCGCCAAGGGCGACGCCCGGCTGGAACTGTCGGGCGGCCTGGAGCTGAAGACGCCCTTCGGCACCTTCGTGCCGCCGAACATATCCCCCGACAAGACCGACGGGATCGGTGCCTGGACGCTCCAGGATTTCGCCAATGCGCTGAAGCGTGGTGTCTCCCCGGAGGGCCGGCACTATTATCCGGCCTTTCCCTATCCGTCCTATGCCCGGATGAAGCCCGGCGACATCGCCGACCTCTTTGCATATATGAAGACGCTGCCGCCGGTTTCCGGTCGCGCGCAGCCCTCCCGGGTATCGTTCCCGTTCTCCCTCCGTCGCGGCATCGGGCTGTGGAAGCTTCTCTACCTGTCGGACAAGCCCGTTGTCAGCCTGCCGGCCGATGCGCCGCAGAAGGTGAAGGACGGGCAGTACCTCGTCGAAGGGCCGGGCCATTGCGGCGAATGCCACACGCCGCGCTCCTTCCTCGGCGGGACGGAGGACGCCCTGTGGCTGTCCGGGGCGGTCGCCGTCGAGGGCAAAGGGCACGTCCCGAACATAACGCCCGGCAAGGGCGGCATCGGCGACTGGTCCGAAAAGGACATCGCCTATTTCCTCGAAAGCGGCTTCACGCCCGATTTCGATTCCGTCGGCGGCGCCATGGTCGCCGTCCAGGAGGACATCGCCCACCTGCCGGCCGCCGACCGGGAGGCGATCGCCGCCTATCTCAAGGCCATACCGCCGCACCCGAACGGCTATCCTCCGGAGAAGAAATAGCCCCTACAACCCGAGCGGCGGGTTTTCCGGCGAGCTGACGGAAGCGTCGTCGCTTCCGCCCATCCGGTCGGCGACCTTGAGCGCGAAGGCATAGACGAAGGCGATCTCCTCCAGGCGCGAGAAGCGGCCGGACGCGCCGCCATGGCCCGCATCCATGTTGATCCTGAAGAGCACGGGGTTTCGCCCGGTCTTCCTCGCGCGCAGCCGGGCGACCCACTTTGCCGGCTCCCAGTAGGTGACGCGCGGATCCGTCAGTCCCGACACGGCCAGGATCGGCGGATAGTCCCTGGCACCGACATTATCGTAGGGGGAATAGGAGGCGATCGTGAGATAGTCCGCCCGCGACTCGCGAGGGTTGCCCCATTCCGGCCATTCGGGCGGGGTCAGCGGCAGGCTGTCGTCCAGCATCGTCGTCAGCACGTCGACGAAAGGAACCTCCGCGATGAAGCCGCCGAAGGCATGCGGCGCCAGGTTGGCGACGGCTCCGATCAGGAGGCCGCCGGCCGATCCGCCCTGCGCGATAATGCGGTCGTGGTTGGTGTAGCGCTCCGCGACGAGATAGAGCGCCGCATGGACGAAATCGTCGAACGTGTTGTGCTTCTTCGCCTTCTTGCCGTCCTCATACCAGGAGAAGCCCTTGTCCTTGCCGCCGCGCACATGCGCGATGGCATAGACGAAGCCGCGATCCACCAGCGACAGGCAATTGGTGTTGAAGGCGGCGGGAATGGTGATGCCGTAGGCGCCATAGCCGTAGAGCAGGCATGGCGCGCTGCCGTCGAGCGGCGTGTCCTTGTGGTGGAGCAGCGAGATCGGCACCAGCTGGCCGTCATGCGACGGCGCCATGAGCCGCCGCGTCACATATTGCCCGGCATCGTGGCCGGAGGGCACCTCCTGCGTCTTCAGGAGCGTGCGCTGGCGCGTGCGCATGTCGTAGTCGTAGACCTGCGAGGGCGTGGTCATCGAGGAATAGGAAAACCGGATCGTATCCGTGTCGTATTCATAGGCGCCGGAGAGCCCGAGCGAATAGGCCTCCTCCTCGAAGGCGATCATGTGCTCCTCGCCCGAGGCGCGGTCGCGGATGACGATGCGCGGCAATCCCTCCTTCCGCTCGAGCCGAACGAGGAAATTCTCGAAGGCCATGACGGAGAGGATCAGCCGGCCGGCCTCGTGCGGAATGAATTCGCGCCAGTTCGCCGGGCCCGGATCGTCGGCCGGCGCGGTCATGATCTTGAAGTCCTTGGCGCCGTCGGCATTGGTGAGGATGAAGAAGACCTCGCCGCCGTCCTCCAGATCGTATTGCAGCCCCGTCTCGCGCACCGCCACGAGGCGCGGCCTGGCGCGGGGCTCGTCGGCCGGAAGGATGCGGTATTCCGACGTCTCGTGGTCGTGGATGGCGATGAATATCCATCGGTTGGTCAGCGTCCCGCCGACATCGATGAAGAAACCAGGATCCTTTTCCTCGTAGATCAGCCGGTCCCGCTTTCCCCCAAGCGTGTGGTAGTAAATCCTGGACGGCCTGTGGTTCGGGTCGAGACGCGTGTAGAAAAAGCCGGCATTCGTGGCGTCCCAGGCGCCGGACCCGCCGGTATCGGCAACGCTGTCGGCAAGGTCGGCGCCACTCTCGATGTCGCGGACATGCAAGTTGTAGAATTCCGAACCCCTGTCGTCGAAGCCCCACAGCAACAGCTTGTGGTCCGGTGAATGATCGGCTCCGCCGAGGCGGAAATAGGTCTTGCCCTCGGCTTCCCCGTCGCCGTCGAGGAGGATCCTTTCCTCTCCGCCGCCGCGCGGCGTGCGGAAGAAGCGCGGCTGTTCGCCGCCGGCCGTGAACGACGTGCCGTAGGCGAAGGGGCCGTCCTTCATCGGCACGGAGGAATCGTCCTCCTTTATGCGGCCGCGCATTTCGCGGAACAGCTTCTTCTGCAAGCCTTCCGTGTCGGCCATCAGCGCTGCCTGATAGATATTCTCCGCTTCCAGGTGGGAGCGGATCGCCGGGTCGAGCAGCGAAGGATCCTTGAACACTTCCCGCCAGTTTTCCGCACGCAGCCAGGCGTATTCATCGACGCGGCTTATTTCATGCCAGTGGTCGCTCACGGGCCGGGCTTCGGCGCGGGGCGCCGGTATGTCTTGGAACTTGACGGTCATGAGGCCTCTGAAGGGATATCCACGAAGAAAAGCGGTTCGCAACTGCGATTTGGAGCCCGGCCCGAGGGAATCCCGGTACGGCCTCTCCGCTGCGTTGGATATAACGCGACGTCCGAAAAGTGTAGGCGGCATGCTGCGGCCCGGCCGCCCCGTGCGGTCCTCAAAAGGTCCGTGGAAGGTCGTATCGCCTGCAGCAACGCGGCGAAACCGATCCGCCATGAGCGATAAGGCAAGGTGAATCGTCGAGGAAGTCGCTTCAGAATCCGGTTGCCCGCGTATCGCCACAATCTTGTGGGACGCGTTAAAGTTGCGAAGGTTTCAGTTATTTTGTGTGAATACAGGATAAATTGCGCGTACTTAGGCAGAAAAATAGAATTGGTGAATTGACTTGTACTATTCAAAGCGCCAATTAGGTGCCGGTCAATGCGAATCGCGTAAGTACCCGCTTTCTTGATTTCGTGTGCCAGAATTCCGCACAAGCGCGAAGCGGAACGGAAGAGTAGATGTCTTATCAAGGGGCCAGAGAATGGAAATGAGTGAATCACCTGCCAAAAGCGCCGACATGCTCATCGAGCTCACGGCCGATGTCGTCGCGGCTTATGTGAGCAACAACCCGGTGCCGGTTTCGGAGCTGCCGAATCTGATCGCCGATATCCATGCGGCGCTGGGCCGCGTCGGCAGCACGAGCGAGCAGGTTACCGTCGACAAGCAGAAGCCTGCGGTCAATCCGAAGCGGTCGGTGCATGACGACTATATCGTCTGCCTCGAGGACGGAAAGAAGTTCAAGTCGCTGAAGCGGCACCTGATGACCCACTACAATTTGTCCCCCGACCAGTATCGCGAGAAATGGAATCTCGATTCCAGCTATCCCATGGTCGCCCCGAACTACGCCGCGGCGCGTTCGCAGCTCGCGAAGAAGATGGGGCTCGGGCGCAAGGCCAAGGGCCGGTAAAAAGACCTTTCCGCAATCGTGTTGCTGACGGCGCCGGCGGCGCCGTTTTGCTTTTCTGGCGCGGCCGGTGGGCGGTTTCTCGCCGGTCCCATGGAGCCTTCCAACCGGCGCTTAAAGGTCTAGTCCTGCCGGCTCAGGCGATTGAGCGCCTGCTTCATGGCGATGTGCCTGTTCAGGTCGTAGCTCCAGTGACGCCGGACGCCCTTGATGCGCTCCCGCTCGATCAGCCGCCGGAGCCGGGCCATGATGCGGTCGCGTTCCTCGGCGGACGCCGAGAGCGCTTCCGAAAGATCGACCCCGCAGGTCAGGAAGAGTGTCGCGCGCTCCCTGGCTTGCGCCGATATCTCCTCCTTCTCCTGCCGGTATTCTTCGATTTCCTCTGTCAGCCGGTGCATGCGGATTCCTCGCGTCATTGTCCGGCGCCGATTGTCGTGCGGCTGGGGAAAGCGGGGAGAAAATTCGGGCGTGTGGTGGGAGAAGACGGGAAATAAACCCAGGTAAAACAGCCGTATAGCCGATTCCAGCGTCTTTCGGCGTTCGTATTTTGTTCACGCTGTGGCCGCTTTCCGGTATAAGAACATATTCCTAAATTCTAGGGGGTATGTTCAGTGCAACGAGCTACAGCAATCCGGTCCGGGACGGCCTGCAAGGCAGAGCGCGCGCCTGCCCCGAATTTCCCGCTGGCGGTAGCCGGCGGACGTACGCCGCGCGGCGTTTCGCACGACCGCGCGGTCGAATGGTGCGATTGCCTGATCGACATCGCCGCGGCGCTTTTCAACGTCAGCGGCAGGGAACTGCGGCGGCCGGGGCGATCCACGCTGGATGTGACGCGCGTGCGCCAGATCGCGATGTATGTCGGCCATGTCGTGCTGCGGCTCACCATGAGCGACGTGGGGCGCGGCTTCGGGCGCGACCGGACCACGGTCCTCTATGCCTGCCATCTCGTCGAGGACATGCGCGACGACGCCGATTTCGATCGCATCGTGGCGACCATGGAACGCGTGACGGGAGCGGCCTTCCGAGAGCGGGGCACGATCTGATGGCGGGCCCTGGAGAACCAGGCGGGATGGGGAAGGCGCAGCTGAGGATATTGAAGTTCCTTGCCGCCGGAACGGTCAAGGCGAAGCCGGCGGCGGGCGAGGGCGCCATGCTCCTTGAACGCGACGACGGCGTCTGCATCGCGGCCGACCGCGGCGCATTGCATATCCTGGCAAACGCCGGCCTGCTTGTTCGCGCGGGCACCGCCTTGCGCCTTTCGGCCGCCGGAGCCGCCGCGCTGAAGCGCGCCAATGCCGGGGACGATCCCTACAGGGAGCAGCATGCCGAAATCGCCCCGCGGCGGTTCGACACGCCGGACGGCTGGATCGTGGCCGACGTCAACATGTCGGAATCGCCGCTCGCCCAGCTTGCCCGTCGCCGGGCGAGGGACGGCGCGCCCTTCCTCGCCGAAGCCGAATGGCGCTCGGGCGAAAGGCTGCGGGCCGACTATACGCGGGCGCGTATCATGCCGAGGCTCGGCGCCAATTGGCAGGCGGCCATCGCCTCGGGCCGGCGCGACGGCGGCGCCGGCGGCATCGCCGAACTGACCGACGCGGCGCTCGCCGCGAGGCAGCGGGTCGAGCGCGCCATCGATGCGGTCGGCCCGGAGCTTTCCGGCGTCCTCGTCGACGTATGCTGCTTTCTCAAGGGGTTGGAGACGGTCGAGATGGAGAGGGGATGGCCGGTCCGTTCGGCCAAGATCATGCTTAAATCGGCGCTGGCCGCGCTCAGCCGCCACTACGAGCCGCCGCCCCCGAACCGTACGCACCGCATCCTGCATTGGGGAACGGAAGACTATCGCCCTCGGCTCGGCAGTGTCTGACCGGAACCGGTTTGAGTCCGGTCAGGACCGTTCCATCGCCAGCGATTCTTCGGCATCGCGCTTGATGCGCTTCACCATCGAGCGCAGCCCGTTGGCGCGCTGCGGGGTGAGGTGCTCGTCGAGGCCGAGCTCGCTCATGAGGCCCTCCGCGTCGATCTTCACGATCTCGCTGGCGCGCCTGCCGGAGAACAGCGCCAGCATGATCGCCACCAGACCGCGCACGATATGGGCGTCGGAATCCCCCTCGAAATTCAGGACCGGGTCGCGCTCGTCCGTCCGGTGGGTCAGCAGCCAGACCTGGCTGACGCAGCCCTGCACCTTGTGCTGCGCGTCGCGCGCCTCTTCCGGGAAGGGCGGCAATTCGTTGCCGAGTTCGATGATATAGCGGTAGCGGTCTTCCCAGTCGTCGAGGAAGGCGAAATCGTCGCGGATGGTCTCAATCGCGGTAGGCATGGTTCCGATATAGTGAGCGGCGGCCCCTGCGTCACCAATATTCCGTAGGAATCGCGAGGGCTTTCCCGACAGACGGACCGAGCGGGCCGCTATTTCTCCGGCTTGCCGGCGCTGGCGACGCTTCCGGTCGTCAGGGCATCGTCGCCCTTGCCGAGGTCGCTTTTGTCGAGGTGCTTGTCGAGCATCTCGTAGGCGAGCTTCGCGCCGGCGCGCGCCCGGATGCCGATCGTATGCAGCGCCTCTTGGCCGACCGTGCAGACTTCCGGCTTGCGCGCGCAGATATGGCCGATGTCGGTCGCCGCCTCCCGGGCGGCTGCGAGCGCGACCACCGGGCTCACCGTATCCGCCTTATGGCCGCCTTCGACGGCGTCGAACGGAATGAAAAGCAGGACCAGCGAGAGCCAGAACGCCGATTTGATGAGAAATCCCATTGTCCGTCCCTTCGTCCACGGGTCGCCCCTTCGGGCACGCCCCTTTTCCCACGCGGATCATGGCATCATCCCGCAAAGGACCGCTTGCCCGGACGGCGCAAATTTTCGTCGAATAAGCATAAAATTTGAACGATCGGGCGCGGTCCCGGATCGCCTCGGATCCCGGTTGGATGAGTAAGGAAGAATTAGCCATCCAACCCGTTGGAGTTGCTGCATTTATTTGCCCAGGAGGGAAAGCCCGCGCCCAGCCCTGGGAGGCGCCGCGCCTTACCCTCTGTTTACCATGGCCGGAATTGGCGGCCGGTTTCAGCTTCGCGGCGGCCGTTTTGACGACGTTGCGCCCCGCCGCCGTTCCGGCCTTATCCATTCTTTAAACGCTGGATGCGAGGGTCGTCCAAGGACAACAGCCCGCGGAATCGGGCAGTAGAGAGTGCGTTCTGGTGAGTTTGGCGACGCCGAGATCCACATGGAGGGCCGGCCTGGGAGCGGGGTGCGAAAGGTTCGTTCATCCGAGCCTCGCCGATCCGGTCGAGCGCGGCCGTCGCGCCCGCCTGGTCGGCGTCGTGATCGCGGCGCCCTTCTTCATGATGGCGGCATTCGCCTTCGCCTGCGGCGGACGGATCGGCCTCTCCATGATCGCCGCCAGCCTCTGCGCACTTTGCGGGCTGTGCTGGCTCGCCGCGCTGCTCGTCGCCGTGAACGTCAGGCGCGAGGCGATCGAGGCGGCGGCGCTCGTCCTTGCCGTCGCCCTGACGGCGCCGATCCTGGCGGCTTCGGGCGGCGTGGTCTCGCCGCTCTCGGCGGCCGTCCTGGCGCTTATTTTCGAATCATGGTGGATAGGCCGGTCGCGCGCGGCGGCGATTGTCGGCGCCGTGGCGGCCCTTGCCGTCTTCGTGCTTCAGCTTCCGCTTGCCGGAATATTCGCGGCCCAGGGAGGCGAGGCGGCGGTCGCGATATCGCCGTGGCAGTGGGTCGTGCCGCTTGCCTATGCGCTGACGGTCTGGGCGCGCGTCGAAGGCCTTCTCGGCGAGGCGAGGACGGCGGCGCCGGACGACGCCGAGCCCCCGCTCGAGACGCGCATCGACGCGGTGGTGGCGAGGATCGCGCCGGGCGGCGACGTCATCGACGTTTCCGACCAGGCCGCGCGGCTTTTCAACCTTCCGCCCGAACTGCTTCTCGGCACGGGGCTGTTCGATCGCATCCATGTAGCCGACCGGGTCGCCTGGCTGTGCGCGCTGTCCGACCTGCGCGAGAAGGCGGTGCATGCGCGCATCGACATGCGCCTGCGCCTGCCCGGTGCGGCCGGCCGGGGCGCGTCCGACAATTATCGCCACTATGACGTCGAGTTCATGCGCGAGCGGAACGGCCAGGACGTGGTGGCGCTGATGCGCGAGAACGGCGACGTGGCCGCGCTCAGGGCCGAACTTGCCGCCGTCGCCGAACAGGCGGACAGCAACGAGGTCGCGAAGAACCGCTTCCTCGCCGTCGTCAGCCACGAACTGAGGACCCCGCTCAACGCGATCCTGGGCTTTTCCGACATGCTGGCGCACGAGATGTTCGGACCCTTCGCCGATCCGCGCCAGAAGGAATATGTCGGCCTGATCCACGAATCCGGCAACCACCTTCTGTCGGTCGTCAATTCGATCCTCGACGTTTCCAAGATCGAGTCCGGTGCCTATGCGATCCACCCGGAGCCGTTCGCTTTCGCCGACGCGGTCGAGATGTGCCGTTCGATGATGGCGCATCAGGCCGCGGCGAAATCGGTCTCGCTGCGCATCGCGCTCGCGCCGGCCCTCGGCGATATCTGCGGGGACCGCCGCGCCATCCAGCAGATCCTGATCAACCTGGTCTCGAACGCGGTCAAATTCACGCCGGAAGGCGGCAGCGTGGTGATCGGCGCCAGGCGTGTCGGCCAGCGCCTTCGTTTCTGGGTGAGCGACACCGGCATCGGCATCGCGCCGGAGGATCTGAAGGGCCTCGGCCAGCCTTTCACCCAGGTGCAGAACGAATATACGCGCCAGTTCGAAGGCGCCGGGCTCGGGCTCTCCCTGGTGAAGGGGCTCGTCGTCCTCCACGACGGATCGATGTCGATCGAGAGCGCGCCTGGCGAGGGCACGACCGTAACCGTGACCGTACCGGTTGCCGGCCCGCATTCCACGATGGAAGGCATGCGCCGCGACGTGGCTGAAAGGACCGAACCTTCGAACGAGGCAGGCGATGGGACGCAGCGCAAGACGGCGTGAACCCGCATACGGATCCTTCGTCCGCGACGCCCTGGTGGCGGCGGGCGAGGGGGTCATGCGCAACCCGCTGGCGGTGGGAGCGAGCACCGCGTTCCTGGTCGCCTTCTCCTTCATCTCGGCAAACGCGCTGTGGTACCAGCCGCATTTCTACGACGATGCGTTCTTTTCGACCCGCAACCCGTCGGCCCGGCAAAGCGCCCGCACCATTGCGCACGCGCCGGCTCCCCGCGCGTCCGGTGCGCCCGTGACCGCCGCCGCGCCGCCGGCCGCCGACCCGCTGATCCAGAAGGTCCAGGCATCGCTCGTCCGGCTGAAATTCTATTCCGGCCCGGTGGACGGCCTCGACGGGCCGCAGACCGGACAGGCGATCGCCGCGTACCAGAAAAGCACCGGCCTGCCGACATCCGGCCACATCGACGGCTTCCTGCTGAAGCGGCTCGGCATCCTCGAGACCAGCCCGCCCGAGCAGGCGCCGCGGCCGGTGCCGAGGCCGCAGGTCGACGCCGCCACGACCCAGTCGGTCGCCCCTGGCGACGACAAGGCGCGCATCATCAAGATACAAGCGGGCCTCAAGGCGTTCGGCAATGACGGCATCGACCTCGACGGGAAGATCGGGCCGAAGACGACGGCGGGGATAAAGGAATTCCAGTCGCTGTTCGGCCTCCAGGTGACCGGCGTGGCGGACGCCGCGACCTACGCCAAGATGCGCGAAGTCGGCCTGATAGAGTGAACCTCCGGTGGAGCTTTGACTTGCCGGTGGTCCTTTGATTCCGGCATTTGGCCGGGAGCATTGCGCGAAGAGGGCGTGGGAATCGGGCCGCTAGGACCGGTATCCTTCCTTGACGCAATCATATTTCCAGGCGAAGTCGAAGCGGTTCTGGGTCATCGCCTTTCGGCCCATGTCGTTTTCCACGAAGGGGCCCGCGCCGTCGATATAGACGATGAAGCGGCCGGTTTCGTTCGCCGAGGGGCCGCTTCTCGCTTCGACATAGCCGCAGGTCTGGCCGGTGCTGCTGTTCCCGGTGACCTGCAGGCGGGAGAAGGCGGCCGAGGGATCGCCGAGCTCGGTGCGCATCTTCGCCTCCGCCGCGTCGATCGCGTCCTTGCGCCAGTCTCCGGCATTGCATCCCGCAAGTGCGACGAGCCCCAGCAGCAGGATCGACAAGCGACGACGGTTGCTCATGGCGGGCCTCCCTCGGATTTTCGGAGCCGAAATCAAAACAGGCTTTCGTTAAGGGAGGATGGCGGCTTTCGATGCATTTATAGCGAGCCGCCGACCTGCTATGGCGGCGCCATGCGCGTGACATCCGATCTCTGGGTTTCAGCCCTGCTGCGGCGGGTCCAGTCCGCCGGCGGCTTCGGCGCCGTCCTGCGCCGCGGCGCCGCGGAGGCGGGCGCGATATTCATCGTTCGCCGTTCGCGAATGGGCGCGATGACGCTCTATGGGCCAGCGCCGCAGGTCGCCTACGAGGAAGAAGGAAAGCCGCAGGACCGTCGGTTTTCCGAGATGCTGGGGACGGCGGACGAAGAGGCCGTCAGGGCGCGGCTCGACAAGGAGACCCGCTTCGATCCGGATTTGTGGGTCGTCGAGATCGAGACCGGCCGCCCGGAGGACGAGGACCTCTTTCCGGTCAGGACGCCCTGAGCGAGGCCGGGGCAGGGGTGGCGATATCGGAATTGTCGCCGGCCCGCTGCCGCGCCGTCCGGGCGGAGACGACGGAGAAGCTGTCGACTTTCCAGTAGCCGACCTTCTCGATCGCCGCGTCGCGGTGCAGTTGCCCGTAGCGTTCGAGGAAAAGGCGGATCGTCTCCGGATGCGCGAAGTGCGCGGGGAAGATCGCGGCGGTGAGCAGGAAGGCCTGCGATTCCTCGAGGCCGAGGGCCTTCAGCGCCACCATCAGGTAATAGTAGCTGCCCGTCTCCGTCAGCGACCGCGCCCGGTCGAACTCGACGTCGAGCGCGTCGGCCAGAGCGGTCTGGAAGAAGGCCGGCACCCCGGTCAGCGCGGTCGAGCGCAGTTTCTCGTAATGGCGGAAGCCGGCGCTTTCGTCGAAGACCTTGCCGGAACGGTTCTCGAAGCGCGCGTGGCTCCCGGAGGGACGCATCATCGTCCTCAGTTGTCGACGCGTCTCTTCAGCCGTGCGCGCGGGGCGCTCCTCTCGCGCGGCGGGGCGCTCATCGCGCGCAGCGGCTGTCTTGCGGGTTTCTGCGGAGAGCGGCATCTGCGGCATTTCCCTGTCGGTGCTGAGATTGCTGTCGGCGAGGCGGCGTATCTTTGCAGGCAGCCCGGCGCGCCCGGCGATGGCGCGAGCATGTCCCGCGCCATGGCGCGAAATGAGCGTGACGAGGTCGATGTTCGAGAGCGCCGTCGAGCGAACCAGGAGCGGCGCGGCGATGTCCACATGCTCGTTGGCGAGGCGCAGCACGAGCGCCTGCGGCGCGTGGGGCGATTCGCTCAGCGCCGCCGCCACGAAGCGCTTGGCGTCGGCCGAAACCGTGTCGTAGAGCGACAGCGCGAGTTCCTCCAGCTGATCGATGTCGCGCCGCGCCGGCCTGACGAGCGAGCAGAATGCGGAAACCGCCGCGCGAAACAGCCGTTCCGCCTTTTCCTTTTCGCCGGCCGTGGGAAGCTGCCTGAAATCTGTCGAAGACACGGGAGTACGCTCGATACCACTCTGAATCCCCGCGTCGGCCGAGGGCGGCGGCGCGGTTTCCTGGACACTTTGCCTCAATTTAGCGCCGATCCGTTAGCGGGCTGTTAACTCTAAGAGGTTCTTAATCAAGGAAGGAGGTGTTGCGTGTTTGCTCCGGAAATTCCGAGAGGAGACCTGAGACATGGCGACGATACTGGCCTTTACGCCGCGCAAGCCGGCAAGCGGCGTTTTCCCCAGCCCACTGGCGAAAGCCGGCGACGTGATCATCTTCCCCGGAGTGCGCTACGAGCAGGGCGGCCGCGCCCCGCGTCGGGACGAGGCGGACCGGAGCGGCAGCGTTCCGGACGGGAACGGCAGCGCGCCGCGCCACTGACCCCGCGCCGCCGGCGTTGCGTTTGTCCGGGACCGGAACGGCCTATCTCAGCGTGCATTGCGCGTTGTCGAGATAGCCGGCGACCGCTTGCTTCCAGGTAGCGTCGGGGACGAAGCTCCGTACCGCTATGATCCCTTGCCCGACATCCGCTTCGACGAAGACGGATTTCTCGAATTCCTTCGGCACGTCTTTCCTGAGTTCGATCATCTGCGACGGAGTGACCAGGACGAGGTCGAGGTCGCCGAGCGTCTGCGCGCGGTCATTGAGGCTGTAGATGTTCTGGCCGCGCCGGTCGTAGACCGACACCGACCAGAAGGGCACGTGCCCCGGCGCCTCGACATGGACCACGCCTTCCGAAAGATCGAAGCGGCAGGCGACGGCGTCGAAGAAGGGATCGATGCCCCGGATGACGGGCGGTTCGTCTTCGCCGCTCATCCGGGTGAAGCGGTAGAAATCGGCACTGCCCGAAAGCCGCGCCCAGGCATCGCGTGCCGAATAGTGCGGCAGGAGCAGCAGGACGACCGCATGCACGACGCCGGCGCCGACCAGGCCCACCACGATGGCGTAGAGCAGCCTCGTCATCCGCAGCCCAGCTTCGAAATGCGCGGCAGGACCACGCGGGAAATCTCGGTGGCGCTTGCGATCGGCGTGTCGTAGAGGCCGAGGACGAGGATCATGCGTCCCGTTCCGTCGAGCGCCAGCCAGTTGCCCGGCGTGGGGTTCGGCGACGCCGTCACCGTGACCGCGCCGTTGGTCTCATGCAGCACCGCGCTTGATTGCAGGCCCGCCGCCCGGATGCCCCTGGCCGGGAGCGGCGACATCGACGGGTCGACCGCATAGAGCGTCCAGAAGCGCGCGGTCGGCATCTCGCCGGCGATGCGATAGGTGCAGTTTCGCTCGAGCGGCGCGCCCGAACCGTCCTCGAAGGCGCGGAAGGCGAGGCCCTCCGCCCGGCCGAGCGGCAGTTCGCCGCGCCGCGCCACCGCCGCCCGCGCATAGGCGGAAGCGCCGGGCGTGCCGAGGTCGGGGTAGGCCTGCCATGGCCCGACCGTCAGCGTGTCCATGCCGAAACCGTGGTCGAGCGCGTAGCGCACGCTCCACGCGCCGCCGACGATGGCGACGAGGAGAGCGACGAAGACGGGCAGGACGATGCGGAACATCAGGGTCCGGAGCGATGCGATGGGAAAGGCTCTATCTCGCGACGGCGGATCGGCGCAAGCTGGATGCGGCGACGCTCACAGCGATGAAAGCGCTTCCGGCCCCATCGGGGTGTCGATGACGGGGGCCTGCTCGAACATCTTCGCAATGCTCTTCAGCACCTTGGTCGTGGCCGAGGAAAGGAGCCGGGGCCGCTCGTTCCGGGGAGGCTGGTCCGACTTGTCGGCCGCGGTTTCGGTCTCCTTCGGCGTGAGCAGGCTGTTCTCGATGCCGAAGATCGGCTTCAGCTCGATGTTCTGCTCGGCATAGGCCATCAGCCGCTCCCAGGTCATGGCCGGGACGGTGCCGCCGGTCATGCGGATCATCGGCGTATAATCGTCGTTTCCGATCCACACCGCGCAGGTGTAATTGCCGGTGAAGCCGACGAACCAGGCGTCGCGGTAGGATTGCGTCGTGCCGGTCTTGCCGGCGACGAGCGTCATCGGCAGCTGGGCGCGCCGGCCGGTGCCGTGCTGGGTGACGCCGACCAGCATCGAGTTCATCTCCTCCACCGCTTTCTCGGGCAGCACGCGATGCGGCTTCGGGGTATCCTTTGCATAGTCCCAGATCACCTTGCCCGTGCGGTCGCTGAGCTGCATGAGGCCGTGGCGGGTGCCGGCCATGCCGCCGTTCTGGAACACGCTGTAGCCCGTCGCCTGGTCCATCACCGTCATGCCCGACGTGCCGAGCACCATGGTCTTGTGCCCGTTGAGCGGCGATTCCACGCCCATCGCCTCGGCGAGCTTCTTCACCGCGGCAAGGCCGGTGACGTCATGCGCGAGCCGCACCGCGGCCGTGTTGACGGAATGCGCCAGCGCGTCGGCGAGGGTCATGATGCCGCCTTCGCCGCGCGAATAGTTTCCCGGCGACCAGCCGCCCCAGTTGATCGGCGCGCCGGAAATCTTCGTCTCGGGCGTCAGCCCCTTCTCCATAGCGATGGCGTAGACATAGGGCTTGAAGGACGAGCCGGCCTGGCGCTCGGCATGCGTGGCGCGGTTGAACTGGCTGGCGCCGTAATCGGTGCCGCCGACGATGGCGCGAACCGCGCCGGTGGCGTCGAGCACCACGATGGCGCCCTGCGAGGCATTGTACTGCTTGCCGTATTGCCTGAGGTTGAACTCCAGCGATTCCTCCGCCGCGCGCTGGATGTTCATGTCGATGGTGGTCTTCGCGACCAGCGAATGCGTCGCGCCGCGCGGCACGGTGCGCTTGACCTCGTCGAAGGCCCAGTCGAGGAAATAGTCGGGGCTCTTCTGGTCGTCGCGGTCGATGACGGTCGCCGGATGCAGCCGGGCCGAGAGCACCTGGCCCTCGGTCATGAAGCCGGCGTCGACGAGGTTGCTCAGGACCTGGTTGGCGCGGGCCCGCGCCGCCGGCAGGTTGATGTGGGGCGCGTATTTGGTGGGCGCCTTGAAGAGGCCGGCCAGCATCGCCGCCTGGGCGAGGGTCACATCCTTGATGTCCCTGCCGAAATAGAAATTCGCCGCCGCCGTGATGCCGAACGTGCCGCCGCCCATATACATGCGGTCGAGATAGAGCTGCAGGATCTCCTTCTTGGTGAGGTTGCATTCGAGCCACACCGACAGGAAGGCCTCCTTGATCTTGCGCTCCAGCGTCCGTTCGTTGGAAAGGAACAGGTTCTTGGCAAGCTGCTGGGTGATGGTGGAGCCGCCCTGCACGACGCCGTCGGCGCGCGCGTTCTCCGAAAAGGCGCGCATCAGTCCGATGAAATCGATGCCGTAATGATCGAAGAAGCGCCGGTCCTCGGTGGCGAGCACGGCCTTGATGACATAGTCGGGCATCTGGTCAACGGGCACCGACGCCCCCTGGATGAGGCCGCGCCGGCCGATGACGTTGCCGTAGCGGTCGAGGAAGGTGACGGCGAAATCGCCCTGGTTGCGCCAGTCCCTGGCCGTGTCGTCGAAGGCCGGCATCGCCAGCGCCAGCATCAGGACGGAGCCTGCCGCGCCGAGCGTGAAGCCCTCGCCGAGAAGCTCGAAGAGGAGCCTGCGCCAGCCGCGCACGCGGAAGCGGCGGAAGAATATGGTCAGGTTTTCCCAGAACTCGCCGAGCCGGAACCCGGCTTCGTAGAGCGAGGTGTCGATCCATGCGTCGATGGCGAGCAGGAACGTCGCTCTCGGCCCTCTCCGCTTTTTCGGCTCGGATGGAGCGGGATCGGAAGGCCCGGTTCCCGAAGCGTTGTCCATGCGCGCGTTGCCCAAACCCTGCTTACACCACCCACCCGGCGCGCCTGAGGGGCCGGGGCACGGCCGCGTCCACCTTACGGCCACTTGGATTATGTGCGTCATTCGAGCGCCGCTACAAGGGCTCCGAGGGCCGCGGCCGAAGATTATCGGCGGGCAGGGTAAAGGCGACAGGAAAGTTTTCCTTCAGGAATGTGGCGGGACCGCCCGGCTCGGCCCGCTTTTGGCCTTTGTGACAATACCGCCGCGTCCGGGCTTGCGCGACCGTCCGGTCGGGAAGAGTATCCTCCGTCAGGCGGTCCGGCGGCGCGGGCGGGCCGCCCTTGGCAAGCGAGGGAGAGAGAGCATGCTCGAAAAGACACCGACGGCCCGCGTTCAGGCCTTTCTCGACAGGTTCGGCAAGGCGCTCGAGAACGCCAGGATCGATGCGGCGGCCGGCATGTTCGCCGAGGAGTGCTACTGGCGCGACCTCGTCGCCTTCACCTGGAATTTCCGCACCCTGGAGGGGCGCGGCGAGGTGCGCGGGATGCTGGAAGCGCAGCTTGCGGCCGTGAGGCCGAAGGACTGGAAGGTCGCCGAAGGCGAGGAGGCGACGGAAACCGACGGCGTGACCGAGGCGTGGATCACCTTCGAGACCGAGGTTGCGCGCGGCTACGGCCATATCCGCCTGAAGGACGGGCTGATCTGGACGCTTTTGACCACTATGGCGGAGCTGAAGGGCCACGAGGAGAAGGCCGGCTTCACCCGTCCGCTCGGCGCGAAGCACGGCCAGGACGTCGGCACCCGGAGCTGGAAGGAGGAGCGGGACGAAGAGCAGAGGACGCTCGGCTACGAGAAGCAGCCCTATTGCGTGATCATCGGCGGCGGGCAGGGCGGCATCGCGCTCGGCGCGCGCCTGCGCCAGCTCGGCGTGCCGACCATCATCCTGGAGCGGAACGAGCGCGCCGGCGATTCCTGGCGCAGGCGCTACAAGTCGCTCTGCCTGCACGATCCGGTCTGGTACGACCATCTCCCCTATATCGATTTTCCGAAGAACTGGCCCGTCTTCTCGCCCAAGGACAAGATCGGCGACTGGCTCGAAATGTACGCCAGGGTGATGGAGCTGAACTACTGGACGAGGGCCGAGGCCCGGTCCGCGAAATGGGACGGGAAGAAGAAGGAATGGGCGGTCACGGTCGACCGCGACGGCGAGGAGGTGGTGCTGCGGCCAAAACATCTCGTCTTCGCCACCGGCATGGCGGGCAAGCCGAACATCCCGGATTTCCCGGGTAAGGAGAAATTCAGGGGCGAGCAGCACCATTCTTCCCGGCATCCCGGGCCGGACGGCTACGGCGGGAAAAAGGTCGTCGTGATCGGCTCCAACAATTCCGCCCACGACATCTGCGCCGCTCTTCACGAGGCGGGGGTGGACGTCACCATGGTCCAGCGCTCCAGCACGAATGTCGTGCGCTCGGAGCCGCTGATGGAGCACGGCCTCGGGCCGCTCTATTCCGAACAGGCGCTGCGAAACGGCATCACGACGGCAAAAGCCGACCTGATCTTCGCCTCGATCCCCTACAGGATCATGCACACCCTCCAGAAGCCGATCTACGATACGATCCGCAAGGCGGACGCCAAGTTCTACGCCGCCCTGGAGAAGGCGGGTTTCCAGCTCGATTTCGGTCCCGACGAGTCGGGCCTGACCATGAAATACCTGCGCCGCGGCTCCGGCTACTATATCGACATCGGCGCCTCGCAGCTCATCATCGACGGCAAGATCAAGCTCGAAAGCGGCCAGGTCGAGGAAATCACCGAACACGGCGTCAGGCTCGACAACGGCAAGGAGATACCCGCCGACGTGATCGTCTATGCCACCGGCTACGGCTCGATGAACGGCTGGGTGGCCGACATCGTCGACCGCGAGACGGCCGACAGGGTGGGGAAGGTGTGGGGCCTCGGCTCCGACACGCCGAAGGACCCCGGCCCGTGGGAAGGCGAGCAGCGCAACATGTGGAAGCCGACGCAGGTGGAGAACCTCTGGTTCCACGGCGGCAATCTGCACCAGTCGCGGCATTATTCGCAATTCCTGGCGCTGCAGCTGAAAGCGCGGATGGAAGGCATCCCGACGCCCGTCCATGGCCTGCAGGAGGTGCACCACAAGGGCTGAGGCTTGGCGCACGGACCGGGCGGCGCTCTACGTCGCTCCACTCCGTCCGGCCGGACGAGGGACGCGAATGACGGTGGGTTCGACAGCATGCCTTCAGGCGATTGCCCCGCCGCCTCGTCCGCTCGGATTGCGGAACGGAGGTCGCCTCTATAGCATTTGTCCTCGATGCGAGGCTGCGCGCCATGAATACGGAAGACCTCTATCGCCTCCTGAGCGCGGGCCACGTTCAGGCGCAGGGCATCGTCGATACCGTTGCCGACCCGTTGCTGGTGCTGGACCAAAGCCTTTGCGTCCAGAACGCCAGCCGCTCCTTCTTCAAGACGTTCAAGGTCGGCCGCAACGAGACGATAGGGCACCACATCTATGAGCTGGGCAATGGCCAATGGGACATTCCCGAACTGCGTCGGCTGCTCGTGGAGGTGATCCCGAAGGCCGCCGCCGTCATCAACTACGAGGTCCAGCACGATTTTCCCGGCCTCGGCCGGAGGACCATGCTGGTCACGGCACGCAAGCTCCACCATCCGGACAGCGGCAGTCATTCCATGCTGCTCTCGATCGTGGACGCGACCGAGCGCTATCGCCACGATGCGGCAAGGGACATGCTGTTCGCCGAGCTCCGGCACCGGATGAAGAACCTGTTCGGCGTGGCGCAATCGATAGCCCGTCAGATGACCACGGAGGGTCGTTCGGCGGAAGAGTACCGCGACCAGTTCCTGGGCCGTTTCGGCGCCCTGGTGGAAGCCCAAAGCCTTGCCTTCACCGAGCAGGGGGAGACCGACCTCGCGCAATTGTGCGAACGCATCCTGGCACCCTACACGACCAATCCCGAGGCCGTCGTGATCGGACCCGGCGCTTCGGTCGAGCTTGGTCCCCGCATGATCGTGGCGCTCAGCCTGGTGCTGCACGAACTGGCGACGAACGCCGCCAAATACGGAGCGCTCTCGGCCTCCGGCGGCGAGGTGCGCGTGAGCTGGAAGGTCGGGGAAGAGCCCCGCGAGCTTCGGCTGAAATGGGCGGAGAGCGGCGGGCCGCCGGTGAACCCGCCCTCCGCGACCGGCTACGGAACCGAGCTCATCCACTCCGCCACGACCTACAGCCTCGGCGGGCAGGTGGACCAGGACTATGCGGCGGGTGGTTTGCAGGCGGAGATCGTCATTCCACTCGAGAACGCGTCTCCGCCGGGTTGAAAGGCTCCGGCCTTTCGGAGGCGGTCTCGGCCCGGCGCCGGCGCAGCGCGTCGGCGATGAAGAAACGCGACAGCGAATGGTACAGCGGCTCCGGCGTAATCAGGCGCGCCGTCCCGTAGCCCAGCATCGAGGCGATCATCAGCGGGATGACGTTGGCGTGATCGCCCGTCATCTCCAGGATGATGACGAAGGCGGTCATCGGTGCCTGGACGACGCCGGCGAAATAGCCGGCCATGCCGAGAACCGCCGCGAGGCTGATATTGGCGCCGAAGGCGACGCCGAGCGTCGAGCCGAGCCCCGCGCCGACGGAAAGCGACGGCGCGAAGAGGCCGCCCGGGATGCCGCCGACGGTCGAGGCGAGGCTGGCTATGAACTTGCCGAGAAAGTAGAGGGGCGGCAGCGGCGTCCCCTCGATGGCGCCGCGCGCCTGGGCGTAGCCGGTGCCGAAGGTCGCGCCGTCGAACGCCACTCCCATGATCGCGACCGCCAGGCCCGCGCTGCCGGCTATGACGAACATGCGCGTCAACGGGGTCCCGGCGCGCCATTGGCGGACGGTCCGGGTGATCCACAGCGTGGCGGTCGAGAACAGCGCGCCGAAAGCGCCGCCGACCACGCCGCATGCGATCACCAGCGGCACGTCGCCGGGGAATGCCGCCGTGACATGGGTGATGCCGAAATAGGTATAGTTGCCGGCGACCGAGAGCGAGGCGAGGCCGGCGAGGATGACGGCGAAGAGCACCAGCCCATTCGTGCGCGCCTGGTAGGCGCGGCTCATTTCCTCGATGGCGAAGACGATGCCCGCGAGCGGCGTGTTGAAGGCGGCCGCGATCCCGGCCGCCGAGCCGGCGAGGATGAGGCCGCGCGCCTGCGCCATGCCGCCCCAGCGCGCCGCCTGGAGCATGATGGAGGCGCCGACCTGGACAGTCGGGCCCTCGCGGCCGATCGATGCCCCGCAAAGAAGGCCGAGGATGGTGAGGAGGATCTTGCCGACGGCCATCCTGAACGAAAGGAAGCGGCTTCGCTCCTCGTCGTCGCGCAGGTGGCGGGCCGCGATCGCCTGCGGGATCCCGCTGCCCTGCGAGGCAGGGAAGAAACGGCTGGCCAGCCAGGCGGTAAGCAGGAAGCCGGCGGGCGTCAGCACGAGCGGGATGAAGCGATGCCAGCCGTCGTGGCCGGTGAACGCGTTCGCGAAGGTTGCCTGCGCCACGTTGGCAAGCGACGCGAAGCCCGCGCCGATCGCACCGATGGCGAGCGCCGCGGTCCAGAACACCAGCCGCGGCTTCCACAGGCGTGGCGAGCTGAAGAGAGCTCGCGAGCGCCTGACCAGTCCTATCCTTGCCGCCCGCCGTGCCACGTTCCGTTTCCCCGTATCGGTCCTTCGGCTGTCGAATGGCACGGCGGCGGGAAACCGCGCAAGGGATTTCACCGCGTGGGCCGTCCTGTCGCCTGCGCCTCGTTCGTCGAACGTACCTGTTTGAGTTCGCCGGAGCGCATCCGCTCATGGGTTTCGAGGAGCGAATGGATGCGTATGCGCTGATAGGAAAAAAGTCCTTGACACCGTGACGGTGGTCTGGTAGGTTTTCGCTATCGTCGGAAAAGTGTGATTTTCGGACGGCAAGGACAGAAGGCTTCGTGCCTTCTTGAACCTGGCCGCTGGCGCATTCGTTGCGACACGGCCGGGCGGTCCGTCGGGCGCGCGCCCTCCCCAACGCGCCCGACGGACCGATCTTTTCTTCGACGGGCCGGGGCCCCCGCCTTTTCATCAAGCAGGATTCGCATGGAACGGGATACGTCGCTGGCGCAAGGCGCGGCGCTGCGCGCGCTTGCCGAAGGCGCGGAGCCGACGCTGGCGCTGCTTGCCGATGCCTCGCAGCGCTCGCTGAAGACCCTCGTCCGGAAAGCCGCGAAGGAGGGCTGGAAGATCGGTTCCGCACAGCCCGCGAACATCGCCGAGCGGGTCCGGTCCACCGCCGCCGTGCTGGTCGACCGCCTGGAAGCGGCCGGCCGCGAGGCGCTCGCCAATGGCGGTCGCATCGACAAGACGGAGATCGACGGGCTCGTTTCCATCATCCGCGGCCTCGACAGGATCGGCGACATGGTGCGCCCCGAGGAAGCCGCAAGGGAAAACCAGATCAGAAGCGATGAAGAACTGGCAGCGCTCCTCGGGCGCATCAACGAGCGCATCGTCGAGCTTGCTCGGGCGCTTGCAGACGATATGGGCAAAACGGAACATCGGCTATTGCGGGGCGGGCCGGCTGAACGGCGAGTGGTTCGGACTCGCGCATCCTGACCAGTACCCGCTGCCCGGCGCGCATGACACCTGGCTGGTTACCGGCGGGCGCGGCTCCGGAAAGACCAGGGTCGGAGCGGAGTGGGTGAACGCGCTGGTGCGCGGGCTGCCGCCCTTCACCGCAAGCGACAGGCGCTATGGCCGCATCGCGCTGGTCGGCGAGAGCTTAGGCGACGTGCGCGAGGTGATGATCGAGGGGCCGTCCGGCATCCGCGCGATCGCCCGCGGCGCGCGTCCGAGTTTCGAGGCGAGCCGGCGGCGGCTCGTCTGGCCGAGCGGCGCCCTGGCGCAGATGTTCTCTTCGGAGGATCCCGAGAGCCTGCGCGGACCGCAATTCGACGCCGCGTGGCTGGACGAGGCGGCCAAATGGAAGAACGCGGAGGCGACCTTCGACATGCTGCAGTTCGGCCTTCGCCTCGGCGAGCGGCCGATGCAGATCATCACCACGACGCCGCGCCCGACCCGGCTGATGAAGCGGCTGATCGCCGATCCGTCGGTGCGGGTGTCGAGGCTGAGCACGCACAGGAACAGCGGCAACCTCGCCGCCGGCTTCATCGCCGCGCTGGAAAAGCGTTACGGCGGCACGCGGCTTGCCCGCCAGGAACTGGAAGGCGAACTGATCGAGGACCGCGAGGACGCGCTGTGGAGCCGCGCCGCGCTGGAAGCCGCCGCCGGCGGGGCGCCCGGAGAGTTGCGTCGCATCGTGGTGGCGGTCGATCCGCCGGCGAGTTCCGGCAGGGCCTCCGCCGCCTGCGGCATCGTCGCGGCCGGGCTCGATGGCGACGGCAACGGGGTGGTGCTTGCCGACGCGACGCTCGAGACGGCGCGTCCGACCGACTGGGCCGCCGCGGCGGTTCGGCTCTACCGCCGCCTCGGCGCCGACTGCATCGTGGCGGAGGTCAATCAGGGCGGTGACATGGTGACGGCGGTGCTGCGGACGGTGGATGCGACCGTGCCGGTGAAGGCGGTTCGCGCCAATCGCGGAAAATGGCTGCGCGCCGAGCCGGTCGCCGCGCTCTACCAGCAGGGCAGGGTGCGCCATGCCGAGCGCTTCCCGGCACTGGAGGACGAGATGTGCGATTTCGGCCCGGACGGCATGTCCGGCGGCCGCTCGCCCGACCGTGTCGACGCGCTGGTCTGGGCGCTGACGGAACTCATGCTCGGCCGGGCAGGGGAGCCGAGGGTGAGGGATTTCCGGTAGCGGCAGTCGGCAATCGGTAGGCCCGTTCCAACTGCCTATTGCCCGCTGCCGACTGCCGTTTTCTTCCAAGGAGACATCGATGCCATTTCACTGGCCCTGGGCGAAGCGTCCGGGAGGCGAGGCCGTGCCCGCCGAGAAGAAGAGCACGACCGGCTTCGTCGCGCTGCATATCGACGGCGAGGCGCATTGGACGAGGCGCGATTTCGCTGCTTTGTCCCGGGAGGGATTCTTGCGCAATCCCGTCGTCCATCGCTGCGTGCGGCTCCTGGCCGAGACTGCGTCCGCGGTTCCCTGGCTGCTTTACGAAGGCGAGGCGGAACTCACGGAGCACCCGCTGCTTGCGCTGCTCGACCGGCCGAACCAGCGCCAGTCCGGACCGTCGTTCCTGCAGGCGCTCTATGGCTATCTCCTCCTCTCGGGCAATGCCTATCTGGAACTGGTGACGGCCGGCGGCGCGAAGGAATTGCATCTCCTGCGGCCGGACAGGGTGCGTGTCCTGGCCGACCGAGCGGGTTGGCCGACGGCCCTGGAATACCGGCAGGGCAGCGAAAAGCGCGTCATCCCGCTGGAGGGCGAGGGCGAGGGCTCCCGCGCGCTCCAGATCAGCCTGTTCCATCCGCTCGACGACCATTACGGCTTTCCGCCGCTGGAGGCCGCGCTTGCCGCGCTCGACATCCACAACGCCGCCGGGCGCTGGAACAAGGCGCTGCTCGACAATTCGGCCCGGCCTTCCGGCGCGCTGGTCTATGCGCCGAAGGAGGGCGGCAACCTCACCGAGGAACAGTACGAGCGGCTGAAGACGGAGCTCGACGAGGGCCTATTCCGGCCCACGCCGCGCCGGCCGGCCGCTGCTCCTGGAGGGCGGGCTCGACTGGAAGGCGATGGGCCTGTCGCCAAAGGACATGGACTTCATCCAGGCCAAGAATGCCGCGAGCCGCGACATCGCGCTCGCCTTCGGCGTGCCACCCATGCTGCTCGGCATCCCCGGCGACAATACCTATTCCAACTATCAGGAGGCGAACCGCGCCTTCTACCGCCATACCGTGCTGCCGCTGGTGTCGCGCACGGCGCGCGACCTGTCCGCTTGGTTCGCCGGCCTATACGGATCGGGGCTGCGGCTCTGGTACGACGCTGACCAGGTGGAGGGCCTCTCCGGCGAGCGCGACGCGCTCTGGGCGCGGATCGGCGCCGCGAGCTTCCTTACCGACGACGAGAAGCGCGAGGCGGTGGGGTATGCGCCGAGGGGCGAAGGCAGCAATAAACAGGACTCCGAATAGTGCAGGCTCTCGACCCGGCCGATGCGGCGCTGGCGCGCTCTCAATACGCCATCGCCGCCAACCGGGTGCTGCTCATCGGCGAGCGATTCCGGCGCGAACTGAAGGCAGGCTTCCACCCGAACGAACCGCGCATCCCGGCTGGTAACCCCGGCATCGGCGGACAGTGGACCGACGAAGGCGGAGTCAGCGCGAGAGTCGTTCGTGTTCAGAGCCGTGGCCCCCGCGGCGAGGAGCCGCCTGAACGGATCGCGGGCAGACTCTTCGACGCCACGCCTGCCGAAGAGGCGCGGCTGGAGATCAGCCAGGCGCAGATGCAGGCGGCGTTACGCCGCGTGCAGCAACTCGATCCCAATTGGAAACCGAGGCCAAGTCTTTACGAAACGATCGAGGGCGAGATCACTGCGAACGAAGCCGCGACGAGAGAGGCACAGGACCGTCTGTATGAACTGAGCAGGGTCGGGATCGGCCCGGGACCTTTCGCCGTTGAGTCACAACCAGCTAGAGGGCCGGGTCGGAACTGGACGGCCGAGGAAATACGTGAAAACAATCGGATTGGGAGGATTTACGGCTGTCACACCTGCGGGACGAAGGATCCGGGGACTCGATCTGGAAACTTCTTTGTAGATCATCAACCGCCGAATGCACGAAACAATCGCGGACGATCCCAGCGCATATTCCCACATTGCATGATTTGCAGTGCACGCCAGGGAAATTGGCTGTCAAGAAACAAGTAGGATCACCAGCGTGACCAGGACCGTAAGAGTTGCCCCGCCAAATTCGCTCATCTTTCTCTGGGATGAAGGCGGCGGGGTTGTTCCTGAATTCGTTGCAAACAAGCTCGTCTTGGCAACCAGTTCGGCTGTCTCGGTGGCTTGCTTGGCCGAAATGGATGGCGAAACTGAGATAACGCTGGGCCCTACCGGAGATGTCGACACAAGAGGCCTGAAGGTTTTTGACGATGTGCTGGAGACCCCCACCAGGAGAATTGTCGTCGAGACCTCTGAGGGCGAAATCTTGCTCCGCGAAGATGTCAGCTCCAATCGCGTGCATGTCGGTATCTGGGTCAACCGCTATGTCGAGCCGGACAAGATCGTCGTTGGATGGAAGACTCTTTGATCGACATTACTCCGTATATGCCGAACACGCGCTGACCCAAGACACCGCGCGAACCAGGCGTATATGTTCGATCAATCGTGACGGGGGGCTCTCGATGACGGTGAGAACTAAGAGGAGGGTGCCGAACGGAGTATTGTTCGTTGACGACAGCGGGCGTGGTATCCTGCCGAAAGAGATTTCGGCTCAACCCATCAACGCAACCTTAACTTGCGTAATGTTTACGTGCATGCACGAACAATTCGGCCAAGCAGATATCACGTTAGGTCCAGCCGATGGGGAAGAACCAGCTTTTCCGCTTTACTTCGACGGCATCATCGCCACACCAAATCGCCGTGTCTCGGTGTCAATGGTTCCCGCTGATGTGATCCTGGAAGAACGCGTGCCCGACACCCAAACCCGCATAAGAGTTTGGCGCGACCATCCGCAATGGCCGGAACGGGTCGTCGTGGGCTGGGGCTGATTGGGAGTTGTCGCAAGCGCGGTCTTTGTACAGCTAACACCAGCCAACCAGGTCGAGGGGCTGGCGGGTGAGCACGATGCGCTGTGGGCGAGGGGGAACGTGGTTAGTACACGGCCTCGACCCGGCCGATGCGGCGCTGGCGCGCTTCCGCTACGCCATCGCCGCCAACCGCGTGCTCCTTGCGGGCGAGCGATTCCGGCGCGAACTGAAGGCAGGCTTCCACCCGAACGAACCGCGCATCCCGGCTGGTAACCCCGGCATCGGCGGACAGTGGACCGACGAAGGCGGAGTCAGCGCGAGAGTCGTTCGCGTTCAGAGCCGCGGGCCTCGCGTCGAAGAGCCGCCCGAGCGCATCGGAGATCGGCTCTTCGACGCGACGCCGGCCGAAGAGGCGCTGTTGGAGATCAGCCAGGCGCAGATGCAGGCGGCGTTACGCCGCGTGCAGCAACTCGATCCCAATTGGAAACCGAGGCCAAGTCTTTACGAAACGATCGAGGGCGAGATCACTGCGAACGAAGCCGCGACGAGAGAGGCACAGGACCGTCTGTATGAACTGAGCAGGGTCGGAAGCGGGCCAGGCCCCTTTGCCGTTGAGTCACAACCAGCTAGAGGGCCGGGCCGAAGCTGGACTGCCGCGGAAATCCGTGAAAACAATCGGATTGGGAGGACTTACGGCTGTCACACCTGCGGGACTAAGGATCCGGAGACAGCCAGCGGAAATTATGTCTTGGATCATCAGGCGCCGATCCGTCTAAATAGAAATGGCTTGCCCATGCGGATTTACCCGCATTGTGCATTGTGCAGTGCCCGGCAAGGTGACATCGTAAATCATCTGGCTGATCGCGATGAATATTAAAAAGAGAGATTACGATGTCGAAAACGGAATATTCTTTGTATCGGATGTAAATGGCGGACGTCCGCCTTATCCTGTCACTAATGAAAGAGTTCAGTGGACATCTTCGTGCATCAACGTTCATTGCATGCACGAGATCGACGGAACGGTCACCTTCACCCTTGCGCCATTCGAAGACATTGCTGTCCCCTGTGAACTCATATTCGATGGAACAGTTGAGACACCAAGCCGGGAACTGATGATCTCCTCGGTTGAGACAATACCGTTGCTCAAGACGGAGGTTCCCGAAAGCGTCACTCGAATTCGAATCTGGACCAACCATCCTAAATGGCCCGACAAGGTTGTGGTTGGCTGGGGTTGACCGCAAGACGCTGGCTAACGTGGCGGCAACGGATTTTCCTGGTCCAGCGCTTCGCGGCGTCGCGTATCATGCAACAAGCCATCGACTGTCACCCGACTTGCCACCCTCGAACCCAGAAGCGATCGAAGCGATCGAGCGCGCCAATCAATTTGAACGGGTTCGTAACTACGAGGCGACAATGGTGCATGACCTGTCGGCCGATTCGTCCGCCTATGAATACTTTAATAGATTCTAATTTGTGCTTCTGCCAAAAATAAGCATATTGTAAGCCGTTGGTTTTGCCGCGATAGACTTGGAGCATTTCAAATTTTGATATGAGTTTGGAGCCGGGGGGCAATGAAACACAGGGACATATCTGCGCCAGACAGCAGTTGGCGCATTGGAAGCGATGCCGATCCGGACCGGGCGGTGAGCGCCCTGTTCGGAGGGCTGGTCTTCGTCATGATGCTATTGGTGGCAGGCTTCGCGACGAGTCCGGCGGCCGCTCAATCCGACAGCGTACCTGTGGCGACCCGCACACGTGTCGAGGCTGCAGTCACCAACATAATACAACTCGTGCGGCCAAACGAAGACGGGGTCGCCACGGTTTGGGACGGCAACAAATTCGTGCAATGCCGGCACATGGTGGATGAGCAATTGCGGTGCGAGGCAGCGGGTTCGGTAATGCAGCCAACGCTGGCGCACGTGCTGACGGCCGAGCGCGTGACGGCCTTGGCCGCAGCCGGCTGGCGGTTGGATCCGAGCTTCGGAAACTATGTGCAAACCTTCCCGACGACGCGTCCTGCATCGGAGATCGCAAATAAACTGATCGCCGCCCTGGCGGAAGGCTACGATGCCGATCTGGCAAAGCTTGAGGTAGGCACGTCGTGGATCGAGCGCCAGGCTTGCCCGCCACGCGCCGGCCCTAGCCAGAACCTTGCCGGCTCGATCAACGATTCTCCAAAAATGGCGGCGGTGGCCGTGATTGGCTGCGCCTATATCGCGCCCGCCGCCGACGCAGTGCCGCTTGAGACGCTGGATGCACTTGTTGCCCGGGATGGCCAGCGCGTCGCAGGCGAGATCGGCCGGTTGCGGGTCAATGCTGACCGCCACATCTTCGTCGTCTTCCAACTGGGGATCGGTTATGTCCAATGTGCGCCTCAGACCGAGCCGCTTGCCATTTACTGCGAGGCGCAGTCCGCCGCGGAATGGCAGGCCCTTACGGCGTTATTGACGCCGGAACATGTTACGCGCCTGCATGAGCTGGGCTTTACCGATCCGGGGCGCGTGCCGAACTATTGGCAAGTCTACGAAGCCGATAAGAATAGCAATGAGACCATCGCGCGCAATGTCCTGGCGGTGCTCTTCGACGTCTATGGCTACCGGGGACTGCCTGCTCTTGAGGTACTGGACGAGCGGACCGCGAAGTAGCTGTGTCCAAGCCGCAAGCCGCGCGTTGATGCGCGATCTCGCCTAAATGACTTCGTCACAAGGGCAGCAGAGCTGGTCCGACGCACGTTTGATGGCATAAATACCTGACCGCGGTGCAGTGAACGGCGAAACCCCGCTTTGGCTGAAGCGCCCTGGATATCCAGGTTTTTCGCTGAGCACGAACCGGTCTCTTCAATATTAAGGTGGATCATGTCCGACATGTCCAACGCCGCCCTTTTGTGGGCGGTGAAGGGCGCGGGCGCGGTGCTCGGCTCCGCGGTCTCGCTCGCTTACGTATTGCCGCGCGGAAGGCGCGAGGCGGGGATCCGCTTCGGCGTCGGCATCGCCTGCGGGGTCGTGTTCGGCAGTGCCGCGGGCCTCAAGATCGCAGACGAGCTTTCGCTGCCGGCCTCGATCGGCGACGCCGAGCTGATGCTGATGGGCTCGGCGGCGGCGAGTTTCGTCGCCTGGTGGGCGCTGGGCTTCGTCATCCGCACCCTGCAGCGCGGCAGCCTCACCGATTTCTGGAAAGGATAGGGAATGGAGCGCAAGCGCGTCGAGCTGCCGCTCGGAGAAATGGACCAGGACGGCAGCTTTTCCGGCTATGCCAGCCTGTTCGGCACGGTCGACCTCTCCAACGACCGGGTCGAGCGCGGGGCATTCGCCCGCTCGCTCGCCGAGCGCGGCGCGGCCGGCATCCGCATGCTCTACCAGCACGACCCGAACGAGCCGATCGGCGCCTGGACCGCGATCCGCGAGGACGAGCGCGGCCTTTTCGTGCGCGGCAGGCTCGCGCAGGGCGTGAAGCGGGCACGCGAGGTCCTCGACCTGATGCGCTCCGGCGCGCTCGACGGGCTTTCCATCGGCTTCCGCACGGTGAAGGCGCGCAAGGAGGCGTCCGGAGGCATCCGCCGCATCCTGGAGGCCGATCTGTGGGAGATCTCGGTGGTGACTTTCCCCATGCTGCCCGGCGCCCGCGTGGAGCGCGTCAAGGGCTTCGGAGCACGGGAGGCGCTGCCCACCATCCGTGAATTCGAACGCTGGCTCACGCGGGATGCTGGGCTGACGCGAGGCGACGCCCGGGCCGTGATTACCCGCGGCTTCGTCAGCCTGACGCGCGAGCGGGACGCCGCGCCGGACGATCCATCGGCGCTTGCGCGGAAGATCCGCAAGGCTGCAACCCTCTTCCAGTGAAAGGAAATGACCCGATGACGGCAGGAACGACCCCGGTCTCGCCCGAGACCAAGGCGGTGAGCGACGATGCGCTCGTCGCGTTCGACGATTTCATGCGGCTCTTCGAGAACTTCAAGCATGATAATGACGACCGCCTGAAGCAGATCGAGAAGCGCATGGGCGCCGACGTGATCACCACCGAGAAGGTGGACCGCATCTCCCGCTCGCTCGACGAGCACAAGCGCTCGCTTGACCAGCTGGCGCTGAAGAAGGTGCGTCCGGCGCTTGGCCGCGACGGCGGCTTCCCGGCCATGCCCAGCGAGCACAAGCAGGCCTTCGAGGCCTATATAAGGAGCGGCGACGACCGGCTGATCCGCTCGCTCGACACCAAGGCCATGTCCTACGGCTCCGGCCAGGACGGCGGCTATCTGGTGCCCGACGAGACCGAAGCGGCGATCGGCCGCCGGCTGGCGCAGATATCGCCGATCCGCTCGATCGCCTCGGTGCGGCAGGTATCCGGCGCGGTTCTGAAGAAGCCTTTCTCGATCTCCGGCCCGGCGGTCGGCTGGGTGGCGGAAACGGCCGAACGGCCGCAGACCACGACGGCGACCCTCGATGAACTGCAGTTCCCGACCGTCGAGCTCTACGCCATGCCGGCCGCCACCGCCTCGCTCCTCGAAGATGCCGTGGTCGATGTCGACCAGTGGATCGCGAGCGAGGTCGAAACGGCCTTCGCCGAGCAGGAAGGGGCCGCCTTCGTCAGCGGTAACGGCACCAACAAGCCGAAGGGGTTCCTGGCCTACACGCAGGTGGCCGAGGGTAGTTGGGCGTGGAACAAGGTCGGTTATGTCCTGACCGGCGTTTCCGGCGCGCTGCCGACGGATGACCCGTCCGATATCCTCATCGACACGGTCTATGCCCTGAAGGCCGGTTATCGCCAAAACGCGAGCTGGGTCATGAACCGCAAGACCCAGGCCACGATCCGCAAACTCAAGGATGCCGACGGCAATTATCTCTGGCAGCCGCCCGCCGCGCCCGGCAGCCGCGCCATGCTGATGGGCTTCCCGCTGGTCGAGGCGGAGGACATGCCCGACATCGCCGCCGCCGCCACCCCGATCGCCTTCGGCGACTTCGCCCGCGGCTACCTGGTGGTCGACCGTACCGGCGTGAAGGTGCTGCGCGATCCCTATTCCGCCAAGCCCTATGTGCTGTTCTACACGACCAAGCGCGTCGGCGGTGGGGTGCAGGACTTCGACGCGATCAAGCTCCTGAAGTTCGGCACGGCGTGAGGCGCGATACCTTCTCTCCGCCCGCGGGGAGAAGGTAGCCCCCGCGGGTCTCGCCTCTGGCGAGCCCGAGGACAGGCTCCAGGCCGGATGAGGGGCAGCGCCAACGCATCACGAGTAGGCCTGCCCCTCATCTGCCTGCCGGCATCTTCTCCCCGTGAACGGGGAGAAGAACGCTATTCTCCAACCGCTTACAGGCATTTCATGACTCTTTTCCGCACCACCGCGCCGGCGGTCGAGCCGGTGACCTTGGCCGACGCCAAGGCGCAATTGCGCATCGGCCATGACAGCGAGGATGATCTTGTCGCCGGCCTGATCCGCGCCGCGCGCGAGGAGGTAGAAGCGCAAGCCGGCGTCGCCATGATCTCCCAGAACTGGCGGCTGGCGCTCGACCGCTGGCCGCGCTTCGGCCGCGTGGCGCTGCTCGTCCATCCGGTGGTCGAGATTCTCTCGGTCACGGTCTATGGCGCCGACGGCGAGGCCTCGCTCGTCGATCCCTCGACCTACGAGGTTGACGTCGCTTCGCGCCCGGCGCGGCTCTATTTCGCCACCAGGCCGGAGCCGTCGTGCATCATGAACGGCATCGAGATCGATTTCTCGGCAGGCTTCGGCGCCGATGCGCAGAACGTGCCGGAAAGGCTGAAGCGGGCGACGCTGCTGCTGGTCGCGCACCGGTACGAGTTCCGTGCCGGTTTCGGCGCGGCCGACCAGCCGGTCTCGATCCCGCCGGAATTCGGGCGGCTGATCTCCGCCTTCCGCAGGGGGCGGCTGTGAAGCGCGCGCTCAGTATCGATCCGGGCCGGTTCCGCATGGAACTCGTGCTGGAGCAGGTCGGCGACACCTCCGACGGGATGGGCGGCGAGGTCGAGACGTGGTCGGCGGTCGCGACGGTTTTCGCCGGCCTGGAACCCATGGCGGCCAGGAGCGTGTTCGGCGCCGACCAGACGCTCGAGACGGTGACGCACCTCGTTACGCTGAGGCAGGAAGAGGACGTGCGAAGCGGCATGCGCTTTACCAAGGGGGCGCGTGTCTTCGATATCCTGACGGTCTACGATCCGGACGAAACGGGCCGCTATTTCCTCTGCGAAACGCGGGAGAACGGACGATGAGGATGAGCGCCGAACTGACGTTCGAGGACCTTGCCCGCACGCTTCGGGCGCTCGCCTACGATCTGGCGGACCGTGCGGAAGCGGGATATCTTCCGCGCATGCGATCGCGTGCCGTGTTCGAACAGGCGGACGGACCGAAAGCCGGTTCCGCGCTCGACAAGGGGGAGAGCCATGACCGCGCCGGCCGCTGAGCTGCAACGGGCGATCTTCGCCGCGCTTTCCGGCAGCGCCGGCCTTGTCGCGGCGCTGGGCGGCGAGCGCGTCTTCGACCATGCGCCGGCCAATATCGCCTTTCCCTATATCACCTTCGGCCGCACCAGCATCTATGACTGGAGCACCGGCACGGAGAGCGGCACCGAGCAGCTCTTCACCTTGCACGTCTGGTCGAAGGCCAAGGGCAAGAAGGAAGCGATCGAGATCATGGACGCGGCGCGCGCCGCGCTGCACGACCGGGCGCTGCCGCTCGACGGCCATGCGCTCGTCAACCTCAGGCTCGAATTCTCCGAGGTGCGCTTCGACGACGACCAGTCCGTCTATCACGGGCTGCTGCGCTTCAGGGCGGTGACCGAGCCGGCGGCGTAGGCGGCAGTCGGCAGATCGGCAATAGGCAGTAGGCAGTAGGCAACCGCAAGGTCGAACGCGCCGGCCGGAATCTAGGCGCTGCAAGTCTATTGCCGAGTGCCGACGGCCGCTTTTTTTATCACAACAAGGAGGCTTTGAATGGTCGCTCAGAAGGGCAAGGACCTGCTCCTCAAGCTCGACGGGGACGGGTCGGGAAATTTCGTGACGGTGGCCGGGCTGCGCTCGAAGCGGCTCGCCTTCAACAGCGCCACGGTCGACGTGACCGATGCCGATTCCGCCGGCCGCTGGCGCGAATTGCTCGCGGGCAGCGGCGTGCAGAGCGCCGCCATCAGCGGCTCCGGCATCTTCAAGGACGCCGAATCCGACGAGAAGATACGCGCGGAGTTCTTCGCCGGCGACATAACCGCCTGGCAGTTCACGGTGCCCGGCCTCGGCACCGTGGCGGGGCCGTTCCAGATCACGTCGCTCGAATATACCGGCGCGCATGATGGCGAGGTGACCTTCGATATCGCGCTCGAATCCGCCGGCGAGATCGGCTTCACGGCGGCGCCATGAGCGCGAACCACCGGCGCGGCGAGATCGCCGCAATGCTCGATGGGCGCGAGTACAGGCTTTGCCTCACCCTCGGCGCGCTGGCCGAGCTGGAATCCGCCTTCGCGGCGGAGGACCTCGGCGCGCTCGTCCAGCGCTTCTCGACGGGCCGCCTGTCGGCGAAGGACCTGGTCCGCATCATCGCCGCCGGCCTGCGCGGCGCCGGTGGAACCGTTTCGGACGAGGAGGTCTCCGCCATGCGGAGCGAGGACGGCGCGGCGGGCTTTGCGCGGATCGCTTCCGACCTCCTGGCCGCGACGTTCGGCGGCGCCGGGGAGGGCGCTTCGCCAAACCCCTGAAAGCCGCGGCGGCCGGTGCCGAACCGTTTCCCTGGGACGACGTGATGCATGTCGGCCTCGGCCTGCTGCGGCTTTCTCCCCATGATTTCTGGGCGATGACGCCGAGGGAGTTCGCCGCTGCGGCGGGCCTTTCCCGTCGAGCGGCTCCGCCGACGCGCGCCGACCTTGCGTGGCTGATGCGCGAATTCCCCGACGAACGAAGGAAAGACGATGGCCACGACTGAAGATGTGACGGTGAGGATCGACGCCGATACCGCGCCCTTCGCCGATGCGCTAAAGGATCTGCAGGATCTTTCCAAACGCTTCGGCACCGAATTGACGGGTGCGCTGAAAGGCGCCGCGGTCAGCGGACGCTCGCTGCAGGACGTGCTGCGGCAGATCGGCCTGAGCCTCGCGGGGATGGCGCTCAGCCAGGGGCTGAAGCCGCTGCAGTCGCTCGCCTCCTCGCTCTTTTCGAACCTGCTCGGCGGGCTCGGCGGCGCGCTTCACTTCGCCGACGGCGGCGTGCCGGGCCGTGTGACGCCTTTCGCCTCCGGAGGCGTGGTTTCGACGCCGACCTACTTTCCCATGGGCAAGGGGCTGGGGCTTGCCGGCGAGGCAGGCGCCGAGGCGATCCTGCCGCTTCGCCGTTCGGCCGACGGCAAGCTCGGCGTCGCGGCCGCCGGCGCCGCCGCGCCGGTCAACGTCGTCTTCAACGTGACGGCACAGGACGCAGCCTCCTTCCGCAAGTCGGAAGGCCAGATCACCGGCATGCTGGCCCGCGCCGTCTCGCGCGGCGCCCGCCGGCTTTGAGTCCGCCGATGAGCGATACGGCAAGCTTCCACGACGTGCTGTTCCCCCTGGCCGTCTCCTTCGGGGCGACCGGCGGACCGGAGCGGAAGAACGAGATCGTCCGGCTTTCCTCCGGCCGGGAGAAGCGCAACGCGCGCGTGGCGCTGTCGCGCCGCTCCTATGATGCCGGCACGGGCGTGCGGTCGCTCGACGACCTCTACGACGTGCTCGCTTTCTTCGAGGCGCGGCGCGGCTCGCTCTACGGCTTCCGCTTCCGCGACCCGTTCGACATGAAGTCCTGCCGGCCTGACGCCGTGCCCGCGCCGCTCGACCAGGCGCTGGGCACGGGTGACGGGGCAAGGGCCGGCTTTGCTCTCGCCAAGAACTACGGCGACGGCGCCGAGGCCTATGCAAGGCCGATCATGAAGCCGGTCGCCGGCACGTTGCGCGTCGCCGTGGCCGGCGTCGAGAAAGCAAGCCCCGCCGACTTCTCCTTTGACGAGACCACCGGGGCAGTGGTCTTCGCCGCCGGCGCCGTCCCGGCGGCAGGGCAGGCGGTGACCGCCGGCTATGAGTTCGACGTGCCGGTGCGCTTCGACACCGAGCGCATCGAGATCGGCCTGCACTCCTTCAAGGCCGGGCAGATCCCGAGCATCCCGCTGGTGGAGGTGATCCTTTGACGACCTATCCCGAGGCGCTCGCCGCGCATCTCGCCGGCGAGGTGACGACGATCTGCCAGTGCTGGAAGCTGACCCGCGAGGACGGCGTCGCGCGCGGCTTCACCGACCATGATCGGCCGCTTGTCGTCGACGGGATCGATTGCGAGCCGGGCTCCGGCTTTGCGGCCAGCGAGGCGCGTTCCTCGCTCGGGCTCGCGGTCGATACGGTCGATGTGGAGGGCGCGCTTTCCTCGGCCGATCTCGCCGAGGCGGATATCGAGGCCGGCCTCTTCGACGGCGCGACCGTCGAGACCTATCTCGTCAACTGGGCCGATCCAAGCCAGTTTGCGCGCATCCGCAAGGCGGTGATCGGCAAGATCACGCGAAGCGACGGCCGCTTCACCGCCGAGCTGGAAAGCATGGCGCAGGCGCTCGACCGGCCGAACGGCCGCACCGTGCGCCGCCATTGCGACGCTGAATTGGGCGATGCGCGCTGCGGCTTCGATCTCGGCCTCGCAGGCTATTCCTGTGCGGGAACCGTGACGTCGATGGAGACGGCCGACACGATTGTCGTCGCCGGCCTCGATTCCTTCGCCGCCGGCTGGTTCGCCAACGGCCTCCTTACATGGACGAGCGGCTCGGGGAGGGCGCGCAAGGTCCGCATCATCGATCATCTCGTTCACCCGGGCGAAATCCGCTTCGTGCTGTGGCGCGACGGGCCCGGCGTGCCGGCGGCCGGCGATGCGTTCACGGTCGTCGCCGGCTGCGACAAGCGTTTCGAGACCTGCAAGGCGAAATTCGCCAACGAGCTGAATTTCCGCGGGTTCCCGCATCTGCCCGGCAACGACGCGGCCTATGGCTACGTTACCGACGGCGGCAATTTCGACGGAGGCCCGCTGGTCCCATGACGAGCGAAGACATCATCGCGCCGGCCGCTTCGCGCATCATCGCCGAGGCGCGGACATGGATCGGCACGCCTTATCGGCACCAGGGCTCGCGCAAGGGCGTCGGCTGCGACTGCCTCGGCCTCGTCCGCGGCGTCTGGCACGGCGTTTACGGCGAAGAGCCGGAAACGCCCGGCCCCTATGCCGCCGACTGGGCCGAGGCGGGCGCCGAGGACCGCCTGCTGACCGCGGCGCGGCGCTACTGCATAGAGAAGGACAGGGAGGATATGGCCGCAGGCGACCTCCTGCTTTTCCGCTGGCGGCCGAACGTGCCGGCGAAGCATGCCGGCATTTTCGTCGCCGACGAACGCTTTATCCACGCCTACCAGGGCCATTCGGTCCTGGTCTCGGCGCTCGTTCCGCATTGGCGCCGCCGGATCGCTGGCGTCTTCGCCTTCCCCGAACTCCCCGTCGGACGATAAGCATGGCCACACTGGTGTTGCAGGCCGCCGGAGCCTTTCTCGGCGGCGCGTTCGGTGCTGTCGGCGCGGCGGTGGGCTCGGCCGTCGGCGCGACGGCGGGCTACCTCGTCGATCGCGCCCTGATCGAGAGCACCCGCCACATCGAGGGGCCGAGACTGGTGACCGCGCGCCCGTTTACCGCCGAGGAAGGCGCATCCATCCCGCGCATCTACGGCACGGCGCGCACCGGCGGCACGCTGATCTGGGCGACGCGTTTCGAGGAGAAGCGGACCAGCAAGCGCCAAGGCTTCAAGGGCGGCCCCAAGGTCACGACCTATTCCTATTTCGCCAACGCCGCCTTCGTGCTCTGCGAAGGCGAAATCGCCGGCGTGCGCCGCATCTGGGCCGACGGCAGGGAGTTCGACCGGACGAAATACGATATCCGCATCCATGAAGGCGGCGAGGACCAATTCGTCGATCCTCTGATCGAGGCTAAGCAGGGCGCCGGCAACGCGCCGGCCTATCGCGGCGTGGCCTACGCCGTCATCGAGCATTTCCCGCTCGACGACTACGGCAACCGTCTCCCGCAATTCCAGTTCGAGGTGATGCGCCCGCGCGACGATCTCAACCGGCAGATCCGTTCCGTGACGCTGATCCCGGGCTCGACCGAATACGGCCTGGAACCGGACGCGGTGACGCTCAGGATCCGCAAGGGCGAGACGCAGCCGGTCAACCGGCACGTGCTGACGGCAGCTTCCGATTTTGCGGCTTCCCTCGACGAACTGCAGGCGCTTTGCCCGGGCCTCGAGAACGTGGCGCTGGTCGTTGCCTGGTTCGGCAACGATCTCCGCGCCGGCCAATGCCGGGTGCGGCCGGCGGTGACGCAGGCGAACCCGTCCGGCCTGTCGCAGGACTGGTTGGTCTCGGGCGTGTCGCGCGAGGACGCCGTCATTGTGTCGACCCATGAGGGCGCGCCGGCCTATGGCGGCACGCCGTCGGACCGCTCCGTGCTTGACGCCATCGCCGAGCTCAAGGCGAGGGGGCTGAAGGTCACGCTCTATCCGTTCGTCATGATGGACGTACCGGCCGACAACGCGCTGCCGGATCCCTATGGCGGCGACGCCCAGGCCGCCTATCCCTGGCGCGGCCGCATCACGTCGCTGGTCGCTCCGGGTCAGCCGGGGACCACCGACAAGACGTCGGCGGTCAGGGCGGAGATCGACGCCTTTTGCGGAACGGCGGCAATCGGCGATTTCGACGCCGGCGACGACACCGTCCGCTTTGCCGGAGCCTCCGGCGACTGGGGCTATCGGCGGTTCATCCTGCACTACGCTGCCCTCGCCAGGGCGGCGGGTGGCGTCGACGCTTTCCTGATCGGCTCGGAATTGCGCGGCCTGACGACGCTCCGCGACGACGCGAACGCCTTCCCGTTCGTGGGATGCCTTTGTTCGCTAGCGGCCGACGTGCGGTCGGTCCTAGGGCCGACGGCGAAGATCACGTACGGCGCCGACTGGAGCGAGTATTTCGGCTACCATCCGGCGGACGGCTCGGGCGACGTCTTCTTCCATCTGGACGATCTATGGGCGCACGCGGCGATCGATGCGGTAGGCATCGACAATTACATGCCGCTCTCCGACTGGCGCGACGCCGACTATGGAGGCGGCAGCCGGGACGGCCTGGAGGGACCCTACGATCCCGTCGGGCTGGGCGCGGGAATAGCTGGCGGCGAAGGCTTCGACTGGTATTACGCCAGCGAGGAGGATCGCAAGGAGCGCCGGCGCACCGACATCACGGACGGCGCCTACGGCAAGCCGTGGGCCTTCCGCTGCAAGGACCTCGTCGGCTGGTGGTCGAATGCCCATTTCAACCGCGTCGGCGGCGTCGAGGCTCAGACCGCCACCGCCTGGGTGCCGGGCGGAAAGCCGATATGGTTCAGCGAAATCGGATGTCCGGCTGCCGACAAGGGGCCGAACCAGCCCAATGTCTTCCCCGATCCGAAATCCTCCGAGAACGCCTCGCCCTATTTCTCCAGCGGCGGGCGATCCGACCTGGCGCAGCAGCGCTTCCTCGAGGCGCACGGCCGATACTGGAATCCCGACGATCCGGATTTCGAGGATGCCGCCAATCCGGTCTCCGCCGTCTATGGCGACCGCATGGTCGATCCCTCGCGGCTTTATGTCTGGTGCTGGGACGCCAGGCCCTATCCGGCCTTTCCCCTGCTCCGCGACGTGTGGAGCGACGGTGACGACTGGTCGCTCGGCCATTGGCTGAACGGCCGGCTCTCGGGCGTCTCGCTTTCCGGCCTGATCGACGCGATCCTTGCCGACCACGGCCTTCCCCCGGCGGATACCGCGAAAGCGGACGGCTTCCTGGCTGGTTATGTCGTTTCCGACCCGTCGTCGGCGCGCTCGGCCCTGCAGCCATTGGTGGATCTCTACGGCCTTGCGGTCCACGAGGATGACGGCGCCCTTTTCTTCCGCTCGCCGACGGCGCTTGCGCTTGCTCCGATCGACATCGCCGATACGGCTTTGGACGACAATGCCGCGGCGATCGAGAAGACGCGCGCCGCCACGGGCGATCTTCCGGCTGGCGCCGCGCTCTCCTTCCAGGATGGCCTGCGCGACTATCAGGCGGCGGCGGCGCGCGCCCGACGCGAGGGCGCCGCCGACGACGCGGAACAGGCGCTGGCGCTGCCGGGCATCATCGACACCGGCGCGGCGGAAGCGCTGGTCGCCGACTGGCTGCGCCGCGCCTGGCAGGGCAGGGAAGCGATCAGCCTGGCCGTCCCGGCCGCCACGGTCGGCCCACAGGTCGGCTCCATCGTCCGCGTCTCCGGGAGTGCCGACGAGTTCCTGGTGACGGAGATCGACGAGGGCGTCCTGCGCAGGCTTTCCGCACGCCGCCTGTTGCGCGTCGCGCCGACGCCCTGGCGACCGGCCCTGCCGTTCGCCGTAGCTTCTGCGGGAGCCGTGATCGGGGAACCGCTGGTCGAGTTCATGGACCTGCCCATGGTTTCGGACGGCGCTCCGGAAGACCAGTTCCGCGTCGCCATATGGACGAACCCCTGGAAGACGGAGACGCTTTACGTCTCGCCCGAGGACACCGGCTTCGCCCTCCGTGCTTCCGTCGGCGCGCCGGCCGTGATCGGCGAGCTGCTGGAGCCGCTTCTTCCGGGCTTTGCCGGCCGCGTCGTCTCTTCGACGGAAATCAGCGTGCGCCTGTCGGACGGCGAGTTGCAGAGTGTCTCGGAACTCCAGCTTCTGAACGGCGCCAATGCCGCCGCCATCCGTTCGGCGAGCGGCGCCTGGGAACTTGTCCAGTTCCTGGCGGCGGAAGAGACCGCGCCTTCGGTCTGGTGGCTTTCCGGCCTGCTGCGCGGCCAGCTCGGAACGGACGACGCCATGGCCGCCGGCGCGGTGGCGGGCGCCTCCTTCGTGCTGCTGGACGAGGCGGTCAGGCCGGCCGGGCTGCTTTCCTCGGAAATCGGTCTCTCGCTCAACTGGCGGGTGGGACCGAGCGGCGAGGACTTTTCCGGTCCGTCCTTCGGCCGATACACGGAAACCGGCGGATTGCGCGCGCTGACGCCATTGTCGCCGGTCCATCTGAAGGCAGTCGCTCAAGTGGGCGGCGACATCGATATTTCATGGATCCGCCGCGGCCGGATCGATGCGGATAGCTGGCTCCCCGCCGAGATTCCGCTCGGCGAGGAGACCGAAGCCTACCAGGTCGATATCGCTCCGGCGGAGGGGGATACGGTACGTTCCGTAACGGTCTCCTCGCCGATGTGGTCGTACGCCGCGGGCGCCGTCGCCGAAGATTTCCCCGTTCCGCCGGAAGCCGTCCGCGTCACCGTCCGCCAGGTCAGCGCGACTGTCGGGCCGGGACTGCCTGCCTCCGTGACATTCCCGCTCGGCTGAACGCCGCTTCTCTCGTCTCAACTGGAAAGGAAACTGAAATGGATGCAACCAAACCCTGGTATCTCTCCCGCACGATCTGGGCATCGTTCGTGACGATCGCGATGTCCCTTGCCGGACTGTTCGGCTTCTCGACGGCCGGGATCGACGGCTCTTCCCTGACCGACACTCTCCTCCAGGCGATCAGCGGCATCGCCGGTATCGTCGCCATTACCGGCCGCTTTTTCGCGACGCACCAGCTCAAATAGATGGCCGCGAATTGCCATGGATGCCGGCGGATGGAATTTCCTCCGCCGGCATTCATTTCGCGTTCAGCCGCCATGCGCTAAAAGGGCGGAATGAGACGTTCTCTTCCTTTTTTCTTCATCGCCGGGACCGTGCTTGCGGGCCTTGCGGCCGCCACCGCGCCCGCCGCGGCGGCCGACTGCTATTCGGTCGGCCAGCGCGTCGCCGCCCAGAACGGCGGCCAGCTCGCCAGGGCGACGCCCGAGGCGAAGCGCGGGAAGACCGTCTGCGTCATCGTCGTCCTCATCCCCGCCAAGGACGGCCAACGCCCGCGCAGGGCCCAGATCGTCGTTCCCGCCGAGTGAGATTATGCGCATACTGATCGTCGAGGACGACAAGGACCTCAACCGGCAGCTCGCCGAAGCCCTGTCCGACGCGGGCTACGTCGTCGACAGGGCCCATGACGGCGAGGAGGGGCATTTCCTCGGCGACACCGAGCCCTACGACGCCGTCGTGCTCGATATCGGCCTGCCGCAGATGGACGGTATCAGCGTCGTCGAGCGCTGGCGTCGCGACGGCCGCAAGATGCCGGTGCTGATGCTGACGGCGCGCGACCGCTGGAGCGACAAGGTGGCCGGCATCGATGCCGGCGCCGACGACTACGTCGCCAAGCCCTTCCACATCGAGGAAGTGCTGGCCCGCGTGCGGGCGCTGATCCGCCGCGCCGCGGGCCATGCATCTTCGGAACTGGAATGCGGGCCGCTCAGGCTCGACACCAAGGCCTCGAAGGCGGATATCGACGGCAAGCCGCTGAAGCTCACCTCCCACGAATTCCGCCTGCTCGCCTATCTGATGCACCATATGGGCGAGGTGGTTTCCCGCACCGAACTCGTCGAGCATCTGTACGACCAGGACTTCGATCGCGATTCCAACACGATAGAAGTGTTCGTTGGCAGGTTGCGCAAGAAGATGGGCATGGATCTGATCGAGACGGTTCGCGGCATGGGCTACCGCATGCGCAAGCCGGCCTCTTCATGACCGGCGGCCGGACAGGGTCTCATCCGTGAATCTTGGCCCGCGCTCGGTCGCGTTCCGCGTCATCGCCTTTTCGACGGTATGGGCGATCATCACGCTGGTGATCATCGGCACGGTCATCTCGGCGCTATACTACCGGTCGAGCGCGGCCAGCTTCCGCACCCTTCTTTCGGCTCACCTCTTCAACCTGGTCAGTTCCGTCAGCGTTTCGGACGACGGGACGCTGACCGGCAATCCCGACCTCGGCGACCTGCGTTTCAGCGAGCCCAATTCCGGCTGGTACTGGTCGGTCACGCCGATTTCCGACGGGCTGCACGGCGAACTCCATTCGCTTTCGCTGACCCAGCCGATCCCCTCATCGTCGAGGAACATCCCCTTCGACCCCGATTTCCGCCGCCACTATCGCGCCAGGGGACCGGGCGGGCAGCGCCTCGAGGTGCTGGAAAGCGAGGTCGTTCTCGATACCAACAACCGCGTGGCCCGCTTCCGCGTGACCGGCAATCGCGACGAGTTGCAGGCGGACATCGACGGATTCCAGCACCGGGTCTTTCTCTACTTGTCGCTGTTCGGCATAGGCATGATCCTGATCAACGGCGTCGCCATCCTGCTCGGGCTGCGGCCGCTCGACAGGGTCCGCCAGTCGCTGCAGCGCGTGCGCGAGGGCAAGGCCCAGCGCCTAGACGGCGATTTCCCCGCCGAGATCGGGCCTCTCGCCGCCGAGACCAATGCGCTGATCGACAACAATCGCCGCATGATCGAGCGCTCCAGGCTGCAGGTGGGCAATCTGGCGCATTCGCTGAAGACGCCGATCGCCGTCCTGCTCAACGAGGGGAGGACGATCGGCGGCCGGCAGGGAAGGCTGGTGGTCGAGCAGACCGCCCAGATGCAGTTGCAGGTCGAGCACTATCTCAGGCGCGCCCGCATCGCCGCCCAGCGCGACAGCGTGGTCTTCCGTACGCCGCCGGCGCCGCCGCTGGAGCGGCTGGTGAGGGTGCTGGCCAAGCTCAACCCCGATATCGACATCAAGCTTCATCTGCCGGAAGGCGATCTGGCCTTCGCCGGCGAAACCGAGGATTTCGAGGAGATCGCGGGAAATCTGCTCGAAAACGCGATGAAGTGGGCAAGACGCCGCGTTTGCGTGAGCCTGCCGGATTCGGGCGAGGCGCCCCCCTCCGGCACCGTCAGGCTGGTCATCGAGGACGATGGCCCCGGCATCCCCGCCGAAAAGGCGGCCGAGGCGCTGAAGCGGGGCAGGCGACTGGACGAGACGAAGCCGGGCTCGGGTCTCGGCCTGTCGATCGTATCCGACCTGGTGGAGGAATATGGCGGGTCGCTCGAACTCGGCCGGTCGGAACTTGGCGGGCTCAAGGTGGTTGTGACATTGCCGGGCGCCTGAACGTGGGCCGACTTGTGTTGCGGTGCGATAAAGGTCAAACTTCGGCTGCATGAATCAGGCGGTGGCGGCAATTGGTTCGTGAGAGGAAGCAGTCTTTGGCAGCGAGAGAATTCGTCGGCATCGGGTGCGTTGTCGCGGTGGCGCTCGTTTCGGGTTGCGCGCCGCGGCCGAAGGCTACGGCGGCCGCCAATCCGGCCATAGCCGCCTATGCGGGGCCGCGTACCGGCAATCCGCTCCTGGACGCCATGGCCGGCGGACTGGTGGGCGGGCCGATCGGTCAGGATTTCAGCGTGGGCGACCGTCGCGCCGCGCTGGAAGCGGAATACAAGGCGCTCGAATATACGCGAAGCGGCGAGAAGGTGACGTGGCAGGGCAAGACGTCGGGGCTTCACGGAGAAGTGACGGTGGGCCAGCCCTATCAGGTGGGCTCGCAGAATTGCCGCCAATATTCCGATACGGTCTATGCCGGCGCTGCCGCCCGCACCGCAAAAGGTACGGCCTGCCGCAATGCCGACGGGTCCTGGACGCCGCTTACCTGACCGGCACCGGCGTGCGGACCGCGCCGGTTTCCGCCAAATAGCCGCACTCCCGGCTGTTGGCATTGCCCGGCCCTGCGGCTATTGAACCGCCATGTGGTTCTGGATCGTTGCCGCGCTGCTGACGCTGGGCGCCTCCCTGGCGATCCTGCTTCCGATGCTGCGCGCGCGCGGCCCCCGGGCGGCGGCCGGCGCTTACGATATCGAAGTCTATCGCGACCAGCTCGCCGAAGTCGACCGTGACGCCGGCAGGGGCCTGATCAGGCCCGCCGAAGCCGACGAGGCCCGGGCCGAGATCGGCCGGCGCATCGTGCGGGTCGGCCGGGCCGAAAGCGCCACGGGCCCGGCCGCCGCCAGCCGGAGCGGGCGCCTGCTGGCCTCCGTCGCGGTGCTTGCGGTGCCGCTGGTGAGCTGGAGCCTTTACGGCGTGCTCGGATCGCCCGACCTGCCGCCCGAGCCGCTTTCCGCGCGCCTTGCGAAGAATCCGGCCAACTCCACCATTGACGAGCTTGTCGCCCGCGCCGAGCGCCATCTGGCGGCGGTGCCTTCCGACGTCCGCGGCTGGGACGTGCTGGCGCCGATCTATGTCCGCATGAATCGCTTCGCCGACGCGGCCAACGCCTATAGCACCGCGATCCGCCTGGCCGGCTCCACGGCGCAGCGCGAGGCCGGCCTTGGCGAGGCGCTGGCGGCCGAACAGGGCGGGATGGTTTCCGCCGACGCCGAGGCCGCCTTCAGGAAGGCGCTGGCGCTCGATCCGAAGGACGCCAAGGCGCGGTTCTTCCTGGCGACCGCCGAGGCCCAGGAAGGCAGGTCGGACGAGGCCGCCAGGAGCTGGCAAGCCATGCTCGACGATCTCCCCCAAGATTCACCATGGCGCGGCGCGGCCGAGGAGGCCCTCGCGGCGCTCACCGGAAAACCGCCGGCGCCGGCTGCCGCGGGACCCGCTCCGGGCCCGACGCAGGATCAGGTCGCCGCGGCGAGTTCCATGTCGGCCGGCGACCGCGCCCAGATGATCGAGGCAATGGTCGCCCGTCTCGACGGGGATCTGCGCAAGAAACCCGACGATCCGGAAGGTTGGCGCAGGCTCGTTCGCTCCTACATGGTGCTGGGCAGGAAGACCGATGCGGAGGATGCGTTGAAGCGGGGCGTCGCGGCGCTCGGAGCCGACAGCGCCGCGGCGAAGGAGCTCGACCGGTTCGCGGCCTCGCTCGGCCTGACGCGGACGGAGTGACGGATGACGCGCAAGCAAAAGCGCCTTTCGGTGATTGCGGGTGCGCTCTGCTTTCTCGGCGCGGCGACGGCGCTCACCTTCGTCGCGCTCGGCCAGAAGGCCTCGTATTTCTATATGCCGGCTGATCTCAAGGCGGCGTCGGTGGAACCCGGCCAGCGCATCCGCCTCGGCGGGCTGGTGGAGAACGGCAGCATCGTCCACGGAAAGGGCGCGGAAGTGATGTTCGGCGTCACCGACAACAAGGACACGGTCAAGGTGACCTACACCGGCATCCTCCCCGACCTCTTCCGCGAAGGGCAGGGCGTGGTCACCGAAGGATCGTTCCGTCCCGACGGAACGTTCGTGGCCGACAGCGTCCTGGCCAAGCACGATGAGCGCTACATGCCGAAGGAAGTCGCCGAAGGCCTGAAGGCCAAGGGCGTTTGGCAGCCGGACTAGGCCCTGTGGACGGATTGGAGACGGATTTCGCCATGAGGGTTGCGCCGGATTTGATCGACAAGGCGATGGCCCTTCGGGTGGCGGCGGGAGCCGTCGGCCTGGCGAGGAAAGTCCCTTGCCCGTATTCCCGATACGATCTGCGGGGCTTTCCGCGCCATCTCTCGGCTCGCGCCAGCCACGAAATCCATCCCGAATCCGTCCACAGGGCCTAGAGATGGTCGAAACCGGACATTTCGCGCTCGTTCTCGCCTTCGCCATGGCGCTCGTCCAGTCGGTCGTGCCGATCGCGGGCGCGCGTACCGGCGACGAGCGGCTCATGGCCATCGGCACCCCGGCCGCGGTGACCGGCTTCCTGCTGACCGCGCTTTCCTTTGCGGCGCTGGTGACCGCCTATGTGCAGTCGGACTTCTCGGTCGCCAATGTGTGGGAAAATTCCCACTCCCTGCAGCCGCTGATCTACAAGATCACCGGGACCTGGGGAAACCACGAGGGCTCCATGCTCCTGTGGGTGCTGATCCTGACGCTTTTCGGCTGTCTCGTGGCGCTGTTCGGCGGCAACCTGCCGCCGACGCTCAAGGCGACCGTCCTTTCCGTCCAGGGCTGGATCGGCGCCGCCTTCTTCCTCTTCATCCTCGCCACGTCCAATCCGTTCGTGCGGCTGAACCCGGCCCCGATCGAGGGGCGCGAGCTCAATCCCGTCCTGCAGGATCTCGGGCTGGCGATCCACCCGCCGCTCCTCTATCTCGGCTATGTCGGCTTTTCGATCTCTTTCTCCTTCGCGGTGGCCGCGCTGATCGAAGGCAGGATCGATGCCGCCTGGGCGCGCTGGGTGCGGCCCTGGACGCTGCTTGCATGGCTGTGCCTCACCGGCGGTATTTCCATGGGCTCCTACTGGGCCTACTACGAGCTCGGCTGGGGCGGGTTCTGGTTCTGGGATCCGGTCGAGAACGCCTCCTTCATGCCCTGGCTCGCCGGCACGGCCCTCCTGCACTCGGCCATCGTGATGGAGAAGCGGTCGGCGCTGAAGATCTGGACGATCCTGCTCGCCATCCTGACCTTCTCCTTCTCGCTTCTCGGCACCTTCCTCGTGCGCTCCGGCGTGCTCACCTCCGTGCACGCCTTCGCCACCGATCCGAGCCGAGGCATTTTCATCCTCTGCATCCTGACGCTCTTCATCGGCGGCTCCTTCGCGCTCTTCGCATTTCGCGCCCAGACGCTTGCGGCGGGCGGCCTTTTCCATCCGATCTCTCGCGAGGGCGCGCTCGTCCTCAACAATCTGTTCCTGACGACGGCCGCGGCGACCGTGCTGGTCGGCACGCTCTATCCGCTCGTCATCGAAGCGCTCACGCGCGACCGGATTTCCGTCGGCGCGCCTTTCTTCGAGCTGACCTTCGTGCCGGTGATGGTGCCGCTTCTGCTGGCGGTGCCGTTCGGGCCGATGCTGGCGTGGAAGCGTGGCGACCTCTATGCCGCCGGCCAGCGCCTGTTCGCGGCCTTCTCCCTCGCCCTGCTGGCCGGCATCGGCGTGCTGCTCTTCATCGACCGCACCGCCGTCTTCGCGGCGCTCGGCATCGGGCTCGCGGCCTGGCTTCTCCTTGGCGCCGCCACGGACCTCGTCCTCCGCTCGGGCATAGGCTCTGTCCCGGCGCATGTCGTGTGGCGGCGCGTGGTCGGCCTGCCGCGATCGGTTTTCGGAACGGCGCTCGCCCATATGGGCCTTGGCCTGACATTGCTCGGCATCGTCTCGGTCAATACCTTTCAGGGCGAGAAGATCGTCGCGATGAACCCGGGCGACAACATCGCCGTCTCGGGCTACGCGTTGCATTTCGAGGGCATGAAGGCGGCGGAAGGGCCGAACTATTCCGAGAATCGCGGCGTCTTCGACGTCACCGCGCCGGACGGCCGGTCCCTCGGCACCATCTCGTCCGCCAAACGCTTCTTCCCGGCGAGGCAGATGCCGACGACGGAATCCGGCATCCGCACCTTCGGCCTCGGTCAGCTCTACGTGTCGCTCGGTGACCCCGACGCCAGCGGAGCCATGGTCGTGCGCGCATGGTGGAAGCCGCTGGTCGTGCTGATCTGGATGGGTGGCGTGGTGATGATGCTGGGCGCGGCGGTGTCGCTCCTCGACAGGCGCCTCCGCGTCGGGGCGCCTTCGCGTCGGCGCAAGCCCGTCCCGAAGCTGGCGGACAGTTCCTCGTGAGACGGCTGCTGCATGCGTTCTGCCTCGGCGTCGTGCTGGCGATCGGCGCCGGCGCGACGCAGGCATGGGCGGTCAGGCCCGACGAGATGCTGTCCGATCCGGCTTTGGAGGCGCGGGCGAGGGCGCTTTCCAAGGAACTCCGCTGCCTCGTCTGCCAGAACGAATCGATCGACGATTCCAACGCCGATCTTGCCCATGATCTGCGCGTTCTGGTGCGCGACCGCATCAAGAAGGGCGACACCGACCGGCAGGCCATCAACTATATCGTCGCCCGCTACGGCGAATTCGTCCTGCTGAAGCCGCGTTTCGACCTGCGCAACGCCGCGCTTTGGGGAACGCCGGTCGTGCTTCTCCTTGCCGGCGGATTGTTCATGCTCGCCGGCGCGCGCCGGCGCCGCCGGCTCTCCTCGCCGCCGCTCTCGGCCGGCGAGAAGCAGGAATTGGACGCGATCCTTTCCAGGCGGGAATAGCCTGCCGAAGCATACGCGGCCGGCTTCTCGCGCCTTCTTGATAATGTTACGAAAGTTTCATTCGCCGGAAACGGCATCGTAATGTCGTGCGTCCTATCTGTCTTTTCCAAGGATGCCGGCCACCGCATCCGGCAGAAAAAGAGGACACGATAAAATGAACAAGCAGATCCCTCCCCATACCCCACTGCGTAGTCGCCTTCTCGCAGCGGCCGCCGCAATCGCATTGACCGGTGCCGCCGGCTTCGCCGTCATTTCCAATACCGTTCCGGTTCTGGCCGATCCGGTCTATGTGAAAACGCCGCAGGCCATGCCGAGCTTCGCGGACGTCGTGCAGCAGGTTTCGCCGGCCGTCGTCAGCGTCTTGGTCAAGTCGCACGTGGAGCCGACCGCCAACGACGACGACGGCATGCAATTCTTCTTCAGCGGCCCCAATTTCAACAATCTGCCCGACAATTCGCCGCTCAAGCGCCTGTTCAAGCAGTTCCAGGAACGGCAGCATCATCACTACGACGACAACGACAAGGGCAGGCTGCGCCCGTCCGTGCAGGGCTCCGGCTTCTTCATTTCCGACGACGGCTATCTCGTCACCAACAATCACGTCGTAAAGGGCGGCGCGGCCTTTTCCGTGCGCATGGATGACGGCACCGAGTACGACGCCAAGCTCGTCGGCACCGATCCGCGCTCCGATCTCGCGGTCCTGAAGGTCGACGGCAAGGGCAAGAAGTTCACCTACGTCCAGTGGGCGGACGATTCGAAGGTGCGCGTCGGCGACTGGGTCGTTGCGGTCGGCAATCCCTTCGGCCTCGGCGGCACGGTGACTGCAGGTATCGTCTCGGGGTTGGGCCGCGACATCGGCGTCGACCCGCAGGATGACTTCATCCAGATCGACGCCGCCGTGAACCACGGCAATTCCGGCGGTCCCGCATTCAACATGAACGGCGAAGTGGTCGGCATCAATACCGCCATCCTGTCGCCTTCCGGCGGCAGCGTCGGCATCGCCTTCGCCATTCCCGCCTCGACCGCCAAGAGCGTCGTCCAGGACCTGATCAAGTCCGGCCATGTCGATCACGGCTGGCTGGGCGTGCAGATCCAGTCCGTCACGAAGGACATCGCCGAATCGCTCGGCCGCTCCGACCAGAAGGGCGCACTCGTCGCGCAGGCCCAGGACGACAGCCCGGCAAAGGCCGCGGGGATCAAGGCGGGTGATGTGATCGTCGGCGTCGATGGAAAAACCGTCGATTCGTCGAACGAGCTCGCCCGTGTGATCGGCAGCATGAATCCGGGGCAGACCGCCCACCTCAAGGTATGGCGCGACGGTTCGGAAAAGGACTTCGACGTCAAGCTCGGCAAGTTCCCCGAACCGGACAAGATGGCGTCCGCGGATAATTCGAACCAGTCGAACAACAGCAGCGCCAATACGCTCGACAAGTTCGGGCTGACGGTCCAGCCGTCCGACAACGGCAAGGGCCTCGTCGTGACGGACGTCGACCCCAACGGCGACGCCGCCGACAGCGGCATCCAGGCCGGTGACGTCATCGTGGCGGTCAATTCCAAGGACGTGAACTCGGCGGCCGATCTCCAGCACGCGGCGTCCGAAGCCGCCAAGGCCGGCCGCAAGGCGATCCTTGTGCAGATCATGCGCGACGACAACAGCCACTTCGTCGCGTTGCCGGTTGCCAACGGCTGACCGGGAAGTCGGATGCGTCTCCGGCCGGCCCGCCTCTAACACCCCCAGCGGGCCGGCACGGAGGGCATGGGGATCGGCGCGAGTGAAATTGTCCTTGCCGATCCAGCGGCAGCGGGTCCCATCGCCCGCTGCCGCCTTCGTGAGAATGCCTCGACAAGGGAGGCCATGTCATGGTTACTCAGACGGCGAACACGGGCGATTTGGCGCAAACGACGTCCATGAAGATCCTCATCATCGAAGACGATCGGGAAACGGCCGATTATCTCGAAAGAGCCTTTGCCGAGGCCGGCCATAACGCCCATCTGGCGCGCGACGGCGAGGCGGGATATGCGCTCGCCCGCAACGGCGACTACGACGTGCTGGTCGTCGATCGGATGCTGCCGCAGCGAGACGGGCTTTCCGTCATCGCCGGCTTGCGCGCCCATGGCAACGACACGCCGGTCCTCATCCTTTCGGCGCTGGGCGAAGTGGACGACCGCGTGACCGGCCTTCGCGCCGGCGGCGACGACTACCTGACCAAGCCCTACGCCTTCTCCGAATTGCTGGCGCGCGTGGAGGTGCTGAACCGCCGCGCGGCCGGAAAGGACGTGGAGACGACCTACCGCGCCGGCGACCTCGAACTCGACCGGCTCTCCCACACCGTCAAGCGCGCCGGCAAGGAGATCACGCTCCAGCCGCGCGAGTTCAGGCTGCTCGAATACCTCATGCGCCATGCCGGCCAGGTCGTGACCCGCACCATGCTTCTGGAAAACGTCTGGGACTATCATTTCGACCCGCAGACCAACGTGATCGACGTGCATGTGTCGCGGCTCCGCAGCAAGATCGAGAGGGGTTTCGACAAGCCCGTCCTGCACACGATCCGCGGCGCCGGCTACATGCTGAAGGCGGGGTAGGCCGGCCATGAAGCCCAGGGCGGGTTGACTATTCATGGCGGCCCTGCGCGCCATCATGAAGACAACCGCGGCGCGGCTGTCGGCGCTCTACCTGATCCTTTTCGCGATCTGCGCGACCTTGCTCGTCTTCTACATGACGTCGCTCTCCGTGCGCATGCTCGAGGCGCAGACGCGCGACACGATCAACGAGGACGTGCAGCGGCTCGCGGCCGGCTACGAGCGCGGCGGGCTGCAACTCCTCGTCCGCGTGATCGGGCAGCGCTCGCGCCAGCCGGGTGCCAACCTGTACCTGATCGCCGATCCGAACGGCCGCATCCTCGCCGGCAATGTCGAGAGCCTCGATCCCGGCGTGCTCTCCACCAACGGCTGGACCGAGCGGCCGTTTTCCTATGTCCGCTATGGCGAGGGGCCGGGGGAGAGGACGAGCCAGCCGGATACGGGTCGGGCGACGGAGCACCGGGCGATCGCCGTGATCCTGCGCCTCCCCAACCAACTCATCCTGCTGGTCGGGCGCGATCTCGGCGAGCCGGAACGCTTCCGCCTTGTCATGCGCCGCTCGCTTATGTTCGCCCTCGGCACGATGGGCTTCGGCGCGTTGCTGATCTGGTATTTCGTCGGCCGCCGCGCCTTGAAGCGCATCGACAACATGTCCGACGCCAGCCGCCGCATCATGGGCGGCGACCTCTCCGGCCGGTTGCCGGTGGTCGGGGCAGGCGATGAATTCGACCGACTTGCGGAAAACCTCAACGTCATGCTCGGCCGCATCGCCGAGTTGAACGAAGGGCTGAAGCAGGTATCGGACAACATCGCCCACGACCTGAAGACGCCGCTCACCCGGCTGCGCAACCGGGCTGAGGCGGCGCTGGCCGGGAAGCGCAGTACGGCTGAATACCGCGAGGTCCTGGAAGGAACGATCGCCGAATCCGACCAGCTCATCCGCACCTTCAACGCGATCCTGATGATCTCGCGTCTCGAAGCCGGCTATTCCGCTGAGTCGACGGTGCCGATCGATCTCGATACGATCCTCCACGACGTGGTCGAGCTTTATGAGCCGCTGGCGGAGGAGATGGGCGTGGAACTGGAGGCCGGCGCTGACGGCAATCACAGGATCGTGGGGAACCGCGAGCTCATTGGCCAGGCATTGTCGAATATCGTCGACAACGCGATCAAGTATTCGGCCGGCTCCTGTCTGAAGCCGGTGGTCACCGTCAAGGCGGAAAAAGTCGACGGCGAGATACGGCTGACGGTGGCCGACAATGGCCCCGGCATCCCGAAGGATGATCATGACAGGGCGACCGAGCGCTTCGTTCGCCTGGAACAGAGCCGTTCCCAGCCCGGCTCCGGCCTGGGGCTCAGCCTCTCCAAGGCGGTCATGAAATTCCATGGCGGCCGCTTCGTCCTCTCCTCCCGGGATCCCGGCCTCGAGGTCTCGATGATATTTCCGGTAAGCAAGGAAGCCGCCTGATGGGGAAGGCCGCGGCGTCCGCGAACGGCGAAGCCTGGTTCGGCGCGCCGGCCCGCCGGCTGGTTCCGCTGGACCCCGATTCGGCGGCGGGCGAAATCGCCGAACTTGCCGATGCCGCCGGCCGGGCGGGCCTGTCGCGCCTTGCCGCCCTTCTTTCCAGGCCAGGCCCGCTGAGGGATTTCCTGGCCGCCGCCTTCGACCTCTCTTTCTTCCTGCGCGACTGCGCACGGCGCCGGCCCGAAATGCTGGAGCGGCTTTTCGATGAGCCGCTCGAGCGGCGGCTGGCCTCGCTCATTCAGGATATAAGGCAGGCGCCGGCCGCGGCCGACGTGACGGAGCAGTCGCTGATGGCGTCGCTGCGGCGGCTGAAGACGGAGGCGCATTTCCTGGTCGCGCTTGCCGATCTCGCCGGTGCGGACTCCGCCCGCGCGACGGTGCGGCGGCTGAGCGAACTTGCCGAGGTCTCCATCGGCGCGGCGGTCGATTTCCTCCTCATCGACGCGGATCGGCAGGGCAGGCTGAAATTGCCGGATCCGAAAAACCCGGCCGAAGGTTCGGGCTGGATCGTCCTCGGCATGGGCAAGCTCGGCGCGTCCGAGCTCAATTTCTCCTCCGACATCGACCTTGTCGTCTTCTTCGATCCTCAGGCACCGGCGATCGTCGATCCTTTCGAAGCCGCCGACCTCTTCGCGCGCATGACAAAGCGGCTGGTCCGCATCCTGCAGGATCGTACCGGCGACGGCTACGTCTTCCGCACGGACCTGAGGCTGAGGCCAGATCCCGGTTCGACGCCGCTTGCGATACCCGTCGCGGCGGCCCTTCACTACTATGAAAGCCGCGGCCAGAACTGGGAGCGCGCCGCGATGATCAAGGCGCGGCCGGTGGCCGGTGACAGGAAGGCGGGCGAAGCCTTCCTCAAGGAACTGCAGCCCTATATCTGGCGGAAATATCTCGACTACGCCGCGATAGCCGACGTCCATTCCATCAAGCGCCAGATCCATGCCCACAAGGGCCATGGCGAGATCGCGGTGGCCGGCCACAACGTCAAGCTCGGGCGCGGCGGCATTCGCGAGATCGAGTTCTTCGTCCAGACGCAGCAGCTGATTGCCGGCGGCCGCTTTCCCGAATTGCGCGGCCGCGAGACGGTGCCGATGCTGGCCGAGCTTGCCGCCCGCGGCTGGATCACGGCGGAGGCGCGCGATGCGCTGATGCGGCAATACTGGTTCCTGCGCGATGTCGAGCACGCGATCCAGATGGTCGCCGACGAGCAGACCCATGTGCTGCCCGAGGACGACGAGGGGCTGGAGCGCATTGCCCGTATGCTCGGCTTTGCCGATCGCGAGGCCTTCGCCGCCGCCTTTCGCCGTTCCCTGCAGGAGGTGGAGGCGCACTACGCCGCGCTCTTCGAGACCGCGCCGCAGCTTTCCGCCGGCGTCGGCAATCTCGTCTTCACCGGCGATGTCGACGATCCCGACACGCTGAATACCCTTTCCGGTCTCGGCTTCGAGCGCCCGAGCGACATGTGCCGCGCCATACGCGGCTGGCATTTCGGCCGCTACCGCGCGACGCAGTCGGCGGAAGCGCGCGAGCGCCTGACCGAGCTGACGCCGGCGCTTTTGCAGGCTTTCGGCGAGACGCGGCGGGCCGACGAGGCGCTTATGCGCTTCGACGGCTTCCTTGCCGGCCTGCCCTCGGGCATCCAGCTCTTCTCGCTCCTGCAATCCAACCCGGCCCTCCTGAAACTCCTGGCGACGATCATGGGCGCCGCGCCGCGCCTTGCCGCCATCATCACGCGCCGCGCCCATATCTTTGACGGGCTTCTCGATCCCGGCCTGCTCAACGAACTGCCGAACCGGGCCTATCTCGCTGCCAGGCTCTCCGCCCTCCTGGAGGGCACGCGGCAGCATGAGGACACGCTCGACCGCCTCCGCATCTTCGCCGACGAGCAGAAATTCCTGATCGGCGTGCGCCTTCTGACCGGCGCGATCGACGCGGGGCGCGCCGGCAAGGCCTTCTCCGATCTCGCCGATTTGACCATCGGCGCGGCGCTCGACGCCGTCATCGGGGAGTTCGCGCGGCGCCATGGCAGGGTGAGGGGCGGGGTCGTCGCCATCCTCGGCATGGGCAAGCTCGGCAGCCGCGAGCTCACCGCCGGCTCGGATGTCGATCTGATCCTGCTCTACGATCACGACAAGGACGCGGAATGGTCGGACGGCGAAAAGCCTTTGGCGCCATCGCATTATTACGCGCGGCTGACTCAACGCCTCATTGCCGCCGTGTCGGCGCCCACGGCGCAGGGCGTACTCTATGAGCTCGATTTGCGCTTGCGTCCCTCCGGCAACAAGGGACCGGTCGCGACCCACATCGAATCCTTCGTCAAGTACCAGCGCGAGCAGGCCTGGACCTGGGAGCACATGGCGCTGACGCGCGCCCGCGCCGTCGCAGGCGATGCGGCGTTCCTCGATCGTGTCGAGCACGAGGTGGAAGCCATCATCTCCCGGCCGCGCGATACGGCGAAGCTGGCGAAGGACGCGCTCGACATGCGCGCGCTGATAGAGGAGGAAAAGCCGCCGCGCGACATCTGGGACCTGAAACTCATCCCGGGCGGACTGATCGACCTGGAATTCATCGCCCAGGTGGCGACGCTCGCCGGCAAGGTCACGGGCGAGGGCCGCGCTACGGGAACCGCGGAGACCCTCTCAAGGCTGTCGCCGGACTATGCCGACCCGCAAATCGTTCAGGAACTGTTCAGCTCGCATTCGCTTTACTCGGCCCTGACGCAGATCATCAGGCTCTGCCTGACCGGTCCGCTCGATCCGGACGACATTCCGCCGGGGCTCGTCGACTTGCTCCTCAGGAATACCGACCTGCCGGAAATCGGCGTGCTGGAGGCGCATATCAAGGAAACGTCGCGGCAGGTTCGCAGGGATTTCGACCTGCTGCTTCGTGGGAAACGTCCATAGGCGATGGGTTGTGCCGGACGCTTTCCGTTCGCATCGGGGGTGACGATGCAACAGGAGAAGACCATGAAGAGATCCACCAGGCTCGCACTCGGCTTCGCCGCGCTCGCGGGCGCCATCGCCACCGCGGCATATGCCGCCGAGGGCCCAGGAGGTTCCGCCGGCTGGGGCATGGGCATGCACGGAAACATGCGCAAGGCGGACGCCGACAAGAGCGGCGACATCACCTTCGACGAGTTCTCGGCGGCGATGAAGGGCCGCATTGAGAACGCCGACGCCAACCATGACGGCAAGGTCACGGTCGAGGAACTCGCCGCCTATCTGGAGAAGGCGCACTATGAGCGCCTGGCCAGGCGGATGATCAGCCGCTTCGACACCAACGGCGACGGCCAGCTGACCGAAGACGAGGTCGAGGCCCGGCAGAAGAAGCGCTTCGCGCTGCTCGACAAGAACGGCGACGGCAAGATCGAGAAGAGCGAGATGCGCGGCATGGGCGGCTGGCGCCATGGCGGCTGGCATCATCGTCACGGCGGCGGCTGGGGCGGCCAGGGTCCGAGCGGCGGCGACGTCGAATAGATCCATGGGTTGGGCGTGAAGGGCAGGAGTCCCGGAGCAGTGTGCTCCGGGGCTCCTTTCATGCCGCCTCGCGGACCGGGCGCTTTCCCTCGGGGATACGGATCGAGACGATCGTCCCGACGCCGTCGGTCGAGCGGATTTTCAGCGCCCCGCCGTGCAACTCGGCGAGCGAGCGCGAGATCGCCAGGCCGAGGCCGGACCCGGCATGGCTCTTGGAGAACTGGTTCTGCACCTGCTCGAAGGGCCGGCCGAGCTTCTTCAACGCCTCGCGCGGGATGCCGCAGCCATTGTCCTCGATGGTGACGACCATGGCGCCATAGGCCTTGCGGGCACGAACCAGGATGCGGCCGCCTTCGCCGGTGAACTTGACCGCGTTCGACAGCAGATTGATCGTGATCTGCTTGATGGCGCGCCGGTCGGCGAAGAGCGTCATGGAATCCGCGATCCGCGTCTCCACCCTGATCGATTTCTGCGCCGCCTGCAGCGAGATGACCTTCACCGTTTCGGTGATGAGCGGGCAGAGGTCGATCTCCTCCCGGTCTATCGAGAACTGACCGGCCTCGATCTTCGACATGTCGAGGATGTCGTTGATGACGCCAAGCAGGTAGTTGCCGGCGCCGTGGATATCCTTGACGTATTCCTCGTAGCGCTTGGAGCCGAGCGGCCCGAACAGGCTCTGCTGCATCAGCTCCGAGAAGCCGATAATGGCGTTGAGCGGCGTCCTCAGCTCGTGCGACATGTTGGCGAGGAATTCCGATTTCGCCCGGTTCGCCGCCTCGGCGCGCTCCGTCTCCTTGAGGTAGCGCCGGTTGAGCTCGGCCAGTTCCCGCGCGCGCTCCTCCTCCGCCTTCCGGGCGATGCTCAAATCGTGGATGGTCGCCATCTGCCGCCGCTCGCTGTCGACCAGCTTTTCCTGGTGCTGCTTGAGGAGCGTGATGTCGCTGCCGACGGAGACGATGCCCCCGTCACGCGTCGTCAACTCGTTGACCTGCAGCCATCGGCCGTCGGCGAGATGCCGCTCGAACGTGACGGCGCCGCGCATGCCGCTCGCCAGCCGTCGTTCGGCGAGGAGCGGCTTCATCCTTGCCTCGATTTCCCCGCGCGAAGTGCCGGGCGCCACGTCGCGGTCGGAGAGGCCGGCGTCCTGCTGGAACTTGGTGTTGCACATGATGAGCCGGTCGGCCGCATCCCAGAGCACGAAGGATTCGGTGATGTTCTCGATCGCCGTGCGCAGCCGCTGGTCGGCGACTTCCGTCTGCCGGGCGAGGTGAAGCTGCTCTGTGACGTCGACGGCGATGCCGATGAGGTGCAGTTCCGAGGCTTCCGGATCGATGACCTGGGCGCGGGCGCGCATCCAGACCCATTGCCCGTCGGCATGGCGCATGCGGAAGACTTGGTCGATGTGGTCGGTCTCGCGCGAGACGATCTGGTTGGCGATCGAGAAGAGGTCGCCGTCGTCCGGGTGGATGATCTCCGCCACGTCGCCGAAGGAGAGCATGGCCTCGCACGGCTTGTAGCCGAGCATGTCGTACATCGAGCGCGACCAGTACATGCGGCCGCGCGCCATGTCCCAGTCCCACAGGCCGCAGCGGCCGCGCACCAGCGCCAGGTCCACGCGCTGGTGCGCCTGGAGATAGATCGCGTCGGCGGCTTCCGCCCGCGCCGCCTGGCTGAAATAGGCGTAGAGGATGACCAGCAGGACGGCGGCGGTGAGAACAAAAAGGGTCGCGTTGAGCGTGACGGTGCGGCGCCACTCGGCGAACACTGTCCGGACGGGGACCAGCACCGAGGCGGAGCCCTTCTTGCCGTCGAGCCGGTTGATCGCGGCATACCAGTCCTCGTCTCCGATGCTCACCTTCATGACGCCGGCCCGTTCGGCGAACAGGAAGAGGGGCTGCCCGCCATGGACGAGCGACCGCAGCGACTTGCCCGTCCAGTCCGCCGCGGAGTCGTTGACGGCGGTGACGCGGAAATCGGCATCGGTCAGGGCGACGACGTAGCCCTCGCCGAAGGCCCCGAGATCGCCGGTCTGGCGCACGAGATCGCCATTGTCGCGGCCGCCTTTCTTCGGATCGTTGAGGGTTGCCGCGTTGGCCAACTGGCTGGCGGCGAGCGCAAGCATCGACCTCGCGCCGCGCTCGATGCTGTCATGCGTGTTCATCAGGGCGATGAACCGCGTCGCCGCGACGATCAATAGGAACAGGATGATCAGCGCCGGGATGGCGCGGCGCAGGAAGGGTTCGGCCGCGACGAGGCGCCGATAAGCCGGAGCGGCGATCATTCGAGCGTTTCCTGCTAGGCCCAGGCCGGTCTTTCTTCCGCCTGTTCGCTTGGCAAAAAAGGCACCCCCGGGCGCGCCCCACGCGTCCGCCTTTGCCATTCCAGATGGCTCCTTCAATGAATTGCCTGAAATTGATTACGCGCTACGCCGCACTTCCGAATCGTCCATAAAGAATCAAAGGTGATTCGCCTTGTCCAGTGCCTTTGGCGGTCAAGGGCGGATAAATTTTTTGCACCGGATTCGAAACATGCCGGGACACGCCATCCCGGGTTGCTGCGTTTCCCTCGATTTCCGGGATGACGGATCGGCTTCTACGCCAGCGTCCGCTCGACGATATCGCGCAGATCGGCCGAAAGGTCGGGCTTGGCGGCGATCCCGGCGAGCACGAGGCGCGCCTGCTCCTGCCGTTCCGGCTCGAAGGAGCGCCATGACCTGAAGGCCGTGGCAAGCCGTGCGGCCACCTGCGGATTGCGCTTCTCCACCTGAAGGATCGTCTCCCCGAACAGCCGGTAGCCGGCGCCGTCGCGGCGATTGAAGCCGGTCTGGTTGGCGGTGGCGAAGGTGCCGACAAGCGCCCGCACCCGGTTCGGATTGGCGATCGAAAAGCCCCTGTGCCGCATAAGCGCCGCTACGCTGTCGACCGTGTCCGGGCCGGGAACGGTCGCCTGGATCTGGAACCACTTGTCCATGACCAGCGGATCGGAGCCGTAGCGCTTCTCGAACGCGGCAAGGGCCGCGACCGCCTCGTCGGAACCCGGATGCCGGTGCGCCAGCACCGTCAGCGCGGCGGCGCGGTCGGTCATGTTGGTGGCCGTCCTGTACTGGTCGGCCGCGCGCGCCGGGCCGTCCGCGACCGCAAGATAGTCGAGCAGCACGTTGCGCAATGCCCGCCGGCCCGCGCTCGCCGCGTCGGGGCTGAAAGGCGCGTTTTCCGAAAGGTTCTCGTAAAGCCCGGCGAACGCTTCGCCATTGGCGCCGGCGATCGCCGCGACCAGCCCGTCGCGCGCCTTGAGGACGGCGTCCGGATCGATGTTGAGGCCGATCTCTCGCGCGATATCGGCCTCGCTCGGCAAGCTGAGCGCCAGCGCGCGATAGGCCGGCTCCAGCGTTTCGTCGCCGGCAATGACGCCGGCGAGCGCGATCATGTTCGCGTTGAATTTCAGCGCCTTGCCGCCACGATGCTGCCGGAAGGCGGCGATCAGCGCGTCGGTGAAGAGCGTGTTCAGCGCCTGCCAGCGGCAATAGAGGTCGTCGTCATGGCGGGCAAGGAACATGCGGTCCTCGCTCCGCCGCGCGACCGAGAGCGTGATCGGGGCGGAAAAGCCGCGATTGAGCGACACCACGGGCCGTTGCGGAAAGCCGCCGAAGCGCACCTGGTGACGGCGCTTGCGCACATGGATGATGCCGTTCTCGACGGTCGCGCCTTCGACGGACGCGTAGGGCGCGTCATGCCCGTTGCGGCCGACCAGTCCGAAGGCCAGCGGAATGTGCATCAGCCGCTTGCGGCTTTCGTGCGGGGTCGGCGGCACGGATTGCTCGATATCGAGGATCAGCTCGGCCGTCGCGGGGTCGTGCGAGGTCTTCACCGTCAGGTTCGGTGTTCCCGCCTGATGATACCAGAGGGCGAATTGCGAAAGGTCGCGCCCCGAGACATCCTCGAAGACCTTGAGGAAATCCTCCACCGTCGCCGCCTCGCCGTCATGGCGCTCGAAATAGAGATCCATGCCGCGCCGGAACGCTTCCTCGCCGAGGATGGTGCGGATCATGCGCACGACCTCGGAACCCTTCTCGTAGACGGTTGCCGTATAGAAATTGTTGATCTCGCGATAGCGCCTCGGCCGGACCGGATGCGCCAGCGGCCCCTGGTCTTCGGGGAACTGGTGGGCGCGCAAGGTCCTCACCTCCGCGATGCGCTTCACCGCGCGCGAACGCTGGTCGGCCGAGAATTCATGGTCGCGGAAGACTGTCAGCCCCTCCTTCAAGCAGAGCTGGAACCAGTCGCGGCAAGTGATTCTGTTGCCGGTCCAATTATGGAAATACTCATGCGCGATCACCGCCTCGATATTGGCGTAGTCGGCGTCGGTCGCGGTTTCCTCGTCGGCGAGCACGTATTTGTCGTTGAAGACGTTGAGCCCCTTGTTTTCCATCGCCCCCATGTTGAAGTCGGAGACGGCGACGATGTTGAACACGTCGAGATCGTATTCGCGGCCGAATTTCTCCTCGTCCCAGCGCATCGAACGCTTCAAGGCGTCCATTGCGTAGGATGCCCGCGATTCCTTGCCGTGCTCGACATGGATGCCGAGTTCGACCTTGCGCCCCGAGGCCGTGACGAAATGATCCTTTACCGAGCCGAGATCGCCGGCGACCAGCGCGAACAGGTAGGAAGGCTTCGGAAAAGGGTCGTGCCATTCGGCATAGTGGCGTCCGCCGCCGAGGTCGCCATGCGCGCCGGGATTGCCGTTGGAGAGGAGCAGCGGCGCGTCCTTCTTCGGCGCCTCGATGCGCACGGTATAGACCGAGAGCACGTCCGGACGGTCGAGGAAATAGGTGATGCTGCGGAAGCCTTCCGCCTCGCACTGCGTGCAATAGACGTTGCTGGAGCGGTAAAGCCCCATGAGCTGGGTGTTGCTCTCCGGCGAAAGCCGGGTGCGGATCGTCAGTATGAACCGCCTGGCGCGCGGCGGCCTGACGGTGAGCCGGTCCGCCGTCGCCTCGAATGCGGTTGCCGCCGCCGGCTTGCCGTCGATCGCCAGGCTGACCAGTTCGAGCCCGTCGCCGTCGAGGACAAGCGGCGTCCCTTCGGGAACGCCGGCGCGGCGCTCGATCGTCAGTTCGGCGGTGACCAGCGTGGCGTCGGGCGACAGGTCGAAGTCGAGATGCGTCAGCGGAATGAGGTAGTCGCTGGGGCGGTAGTCCTCCAGTCGAAAGACCTGGCCTGTGTCCGAACGCATCCTGAACCTTTCCCGCAGCCTCACACGCCAGCGCGCGCTGGCACAACAAAATTGAAGCGCTGCTCTTTACACGAAAGAACCACTCGACAAAACTGCGGCGAGGCATATTTCAGCTCATCGCTCCAAATCACCAAGCAGGTTAAGCCATGAACGTCATGACGCCGAAATTCGGCATGGGCGCGTCGGTCCTTCGCAAGGAAGACAACGCGTTCATCACCGGCCGTGGACGCTATACGGACGATATATCGCTGCCCGGAACGCTGCACGGCTACGTGCTGCGCTCGCCCGTCGCCAATGCGCGCTTCAGGATCGTCTCGACCGGCGACGCCGAAAAGTCGCCCGGCGTCCGCCTGGTCCTGACGGGGAAGGATATCGCCCATCTCGGCGACCTCCAGTCGCACGGCATGCAGAAGGAGCCGGACGGCACGCTGCCGCCTAACCGCGACATACCGATCCTCTGCCGCGAGCGCGTCCGTCACGTCGGCGACGCGGTCGCCTTCATCGTCGCGGAAACCCGCGCGCAGGCGCAGGACGCCGCCGAACTGATTGAGGTCGACTACGACAGCGAGGAGGCCATCGCCGATACGCGCCGCGCGCTCGACAAGGACGCGCCGCTGGTCTGGCCCGAGCTTGGCTCGAACAAGGTCGTCCTCAACCATGTCGGCGACAAGGAAAAGACGGACGCCGCCTTCGCGAAGGCGGCGGAGGTCACGCGCATCGAATTCGTCAACAACCGGCTCGTCACCAACTACATGGAGGTGCGATCGGCGATCGGCGAATGGCGCGCCGATGAGGACCGCTACGTGCTGACTGCCGGCACGCAGGGCGTGCACGGCGTGCGCGACATCATTGCCAGGGAGGCGCTGAAGATCCCGCCGGCGAAGCTGCGCGTCGTCACGCCCGATGTCGGCGGCGGCTTCGGCACCAAGACCTTCGCCTACAGGGAATACGTGCTGGTGCTGGAAGCGGCGAAGCGCCTCGGCGCGCCGGTGAAGTGGACGGCCGACCGTGGCGAGCATTTCATGTCCGACACGCAGGGACGCGACAATTTCGTCACCGCCGAGATGGCGATGGACGGGGAGGGCCGTTTCCTGGCGCTCCGCGTGAACCTGATCGCCAATCTCGGCGCCTATACGTCGCAATACGGGCCGTTCATTCCCTATCTCGGCGTGACCATGTCCACGGGCGTCTACGACATCCCGGCGATCGACGTGAACGTCACCTGCATCTACACGAACACCGTGCCGGTGGACGCCTATCGCGGGGCAGGGCGTCCTGAAGCCGCTTTCCTGCTCGAAAAGCTCGTCGACGAATGCGCGCGCGATCTCGGCCTTGCGCGCGAGGAGATCCGCCGGCGGAATTTCATCAAGAGCTTCCCCTATAGGACCCAGACGGGCCGCCTCTACGATACCGGCGACCTGAACGGCCACATGACCCAGGCGATGGAGCGGGCCGGCTGGGCGAGCTTCGACAAGCGCCTGGCGCAGTCGAAGAAGAACGGCAAGATCCGCGGCATCGGCATGTCCACCTATATCGAGGCCTGCGCCTTTCCCGGATCCGAGCCGGCCTTCGTCGAACTCAATGGTGACGGCACCGTCACGCTCAGGATCGGCACGCAAACGAACGGGCAGGGGCACGCAACCGCCTACGCCCAGTTCGTGGCCGAGAAGCTGAACCTCGACATCGACAGGATCACCGTCCGGCAGGGCGACACGGACGAATTGGAAAACGGCGGCGGTACGGGCGGCTCGCGTTCGGTTCCGCTCGGCGGGGTCTCGGCCGCGCGCGCCGGAGAGAGCCTCGCGGAAAAGATCAAGAAGATCGCCGCCGACGAACTCGAGGCTTCCGCCGGCGACATCGAGCTTGCCGACGGCACTGCGCGCATTGCCGGCACCGATCGAGTCATGGATTTCGCGGCAGTAGCCAAGGCGGCGAAGAGCCCTGACGATCTGAAGGCCATGGGCGAATTCAAGCAGGAAGAATGCACCTATCCGAACGGGACGCATATCTGCGAGGTCGAGATCGATCCGGAAACCGGCGTGACGAAGGTCGTGGCCTACACGATCGTCGACGATTTCGGCGCCACGGTGAACCCGATCCTGCTCGCCGGGCAGATTCATGGCGGCATCGTGCAGGGCATGGCCCAGGCGTTGTCGGAGAACACGGTCTATTCCGATGACGGCCAGCTTCTGACGGCGAGCTTCATGGACTACACCATGCCGCGCGCCGACGATTTCCCCTCCTTCTCCTTCGAGACGCGCAATGTGCCTTCGACGACCAACGCGCTCGGCATCAAGGGCGCGGGCGAGGCGGGCACCATCGGCGCCACGCCTGCGGCGCTGAACGCGGTCACCGACGCGCTCTACCGCGCCTACGGCATCCGGCATATCGACATGCCGACCACGCCCCATCGCGTCTGGAGCGCCATCCGGGAGGCGACGAAGGGAAAGTGACGAAGAGCGCGCCGCTCCGGAAAGGAGCGGAGCCGGACTGTCCGGAAGGGCCGTCGGGGAGGGAAGAAAAGATAAGGAACGCCGTCGAGGCGCCCGACACCGGCCGGCCGATGGCGGCGATCACGCTGAAGATCCTGTCGGTCATGATCTTCGTCGCGATGTCGACGCTGATCAAGGCCGCCGGCGAGCTGCCGACGGGCCAGATTTCCTTCTACCGCTCGCTCTTCGCGATCCTGCCGATCATCGTGGTCTTCGCCTGGCGCAGGCAACTGCTAAAATCTTTTCAGACCAGGCATCCGTTCAGCCACGTGGCGCGAGGCGTTGTCGGCGTGGTCGGCATGTGGTTCAGCTTCTATGGGCTGACGCGCCTGCCGCTGCCCGAGGCAGTGACGATCAATTACGCGCAGCCGCTGATCGTCGTCGCGCTGAGCGCGATCTTCCTTGGCGAGATGGTGCGGGTCTATCGCTGGAGCGCGGTGGTGGTCGGCTTCGCCGGCGTCGTCATCGTCTCCTGGCCGAATCTGACGCTCTTCTCTGAGCCTCAGGGTTTCGGACAGGCGCAGGCGCTGGGCGCGGCGGCATTGCTCGCGGCGGCGCTTGTGTCGGGGGTCGCGATGCTTCTGGTGCGCCGGCTGGTCAAGAGCGAATCCTCGGCAACGATCGTGCTTTATTTCTCCGTGACCGCGACTGTCCTTTCGCTGGTGACGCTGCCTTTCGGCTGGCAGACCCTTACCCAGGGACAACTCGCCTGTCTGACGCTTGCCGGCATCTGCGGCGGCATCGCCCAGATCCTGCTGACGGAAAGCTACAGGCATGCCGGCATGTCCGTCATCGCACCCTTCGAATATACGTCGATAGTCCTGGCGATCCTCGCCGGCTATTTCGTCTTCGGCGACATACCGACGGCCTATACGATCGTCGGCGGCGTGATCGTGATCGCCTCGGGCCTCTTCATCATCTGGCGCGAACAGCGGCTCGGCCTCCGGAGCGGGGCGGCGAGGAAGCTGGTGCCGCCGCAATAGTGTCTCGAGGCTCTGAGGGGCGATCTAGTCCCGATCGCCGTTGACCAGCGCCAGGATGAGCTGCTGGACGTGGCCGCCCTTGCCCATCTCGACATGATCGAAATCGTGGTTTTTCTTGCGCATTTCGTCGGCCAGCGCCGCGACGCGTGACGTGACCTCGGCGCGGATTTTTCGGCAGGCAGGATCGTCGGGAACCGTCAGCCCCTCGGTGGCGGAGCGGATCGCGTCCACCGTCGCCATGATGATCTCGCCATGGACGCGCTCATGCGCCGTTATCCCGGCGATGAAAGTGTTCCATAGCGCCTCGGTGCGCGCCGGCAATTGGCCGGACGGCTTCGGCAGGTGGGTGATCAGCGTCAGATGCGGCACCGCCGTCGCCAGCCGGCAGGCGCCGCCCGCAGGCACGTATTTCCGCGTCCAGGTCAGCCGGTAGTCGGTGAGCGCGACGGCGCGGCCGTTCCTCGATTCCGGACCACGCTCGCCGATGGAACGGTAGAGCTCAATGCCGGAAAAGCCTGAGATAGCGTAGAATTCCACCTTCCCGACCGCCTGCATCTGTTCTGCCAGCGCACGGGCCGGCAGTGCGGTGAGGAGCATCAGAAGAACCGTCGCCGTTCGTTTCACCTTCCCTCCATTCCTTGCCCGACATACCTTCCAAGGTCGATACAGGAACTTTGCCGCCGCGTCATCGGCGCGAAAAAGTCGCTGCTCGAACTGTCGAATTCGACGCGCGCCATACGTCATCGAGGAAAAGGGAAGGGTCGGCGCCGCGGCCTGTCCCACCGGTATTTCAGCGGCGGAAGAAGGGCATTGCTCCTGACGTCAAGTGTCAGGAGGTCCGGTCCGGGCTCCTTGCCGCGCGGACCCGGCCATGCCAGCTTCCCGCGCCGAACGGAGAGCAGAACATGATCCTCATCGGCCAGTACGATTCACCTTTCGTGCGCCGCACCGCCATCGCCATGCGCCTTTACGGCCTTGGCTACGAGCACCGCCCGTGGTCGACCTTCGGCGACGCCGAGAAAATCCGGCCCTACAATCCGCTGCTGCGGGTGCCGACGCTCGTGCTGGACGACGGCGACGTGCTCATCGAGAGCCTCGCCATCCTCGACTACCTCGACAGGAAAATGGCGCCTGCCGAACGCATGTTCCCGCAGGAAGAGCCCGCGCGCCACAGGGTGCTAAAGATCGCTTCGCTCGCCTCCGGCATCTCCGACAAGGCGGTCGCCCTCTATTACGAGCAGAACCTTCACGGCAAGGCCGAGGCCTCGGCGATGTGGCTGGAGCGCTGCCGCCGCCAGATAAAAGGTGCGCTCGCCGTGCTGGAGAAGGAACGCGCCGCCGTCGGCGAGCCGTACTTTGCCGGCGACCGCATCGGCCATGCCGACATCGCGGTGGCCTGTACGTTGAGACACCTTCGCGATGCGCATCCGGAATTCGCGCCGCTCGACGGCCTGCCGGCGCTCAAGCGCCATGCGGAGTTCATGGAAGCGCTGCCCGTCTTCCAGGAAATCCAGCAAGCCTTCATCCCGCCGAAAGGATAGGACATGAACTGGTCCCGCTTCACCGATACCGCACATGGTTCTTCGCCCGCCGAAGCGAAGGTCGGACGGACCGTGCCTTCCAGCCGTTATGCCGTCATTCAGGCGGACATCACCACGCTCAAGGTCGATGCCATCGTCAACGCCGCCAATTCCTCGCTTCTCGGCGGCGGCGGGGTCGACGGGGCGATCCACCGGGCGGCCGGGCCGGGACTCCTCGCCGAATGCCGGCGTCTCGGCGGCTGCGACACGGGCGACGCCAGGATCACCGGTGGCTACCGCCTGCCGGCGCGGCACGTCATTCATACGGTCGGCCCGGTCTGGCACGGCGGCCGCAAGGGAGAGCCGGAACTGCTCGCCTCCTGCTATCTTCGCTCGCTGGAGCTCGCGCTCGGGCACGGCTGTTCCAGCGTCGCCTTTCCGGCGATCTCGACCGGCATCTACGGCTATCCGAAGTTCGAGGCGGCGGAGGTAGCCGTGCGCGCCGTCGCGGCCTTCGTTGCCGAAAACGACCGGCCCGAGCGCATCCTCTTCTGCTGCTTCGACGCCTATGCCGCCGATCTGCATCGGAGGGCGATCGCGGCGCTCGACCAAAGGTGATGTAAGACCGCCGCTCTTGCGCTCGCGCCCCGCCGGGCTACTCTACCGGCTTCAAATCGCGCGGGAGCCCCGATGTCGCTTGCCTTTCTCCTGACCTCCCTGGTCGTCGTCATCGCGCCGGGCGCAGGCGTGCTCTACACGCTTTCCGCCGGGCTTTCGCGCGGCGCGCGGGCAAGCGTCGTCGCCGCCTTCGGCTGTACGCTCGGCATCCTGCCGCACATGGCGGCCGCGATCACCGGCCTCGCCGCGCTGCTCTACGCCAGTTCCGTGGCCTTCGAGGCGCTGAAATTCCTGGGCTGCGTCTACCTGCTATACATGGCCTGGAACACGTTGCGCGAGACCGGGGCCCTCAATATCGAGACGCGCTCGGCGCCGGGTTCGGCGCTGCGGATCGTGCTCCGCGGCATTCTCGTGAACATCCTCAATCCCAAGCTTTCCCTTTTCTTCTTCGCCTTTCTGCCGCAATTCGTGAATGCCGGCGCGCCGGACGCGCTGCCGCACATGCTCGAACTCAGCTTCGTCTTCATGCTGATGACCTTCGTCGTCTTCACCATCTACGGCGTCTTCGCCGCCGCGGTCAGAAGCCAAATCGTCTCGCGCCCGCGCGTGCTCGCCTGGATGCGCCGGAGCTTCGCTGCCGTGTTCGTCCTGCTCGGCGCCAGGCTGGCCTTCGCGGAGCGCTGACGCGGCCGGCGAGCGCAAACCAGGAGAAAGAGTTGTTCCAGAAGATCCTGATCGCCAACCGCGGCGAGATCGCCTGCCGGATCATCCGCACGGCGCGCCGTATGGGCATCGCGACCGTCGCCGTCTATTCGGACGCCGACGCCGGGGCTCTCCACGTCACGATGGCCGACGAGGCGGTGCATATCGGCGCCTCTCCGGTCGGGGAAAGCTATCTCAGAGGCGACCGCATCGTCGAGGCGGCGATCGGGACCGGCGCCGAGGCGATCCATCCGGGCTACGGCTTCCTTTCGGAGAATCCCGACTTCGTCGACCGGGTGACCGCCGCCGGCCTCGTCTTCATCGGCCCATCGGCGGCGTCGATCCGCGCCATGGGCCTGAAGGATGCCGCCAAGCGGCTGATGGAGAAGGCCGGCGTGCCGGTGGTGCCCGGCTATCACGGCGAGGCGCAGGAGATCGTCGTGCTCGCCTCCAAGGCGCGCGAGATCGGCTATCCGGTGCTGATCAAGGCGCGCGCCGGAGGCGGCGGCAAGGGCATGCGCCGGGTCGACGATCCCGATCGCTTCGCCGACGAGCTCGCCGCGGCGCGGCGCGAGGCCAAGGCAGCTTTCGGCGACGACCAGGTGCTGGTCGAGAAATATGTCGAGAAGCCGCGCCATATCGAGATCCAAATCTTCGGCGACAATCATGGCGGGGCGGTGCATCTGTTCGAGCGCGACTGCTCGGCGCAGCGCCGGCACCAGAAGGTGATCGAGGAAGCCCCGGCCCCTGCCATGACGCCGGAGATGCGCAAGGCGATGACCGACGCCGCGGTGAAGGCGGCGAAGGCGATCGGCTATTCCGGCGCGGGCACGATCGAATTCATCGTCGATGCCTCCCAGGGGCTGAGGCCCGACCGCTTCTGGTTCATGGAGATGAATACCCGGCTGCAGGTGGAGCATCCGGTGACCGAGATGGTGACCGGGCTCGACCTCGTCGAGTGGCAGCTTCGCGTCGCCGCCGGCGAGAAATTGCCGAAGAGCCAGAAGGAGATCGCCCTTTCCGGCCACGCCTTCGAGGCACGCATCTATGCTGAGGACGCCTCGAAAGGTTTTTTGCCGGCGATCGGCACGCTCTACCATCTGCGCTTCCCCGATCGCGCCGAAGGCGGCACGGTGCGGATCGAGACCGGCGTGCGCGAGGACGATGCCATCTCGCCCTACTACGATCCGATGATCGCCAAGCTGGTGGTGCACGCGGCCGATCGCGAGGCGGCGCTCGGCGCGCTCGCCGATGCGCTCGACCACACGCGCATCGCCGGTTCAGTCACCAACACGTCCTTCCTGGCGGCGCTGGCCCGCGACCCCGATTTCGCCGCCGGCAATATCGATACCGGCCTGATTGGCCGCAAGCAGGACGAACTGACGCGGACACGGCCGCCGGACGCAGCTGCCAAGGCGCTGGCCGCGCTCGCGGTCGCAAGCGCGGACGGCCGCCGCGGGAAATCGGCCGACCCCTGGTCGAGCCTCACCGGCTACGCGCATTTCCATCCGATGTCGCGACGCGCGAGCCTCCAATATGGCGAGGAGACGGTCGACGCGCGGGTCACGGCGCGCGGCGGCGGCCGTTTCGAGGTGGAGGTCGGCGGCGCTGCCTTCGCCTTTGCCGCCGATGCGGTCTCGAACCGTGCGGCGCTCTGGCCCGGCCATGTCACCGTCTTCGACGGCGTCTCGAGCTATAGCTTCTCGGCGCCCGATCCGCTGGCGCGCGAGGCGGATGCGGGAGCCGGCGCGGCAAGCCTGCGCGCGCCCATGCCGGGCCTAGTCAAGATCGTGCGCGCGGCAACGGGCGACGCCGTGAAGAAAGGCCAGCCGCTGCTGGTCCTGGAGGCGATGAAGATGGAGCACACCATCGCCGCGCCGCATGACGGCATCGTCGCCGAGATCGCCAGCGAGGGCGCGCAGGTGACCGACGGCACGGTGCTGGTGCGCTTCAGGGAAGATGAGAGGGTGTGAAAGTGCGTCCTTCGAGGCTCGCTGTGCTGCCTCCCGTACATTGAGCTTTCGACAACCGTGCTGTGAACCCTTGGTACCTGCCTCATCTCCGGCGGATCAGCGCATCCTGAGGTGCGAGCACAGCGAGCCTCGAAGGACGCACGGAAAGACGGTTCCTGCATGCAAAAAGGCCGCGCCGGCATTGTCCCCCGCCGGTCGCGGCCTTTCCGCAAGCTCCCGTCCCGGCGCCCCCCGATGCCGTGACAGCCGCTTCCCTGTTATCTCTTCCGGCGGCTTCGGCCGCTCTTGTCGTCGATCCATGCTGAACGATGCGATCAGTGCATCGTCATCCACTCGCGCGCCTCGCGCAATGCCTGGGCGATCTGCTGCTTGCTCATCGTGGCCGAGAGTTCGACGCGCAGTTCCGCCGCGCGGTCCGACCCCTTGATGGCGGCGATGTTGAACCATTTGTGGGCGGCCACCAGATCGACCGCGCAGTCGCGGCCGGTGGCGTACATCATGCCCATTTCGAAAAGAATGTCGGCCTGGGCGCCCGAACCCGCTGTCCCCAAACCCGCTTCCAGAACTTCATAACGTGCCATTTTTCTGGTCCCTGTCCAACTCCTGGAGCCGCGTTCTCTTTTCTCAACCGAACGCTTGCATCCGATGGTTCGAAGGATGCCGAGGAGCCTTGAATCCGTCGTTAAATGGCGTGCTTAATTTGAGGAAAACAAAGTTCAAACAATGAGTAAACCTCGGATTTCATTAAGTATATCGAGGCACGTCCTGCGCGGTTTCCCGGAAAATTCGATGAAAATGCCGGCGCCGGCGGGCAAGGCTTTGTTCACCACGAAAAACGGAAGCTCGAAGGGAAACGTCAGCAAAACCGGCCCTTCCGGCCGACAGGGAGCCTCGGCCGAAAGGCAGGGAGATACGCAGCCCGGCCGGAAATTAACCTTCCTGTTAAGGTCTTTGAATGGCGGATGAACGATGATCTCAGAAGGGGTTCAGGGGCGATCGCTAAAATTGTCTCCATTCGAATGGGGACTGGGACCGATGCTCGCACGCCGCTTCACGATCGTCTGTTTTCTGACCATGCTGTTCGCCATGGCCTTCGCCCGCATCGTCGCTCAATCCTCGGAAAATCCCGCCGAGTGGCGCGGCAATCTGCCGACCGGCTGCGTATCCTATACGAATGGCTGCCGGCCGGCCGCCGGTGCGTTCGCCAGGCTGTGACGGAAGGTCCGTCGGCGTCGGACGAGTGCTTTCCCTCGCCCTGCCGCCCAGACGGCCATCGAAAATCCGCATGGCGGGAATTCGCCGGCGCCTCTCGAAAACGCCCGGCGCGGTCTCTATAATGGGTCATGGAAAATCGAGCCCACCCGTCGCCCTTCGAAACCATCCTCTCGCCGGCGCCTGTCGCGCCGCAAAGCTTTACGGACGCGGACAAGGCGGTAGAGGCGCTCAAGACGCTCTACGATCGCAATACCGCCTTCCTGCGCGATTCCTTCGTCAAGCTCACGGAAGCCCCCGCTGAACACCGTCGCTACCGCGCCTTCTATCCGGAAGTGGCGGTGTCGACTTCCTCCTTCGCGCAGATCGACTCCCGTCTCGCCTACGGCCATATGCCGACCCCCGGTCGCTATGCGACGACCGTCACGCGTCCCAAGCTTTTCGAGACCTATCTGGTCGAGCAGCTCAGGCTTCTGATGCGCAATCACGGCATTCCGGTCACCGTGCGGGAGTCGGAAACGCCGATCCCGCTGCATTTCGCTTTCCTCGAAGGAAGCTATGTCGAGGCTTCCGCCGCCGAGCGGATCAAGCGCCCGCTGCGCGACATGTTCGACGTGCCGGACCTGAACGGCACGGACGACCAGATCGCCAACGGGACGTTCGAGACGCTGCCGGGCGACCCGATGCCGCTCGCGCCCTTCACTGCGCAGCGCATCGACTATTCGCTGCACCGGCTGTCGCACTATACCGCCACCACGCCGAACCATTTCCAGAACTTCGTCCTCTTCACCAATTACCAGTTCTACGTGGACGAGTTCTGCGCCTATGCCCGGAGCATGATGGCGACAGGGGGAGGGGGCTATACTGCCTTCGTCGAGCCCGGCAACATTGTCACCACGCCCGGCGAGGCCGCCGCGCAGGCTTCAGCTTCCGTCCGCCTGCCGCAGATGCCAGCCTATCATCTGGTGAAGCCGGACCATGGCGGCATCACCATGGTCAATATCGGCATCGGCCCTTCGAACGCGAAGACCATCACGGATCATATCGCGGTTCTCAGGCCGCATGCCTGGCTGATGCTCGGCCATTGCGCCGGCCTCAGGAACACCCAGGCGCTCGGCGACTACGTTCTGGCGCACGCCTATGTGCGCGAGGATCACGTGCTCGACGACGATTTGCCGGTCTGGGTGCCGGTGCCGCCGCTGGCCGAGGTGCAGGTGGCGATCGAGGAGGCCGTGGCGGAAGTCACCGGCCTTTCCGGTTACGACCTGAAGAAGATCATGAGGACCGGTACGGTGGCGACCATCGACAACCGCAATTGGGAACTGCGCGACCAGCGCGGTCCCGTCCAGCGCCTGTCGCAGTCGAGGGCCATCGCGCTCGACATGGAATCGGCGACCATCGCGGCGAACGGCTTCCGCTTCCGAGTGCCTTACGGCACGCTTCTGTGCGTCTCCGACAAGCCGCTCCACGGCGAGTTGAAACTGCCCGGCATGGCGACGGATTTCTACAAGCGCCAGGTGGCGCAGCATTTGACGATCGGCATCCGCGTGATGGAAAAGCTTGCGGGAATGCCGCTCGAACGGCTGCATTCCCGCAAGCTCAGAAGCTTCTCGGAAACGGCGTTTCAGTAGCGTGCCTTCCACGCTTGCCGGTTCATGACCGGCGACGCGGCCGCGCCCGGCCAGAACACCTTTCGCCGCCGGGATTTTCCAGCAGCAGCGTCCAAAGGCTGCGGTCCGCCACGCCCGGCGGGCCTCCGAGCATCATGCCGGTAAGCCTGCGGGCAAGGTCGGGACGTGTCTCGCGACACAGGCCGCCCCCATCATACGCGCGCTGTTTCGGCGCGAACCACTTGAAGAAAAATCTATGCATGAGCGCAGGATCGGTTCATTTTCTGCGGAGCACAAACGCGAAAAATTACGAAAAGATTTGAATTTTTCTCAATGGATGGAGAGCAGGAAATGGCACGGCTTCCTTCGCTGCGCGGCCTGCAGGCATTCGAGGCCGTGGCGCGTGCGGGCAATCTCGGCTCCGCTGCGGAGCAGCTTCGCATCACGCCGAGCGCCGTCAGCCACCGCGTCCGCGGCCTCGAGGAGGAGTTGGGACTTCAACTGCTTCAGCGCACGCATAACGGCTTGCGCCTTACCGATGCGGGGCGCCGATACCGCGCCGGGGTGGAGGACGCTTTCGCCACGCTGGCGCGCGCGACGAACGATCTGCTCGGCCCCGATCTGTCGCGGCCGCTTGCCGTCAGCCTATCGTCCTCGATCGGCGTGCGCTGGTTGATGCCGCGTTTCGACAGGTTCCGCACTGCGCATCCCGAGATCGAGATCGCCATCCTGAGCAGCAACCGCAGCGCCGACCTGACAAGTGGCGAGGCTGACCTGGCCCTGCGTTACGGACCCGGCGAATGGGCGGGGAGCTTGCGCGGGGACCTCGTGCTCTCCTGCACGGTTTCGCCGCTCTGCGCGCCCTCCGTGATGGAGAAGATCAAGGGCCTGACGCCGGCCGAGGCGCTCGCCCGGTCAACGCTCATCCGGCTTTCCTGGGACGACTGGGACGCCTGGCTTGAAGCGGCGGGCGCCGGCCATGTGGAGCCGGCACGGAAACTTACCTTTCCCGACTTCTCGATAGGCGTGGTGGCGGCCGTGCACGGACAAGGCATCGTGCTGGGCTATTCCGGCTTCGCCGACGCCGAGATCGCGGCGGGGACGCTGGTGCAGCCCTTCGAACTGACGGTGCCGGTGAAGAACGCCTACTACGTCGTCTACCTGGAAGAACGGTTTGCCGACCCGCGCGTGCGTGCCTTCCGCGATTGGGTGGTTGCAGAGGGCCGTTGCCAGTCTGCATAAGGCGCCGGAGCAGGCTCTTGCCCGATGCGGATGCTTGCCTCGACCACTCCACGCCCGCTACATACCGGCATGTCCACGCGCCAACGCTCTACACCGGCCCTCCGCTAGGCGATGCCCGAGCCGTCCAACGATCGCCGGCGCGAGCGCCTCGCCGTCTGGGCAAGCGCGCTTTGCGCCGCGCTCTACGCGCCGCTGGTCTTCGGCTTCTTCGGCCGGCTGCATCACTCGCTCGATCTCTTCGCGCATTTCCGCTGGCATCTTGCCGTCCTTTTGGCGCTGGCGGGGCTGTTCGCGCTCTGGTCCCGGGCCTGGAGCATCGGCGTCGTTTCGCTGGCCATGGCCGCGATCGCGTTCGCGACCACGCAAGGCATTGCCGGCATGCCGTTTTCCGGTCCGCAGCGCGCCGCCTTCCAGGCGGCGGACGACAGCCAGGCCGTCTATCGCCTGCTGCATCTCAATCTGCGCTACGACAATCCGACGCCGGAGAGGGTGCTTTCCCTGATCGGACGCACGCATCCGGACATCGTCACGCTTGCCGAAGTCTCGCCGATGTGGGCCGGGAAGCTGAAGCTGATCGAGGCGGCCTACCCGAACCCGTTGATATGCGGCTCGGACGTCCGGGTCGGCGGCGGAGCCATTCTTTCGACCCGGCCCATCAGCGGCGGGCGCTGCTTCGACCGGGGAACCTTCGCGATGGCGACGGTCAATCTCAACGGGCGCTCGGTCGATGCCGTGGCGCTCCACCTCGGCTGGCCATGGCCTTCCGACCAATGGTGGCAGATCGGGCGGCTCGCCGCCCCGATGGCCATGATCCGAAGTCCGGCGCTCGTCGCCGGCGATTTCAACGCCGTCTCCTGGAGCGCCGCCGTGACGGCGATGGCGAAGGCGGGCGGCCTGCATATCGTCGATCCGATCGGCGCAAGCTGGTTCTACCGCAGGGCGCCCGCATGGCTGCGTCCGTGGCTCGGGCTGGAGATCGACCATGTCATGGTCAAGGGCGGTATCATCGTCCGCTCGGCCCGCATCCTGGAAGATGTCGGCTCCGACCATGCGCCGGTTCTGGTCGAGTTCTCGCTTGGGCGCGAACTGGAACAGGGGCAGCCGGTACAGGTGGTCGACGATGCCTTTTGATTCCTGGCACCGAGTTTGGATGCCCAGGCATCGGTCGGGATGCCGGCGGCCGGTATTCGCGGCCTTCCCGAAAGCTCCGCCCTCACATATTCGGATAGACCGGCCCTTCGCCGCCCTGCGGTGGCACCCAGTTGATGTTCTGGTTCGGGTCCTTGATGTCGCAGGTCTTGCAGTGCACGCAGTTCTGCGCGTTGATGACGTAGCGCGCGTCGGGGTTCGTGTGCGAAATTTCCCCGCCCTTCGTCGGCGAACCGGGGCCGCCGGCGAGCGAATTGCCGTCGGCATCCACCCACTCATAGACGCCGGCCGGGCAATAGCGGGTCGAAGGGCCTGAAAACACCCCGTATTCCGAGCGCTTCTGCAATTCGGGATCGCCGACGATGAGATGCACCGGCTCGTTTTCCTCGTGGTTCGTGTTGGAGAGGAACACCGAGGAGAGCCGGTCGAAGGTGAGCACGCCGTCCGGCTTGGGGTAGTCGATGGGCTGATGTTTTCCGGCGGGCTCAAGAGTCGCGTAGTCGGCCTTGCCGTGCTTCAGCGTGCCGAAGGGGGAGACGCCGAAGAGCGTGTTCATCCACATGTCGAGGCCGCCCAGCACGACGCCGCCGACCGTGCCGTAGCGCGACCAGAGCGGCTTGACGTTGCGCACCTTCTTCAGGTCGCGGCCGATCTCCGAGCCGCGCCACGCGTCCTCGTAGCCCTTCAATTCGTCGTTGGCGCGGCCGGCGGCAAGCGCCGCGGCGGCATGTTCCGCCGCCTGCATGCCGGACAGGACCGCATTGTGCGATCCCTTGATGCGCGGCACGTTGACGAAGCCGGCCGAGCATCCGATCAGCACGCCGCCGGGGAAGGAGAGCTTCGGCACGGACTGCCAGCCGCCCTCGGTGATGGCGCGGGCGCCGTATGAAATGCGCTTGGCGCCCTCGAACGTGCCGCGGATCGCCGGATGCGTCTTGAAGCGCTGGAACTCCTCGAAGGGCGAGAGGTACGGGTTCTTGTAGTTCAGGTGGACGACGAAGCCGACCGCCACCTGGTTGTCCTCCATGTGATAGAGGAACGAACCCCCGCCTGTATTCATGTCGAGCGGCCAGCCGAACGAATGCTGGACCAGCCCCGGCCTGTGGTTCTCGGGCTTCACCTGCCAGAGTTCCTTCAGCCCGATGCCGAACTTGCCGGGTTGCCTTCCATCGGCAAGGCCGAAGCCGGCGATCAGCTTCTTGGCGAGCGAGCCGCGCGCGCCCTCTCCGATCATCACATATTTGCCCATCAGCGCCATGCCCGGCGCATAGTTCGGGCCATGCGTGCCGTCGCGCTCCACGCCCATATCCCCGGTGATGACGCCGGTGACGGCCTGGTTCTCGTCGAAGACGAGATCGACGGCGGCGAAGCCCGGATAGATCTCGACGCCGAGCGCCTCGGCATGCGTCGCCAGCCAGCGGCAGACATTGCCGAGCGAGACGATGTAGTTGCCGTGATTGTTCATCAGCGGCGGCATCATGAAATTCGGCAGCCGCATCGACCCGCCGGGGCCGAGGAAAAGGAAGCGGTCGTCGGTGACGGGCGTCCTGAAGGGATGCCCTTCCTCCTCGCGCCAGCCGGGGAGCAGCCGGTCGATCCCGACCGGATCGACCACCGCGCCCGAAAGAATATGCGCGCCTACCTCGGCGCCCTTCTCGAGCACGACGACGGAAAGCTCCGGATTGAGCTGCTTCAGCCGGATCGCCGCAGCAAGCCCCGCCGGCCCCGCGCCGACGATGACCACGTCGAATTCCATGCTTTCGCGTTCGACTTCGTCCATTCGGAAGACCTCCTCGCCGGCCGCCCGCCGGCGGCGTGACCATCGTGTTGCTGCTCATTATCGCAGTTTTCGCTGGCTTGAAACCGCGAAGCGGCGCCATACTGCGGCGGCGGATGCGACCAGCCGGGGATCGGTGGTGGTGAATGCGCGCGGATACGGGCTCCTCCTGCTTGCGCCGCTGGTCTGCGGCGCGGGCGCCGCGGATGATGGCCGCTTCTATGCCGGCGCCTACTCCTTCTCGGACGAACTTGGCGGCTTCCGCATCACCGGCATCTCCGGCAGCGGAAGCACGGCCGACCCGATCGTACTGGACGAAGAGCTTTCCTCGGCGAGCCCGGTCACGCTGGTCATCCGGGCGGCCCGTCCGCTCAAGCCTTTTGGCGATGGTGGCGGCCTCTATGCCAACGGTTTCCTGCATCTGCGCCTCGTGGTGCACAACGGCTCCGGCCAGGGATGGATCGAATTCGAGTTCGAACTCGAGGAGGAACTTGGCGTGCCGAGCGATTTCGGCGACGGGCTGTCCTTCAACCAGCGCAAGCTCACCGACGAAGGGCTGCTGTGCGACCGGTTCGCCGACTACCATCGCGACTACGAGCCCTATGACAGGCTGCTCTTCCGCGACGGCCATGTGGATCCGAAAAGCTTCGTGACGTTCGGTTTCTTCGTCTCGGATTTCACGCCGGACCCGATCTTCTATCTGCGCCAGGACCCGCGCATTCCCTTCTCGTGATTCTTGCAAATCCCGCCGCGATCTGCCACGCCCGTCCCATGGTTCCCGAAACCGGCAAGCAGTCCTGGTCGTTGCGAGAGCTCCTGCATTTCTATGCGGATGCGGGCGCCGACGAGGCGCTGGGCGAGGAGGCGGTGGACTGGTTCGCGGAGCGGATGCCGCCTTCGGAAGAACAGGCCCCCTCATCGGAGCGCGGAGCCGGTCCTCGGGCCGGCCAAAAGCCGGGCGAGGGGGGATTTTCGTCCGATGCTTCCATTCGCCCTTCAAAGGGGGAGATCAGCCGGCCTCTGCCCGCCGCCGTTCCCGACGGGGCGCAGGTGGCGCGGGCGAGGGAACTCGCGCGTGAAGCGCGCACGCTCGAAGAGCTGCGCGAGCAACTCGCCGCCTTCGACGGCTGCAATCTGAAATTCACCGCCAAGAACCTTGTCTTCGCCGATGGCAATCCTGGGGCCAACCTGATGCTGGTCGGCGAGGCGCCGGGCCGCGACGAGGACATAGAAGGCCTGCCCTTCGTCGGCGTTTCCGGCCAGCTTCTCGACCGCATGCTGGCGGCGATCGGCCGCGACCGGCGGTCGGCCTACATCGCCAACGTGATCCCCTGGCGACCGCCGGGCAACCGCACGCCGACGCCGATCGAGACCGAGATCTGCCGGCCCTTCATCGAGCGTCAGATCGAGCTTGCCGCACCGAAGGTGCTGGTCACACTCGGCAACCCGTCGACCAAGGCGCTCCTCGACACGCAGGTCGGCATCATGCGGCTGCGCGGCACCTGGCGCGAGCACCGGACCGCCGGCGGGCGTGTCATTCCCGCCATGCCGACGCTGCACCCGGCCTATCTCCTGCGCAACCCGGCGGCCAAGCGGCTCGCCTGGCGCGATTTCCTCGAGATAAAGGCGAAATTGGCGGCGACCGATCCGGAGTGAGATCGCGCCGCCTGTCGCCGCGCTACTGCATCTGCGGCTTCTTCAGCGCCGCGGCGCGGTCGATCGACTTGACGCGCAGCCATGTCTCGCGTCCGTCGCGCACGACGCGGAGCGGCAGTTCCGTCCCGGCCGGGCCGCTCGCCCAGATGCTGCGGTAGAAATCGGCGAGGCCCCGGACCTCCTGGTCCTTGACGTCGGAGATGATGTCGCCGCGCTGCAGGCCCGCCTTGGCTGCGGGGCCGTTGTCGGCGACGCTCATCACGACGACCTCGCCATTATATTCGGCGGAGAAGGCGCCGAGCCAGGGGCGCGGCGGCTTGGCGACCGCCCCGCGCTTCACCAGATCCTCGAAGATCGGCATCAGGAGATCGATCGGTACGACCATGTTGATGTCCTCGATCGTATCGTCCTGGCTCATCTGCAGCCTGAGCGAGCCGACCCCGAGCAACTTTCCTTCCGCATCGACCAGTGCCGCGCCGCCCCATGAGGGATGCGCCGGTGCGATGAAGATGGCGTTGTCGAGAAGATATTCCCAATAGCCGGCGAATTCCTGCCGGGCGACGATCTGGCCTTCGACGGTGCGGCCAAGCCCGTCGATGAGCGCGATTTCGTCGCTGACCTTGGCGCGGGCCGAATCGCCGAAGGGCAGCGCCGGCAGGCCGAGGTCGCCGAGCGCCTGAACGAGGCCGAAGCCGGTCTCCTGATCGTAGGCGAGCGCGTGGCCGGGGATCACGACACCGTCATGCCGGGTCAGCCACACCTCCTCGGCCTCGGTGATGAGATAGCCGATGGTGAGCACGAGCCCGTTCTGGCGGATCACCACGCCGCTGCCCTCGCGCCGTGTGCCGAGCGTGTCGGCGGTGAACGCGTCGGCAGGAATCGTCGCGCGGACGGCGACGACAGAGGGGCGGATCCGATCGAAGTTCATTTCCCTGTACCGTCATGGGGCGCGCAACGCCGCGCCCGAAAGTCCCTACGCCTTATAGGTATGCCGGATCGAGGCCGACACAAGGCGCCGTGGTTTCCCCATCGACAGTATTCCAGCCGCCGGGAAGATGGGCCACGGCGCAGCCGGCCGCCATCCGGACTTTCCGGAACAAATCCGGTGCCGCCGGGTTATGTCAGGAAAATCGCATTCGGTAAGCTCCACTTCAGGAAGGATTCGCCCGCGGATTTGCCTCTCCAAGCGAGGACTTCCGCGCTTCATGTCCAGGCTGTCCTGGCAAGCAGGCGAGCGGCCGCGCCGGTCGGGCAGCATGAACGGAAGACGGCGGTTCTCCTGAGCGGAGAACAGGGCAAGTCTCGGAATTTTCGCGGCCGGCATCGTAAATGGCACAGATTTTCCATCCGCGCGCCAACACCGTGGCCATTGCGGTCCTTGTTTCGATTCCTGTCGTGGTCGTCCTTGTCTTTGTCGTGAACTACCAGCTCCACGCCTCGTCCTATACGACGGGCGAGGGCAGGTTCGTCGACCAGCCCGTCCCATTCAGCCACAAGCATCATGTCGGCGATCTCGGGCTCGACTGCCGCTACTGCCATGGCGGAGTCGATAAGGTGGCATTCGCCGGCCTGCCGCCCACCCATACCTGCATGACCTGCCATTCGCAGCTTTTCACGAACGCCGCCATGCTGGCGCCTGTCCGGCAAAGCCTGGCGACGGGCATCCCGATCCGCTGGAACCGCGTCTATCGGCTGCCCGACTACGTCTATTTCGACCACAGCGTCCACATCCGCAACGGCATCGGCTGCACGACCTGCCATGGCGACATGAGCGAGCAGCCTCTGACCGAAAAGAAGACGCCGCTGACGATGGGCTGGTGCCTCGCCTGCCACCGCCATCCCGGCACGCACATGCGCGACGAGGCGGACATATTCGACCCGCACGTTCCGGACCCGCACAATGACCCCCGAAAGGCGGTCGCCATGTTGCGCCACTATGTCGTGGAGACCGCGAACATGACCGACTGCTCGGTGTGCCACCGATGAGCGCGGGAACCGAAATCAGCCGGCGCGCGGCGCTGAAGCTCTTCGCCGCCGGGGCCGCGGTTTCCCTTGCCGGCTGCTCGCGCCCATATGAGGAGATACTGCCTTACGTCGACATGCCCGAAGGCATGGCAGCCGGCGAGCCCGAATATTACGCGACCGCTCTGCCGCTCGGCGGCTATGCGCGCGGGGTGATCGTCAAGGCAGTCGAGGGGCGGCCGATCAAGATCGCTGGCAACCCCCGCCATCCGGCAAGCCTCGGCGCGACCGACATCTTCGGCGAAGCCGAGATCATGGCGCTCTACGATCCCGAGCGCTCCGGCACCATCCGCGGGCCGAATTCGATCAGCGGCTGGTCCGAATTCTTCGCCGAACTGCTCGCCCGGACGGACAAGGCGAAAAGCGGCGCCGCGCCGCTTCATATCCTGACTTCCACCGTCACGTCGCCGACGCTGCTGCGGCAGATCGCCGAACTGTCGGGCCAGGTGCCGGGCACGCGCTGGTTCGCCTACGATCCGGCAGGTGGAGCGGCGGAGGGCGCGCGCCTGGTACCGCGCCTCGACAAGGCGAAGGTGATCGTCTCGCTCGATGCCGATCCGCTCGGGCCCGGACCGATGCAGGTCGTGCTCGGCCGGCGCTTCATCGACGGCAGGCGGAGCGCGGACCAACGCATGTCGCGTCTCTATGCGGTCGAATCCATTTGGACGCTGACAGGGGCCAATGCCGACCACCGGCTGGCGCTGCCGCCCGCCGGCATCGAGGCGATCGCGATGGAGATCGCCGGACGCCTCGGCGGCGGCAATGCGCCGCCGGCGGATCTTCCCGGCGAGGCGCGGCATTTCGTGGAGGCCATGCTGGCCGATTTGAAGGCGGCGGGGCAGGGGGCCTTGCTCCTCGCCGGCGGCTCCCTGAGCGCCGCCGCGCGAAAGGCCGTCGACGACGCCAACCGGAAGGCCGGAGCGCCCGTCGATCGGATCGAGCCGCCCCAAGGTCTGCCGCATCCGGAAGCTTTGGGCGATTTCCTTGCGTCGCTTTATGGCGGCAAGGTCGAGAACCTGCTCGTGCTCGACTGTAACCCGGCCTACGACGCTGCGCCCGGCAAGACCTTCGCCGATCGGCTCGAGGCGGTGCCTTTCGCGGTGCACGCCGGCTGCTATGACGACGAGACGGCGGGGCTTTGCCGCTGGCACCTGCCGCTCTCGCATCCGCTCGAAGCGTGGTCCGACCTCACCTCGGCGGACGGCGCCGTCAGTATCGTCCAGCCCTTGATCCGGCCGCTTTACGAGACACGCTCCGCGCACGAGGTCGTCGCGCTCTATGCCGGGCAGCCGACGCCTTCCGGCCACGACATCGTGCGGGCGACATGGCGGCAGGACGAAACCGACGAGGCGTTCGAGAACTGGTGGCGTGGCACGCTGGTGAGCGGCATCGTCTCCGGCCGCGCGCCGAAAAGCTCCTCGCTGTCCCCTGCGGCCTCGCCTGCCGAGGCCTTGGCGCCGGAAGACGCGGCAAGGACTCCTCCGAAGGGCGGCTTCACGGCTGTGCTGAGGCCGGATCCGACCATCTATGACGGCCGCTTTTCCAACAATGCCTGGCTGCAGGAGTGCCCCAAGCCGTTGTCGAAGGGCACATGGACCAATGTGGTGTCGCTCGCTCCCGTTGACGCGCAGGCGCTGTCTGTCGAGGACGGCGACGTGGTCGCCGTCGCTTCCGTCGAAGGCGCCGTCGAGGGCCCGGCCCGCATCGATCGCGGGCAGGCGAAAGGCGTGGTCGGCCTCACGCTCGGCTATGGCCGGCTGCGCGCCGGCGCCATCGGCACCGGGCTCGGCTACAATGCGCGGCTGCTGGCGCCGGGAAGCCTCGGGAACGTCGTGGCCGGTGTCAAGGTGATCCGGACCGGCCGCAGGGCGCCGGTCCCCTCGACGCAGATGCATTTCTCGCTCGAGGGCGATCTTGGGAAGCTCCTGCCCGAGGTGACCGCGGGCGAGGCGCTGCCTGGCGCCGGCAAGCCCCGGGAGCCGGTCCCCAGCCTGTTCGGGCCGGGACCGGCGAAGGATCCCTATTCCTGGGCGATGGTGATCGATACCGCCGCCTGCATCGGCTGCAACGCCTGCGTCATCGCCTGCCAGTCGGAGAACAACATCGCGGTCGTCGGACCGGATGAAGTCGCCAACGGACGCGCCATGCATTGGCTGCGCATCGACCGCTACGATCTCGGCGACGCCGCCGAGCCCCGGCATGGCTTCGAGCCCGTTCCATGCATGCACTGCGAAAAGGCGCCGTGCGAGCCGGTCTGTCCGGTGGAGGCTTCCGTCCACGACACGGAAGGGCTGAACGTCCAGGTCTATAACCGCTGTGTCGGCACGCGTTTCTGCCAGTCGAATTGCCCCTACAAGGTGCGGCGCTTCAACTGGTTCGCCTATAATTCCGGGCAGGAATACCAGGACCTCGGCAAAGAACCCATGAGGGCCCGCTTCAATCCGGACGTGACCGTCCGGGCGCGCGGCGTCATGGAGAAATGCACCTATTGCGTCCAGCGCATCAGCGGCGCGCGCCGTGAGGCCGAGAAGACCGACACGCCGATCCCCGAGGGCGGCGTGACGACGGCCTGCCAGGACGCCTGCCCAACGCGCGCCATCCAGTTCGGCAACCTCCAGGATCCCGCGTCGAAGGTGAACAGGCTGCGCGCGGACCGGCGCCATTTCACGCTGCTTGCCGAACTCGGCACGCGCCCGCGCACCACCTATCTCGCGCGCGTCCGCAACCCCAACCCCAAGCTCGCGGGGGACAGCGCATGACGATGGCGGTTGGCGGCGCGGAAATCTTTCCGGCGGGCACGGCGCGGCCCGGCGACGACCGGCGCCTGACGCGGGTCAACACGAACGAAGCCGTCAACGTCCTGGTCACCGGCCCCTTGCTCGACAGCGAGCGCTGGCGGCGCTGGTGGATCGCCTTCGCGGTTTCCGCCGCGCTGACCGTGATCTTCTTCGGCTCGATGATCTATCTCTTCGTGGCGGGGATCGGCATCTTCGGCAACAACTCCATCGTCGTGTGGGGCTATCCGATCGCCAACTACGTCTGGTGGATCGGCATCGGCAATGCCGGCACGCTGATCTCCTCCATGCTGCTCCTGACGCACCAGCGCTGGCGTGCGGCGATCAACCGGCTGGCCGAGGCGATGACGCTGATGGCGGTCGCGATCGCCGGGCTGATGCCGATCATGCATATGGGCCGGCCGCAATATTTCTACTGGCTCGCGCCCTATCCCAACACGATGGGGCTCTGGCCTCAGTGGCGCAGCGCGCTGATCTGGGATTTCTGGGCGATCCTCAGCTACCTGCTGTTCTCGATCGTCTTCTGGTACACGGGCCTGATCCCCGACCTCGCGACGCTGCGCGACCGCGCCACGACGCGTGCCAAGCGCGTCGTCTATGGCGCGCTGGCGCTCGGCTGGCGCAATTCGGCGCGTCATTGGCATATCTACCAGACTTATTACCGGACCATGGCCGCGCTGGCGACGCCGCTCGTCTGCTCGGTGCATTCGATCGTCGGGCTGGACTTCGCGGCGAGCCTGATGCCGGGCTGGCAGGAGACGATCTTCCCGCCCTATTTCGTCGTCGGCGCCATGTATTCCGGCTTCGGCATGGTCGTCGTGCTGTGCGCCGCCGTGCGCTGGGGCCTGCGCCTCGAGGCGCTGATCACCATGCGCCACTTCGACATCATGGCCAAGGTGATGCTGATGGCCGGCACCGTCATGCTGATCTCCTACGCGACCGAATGGTTCAGCGGCTGGTATTCGGGCAGGGGCGTCGATCGCCGCTTCCTCGGCTTCGAATTCGCCGGGACCTATTCGCCGCTCTACTGGATCATGATTTTCTGCAACTGCATCGCGGTCCAGGCCTTCTGGTTCCGTTCGGTGCGCCGCAGCCTGCCGGCGATCATCCTGATCTCGGTCCTGATCAACATCGGCATGTGGCTGGAGCGTATCCTGATCGTGTGGAACACGCTTTCGCACCACTACGTCGCTTCGATGTGGCGGCTATTCTATCCGACGCTCTGGGACTGGCTGATCCTCTTCGGTTCGCTCGGCTTCTTCGCCTTCCTCTACCTGCTTTTCGTGCGTTTCTTCCCGGTCGTCTCGATGCACGAAGTGCGCCAACTGGTGCGCGAGGAGACGGCGTCATGAGCCTGGTCCTGTTGGCGGAATTCGAACGCGAGGAGGCGCTGGTGAACGCCGTCGGCCAGCTTGGCGAGCGCGACTATCGCGTCATCGATGCCTTCACGCCCTACGAGGTCGAGGGGCTGGGAGGGTTGCTGGGAGCGAGCCCCTTCCGCGTCCGCGCCGCGATGCTGATCGGCGGGCTCGGCGCGGCGGCGCTCTGCTGGTTCGTCGAATGGTACAGCGCGACGCTCGGCTTCCCCTTCGATTCCGGGTCTCGGCCGCCGAACAGTTGGCCGGTGTTTCCGCTTTTCCCGTTCGAGTTCGGGGTGCTGATGGCCGGCGTCTTCGGCTTTGCCGCGATGCTCTGGTCGACCGGCCTGCCGAGCCTCAACCATCCCTTCTTCGACAGCCCGCTTTCCGATCGCGCGAGCCAGGACCGGTTCCTGCTCGCGATCGACATTCCATCGACCGCACGGGCGCGCCGGACACTCGAACGGCTGCTCGCCGACATGGGCGCGGAAGCGATCGAGGAGGCGGAGCTGTGAGGTCGCACCTTGCCGCCATCGCCTTGCTTTTTCCGCTCGCCGGCTGCGGCCAGTCCATGGACCATCAGCCGCGCTACGATACGAACTCCACGGCCGACATCTTCCCCAACGGCGCCTCCGCCCAGCAGCCGCCGGAAGGTACGGTTCCGCAATCCGCGCTCGCATACCAGCAGGCGCTCGCCGATCCGCCTCCGGTGACCGAGGCTCTGTTGCAGCGGGGCAAGGAACGCTACGGCATCTTCTGCGCCCCCTGCCATGGCTTCGACGGCGACGGCGACGGCATCGTCGTGAAACGCGGTTTTCCCGCGCCGCCTTCCTATCATTCCGATGCGCTGATAGAGGCGCCGGCAAGCCATTTCCTCGACGTCATGAAGAACGGCTATGGCGTCATGTATTCCTATGCCGACCGCGTGGCGCCGGGCGACCGCTGGGCGATCGTCGCTTACATCCGCGCGCTCCAGCTTTCCAAACATGCCAGCCTTGCGGACGCCCAGGCGGCGGGAGTGAGGCTGCAATGAGCGGTCGCTCCGTCCCCATCGCGCTCGGCGTGATCGCTCTCGTCATTTTGACTATCGCCGCGTGGTACGACACGCGCGATGCCGCCGGCGCATGGCTCTTCGCCTTCGTGCTCGTCGCCGGGGTGCCCATCGGGGCGCTCAGCTTGAGACTCGTCGGCCGGCTGACCGGCGGCGCCTGGTATTCGGTCCTCGAACCGATCCTGAGCGGATTGTCGCTGCTCGTTCCCTTTGCCGGGATCGGCGCGATCCTGGTGCTCGCATCCGCCCCGCTCCTCTATCCCTGGGCCTCTTCGGGAGCGCATGACGCCTCGGTCGGGCTCTTCTACCTCAACATGCCGCTCGTCGTCCTGAAGACCGTAATCGCCTTCGCCGGCTGGAGCGTGCTGGCGCTCGATCTCCTGCCGAGCGAGGGAGAGCGCGGCCAGATCGTCGCCGGGCTCGGCCTCGTCTTCCACGCCGTGATCACCACTTTCGTCGCCTATGACTGGCTTCTGGCGATGACGCCCGGCTTCACATCCTCGGCCTTCGGCGCGGAGACCGTCATCGTCTGGATGCTCTCCGCGCTAGCCGTCGCGACGATCCTGGCTCCGGAGGTTCCGCGCAAGGCGTCCTACGACATCGCCGGGCTCACAACCGCCATGATCATGGGCGTCGGATACATGGTCTTCTTCCAGTTCCTGATCATCTGGTACGGCGATCTGCCCGACACCGTGCGGTTCTATCTCGCGCGGGCGGATGCGCCCGGCATCGTCCTCATGGTGGCCTCGCTTCTGGTGGGACTGGTCGTGCCGATGCTGGCGCTCGCCTTCGAGCCGGTACGCCGGTCTCCCCGGCGGCTGCGGGTCGTGGCCTTGCTCGTGCTCGCCGGCATCGCGCTCTATCGCGGCTGGTGCGTGCTGCCGCTGTTCGGGCCGCTCGCCTGGCTGCTGGCGCCGGTCGCGACGATCCTGTTCGTCTGCGTGCTGGCCGTATCGCGAAGATGGAGCCGCCGGCTCCCGTATGGCAGCGAGGAAGTCGGCCATGGCTGAAACCCACCGGCCTTCATTCGAGCCCGCCGAAGTCACGCGGCCCTGGATCGTCGGCGGCGCGGTCGCCGGCTTCCTTCTCTTCGCGGTCGTGCTCATGGGCATCCTGCTTGCCGTCTATCTCGATGTCGCGGTGAAGCCGCGGCCGCTGGAAAATTTCCCCGAACCGAGGCTCCAGTCCCATCCGCAGGCGGATCTCAAGGCATTCATGGAGGCCCAGCAGAAGAAGCTGAAACAGTCCGGCTGGATCGACAGGGAGGCCGGCATCGCCGCCATTCCGGTGGAACAGGCCATGAAGATCATCGCCGGACGCGGCGCGGCGGCCTACGCCCCGCTGGCGGATGTCTCCGCCGGGAAGGGAGCCAAGCCGTGAAGCCGCTCTTCGTCGCGCTCGCCTTTCTTTTCCTCGCGACAGCGCCCGCTTCGGCCGCGCTGACCCCGGCCGAACTCGGCAAGGTCGGCATCGACATGCCGAAGGACGCGCATCTGCCGCTCGGCGAGAAATTCGTCGCCTCGACGGGAACGCCCATGACGCTCGGCGAGGCGCTCGCGGGCAAGCCCGGCCTGATGGTGATCGCCGATTTCACCTGCAGGACGCTCTGCGGCACGGCCATCGCCATGGCCGCCGACGCTGCGGCGAAATCCGGGCTGACGCCCGGCAAGGACTTCAGCTTCGTCGTGGTCGGCTTCGACCCTCGCGATCGCCCGAGCGACGCGGCCGCGATGAAGGCGGAGCATATCAACGACGGCCCCGTCAAGAAGAACGCGGTCTTCCTGAGCGGATCGGCCGAGGCCGAAGCGGCTGTCACCAATGCTGTCGGCTTCTCCTATGCCTATGACAAGGCGGACGACATGTTCGCCCATCCTACCGCGGCCTTCGCAGTGGCGCCGAACGGACGCGTCACGCAGGTCCTGACCTCGATGAGCATCACCGGCGACAAGGTGCGGCTGGCGCTCGTCGAAGCCTCCCACGACCGCATCGGCACGATCGCCGACCACATAAGGCTGCTTTGCTACGGGCTCGATCCGGCGAGCGGCGTCTACAATGCCGGCGTGCTCACATGGCTGCGGATCGGGGGTGGCGCCATCGTCACGCTGCTTGCTCTCGGCATCGCCGGCATGGCGTTCGCGCGTCGCGAACGGCCGCGGAGAACGGGCTGATGAGGCATTTCATCTTCTTCCCGCCGGAGGCCTCCGTCTATGCCCGCCATGTCGACTGGATCCTTTTCGGCCTGCTCGGCGTCTCGGCGGCCATCATAGGCCTTGTCGTGGCCCTGCTGCTGGTATTCGGCATCCGGTACCGCCGCGGCTCGCGCGCGCCGCGCGGCCCGTTGCCGGCATGGGTCAGCCGTGATGTCGAGATCGGCTGGACGGTTGCCACGCTCTTCACCTTCGTCTTCATCTTCTGGTACGCCACCGCTTCCTTCCTCACCACGATCGGCGCGGCTCCCAATGCGCTCGAGATCCACGTCGTCGGCAAGCAGTGGATGTGGAAGATCGAACATTCCAACGGCGTGCGCGAGATCAACGAGCTGCATGTCCCCATCGGCATTCCGGTGAAGCTGGTGATGATCTCGCAGGACGTGATCCACTCCTTCTTCCTCCCGGCGCTCAGGATCAAACAGGACGTGCTGCCCGGCCGCTACACGTCGGAAAGCTTCACGGCCGACAAGACCGGCACCTACAACCTCTTCTGCGCCGAATATTGCGGCACCGACCACGCCAGGATGGGCGGCAGCATCGTCATCATGAAGAAGGCCGACTACCAGAAATGGCTCGACGCACAGCCGGGCGCCGAAAACCTCGCCGGCCAGGGCAGGCAACTCTTCGTCCGGCTAGGCTGCGCCGGCTGTCATTTCGAGAAAGGGCACCGGCGCGCGCCCGACCTCGCGGGACTCTACGGCAGCTATGTGGAGCTTGCCGACGGCCGCACCGTGCGCGCCGACGATTCCTACCTGCGCGATTCCATTCTCCAGCCGAAGCGCGATATCGTTGCCGGTTATGCGCCGATCATGCCGAGTTTCGAGGGAACGGTTTCCGAGGACCAGATTTTCGAGCTGGTCGCCTTCATCAAATCCTATTCCGGCGATGCGGAGACGACGCAATGAGCGATGCGGTTCTAGACGACACCAGCTTGCCGCACGATGTCAGCACGTTCGACAAGGGCTATCTGGGCGACGGTCACACGCTGCGCTCCTGGCTGCTTACGACCGACCACAAGCGCATCGCCATCCTCTACGCGCTGACGCTGACGATCTTCTTCTTCATCGGCGGGGTGGCGATCGCGCTGGTGCGCATCGAACTCGTGACCCCGGCGCAGGATTTCGTCACGGCGGACGAATACAACCGCCTGTTCACCCTGCACGGCATCATCATGGTCTGGTTCTTCCTGGTGCCTTCGATCCCCGCGACGTTCGGAAATTTCCTCCTGCCGCTGATGATCGGCGCGCGCGACCTCGCCTTTCCAAGGCTGAACCTGTTTTCCTGGTACCTGACGGTGATCGGCGGCGCCTTCACCGTCTATGTGCTGCTTGCCGGCGGCGTCGATACGGGCTGGACGTTCTATACGCCCTATTCCTCGATCTATTCGAACAGCCACGTCATCGCGGCGGCCATCGCCGTCTTCGTCGCCGGCTTCGGCACCATCGCCACCGGCATCAATTTCATCGTCACGACGCACACCATGCGGGCGCCGGGGCTGACCTGGTTCCGCCTGCCGCTTTTCGTCTGGGCGATGTACACCGTCAGCGTCGTCATCATCCTGGCGACGCCGGTCCTGGCGATGGCGCTCACCCTGATGATGGCGGAGCGCTTCTTCGGCGTCCCGATCTTCAATCCGCAAGGGGGCGGCGACCCCATCCTCTTCCAGCACCTGTTTTGGTTCTACAGCCACCCGGCCGTCTACATCATGATCCTGCCGGCGATGGGCGTCGTCTCGGAGGTGATCCCCTGCTTCGCCAGGCGGCGCCTCTTCGGCTACGACTTCATGGTCTACGCGCTCGTCGCGATCTCGGTCGTCGGCTTCTTCGTTTGGGGCCACCACATGTTCGTATCGGGTGAATCGCCCTATGCGAACCTCGTCTTCTCGTTCCTGTCCTTCGTCGTCGCGGTGCCGTCGGCCATCAAGGTGTTCAACTGGACGGCCACCCTCTATCGCGGCCAGATCACCTATGAAGCGCCGATGCTCTATGCGTTCGGCTTCGTCGGCCTGTTTACAATGGGCGGCCTCACGGGGCTCTTCCTCGCCTCGATCCCGATCGACGTGCAGGCGACGGACACCTATTTCGTCATCGCCCATTTCCACTATGTGATGGTCGGCGGAACGGTGTCCGCCTTCTTCGCGGCGCTGCATTTCTGGTGGTCGAAGATAACCGGCCGCATGTATCCCGAGACATGGGCGCGCTTTGCCGCCGTCCTCATGTATTTCGGCTTCAATTTCACCTTCTTCCCGCAATTCATCATGGGCTGGGCGGGAATGCCAAGGCGCTACGGCTCCTATCCGCCCGAGTTCCAGATCTATCACGTGCTCTCTTCGGCCGGCGCGGTCGTGCTTGCCGCGGCCTATCTGATGCCGCTTGGCTATCTCACCTGGTCGCTGCGATGGGGCCGGCGTGCCGGCGACAATCCATGGGGCGCGACGGGGCTGGAATGGCAGACCTCCTCGCCGCCGCCGACGCACAATTTCGACAAGCTGCCCACGGTCGAGCGGGCGCCGTACGACTATCACCCCGAAGGCTATGTCGAGACCGGGGAGGCCGCCAGGACGATCGAAGCGTCGCAGAAAGGCGGCGAGCAGGAATGACGGCCGCGCGCATCACGCCGGCTGAAAAGGCCGCCCTGCGCGAGCCGTGGGAGGATATCGCCCGACAGCGGCAGGCCGTCGAGCTGGGCATGTGGGCGTTCCTGGCGAGCGAGCTTCTCTTCTTCAGCGGCCTGTTCGCCGGCTATACGATCTATCGCTCGATCTATCCGCAGGCCTTCTGGGAAGCCGGCGCCGAGACCAGCCTCTGGTTCGGCGGAGCGAACACGGCCATCCTGCTGATATCGAGCGCTGTAGTCGCGCTCGTCCCGCGCGCGGCCCGCTGGCCCGGGCTTGGGCGTTTCGCGCGCGCCATGCTGTGGATCGGAGCGCTGCTCGGCGTCGCTTTCCTCGTCCTCAAGGGATTCGAGTACCGCGAGGATTTCCACGAGCATCTTTGGCCAGGACCGGATTTCAAACTCCATGCCGAGGGCGCCGAACTCTTTTTTTCCTTCTACTGGTGTCTGACTGCGATCCATGCCGTCCACCTGGTCGTCGGCATCTGCCTGCTGGCGCGGCTCGCCGTGGCGGGCGCGCGCGACCCCGGATGGTTCACCGAGACGCCGGCCGTGCAGGCGACAGCGCTCTATTGGGGCCTGGTCGACATCATCTGGACCGTGGTCTTCGTCATCATCTATCTGCCGGGGAGGGGAGGATGAGCGCCGCCGGACGCCGCCGACACGACGATATGCCGACGGTCCGCGAGATCGTCCGCCGGCCGGCCTGGGTGCTGCTCGTGCTGCTCGTCGCGCTCGGGCTCAATATCGGCGCGGCCTTCCTGCCGATTGCGCCTTTCCTGAAGACCGCCTTTCACCTGATCGTGGCCGCCGGGACCGTCGCTCTCATCGCCTTCATCTTCATGGAAATGGAGAAAAAGGGCCCGACCATCCGCCTTTTCGCGGCGGCGGGCTTCATATGGATCGCCATCTTGTTCCTGTTGATCTTCTCGGATTACGGGATCAGGAGATAGCATCGCCGGTCCGACAGGGTTCGGCACTTTGGCGGCCGTCTCGCTCCTGCCGGGCTGGATCGCTGCCGGCCGCGGCATCCTCATCGGTCGGTGCGACGCTCTCCGCGCGTTGCTGCGCCGGTCCGTGGGCGGAGATCAAATTGTAGGCCGTGTTGACCAGGCCGACATGGGAAAAGGCCTGCGGGAAATTGCCGAGCAGCCGCTTCGAGACGGCATCGTATTCCTCGGCGAGCAGACCGAGGTCATTGCGCAATGCGAGCAGGTTCTCGAACAGTTCGGCCGCATCGTCCAGCTGCCCCACCAGCACATAGGCATCGGCCAGCCAGAAGGAGCAGGCCAGGAACGCGCCCTCGCGCCCGCCGACGCCGTCGTCGACCTTGTCCGTCGAATAACGCCGGACCAGGCCGTCCTGGAGCAGTTCGTTCTCGACCGCCTTGATCGTCCCGATGACGCGGGGATCGTCGGGCGGCAGGAAGCCGGATTGCGGGATGAGCAACAGCGAAGCGTCCAGCGCCTCGCCGCCATAATACTGGACGAAAGTGTTGCGCTTTTTGTCGAAGCCGTTCTCGCAGATATCGGCATGGATGGCCTCGCGGCACTCGCGCCAGTGGTCGGTCGGCCCTTCGAGATCAAAGCGTTCGGCGGACTTTAGGGCGCGGTCGAAGGCGACCCAGCACATCATGCGGGAATGGGTGAACGCGCGGGCGGGTCCCCGGACCTCCCAGATGCCCCGGTCCGGCTTCCGCCATACGATTTCGAGGTGGGCGAGCAGGGATTTCTGCAGCCGCCATGCTTCGTCGAGCGCGCTGAGTTCCGCCTCGCGGGCCGCATGCAGCACCTCCATCAATTCGCCGAACACGTCGAGCTGGATCTGCTCGGCGGCCGCGTTGCCGACGCGCACCGGCCGGCTTCCCTCGTAGCCCGGCAGCCAGTCGATCTCGTTCTCCGTGAGCCGCCTTTCCCCGGCGACGCCGTACATGATCTGCAATTGCTGGGGATGACCGGCGACGGCGCGCAGCAGCCACTGGCGCCAGGCCTCGGCCTCCTCCCGGTAGCCGCCGTTGAGGAGCGCGTAGAGTGTAAGCGTGGAATCGCGGATCCAGGCGTAGCGGTAGTCCCAGTTGCGATGGCCCCCGATCGCCTCGGGAAGCGATGTCGTCGGCGCGGCGGCGATGCCGCCGGTCGGCGCGTAGGTCAGAAGCTTCAGCGTGATCAGCGAGCGCACGACCGCATCGCGCCATTTCCGGTCGTCATAGTCGAAGCGGCAGCGTTTCGACCATTCGCGCCACCAGGAGACCGTCCGGTCGAGGCTCTGGTTGCGGTCGGGCACGAAATGCGGCGTCTTGTGCGAGCGGTGGTAGGAGAGCGTGAAAGGCACGCTGTCGCCCTTCTTCACGGTGAAGACGCCGAGGGTCTTCATGTCTTGGCCATGAAGTTCGATATGGGTATGCAGCTCGACCGTATCGGGGCCGGCCACGGCCGCGAGCCCGTAGTCGCGGCGCTGCACCCAGGGAACGGTCCGGCCGTAGTTGAAGCGCAGCACCAGTTCCATCGCCATCTCGACCTTGCCCTTCACGCCCTTGACGATGCGGACGACGTCCACCTTTTCCTCGTCGTCGGTGAGCGGCATGAAATCCGTCAGCGTGACCGTGCCGGTCCCAGTCTCGAAACGGGTCTCGAGCACTGCCGTGTCGGGCAGGTAGCGTCGCGTGATGCGGCAGTCGGCGACGCGGGGGGCGATCAGCCAGCGGCCGTTTTCCGGCTCGCCGAGCAGCGCCGCGAAGCAGGCGTCCGAATCGAAGCGCGGCAGGCAGAGCCAGTCGATGGAGCCGCCGCGGGAGACGAGCGCGGCCGAGATCATGTTGCCGATCAGGCCATAGTCCTCGATCGGCCTGCTGGAATTCTGCTTGTCGGAAGTCACGTTGCGACGCCTCGATCGGTCGCGAGGAGGGGAAGTGTGGAAAACATCCCCTCCAAATGTCGCACTATCCTTGAATTTCAACTCTCCGGCCGGTCACCGCCGGCCGGAAAGGCCGCCGGACGCTTCCCGTATTCGCCGACGCCGATCCCGTGTTGACGCAGCCTGACATTTTTCGGAACCTTGGGGCCGATCCGTTCATTGCTTCCGGCAACCATGACATCAATTCCGGCGGCGGCAGGCGCGCGACATCAGGAAATTCATCGGCGATGAAAGCACCCCGCCTCCGCGCCGACGGCGTCATCGATCGCAGCCAGACCGACTGGTACAAGGACGCGATCATCTACCAGCTGCACGTCAAGGCCTTCCAGGACGCCAACAATGACGGGATCGGCGACTTCACCGGCCTGATGCAGCGCCTGGACTATATCCAGGACCTCGGCGTCACCGCGATCTGGCTCCTGCCGTTCTATCCCTCGCCGCTGCGCGACGACGGCTACGACATCGCCGACTACACCTCGATCAACCCCGCCTATGGCGGGATGCGCGATTTCCGTGCCTTCATCGCCGAGGCGCACCGGCGCGGCCTGCGCGTCATCACCGAACTGGTCATCAACCACACGTCCGACCAGCATCCCTGGTTCCAGCGGGCGCGCCGGGCGAAGCCGGGATCGGTGGCACGGGATTTCTACGTCTGGAGCGATACGGACCAGAAATTCCCGGGAACGCGCATCATCTTCCTGGACACGGAGAAATCGAACTGGACCTGGGACCCGGAGGCGGGCGCCTATTTCTGGCACCGTTTCTATTCGCACCAGCCGGACCTCAATTTCGACAATCCGCGCGTGCTGCGCGAAGTCCTGCGGGTCATGCGCCTGTGGCTGGACATGGGCGTGGACGGGCTCCGGCTCGACGCCATCCCGTATCTGGTCGAGCGTGAGGGAACGAACAACGAGAACCTGCCGGAGACGCATGCCGTCCTGAAGAAGATACGGGCGGAACTCGACGCGCATTATTCCGACCGAATGCTGCTGGCCGAGGCCAACCAGTGGCCGGAGGACACCCGCCCCTATTTCGGCGAGGGCGACGAGTGCCAGATGGGTTTCCACTTCCCGCTGATGCCGCGCATGTACATGGCGCTGGCCCAGGAGGACCGACATCCGATCACCGACATCATCCGGCAGACTCCGGACATCCCGGAGAACTGCCAGTGGGGCATCTTCCTGCGCAATCACGACGAACTGACGCTCGAAATGGTGACCGACCAGGAGCGCGACTATCTGTGGCGCACCTATGCGGAGGATTCGCGCGCCCGCATCAATCTCGGCATCCGGCGGCGGCTCGCGCCGCTCATGCAGAACGACCGCCGCAAGATCGAGCTCATGAATTCGCTTCTGCTCTCGATGCCGGGCACGCCGATCCTCTATTACGGCGACGAGATCGGCATGGGCGACAACTACTATCTCGGCGACCGCGACGGCGTGCGCACCCCGATGCAATGGTCGTCGGACCGCAACGCGGGTTTCTCCCGCGCGGACCCGCAGCAGCTCTACCTGCCCGTCATCCTCGACCCGGTCTATGGCTATCAGGCGATCAATGTCGAAGGGGAGAGCCGCGACCCGTCCTCGCTGCTCAACTGGATGCGGCGCATGGTCGCCGTGCGCAAGGAGCATCCCGCCTTCGGGCGCGGCGCGACGGTGCTGCTCTATCCACGCAACCGCAAGGTGCTCGCCTATGTCCGCCAGTATGACGGCGACAGCATATTGTGCGTGGTGAATCTCTCCCGCGCGGCTCAGGCGGTGGAACTCGACCTCGCCCAATGGAAGGGCGCGGTGCCGATCGAGCTTACCGGCCGCTCGGCCTTTCCGCCGGTCGGCGACCTGCCCTATCTCGTGACGCTCCCGGCCTACGGCTTCTACTGGTTCCTGCTTGCGGCCGAGGGCGAGGCGCCGCGCTGGCACCAGCCTCAGCCGGAGGCGCTGCCCGAATTCTTTACGCTCACCTGCCGCGACGGGCGCGTCGGCTCGGCCCTGTCCGGACGCGAAAAGGAGCTTCTGGAGCGGGACATCCTGCCGAAATTCCTGCCTTTGCAGCAATGGTACGGGTCGCCTGCCGGAAGGATGAAGGAAGCCCGGCTGACGCCGCTCGCCGAGACCGCCGACGGGCGCCATGCCGTGACGTCGGTGGAAGTGAATGCGGCTGGCGAGGCCCGGGAGTATCTTCTGCCTCTCTCGGCGCTCTGGGGCGAGGAGCATCTGGATGCCGGCGCGGCTCAGCTTTCGCATACGCTCGGCAAGCTCCGGCGCGGCTCGAAAGTCGGCGCGCTGGTCGACGGTGCCTTCGATGCCGATTTCGCCCGCCGGATCATCGGCGGCATGCGTGGCGAACAGGTCTTCGAAGACGCAAAGGCGGTCGCCTTCTCGGGCACCGAGGCCCTGCGCGGGCTGCCGGGCATCGGCGATCCCTATCCGGTGGCGGTGGGCGACGCCAATGTCTCGATCGCCTTCGGCGTCGATCTCGTGCTGAAATTCTACCGTCACATACGCCGGGGGATCAGGCCGGATATCGAAATCCAGAGATTTTTGACCGAGCGCGCCGGCTTCCGCCACACGCCGGCCTTTTTCGGCGAGATGGAGCACAGGCCGGCGACCGGCGAGCCGGCCACCCTTGCCGCCGCCTTCGCCTATCTCCAGAACCAGGGCAACGCCAGGAACGTGATCGCCGACGCCCTGCAGCGCGACCTCGAGGATTTCGACCTGGGGGCACCGGCGGAGCCGGGCATCGTGGCGGCCCGCTTCGGCTTTCCGCTGACGATCGGAACGCTCCTCGGGCAAAGGACGGCGGAAATGCACCGGGCGCTGGCGATCGTCACGGACGATCCGGCTTTTGCCGTCGAAAAGATCACGCGCCGGGATGTGGAGGCATGGACGCGGCAGGCGAACGAGGATTTCGGCCGGATGCTCGACCATCTCGGGCGTCCGGCGGCCGATCGGCCGGGAAGGATCGCGGCGCTGGTCGATAGCGTGATGAAAGGGCGCGAGGCCCTTCGTTCGCGCCTCGATGCGGCCCTGGAGATGAGCCCCGGCGGCGGCGTCTCGCGCGTCCACGGCGATTACCGCCTCGGCCGTGTGCTGGTGGCGCAGGACGATCTGGCGATCATCGGCTTCGGCGGCGCGCACGATGCCGGTCGCGACAAGGGCCCGCCGCTCGCCGACGTCGCTTCGATGCTCCTGTCGTTTCACGAGACGGCGGCGAAGGCGCTTCGCGCCGCGCAGCCCGCGCCGGAACGCGAGCCTGTGCTGGCGGGGAGGCTGGCGGAATGGAGCATGACGGCGCGGCGCGAATTCCTCGCCGCCTATCATGAACATGTTGCCGGCTCGCCGACGCATCCGCGCAATGGCCGTTTCGCCGGGGCGCTGCTCGACCTTTTCCTGATCGGCTCCGCCGCGCGGACCATCCATTCGGCCGTGGAAGAGCGGACTGCGCCAATCGATGGGCCGCTCGCCGCTCTGGCGGAACTGGCCGGTCGCGGGCTAGATGGTCTCTAGTCAAACCCCTTCCGCCAGAGGCCGTCATGCATTCTTCCGTCGATCGTTTTCTCGATGAACTCAGGACCTGGATCGAGATCGAGACGCCGACGCATGACCGCGAGGCGGTCAATCGTCTCGGCACGCTGATCGAGAAGACTTGTCGCGTCGGGGGGCTGATCGTGGACAAGGTGCCCGGCGCGCCGGGGCTCGGCGACACGATCCGGGCGAGGAGCATGGCGCCGAACGGCCGCAAGGGCCTGCTCGTGCTCGCCCATTTCGATACCGTGCATCCGGCCGGCACACTCGCCGACGGCCTGCCGTGGCGGCTGGAAGGCGACCGGCTCTACGGGCCGGGCACGTCGGACATGAAGGCCTGCGGCCTGCTCGTCATCGAGGCGTGGCGGACGATCAGGGCCGAGGGCAGTGTGCCCGCCTACCCGATCACCTTCCTGTTCACGCCGGACGAGGAGATCGGCAGCCCGGGCTCGCGCGCAATCATCGAGGAGGAGGCGCGGAACGCGTTTGCCGTGCTCGTCGTCGAGGCGGCGCGCGACGGCGGCAAGATCGTCACCGCGCGCAAGGGCGTGGCGCGCTTCACCGTCAAGGCGGAGGGCGTCGCCTCGCATGCCGGGACGGCCTTCGAGAAGGGGCATAGCGCCATCAGCGAGATGGCGCGGCAGATCGTCCATCTCGACGGCCTGGTCGATATGGAGAAAGGCATCACGCTCAATGTCGGACTGATCGAGGGCGGCACTGCGCCGAACACAGTGGCGCAGTTCTGCACGATCGAGGTGGACGTGCGCGTCAGGACGCTGGACCAGGCCGAGCCGATCGTGAAGGCCATCCATGCGATCCGGCCGCACGATCCCAATGTACGCCTGACGGTCGAGGGCGGACTGAACCGGCCGCCTTTCTTCCCCGATGCCGGCTCGACGGCGCTCTTCGAGCATGCGCGAAAGCTCGCGGCCCCGATCGGCATCGACCTCGTCGGCATCCATGCCGGCGGCGGCAGCGACGGCAATTTCACCGCCGCGCTCGGCGTGCCGACCCTCGACGGGCTCGGCGTCGATGGGGCCGGCGCGCATACGCTTCAGGAACACATCTTCGTTTCGAGCATCGAGCCGCGCGTCGATCTTTTCGCGGCGCTGCTCGCCGGAACGACGCCGGAGGATGTCGCACCCGCGGGGCGGACACGATAGGGGCTTGCATTCCGCCTCCGATCCGCGCGGAATGGCGAAAACCACGCTGGAGGAGATAGGGATGCCCAGTTCGCTGGAAGGCAGGAACGTCGTCGTCACCGGCGGTATCGGCGCGCTCGGCCAGGTGGTGGTGGCCCGCTTCCTGAAGGCGGGGGCGATCTGCCATGTGCCGAGCCGCCGGGCCGCTGAAAGGCCGGCCTGCTGGGGCGAGGGGCAGGCCAGCATCGTTCCCGGCGTCGACCTGACCGACGAAGGGGCCGTCGGCCGCTTCTATGATGCCGTTCCCGACCTATGGGCATCGGTCCATCTGGCAGGCGGCTTCGCCATGGCGCCGCTCGCAGATACGTCGCGCGCCGACTTCCTCCGCATGATGGAAACGAACGCCGTCGCCACCTTCATCTGCTGCCGCGCGGCGGCGCGCGGCATGCGCAAGACCGGGCAGGGCGGGCGCATCGTCAACGTCTCGGCCCGGCCGGGGCTCGATCCGCGCAAGGGCGGCGGCATGGTCGCCTACGCGGCGAGCAAGGCGGCGGTAACCGCGATCACGCTGGCGCTCGCCGAGGAACTGAAGAATGACCGCATCCTGGTGAACGCCGTCGCGCCTTCGACGATCGACACGCCGGCCAATCGCGAGGCGATGCCGAATGCCGACACGTCGAAATGGCTGTCGCCCAAGGCCGCCGCCGAGGCGATCCTGCAGCTCGCCTCTCCCTCCAACATGGAGATCAACGGCGCCGTCCTGCCGCTGTTCGCGCGGGCGTAGCGGATCGCACCGGTAGGTCGCGGGTTGAAGTCGAATTTGAGCGTCGCCCCCGAGATATCGTATGCTCGCTGGGTGGCTTCTCAAGCCGCCTCGACGCGGCTGTTGCCGTCCGTCGAGGGGGCGTGCCGCAAATCTCCCCGCCGCAGCATGAAATTCACATGCGCATGCACTTCCGAGAAGGCGAAGCTCAACTGGTGCGGGTCGAGTTGGCGCGGAAAGAGCACCGGCACGAGATCCGCGACCGAATGCGGCTTCCTCGCGCAGGCCTCGGCGATCAGCGCGCAGCGCCCGGCATGGTGCTCGGCGAGTTCGTCGCAGCGATCGTGAAGGCCGTAAAACGGCAGCTGGTGGCCGGGCAGTACCAGCGCATCGGCGGGAATGCGTGCCTTGATGCGTTTCAACGAGCGCAGATAGAGGCCGAGCGGGTCGCCCTCCGGATCGACCGCCCAGACGCTGATGTTCGGGCTGATCCGCGCGATCACCTGGTCGGCCGCGAGAAGCACGTTTTCCGAGGGACAGTAGAGCATCAACTGCTCCGGGGCGTGGCCGTCGCCCGTCAGCGCCTGGAATTCGCGGCCGCCGATCGTGAGCGTATCGCCGTCGACGACGCGGTGGAAGGAAAGCGGTAGGGGCGACACCATCCTCAGATAGTTGTGGCCTTGCGAACTGACGAGATCGACCGTCGCCGGGTCCATGCCATGACGGGCGTAGAAGTCGCGATAGGGCCGCGCGTCGAGTGCGCCGGGGCTGAGCGAGATGGTGAGGCAGCCGAGATAGGATGTCTGGGTGGTGAGGAGCGGCAGGCCGTATCGCTCGCAGAGCCATCCGGCGAGCCCGATATGGTCGGGGTGGTAGTGCGTGACGATCAGGCGGGTCAGCCTGCGGCCGGCAAGCGGTCCCGAAACGATCGCCTGCCAGATCTCCTTTGTCGCCGAATTGCCGATGCCGGTGTCGAGCAGGGCCCAGCCGTCGCCGTCCTCGATCAAATATATGTTGACGTGATCGAGCCGGAAGGGGAGAGGGATGCGCGTCCAGAAAATCCCCGGCGCCATTTCGACGAGCGTGCCGGTTCCAGGCGCTTGTTCATGGGGGAAGGAAAGGCGGCTCTCTTCGTTCTTCTTCAGCATCGTGCGCTCCGGGTTGGCGCGTGCGTACACGAAAAAGCCGGACCGGAACAGTTGCCGTACCGATAGCGCCGCCATCCGGCTGAAACTGGAACAGCATAAGAAGGTTGCTGGTGCTGCCGCCTTCAGCCGACATACCCGATGGTGCCCGTCCGCCGCGCCGAGAGAAGCGAGACGCCATGCCGACTGCGATCCATAGCGGGAGCCCGCACGCCTCCGACATAGACGGCCGCTACGCCTGGACTAGGCTTGTCGTGTCCATGCTCGTCGCCACCATCGGCGGCGTCGGCATGTGGGCGGTGGTCGTGGTGCTGCCGGCCGTCCAGGCCGAGTTCGCGGTCGATCGCGGCGAGGCCTCGCTGCCCTACACCCTGACCATGGTCGGCTTTGCGTTGGGCAATGTCTTCATCGGCCGCGCCATCGACCGGATGGGCTACATGCTGCCGGCGATGATCGCCGCGGTGGTGATGGGGTGCGGCTTCCTGCTCGCCTCGGCGAGCGGTTCGATCGTCCAGTTCGGCTTGGCGCAAGCGCTGATCGGCATCGGCACGGCGGCGACGTTCGGACCCTTGATCGCCGACCTGTCGCACTGGTTCCGGAAGCATCGCGGCAAGGCCGTGGCGGCGGCCGCCTGCGGCAACTATCTCGCCGGCGTGGTCTGGCCGACGGCGATCGAAGCGTTCATGCGCATCGAGGGGTGGAGGGGAGCCTATCTCGGCGTCGGCATCGTTTCGCTGGCGACCATGGTGCCGCTGCTCCTCCTCTTGCGTCGCAAGTCGCCGCATCAGTCCGGCGCCGCCGGTGCGCCCACCGACGCGGCGGTGAAGCTGATTTCCGTCTCTCCCGCCGCGTTGCAGGTCCTGCTGATCTTCGCCGGCCTCGGCTGCTGCGTCGCCATGTCGATGCCGCAGGTGCATATGGTCGCCTATTGCACCGACCTCGGCTACGGGCCGGCCGCCGGCGCCCATATGCTGTCGCTGATGCTTGCTGGCGGCGTGGTCAGCCGGCTCTCCTCCGGCGCGCTCGCCGACCGTATCGGCGGCATCCCGACGCTCCTTCTCGGCTCGGTGCTGCAGTGTATCGCGCTTTTCCTCTACATCCCCTTCGACGGGCTCGCCTCGCTCTACGTCGTTTCGCTGATCTTCGGGTTGGCGCAGGGCGGCATCGTGCCGTGCTACGCCATCATCGTGCGCGAGTACCTGCCGGCGGCGGAGGCCGGCAAGCGCGTCGGCATCGTCATCATGGCGACCATCGCCGGCATGGCGATAGGCGGCTGGATGTCGGGCTGGATTTACGACCAGACCGGCTCCTACGAGGCCGCCTTCCTCAACGGCATCGTCTGGAACCTGATGAACATCTCGGTGATGACGGTGCTGCTGTTCCGGTCCGGCACGCGGCGCGCAGTGACCGCCTGAACAGCCTTAGTCGACCTTCGCCTTGCGCAGCCGCTCGTTGCGCACGCGCAGCCATTCGACGACGAGAAGCAGCAGGATCGCCAGCGTCACCAGCATGGCGGCGACCGCCGTGATCGACGGGTTGAGGCTGTCGCGCATCCCGTCGAACATCTCGCGCGGGATGGTGCGCTGCTGCGGCGCGGCCAGCAGCAGGATCGTCACCACCTCGTCGAAGGAGACGGCGAAAGCGAACAGCGCACCGGAGATGACCCCCGGCCGCACCAGCGGCAGCATGACGCGGCGAAAGACGGTGACCGGCGGGGCACCCAGGCTGGCGGCGGCACGGGCGAGGTTGCGGTCGAAACTCGCCAGCGCCGAACTCACCGTCACCACGACGAAGGGCGCGCCGAGCGCGGCATGCGCCATGATGAGGCCGGCATAGGTCTGGGTGAGGCCGAGCGGCGCGAAGAAGAAATAGAGGCCGACGGCCACGATGATGATCGGCACGACGAGCGGCGACAGCAGAAGCGCGGTGACGATCGCCTTGCCGCGGAAATCGGCGAGCGACAGCCCGATCGCCGCGAGCGTGCCGAGCGCCGTCGCGATCGCGGCGGCCGGGATGCCGATCAGGAAGGAGTTCTGCACGGCGAGCCGCCATTTCTCGCTGGCGAAGACGTCGCCGTACCAATGCAGCGTGAAGCCGTGCATCGGATAGACGAGGAAGGTCGAATCGTTGAACGAAAGCGGCAGGATCGCGAGGATCGGCGCGATCAGGAAGATGAAGACGAGCGTTGCGAAGACGGCGAGCAGCAGCCTCGAAACGCGCTCGGTCAAGGTCTTGGCGGAAGCTTCCATTACCCCAGCCTCACCTGGTTCAGCCCGGCAAGCCGCGAATAGGCAAAATAGAGGATGGCGGTCGCCACCAGCAGCAGCACGCCGAGCGCCGCGGCGAGCCCCCAGTTCGAGCTCTGCGTCGTGTAGAAGGCGATGAAATAAGCGAGCATCTGGTCCTTCGGCCCGCCGACCAGCGTCGGCGTCACGTAGTAGCCGAGCGCCATGATGAAGACGAGCAGCGTGCCGGCCGCCACGCCCGGCAGCGTCTGCGGCAGATAGACCTTCCAGAAGGCTACGGCCGGATGGGCGCCGAGCGAGATCGCGGCGCGGACATAGGTCGGCGGGATCGATCGCATCGTGGCGATGATCGGCAGGATCATGAAGGGCAGCAGCACATGCGTCATGGCGATGACCACGCCGGTCCGGTTGAAGATCAGCCTGAGCGGCGCGTCGATCAGCCCAACGGCCATGAGCATCTGGTTGACGATGCCCTGGTCCTGCAGGAGCACGATCCACGCCACCGTCCGCACCAGAAGCGAGGTCCACAAGGGAAGCAGCACCAGGATCATCAGCAGACCGGCGCGATCGGGCGGCGCGCTCGCCACGTAGTAGGCTAGCGGGAAGCCGAGAAGCAGGCAAAGCACCGTCACGGTGACGGAGATCAGGACGGTGCGCGCCAGCACCTCGATGTAGAGCGATTGCTGCGCCGGGCGGTGGACGATGCGGTTGGCCGAATCCCGTTCGAGATCGACCGCCGTTAGGAGATAGAAATCGGTAAGCGGACCGGACGCCTCGGCGAGCGCGATCCAGGTTTTCTTGTCGCCCCAGGCGGGATTGGCGGCGACCAGCGCCTCGCGCCACGAGGGGGGCTCCGCATCGAGTTTCCTGAGCGCGCGTCCCGTATCCATGACCAGGCTGCGGCCGCCGTCGATCGCGTAGTTCAGCCTCCGGGCGGCCGTCGCCACGGTATGCGCCTTGGCCGACGCCTCTATATCGCGGCCGAGAACCGCGAACATCGCCTCGTCCGGATCCTTCCGCCGGTCCCATTGGCGCAGCATGGCCGCCGCATGCGGCCAGGTCTCGGCGATTTCACTGTCGACCACCGCACGGCGCAGCATGTCGCCGATCGGTATGATGAAGGAGAAGAGCAGGAACAGGAAAAGCGGCGCGATCAGGCCGATCGCCAGCAACCGCCGGCGCCTTCCCGCCCGGGCGAGGTCGCGGCGCAGCCGCGACCGGTCCTGCGTCGCCGGGATGGCTGCGGCGGTCACGGCCGTTGACCTATGAAACGGGGAGGTGCGGCAACTTGCCTGTTGGTGCCATCCCCCCCTATCCTGTCGAGTTCCCGCTTGGGGGCAGGGCACTCGCGCACGAAACCTGCCCCCTCTCCGTCTCGGCTTCGCCTCGACACCTCTCCCCCACTGCGTAGGGGAGAGGACAGGTGCTTGGCTCGACGCCCGTCCTCTCCACCCGGAACGGGGGGAGAGGTGGTTTGCGAAGCAAACCGGAGAGGGGGGGTGCAGGCACGTCTGGACATTGGTGACGACTCCGGGGGAGATGTCGGCACAACCGACAGGAACCTCCCGCAGTGCATGTGCCTCTGATCCGCAGACCTCAGTTGCTCGCCGCCCAGGTGTTGAAGCGCTCGGTCAGCTTGTCGATGTTCTCCAGCCAGAACGCGTCCGAGATGTGGATCACGTTGGCGAAGTTGTCGGGCGCCGTCGGCAGGTCGGGCAGCCGCTTCTTGTCGATAAGCGGCGTCGCGTTCTTGTTGGTCACGCCGTAGGCGATCGCCTCGGGCAGCTTGGCCTGGTTCTCCGCCTTGCCGACGAAGTCGAGATATTTGTAGGCCTGGTCGACGTTCGGCGAGGTCTTCAGGATGACCCAGCTATCGAGCGTATAGAGGCCGCCGTTCCACTGGATGCCGAAATTGCGGTGGTCGTCGTGGTTGGCGGCGTCGATGCGGCCGTTATAGACCGAGGTCAGGCTGACTTCGCCGGAGGCGAGAAGCTGCGGCGGCTGGGCGCCGGCCTTCCACCAGACGATGTCCTTCTTGATGCTGTCGAGCTTCTTGAAGGCGCGATCCACCCCTTCCGGCGTCGCCAGCACCTTGTAGACGTCGGCGGGCGCCACGCCGTCCGCCATCAGCGCGATCTCGAGGTTCGTCTTCGGCCCCTGGCGCAGGCCGCGCTTGCCCGGATATTTCTTCAGGTCGAAGAAATCGGCCCAGCCCTTGGGCGCATCCTTGATCTTGTCCTTGTCGTAGCCGAGGACGAAGTCATAGACGATGGCGCCGACGCCGCAATCGTTGACCGCCGCATCGAGATACTGGTCCTTGCCGCCGATCTTCGACCAGTCGAGCGGCAGGAAAAGACCCTCGTCGCAGCCGGCCGCCAGCTCCTCGCTTTCGACCTGCACCACGTCCCATCCCGAATCCGTCCCGCCTTCGACCTTGGAGCGCAGCACGCCGATGCCGCCGTCCCAGCTCTCGTCGATCATGTCGATGCCGGTCGCCTTCTTGAACGGCTCGAAATAGACCTGCTTCTGCGCCGCCTGGTAGGCGCCGCCCCACGACACGACGGTGAGCGGCCGCGCCGACGCCGGCAGGGCCGCCATCGCGGTGCCGGCAAGCATTAATGCAAGAAAGCCCACCCGTTTCAGTGATTTCCTCATGTTCCTTCTCCTTTGTTACAACTAAAAAAGCCGCACCTTCCGCCGCCATTCAGATCGGCAGAGCCCGTGCATCCCTCGCATTCCAAACGATCTCGACATTCGTCCCTATCGTCGCGTGTTCCGCCTGGCGTGTCGGCGCCTTGACGACGAATTCCTCGCCGCTTCCGGCGGCGACGGTCAGGCGTATGTGGTCCCCGTGATAGATGACGTTGCTGACCGTCGCCGGCAGCGCGTTCTCGCCGCCGGTGCCCGGCGAGGCGACCGACAGCGCTTCCGGCCGGATCGAGACGAGCACGTCTTCGCCGGCCTTCGCCTCGGCCGCCGGCTCGCACAGGATGCGCTGGCCCGACCGCGTGACCGCGATCGCCTGCGCCCCGGCCAGCTTTTCGATCTTCGCGGTGATCCGGTTGTTCTCGCCGATGAACTGGGCGACGAACGCAGTTTGCGGCCGTTCGTAGATGTCGCGCGGCGGGGCGACCTGCTGCACGCGGCCATGGTTGAACACAGCGACGCGGTCCGACATGGTGAGCGCCTCGGTCTGGTCGTGGGTGACGTAGATCACCGTCACGCCGAGCCGGCGGTGCAGGTCCTTGATCTCGTACTGCATATGCTCGCGCAATTGCTTGTCGAGTGCGCCGAGCGGTTCGTCCATCAGGACCAGCGTCGGCTCGAAGATGAGCGCCCGCGCCAGCGCCACCCGCTGCTGCTGGCCGCCGGAAAGCTGGCCCGGCATGCGGGCGCCGAAATCCTCCATGCGCACCATCTCGAGCGCGTTCGTCACGCGGGATTTCCGTTCGGGCTTGCCGATACCGCGCACGCCGAGCGGGAAGGCGAGGTTCTCCGCCACGCTCATATGCGGAAAGAGCGCGTAGTTCTGGAAGACCATGCCGATGCCGCGCTTGTGCGGCGGCACGCGGGTGATGTCTCGTCCGCCGACCGAGATCGTTCCGCGCGTCGGCACCTCGAAGCCGGCGAGCATCATCAGCGTCGTGGTCTTGCCCGATCCCGAAGGGCCGAGCAGCGTCAGGAACTCGCCGGCGGCGATGTCGAGATCGAGGTCGTGGACGACAAGCGTCTCGCCGTCATAGGTCTTCTCCACACCCTCGAAGCGGACGGCGCCGGCATCGGCGTGGCGACCGGCGTCGCGCGGTTCATCGGCAAGGGGAGATATTGCGTTCAAGCGGGACCCGTCGGGCACTCGGCAGATGAGGGCGCATTCAAATTAAGCGCGGGCCCGATGTCCAGCCGTTATTTTGGCTACGGCGGGACTTACCGCCGGATGGAGATGCGATTGATCCGGCGGGCCTCCGTCTGTAATCATTTGTTTTTGCCTGGCGCGGGCGTCCCGCGCGTCGCAGCAGAGAGGGACCGTCATGAAGACACGCGCCGCCGTCGCCACCGCCGCGGGCAAGCCGCTGGAGATCATGGAGGTCGATCTCGACGGGCCGAGGGATGGCGAGGTGCTGGTCGAGATCAAGGCGACGGGCATCTGCCACACCGACGAGTTCACGCTGTCGGGCGCCGATCCGGAGGGGCTGTTCCCGGCGATCCTCGGCCATGAGGGCGCGGGCGTCGTCGTCGATGTCGGCAGGGGCGTGACGAGCGTGAAGAAGGGCGACCACGTCATCCCGCTCTATACGCCGGAGTGTCGGCAGTGCCCGTCCTGCCTGTCGCGCAAGACCAATCTCTGCACCGCGATCCGCGCCACCCAGGGCCAGGGCGTGATGCCGGACGGCACCAGCCGCTTCTCGATCGGCAAGGAGAAGCTCCACCACTACATGGGCTGCTCGACCTTCTCCAACTTCACCGTGCTGCCGGAGATCGCGGTGGCGAAGGTCGATCCCGCCGCGCCCTTCGACAAGATCTGCTACATCGGTTGCGGCGTCACGACCGGCATCGGCGCGGTCATCAACACCGCAAAAGTCGAGGAGGGGGCCACCACCGCGGTCTTCGGGCTCGGCGGCATCGGGCTGAACGTCATCCAGGGGCTGAAGCTTGCCGGCGCCGACATGATCATCGGTGTCGACGTCAACAACGACAAGAAGAAATGGGGCGAGCGCTTTGGAATGACTCACTTCGTCAACCCGAAGGAAGTCGGCGACGTGGTGCCCCATCTCGTCAATCTGACCAAGCGCGGGGCCGACCAGATCGGCGGTGCGGACTACACCTTCGACTGCACCGGCAACGTCAACGTCATGCGCCAGGCGCTGGAGGCCTGCCACCGCGGCTGGGGCCAGTCGATCATCATCGGCGTGGCCGGCGCCGGGCAGGAGATTGCGACGCGTCCGTTCCAGCTCGTCACCGGGCGAGTCTGGAAGGGCACCGCCTTCGGCGGGGCGCGCGGCCGCACCGACGTGCCGAAGATCGTCGACTGGTACATGGCCGGCAAGATCCAGATCGACCCGATGATCACCCACACGCTGAAGCTCGAGGAGATCAATAAGGGCTTCGACCTCATGCATGAGGGCAAGTCCATCCGCAGCGTCGTCGTGTACTGATTTCAGGAGGAGAAGGAGTCGCCGAATCCGCGAGGCCGGCGACTTCGTTTTGGAAGAAGGGAGGAGAGCATGGCTGAGAAATTGCATCCGAACATCGAAAAGGGGTTGCCGAAGAAGAGCGCCAGGTTCAAGGGCGGCACGCTTGTGTGCGATTGCGTGAACAATCCGGTGGAGGTCGAGATCACCGGGCAGGTCGCGCACAATCACGCCTGCGGCTGCACCAAGTGCTGGAAGCCCGCCGGCGCGCTGTTTTCGATGGTCGCCGTCGTACCGACCGACAACGTCAAGGTCACCGCCAACAAGTCGAAGCTCAGGGTCGTGGACAAGAAGGCGCTGATCCAGCGTCATGCCTGCCGAGCCTGCGGCGTCCATATGTACGGGCCGGTCGAGCGCGACCATCCGTTCAAAGGCCTGTCTTTCATCCATCCGGAGAAGTTCCGCGAGAGCGGCTGGGCGCCGCCCGGCTTCGCCGCCTTCGTCTCCTCGATCATAGAGGCCGGCGTCCAGCCGGCGAAGATGAAGGGCATCCGTAACCGGCTGAAGAAGGTGGGGCTGGAGCCCTATGACTGCCTGTCGCCCGGTCTGATGGACTATATCGCCGAGTGGACGGCCAAGAAGTCGGGCGCGCTGCCGGCATAGCGCCAGGGCCTGCCGGCGCTTTCCCTCCCCATCGAGGGGAGGGTCCGGCCGAATGGCCGGGGGTGAAGATGGTGAAGGGGCGGATATTGTCTCTTGATACAAACGCACGCGGCGTAGCGATCTGATGGCGAAGACATTCGAGGGCGGCTGTACCTGCCGGCGGGTCCGTTACCGGATGAACGACCGGCCATTCTTCGTGCATTGCTGCCATTGTAGCTGGTGCCAGCGCGAGACCGGCTCCGCCTTCGCTGTCAACGCCATGATCGAGGCCGACCGCGTCGACCTCCTGGCCGGCGAGCCGGAGCGCGTCGTCACGCCGAGTCTGAGCGGCAAGGGGCAGATCGTCCTGCGTTGTCCCGATTGCCGCGTGGCGCTGTGGAGCCATTATGCCGGCTCAGGGGAAGCCGTGAACTTCATGCGGGTCGGTACGCTGGACGAACCCGCGGCGATGCCGCCCGATATCCACATCTATACCTCGACGAAACTGCCCTGGGTGGCGCTGCCGGAAGGCGTGCCGGCCGTGCCCGAATTCTACGACGTGCGGCAGTACTGGCCGCCCGAGACCATGGCGCGCTGGCAGGCGACGCGCGCGAAGGCAAGGACGTGACGTGCTCGTCCGGCATCGGGATGGCGCGGACATCGCGAGAGAGGTTCGGGTAGAGCTCGAGCGGTTCGTCCGAATTCTCCCTCAGCCGGCTCGCTACCCTCGCCCCTCTCCCCGGTGGGGAGAGGGGCGCCGGCCTTACGTCCGCCTCCCGCCCGATGCCGCCGTCAGCGCGTCGGCGGCGTCTTTCACCCTGGGTCCCAGTTCCTCGACCCGTTCATAGGGCAGCCGCACGACGGGCCCGGAGACGGAAAGGCCGGCGATGGCCTCGCCATATTCGTTGAAGACCGGGGCGGCGATGCAGCGCATGCCGATCGTGTGCTCCTCGTCGTCGATCGACCAGCCGCGGCGGCGGATGGCTTCGAGATCGGCATGGAGCGCCTGCTGCGTGTGGAGTGTCTTCTCCGTGAAGCGCTCCAGCTTGCGGCGCCCGATGAGCGCGGCGACCTCGCCGTCCGGGCGCGCCGCGAGGATCGCCTTGCCGATGCCCGAGGCATGCATCGGACCGCGCCGGCCCGGGCGGAAGAAGGCGCGCATCGGCGCGTGGCTCTCCACCTGAGAAATGAAGACCACGTCGCCGGCGTCCTCCATGGCGAGGTTGGCCGTCTCGCCGCTCTCCTCCATCAGCCGCGTCAGGAAAGGTCGGCTGATCGTGCCGAGCTTGCGGTGGCGCAGGAAGCCGTTGCCGATCTCGAACGCTTTCACCCCGATCGTCCACTGCCCCGTCTCCGGATCGGCGGTCACCATTCCGTGGCTGGCAAGCGAGCTCAGCAGCCGGTGCGTGGTCGATGGCGCCATGCCGGCGGCGTCGGCGATGTCGGTCAAAAGCGCACCGTCACGGGCCGAGACGATTGCCAGCATGGCGAGCGCCCGGTCGAGCACCTGCACCGAAGCCGGCGCGGCATGTTCGCCCGGCTTGCGCCCGCGCCGGGCGCGATGCGGTTCCGCTGTCTGGTCCATTCGATCCGGTCCTCTTCAGGTAGCGTTCCTTACACCATCGGCATGGGCCGGGGACAAGCGGATCGCACCCATTCCTTCGGAAAACTTGAAAATGCTTATTTCCGTATCATGGAAATAATTTCCATTTAATGCTTTTCAATCGGCCGGGCGAAGCTATGATCGGACGCATCAGGATGGAGGTTGCCATGGCCAGGATGCGTGCCGTCGATGCCGCGGTGTTGGTTCTCGAGAAGGAAGGCGTGAGCTGCGCCTTCGGTGTGCCGGGCGCCGCGATCAATCCCCTTTATTCGGCATTGAAGGCACGCGGCTCGATCCGCCACATCCTCGCCCGCCACGTCGAGGGCGCTTCGCACATGGCCGAAGGCTATACCCGCGCCAGTCCCGGCAACATCGGCGTCTGCCTCGGCACGTCCGGCCCCGCCGGCACGGACATGATTACCGGGCTCTATTCCGCGTCGGCCGATTCCATTCCCATCCTCTGCATCACCGGGCAGGCGCCGCGGGCGCGGCTGACCAAGGAGGATTTCCAGGCCGTCGATATCGCGGCGATCGCCGCGCCGGTCACGAAGTGGGCCGTCACGGTCATGGAGCCGGCGCTGGTGCCGTTCGTGCTGCAGAAGGCGTTCCACACCATGCGCTCGGGCCGGCCGGGGCCGGTGCTGGTCGACCTGCCGATCGACGTGCAGCTTGCCGAGATCGAGTTCGACGCCGACACCTACGCGCCGCTGAAGCCCTACCGGCCGGAGGCGACGCGGGCGCAGGCCGAGAAGGCGCTTGCCATGCTGAACGCGGCCGAGCGGCCGCTGATCGTCGCCGGCGGCGGCATCATCAACGCGGATGCGTCGGACCTGCTGGTCGAGTTCGCGGAGATCACCGGCGTGCCCGTCATCCCGACCTTGATGGGCTGGGGCGTCATCCCCGACGACCACAGGCTGATGGCCGGCATGTGCGGGCTACAGACCTCGCACCGCTACGGCAACGCGACGCTGCTCGCCTCCGACTTCGTGCTCGGCATCGGCAATCGCTGGGCAAACCGTCACACCGGCAATGTCGAGACCTACATCAAGGGCCGCAAATTCGTGCATGTCGATATAGAGCCGACGCAGATCGGCCGCGTCTTCGCGCCGGATTTCGGCGTCGTCTCCGACGCCGGAGCGGCGCTGAAGCTCTTCCTCGACGTCGCCACCGAGTGGAAGACGGCGGGCAAGCTGCGCGACTGGTCGGGCTGGGCGGCCGAGTGCCGCGAGCGCAAGAAGACCATGCTGCGCAAGACGCATTTCGACCAGGTACCGCTCAAGCCGCAGCGCGTTTACGAGGAGATGAACAAGGCCTTCGACCGCGACACCTGCTTCGTCTCGACCATTGGGTTGAGCCAGATCGCCGGCGCGCAATTCCTGCATGTCTATCGGCCGAGGAACTGGATCAATTGCGGCCAGGCCGGGCCGCTCGGCTGGACACTGCCGGCGGCGCTCGGCGTCCGCGCCGCCGATCCGGACCGGCACATCGTCGCGCTTTCGGGCGACTATGATTTCCAGTTCCTGATCGAGGAACTGGCCGTCGGGGCGCAGCACAAGCTGCCCTACCTGCACGTCGTCGTGAACAACGCCTATCTCGGCCTGATCCGCCAGTCGCAGCGCGGCTTCGACATGGATTACGAGGTCAGCCTCGCCTTCGACAACGTCAATGCGGGCAAGGATGGCGAGGCCGGCTATGGCGTCGACCACGTCGCTGTGGCCGAAGCGCTGGGCTGCAAGGCTTTGCGGGTCAGGAGCCCGAACGAATTCGCGGGCGCCTTCGACGAGGCGAAGAAGCTGATGAAGGAACATCAGGTGCCCGTCGTCGTCGAGTTCATCCTGGAGCGCGTCACCAACGTTTCCATGGGCGCCGATATCGACAAGGTCGTGGAATTCGAGGAACTTGCCGAAAGAGGCGAGGACGCGCCGACCGCCATCGCCGCGCTTGCCGCGCTGGACTGACAACCGGATCGAGGGGAGGAGCCGCGGCGACATGCCATCGAAGGCAGCGCCGCGGCCCGCATCTCAAGCAATGGAGGCCCGAATGCCCAGATTCAATGCCAACCTGACCATGCTCTTCACCGAGGCGCCGTTCCTCGATCGCTTCGCCCGCGCCCGCAAGGCGGGCTTCGACGCGGTGGAGTTCCTGTTCCCCTACGATTTCGACAAGGACGACCTGAAGAAGGCACTCGGCGAGAACGGCCTGAAACAGGTGCTGTTCAACCTGCCGGCCGGCGACTGGGCCGCCGGCGAAAGGGGGTTCGCCATCTTCCCCGACCGCATCGATGAATTCCGCCGCGGTGTGCGCTCGGCGATCGAATATGCCGGTGCGCTCGGTTGCCGGCAGATCAACTGCCTTTCGGGCGTAGCGCCGCAGAAATATACGGTCGAGACCCTGCACACGACCTTTGTCGCCAATCTCCGTTTCGCGGCGGAGGAATTGAAGAAGCACGGCATCAAGGCGCTGATCGAACCGATCAACCACTACGATATTCCGGGTTTCTTCCTGAACACCGTCGAGCAGGCCGACGCGATCATCGGGGAGGTCGGCAGCGACAATCTCTTCATCCAGTACGATCTCTACCATCAGCAGAGGACGCGCGGCGAACTGATCGCGACCTACCAGAAATACAAGGACCGCATCGCCCACATCCAGCTTGCCGATAATCCAGGCCGCAACGAGCCGGGCACGGGCGAGATCAACTACGGTTTCCTCTTCGCCGCGCTCGACGCCGCCGGCTATGACGGCTGGATCGGCTGCGAGTACAAGCCGAAGGCCGGTACGGAGGAGGGGCTCGGCTGGCTGAGGCGGGCGGAGAAGGCCAAGGCGGCGGCGTAGCGCCTTATCCCCCTCATCCGGCCCTGCGGGCCACCTTCTCCCCGACGGGGAGAAGAGGACGCGGCGGTGCGGCCGGCGCTCCTCTCCCCGTCGGGGAGAGGGTGGGTCGCGAAGCGAACCGGGTGAGGGGGCATCGGTTTCGGAATGCGAACTTTAAGTAGGACACTCACATGACCACGATCGGTTTCATCGGGCTCGGCATCATGGGAACGCCGATGGCGCTCAATTTGCAGAAGGCGGGCCATTCCCTCGTCACCTCGAAGCACCGCAAGGCGCCGGCGAAGGAACTGACGGAGGGCGGGCTGAAGGTGCTCGACACGCCCGCCGACGTGGCGCGCGCCGCCGAGATCGTCATTCTCATGCTGCCCGACACCCCGCAGGTGAAGGACGTGCTCTTCTCCGAAAAAGGCCTAGCCTCAGGCCTTTCCAAGGGGAAGCTCATCATCGACATGAGCTCGATCTCGCCGATCGAGACGAAAGCGTTCGCGAAGAAGATCCGCGATCTCGGCGCCGAATATGTCGACGCGCCCGTTTCGGGTGGCGAGGTCGGCGCCAAGGCGGGCACCCTCACGATCATGGCGGGCGGATCCCAGGCCGCCTTCGACCGCGCCAAGCCCCTATTCGAGAAGATGGGGAAGAACATCACGCTGGTCGGCGATTGCGGCGACGGGCAGGTGGCCAAGGTCGCCAACCAGATCATCGTCGCGCTCAACATCGCTGCCGTCTCGGAGGCGCTGGTCTTCGCCGCCAAGGCGGGAGCAGACCCGGCCAAGGTGCGCTCGGCGCTGATGGGCGGCTTCGCCTCCTCGCGCATCCTCGAAGTGCACGGCGAGCGCATGATCAAGCGCACCTTCGATCCAGGCTTCCGCATCGAGCTGCACCAGAAGGACCTCAACCTCGCCCTCGAAGGCGCCCGCGCGCTGAGCCTCGCGCTGCCCAACACGGCCTCCACGCAGCAGCTCTTCCATTCGATGGTCGCCAACGGGGAGGGCGGGCTCGATCATTCCGGCCTCGTGCGCGCGCTGGAGCGGCTGGCGAACCATACGGTGGGATAGCCCCATGAAGACCATTCCGCTTCGCCCCCTGATACGCGAAGACTTCGCGCCCTTCGGCGACGTGATAGAAGCCGAGGGCGCGTATCACTTCGCCATCAATGGCGGCATGGCGGAGCGCTACCACGATCTGGCGCTGGTCGAGCTTGCCGGGGACAAGGCGCGTCCCATGATCTCGCTGGCTCGCGGCGAGCCCTATGCGCTGCCGCTTACATTGACCTTCGTCGAGCGGCACCCGCTCGGCAGCCAGGCTTTCTTCCCGCTTTCGCCATATCCATTCCTCGTCGTCGTGGCGCCGGATTCCGGCGGTACGGCGGGCGAGCCGCTCGCCTTCGTCACCGGGCCGGGGCAGGGGATCAACATCCGCCGCAACGTCTGGCACGGCATCCTGACGCCGCTCGAAGGCGTCTCCGATTTCGTGATCGTCGATCGCGGCGGTGAGGGAAACAATCTCGAGGAATTCCACTACCCCGCGCCTTTCCTGATCGCGGACACAGCCGGCTAATCCGCATCACGACGATGAAATTCGCATCCCCACGATTGCGACCTATCCGGCCTTCCTCCCGTCCATCGAAGATAGTTTGAGACAAAACTATATTGCCGTGGCATCGGCCCTCCGATAATGTAGGGTGCGGTCCCTGGACACCCTTGCCGAGGGCGCGGGATTTGGCAATACGGAGAGCCGTCAATGACATCGCGGATCGCGGCGTCCCGAACCATCCGCCATGCCGCGCCGGAAAAGGCGGCGCAGACCGGCGATCCGGCGACGAAGCCGAGGGATTTCAGCCTCGGGCCGTTGGAAGACCGCATCGGCTTTCATCTCCGGCTGGCGCAGAACGCCTCCTTCAAGGCCTTCAAGAAGAAGACCGGCGAGGCCGACCTGAAGCCGGGCTGGTTCGCCGTCCTCAGCCTCATTCATGACAATCCGGGCATCACGCCGCTTGTGCTCAGCCGCGCCAGCGGTCGCGACAAGTCGACGATTACGCCGGTGCTGCGCGACCTGCTGCGCAACCATCTCATCGAGCAGAAGCCCATGCCGGCGGACAAGCGGAGCTACATGCTGTCGCTCACCGATGCCGGCAAGGGCAGGCTGAAGGAGCTGACCGAACACGCCATGGAGCACGACCGCGTCCTTGACGAGATCGTCGGCGACAGCAAGCCGGAGCTCCTGCGCATCCTGCGGCTCATCATCTCGTCGGTGGACTGAAGCCGGGCCGATGTACACAGCCAGCACCGCCTTTCTCGAAGCGCTGACCGAGGCCGGCGTCTCCTATATCTTCGCCAATTTCGGCAGCGACCACCCGGCGCTGATCGAGGCGATAGCCGAGGCGAGGGCGCATGGAAGGCGCATTCCGGCGATCGTCACCTGTCCGAACGAGATGGCCGGCATGAGCGCGGCGCAGGGCTATGCCCAGGTTTCCGGACGGCCGCAGGCGGTGATCGTGCATGTCGAATGCGGCACGCAGGCGCTTGCCGGCGCGGTCCACAACGCCGCCAAGGGCCGTGTGCCGATGCTGGTCTTCGCCGGCTCCTCGCCCTTCACGCAGGAAGGCGAAATGCGCGGCAGCCGCAACGAGTTCATCCAGTGGATACAGGATGTGCCCGATCAGCGCAGCATCGTGCGCGGCTACATGAAATACGAGAACGAACTGCGCACCGGCAGGAACATCAAGCAGATGGTGCACCGCTCGCTGCAATTCGCCATGAGCGAGCCGAAAGGGCCGGTCTATCTGATGGGCGCGCGCGAAGTCATGGAGGAGGAACTGGCAGAAGCCGTCCATATCGACATGGCGAAATGGCGACCGGTCGCGCCGGCGGCGTTGCCGGAAGAGGGCATCGGAGAAGTGCTGACGGCGTTCGCGCGGGCGAAGCGGCCGCTCGTGGTGACGTCCTATCTCGGCCGCAATCCCGATGCCGTGGCCGGACTGGTGCGCTTCTGCGAAAGCGTCGGCGCGGGCGTGCACGAATCCGTGCCGAGCGCGATGAATTTCCCGCACGACCACGATCTTTGTCTCGGCAATCAGTGGAACGAGCCCTTCCAGAACGAGGCGCTGGCGGAGGCCGACTGCATCATCGTCATCGACAGCGACGTGCCCTGGATACCGACGATCAGCCGGCCGGCCGACGGCGTGCCGATCTTCCACATCGACGTCGATCCGCTGAAGGAGAAGATGCCGCTCTGGTATATCGGCGCGGAACGTTCCTTCCGCGCCGATGCCGCGACCGCGCTGAGCCAGCTCAACGAAGCGCTCGCTTCACGACCTTTCGACGCTACGGCGGTCGCGGAGCGGCGTGCCCATTTCACCGCGAAAAGCAAGGCGCGGCGCAAACGGCTCGCGAAATTGGAGACCGGCGACAGCGGCGTCATCACACCGGAATTCCTGACGGCCGCCGTGCGCCGGCATGTCGACGACGACACGATCGTGCTCAACGAGGGCATCACCAACTATCCGGCGATCGCGAACCACATGGCGATGACGCGGCCGGGTTCGATCTTCGCCAGCGGCGGGGGTTCGCTCGGCTGGAACGGCGGTGCCGCTTTCGGTGCCAAGCTCGCGGCGCCGGAGAAGACCGTCGTCGCGCTGACGGGCGATGGCTCCTACATGTTCTCGGTGCCGGCATCGGTCCATTGGATGGCCGCCAAGTACAAGGCGCCGTTCCTGCAGGTCGTCTACAACAATCGCGGCTGGAAGGCGCCACGCTTCTCTGCCCTCGGCGTCCATCCCGATGGTTATGCCAGCCGCGCCAACGATCTCGACCTTTCCTTCGATCCGCCTCCGGACTACGCCGGCATCGCCAGGGCGGCCGGCGGCGCCCATGCGCGAAAGGTAGAGCGGCCGGAAGAGGTGGAGGAGGCGGTTGCCGAAGCCTTCCGCGTCGTGCGCGAGGAGAAGCGCGCGGCGGTCCTGGACGTGTGGCTGCCGCAGGGCTGACGCGTTGCCGCGCGGCCGGCGGCGGCTGCTGCCTATCTCGGCGAGGCCGTGACGGCCATGGCGGCCGAATTCGCCGCGAGATAGCGGCGTGGCGGCTCGCCCAGCACGCGCTTGAACATGGTGGTGAACGCGGCCGCGCTCTCATAGCCGAGATCGAAGGCGATCGCGGCGATCCGTTCGCCCGACATCAGGCGCGGCAGCGCCGCCAGGATGCAGGCGCGCTGGCGCCATTCCGACACGGCAAGGCCGGTCTCGCGGCGGAAGGCGCGGGTGAAGGCGGACCGGCTCATCGCCATCTCGGCCGCCCAGAGATCGATCGTTCCATGCGCGGTAGGCGAGGCGATGAAGCGCCGGCAGAGCGCCGTCAGGCGCGCCTCGCGCGGCAGCGGCAGCGACAACGGCGTGCGCCTCAGGAGAGGTATCTCCTCGAGGATCAGCGCCATGATGAGGCCGGGCCGGCCCGCGGGCTCGTATTCGTGGGGCAGGTTTACGGCCTCCAGGAAGAGGCTCTTCATGAGGTCGGTCATTCGGACGACGTGGCTTTGCGCCGGCTGGCCGGACAGCGCCTCCGGGTCGACATAGATCGATCCTGTGGTGAGCGGTTCGATCACCTCGACGGAATGCCGGACGCCGGCGGGAATCCACAAGGCATGATCGGGCAGGATCAGCCACCGGTTCCGCTCGGCGCTGACGACGGCCACGCCTTCTAGCGCGCAAAGGAGCTGTGAGCGGCGATGGCTGTGCGGCAGGATGCGGTCGCCGGCCGCATAATACGACCGCCTGACCAGAACGGGTCGCGGGACCATTTCCAGATCGCTGATGTCGATGACGGTCAATGCTTTGACCCACTTGCGAAAGAAATTGAGCTAACCACGAAAGCAGGTCAAACGGCAAGGCGCTATATCGCTTCGCTCGTGGAAATGGAATCGAGAGAATGGGCGTTTTGCAGAATGTGACGAGCGAGGCTGCCAAGCCGACGAAGGCGCCGGGCCTTCCGACCGACAGCGGACCGGGAGCCGAGCAGACGGCTTTCATGATCTTGTCGGCGCTGGCCTTCTGCCATTTCCTCAATGACATGATGCAGTCGATGCTGCCGGCCATCTATCCGATGCTGAAGGAGAATTATGCGCTGTCCTTCGCCCAGATCGGCGTGATCACGCTGGCCTTCCAGGGCACCGCCTCGATGCTGCAGCCCATTGTCGGCATCGTGACCGACAAGCGCTCCTGGCCCTATGCGCTCTCCGTCGGAATGGGGTTCACGCTGGTCGGGCTGTTCGTGCTCGCCAATGCCTCGCACTATCCGGTCCTTATCCTGGGCGCCGCCATGGTCGGAATGGGTTCGTCGATCTTCCATCCGGATTCGTCGCGCGTCGCGCGCATGGCCTCGGGCGGGCGGCATGGGCTGGCGCAGTCCTATTTCCAGGTCGGCGGCTATGTCGGCACCGCGATCGGGCCGCTGCTCGCCGCCTTCATCATCGTGCCGCGCGGCCAGGGCAGCATTTCCTGGTTTTCGGTCGCCGCGCTCATCGCCATGATCGTCCTGTTCAGGGTCGGCAACTGGTACGCGAGCCAGCAGCGGGCCGCGCGGAAGAAACCGGCCGCGGCTTCCGGGCACTCCCTGCCCCGGGGACGCGTCCGGCTGACGCTCCTGTTGCTGACGGTGCTCGTCTTCTCCAAGCATTTCTACCTGGCGAGCATATCCAGCTACTACACCTTCTTCCTGATCCACAAATTCGGGGTCTCGGTGCGCAGTTCGGAAGTCCTGCTCTTCGTCTTCCTCGCCGCCGCGGCGGTGGGAACGCTCGTCGGCGGGCCGGTCGGTGACCGGATCGGCCGCAAATACGTTATCTGGGTCTCGATCCTCGGCGTGTTGCCGTTCACGCTCGCGCTGCCCTACGTCAACCTCTTCTGGACCGTTATCCTGTCGGTCGTGATCGGGCTTATCCTGTCCTCCGCCTTCTCCGCGATCGTTGTCTACGGCCAGGAACTGATGCCGGGCCGGGTCGGCATGGTCGCCGGCATTTTCTTCGGGCTGGCCTTCGGCATCGGCGGCATCGGCGCCGCCGCGCTCGGCAAGCTCGCCGACTGGGAAGGCATCGAATTCGTCTATCACGTCTGTTCCTGGCTGCCTGCGATCGGGCTGCTCACCGTCTTCCTTCCCGACATCGAAGGAAAGCGATGGCGGAGGGCCAAGGCGGCCTGAACTTCGTCAGAACCTCGAGATCACGAGGCTATTCATGACGGCGCCCAGATGCAGCGCGGCGCCGAGAAGGACGCAGCCGTGCCAGATGGCGGTCTGGTAGCGAAGGCGCTCCCAGACGTGGAAGATCACGCCAACGCTGTAGGCGACGCCGCCGGCCGCGATCAGCCACAGGGTTGCGCGCGGCAGCGACACCGACAGCGTATTGAACATGATCACTCCGCTCCAGCCCATCGCCAGATAGAACACCACGGCGACACGCTCCAGGCGGCCCGGGAAGACGAGTTTCATGACGATGCCGAGCGCCGCGGCTCCCCATATGATGCCGAGCATGAGGCGTGCCGCCTGCGGGTCGTTCATCTGCGTGAGGAAAGGCGTGTAGGTTCCGGCTATCAGCAGGAAAATCGCGGCGTGGTCGAAGCGCCGCAACGCCTGCTTGAACGGCGAGATCGGCCACATGTTGTAGGCGGCTGAAAGCGACAGGACGGTGACGAGCGACGCCACGTAGACGACCGTCCCGAAATACTCCCATGGGCGTGCATGGAAGGCCGAAAGCGCCAGCAGGACCGACCCGGCGGAGATCGCCAGGGTGACGCCCAGGGCGTGCACGATGCCGTCAGCGATCAGTTCGCCGCGTGAACAGTGAAAGCGCGCGCTGAACGGGGCCCGCGTCGTTGCAGGATAGAGGCTCTGATCACTCATGACTTACTTTATCATGCGGAATTCGACGGGGGTTTGACAAAAGGAGCGCATGTTGCCGCGCCCGCGACCCGGCCGCCTATTGGACATAGATCGAAACGCTCGCGGCGCGCCCGACCGCGTCGATGACCGTCAGCGTCGAATAGCCGTCGCCGTCGGGCGTCCAGCGGCTGGTCCGGGTCCTTGCGATCTGCGGCAGCGGCTTGCCGTTGGCAAGCCAGCGGAACGGCGCGCGCCCGCCCTGCAGCTTAAGCACCAGCGGCGAGACAGGGCCTCCGTCGACCGATCCGAGCTCCACATGCGCGCCCTCGGGCGGGAAGATGATGCGGGGCGGCGGCTCGGGAACGCCGTGTACCGGCGGCAGTTCGCCGGGCGGCGTGAAGTCGCGCAGCGTCACCGGAAGGCCGGCGCGCGCCTGGCGCAGGGCCCCGGCCGGCGCGCGCGGCAATGGCGCGATGGCAAGGCCGGATTTGGCGAAGGCGTCGAAGAGGATGGGCGCGGCCGAGACATAGCCGGCGAGACCCGGCACAGGACCGCCATCGGGACGGCCGACCCACACGCCGAGCACATGGCGGCCGTCGAAGCCGATCGACCAGGCATCGCGATAACCGTAGCTGGTCCCGGTCTTGTAGGCGATGCCGACCGTGCGCGAGCCCTCCGGCGGCCGCACGCCCGACAATATGTCGGCGACCTGCCACGCCGCCTGCGGTTCCAGCAATCTCGCGGTGGTGGGCTGGTCGACCGGGCGGTCATGCAGCATCGTCGCGCGGCCTCCATTTGGAAATGCAGTGTAAAGCTGGACGAGGTCGGACAGCGTGACGCCGACGCCGCCGAGCCCGATGGCGAGGCCCGGCGCCTCGCCGCGGGGGAGAGCGGGCTTCACCCCGGCCTCGCGAAAGCGCGCCATCAGCCGCAGCGGTCCGACCGCGTCGAGCAGCCGGATCGCCGGCACGTTGAGCGACATCTGCAGGGCCTGCCGGATGGTGACGTTGCCCTGATAGCGCATGTCGAAATTCTTCGGCTTGTAGCCGCCGAAATCGGCGGGCCGGTCTTCGATCATCGTTTCCTGCGCGATCAGCCCTTCCTCGAAGGCCAGCCCGTAGATGAAGGGCTTCAGCGTCGAGCCGGGCGAGCGCTCGGCGTCGGTCATGTCGATCCAGCCGGAGCGGCGGGCATCGAAGAAATCGGCCGAGCCGACCTCGCCCAGTATGTCGCCGGTCGGCGCGTCGGCGAGGATCATGGCGATCGAGACTTTCGGCCCGAGGCGGCGGGCGGTTTCGCGCGCCACTTCTTCCAGCCTTTGCTGGGTGCCGCGATCGATGGTCAGTTGCAGACGCCTGGCCGACGGGGTCTTCCGCAGGGCGTCACCCGCCGCTTGCGCGGCGAGCGCGGGCAGTTCGCCCCGCATGCGCGGGATCGGCTCGGCGGAAGCCAGCGCGATCTCGCGCGGCACGATGATGCCCGCTTTCTTCATGCGCTCGAGCACGCGCGCCCTTGCGGCCTTCGCCTCGGCGGGGTGGCGGTCGGGCCGGCGCGCCTCCGGCGATTGCGGAAGCGATACGAGCAGCGCGGCCTCGGCGACCGTCAAGCGCTTCGGCTCCTTGCCGAAATAGGCGAGCGAGGCGGCGCGCACGCCTTCCAGATTGCCGCCATAGGGCGCGAGCGTCAGGTAATCCTCGAGGATCTGCTTCTTCGTCAGCCGCCGCTCGATCTGGAGAGCGCGGACGATCTGGATGAGCTTGGCGCCGATCGAGCGCTCCTCGCGTGGCTCGACCAGCCGGGCAAGCTGCATGGAAAGCGTCGAGCCGCCCGAGACGATATGGCCGTTCAGCAGCAGTTGCCCGGCGGCGCGGAAGAGGGCGCCGATGTCGACGCCGTGGTGCGAATAGAAGCGATGATCCTCGTAGGCGATCAGCATCCTGGTCAGTTTCGGGTCGACATCCTCGATGCGGGTCGCCAGCCGCCAGCGGCCTTCGGGCGTGGCGAAGGCGCGAAGCAAATTGCCGTCGCGGTCGACGATCTCGGTCGAGACCAGCCCGGCTTCGGCAAGCGGCGGCGGATAGGAGCGGTCGAGCGCGCGGAGGCCGACCCACGCGCTGGCGCAGAGGAGCGAGGCGAGGGCGACGGCGATGAGGGAGTATGTGAAGGGGCGGATCATGTGGCCGCGCCCATATCCGATATCGGCTGCACCCCCCTCTGTCCTGCCGGACATCTCCCCCTCAAGGGGGGAGATCGGACTTCATCGGAGCATCGGCCAATCGCCACCCCCGGCAAAATGGGAGCAGGCGGGGGTGCTAGCCGATCTCCCCCCTTGAGGGGGAGATGTCCGGCAGGACAGAGGGGGGTGAAAGCGGACATATCAGCCCACCAAGACTTCATCTCTACCGCGCCGCCTTCACCTCCATCCTGCCGGTGGCCGTGCGCGCCGAATATTGCGGGCGGTACATGTCCTCGATCGTCGCCGCCGGCAGCGTATAGACGCCCGGCGTCACCGCGCGCACCACATAGGCGAGCGTCATGGCACGGTCGTCGCCGGTGGCGCGGTTGAAGGCGGCCACGAAGCGGTCGTCGCGGAACTCCGTATGCGCGGCCTCGGTGCTGCCCAGCCAATCGAAATTGGAAAGCTGGGCGCTGCCGACGAGACCCGGATTGTCGATCTCGAAGCCGGCGGGCAGCAGGTCCGTGACCAGCACGCGCGAGGGCCAGTCGTTGAGTTCGGTCGCCTTGAGGACGACGACGAAGCGTTCGTTCTGCTTCGCCTCCGTCACGTCGGCTTCCTGGCCGTCGAGCGTATAATAGGTGCGCGTGATCGAGAAGCCGTTGCCGCCGGCCGGCAGCGGCTGCCGGGGCGCGGCGACCGAGGTGACGACCGCATCGACGGCGTGGCCGCCGCGATTGGTGACCGTCACCGGATGGTCCTGCAGTTCCACGCCGCTGACGCGCTCCGCGAACGGGCCCGAATGCGCCGTGCCGTCGATATCCAGCGATATCGCCTCTGTACCGGCCTTGATGGCGCGGGCGGCCAGAAGCAGCCAGGCTTCTTCCTGCGTGCTGGTATGGCCGTCCTTGTACCGCTCGTCGGCGCGTTCCGCCGTCACCAGCCTGATCATGGCCGGGATCAGGGAAGGCGCGGGCTTCGTCTCCGCGGCCAGTGCCAGCATGGCGGCGCCGTCGCGCAACCTCGAGCCGTAGTCGGCGCGCGAGTCGTCCGGCGCCGTCGCCGGGGCCTGGGCAAGCTGGAAGGCCGAGGCGAAGGCGCGGTCCGCCCGCTGGCTGTCGCCGTAAAGCGCCAGGCTAGCCCCGATCTGCGCCCGCGCCATCGGGTTCCGGAAGGCGCTCATCTGCGTGTCGGCGTAGTAGCGCAAATCGCCCATCGAGGCGCGATGGTTGCGTGCCAGGACATAGAGCGCATAGGCGATCTCTGTCGAATGCTCCTTCAGGTCGTTGCTGTAGGAAAGCGTGTTCTGCAGATTGTCGAGCGCCTGCCGCATCGCCACGTCAGGCACGTCGAAACCCTGCTCGCGCGCCCTGGTCAGGAAATCGCTGACATAGGCGTCGAGCCAGAGATCGCCCGAGCCCGGTCCCCACAGGCCGAAGCTGCCGGACGAGGACTGGTCGTTCAGCACGCGGTAGATCGCATCCTGGATACGCTTGTGCAGGTCGGCATCGACCGGCATGCCGGCCGCCGTCGAAAGCTGGCTGACATAGAGCAGCGGCAGCGCGCGGCTGGTCGTCTGCTCGGCGCAGCCATAGGGATAGCGGTCGAGCGTCATCAGAAGCGAGGGAATATCGAGCGCCGCCGAATTCGAGACGCCGATCGAGACCGAGGCGCCGTCGAGCAGGCTCGCCGCAAGCAGTTCCCTGTCGATTTTCAGGCTGCCGCCATTGGCGGCAAGGCTGATGACACGGCGTGTCGTCACCGGCATCTCCCCCAGCCTGACCGGGAAGGTCAGGTCCTGCGCGATCGTCAGGCCGCCGGCGTGGGAAAGTTTTACATGCACGTCCGCCTCGCCGATCGATTTCGCCGTGAGCGGCACTGTAACTGTCGTGCGCCCGCCCGCGGCAAGCGTCACCTTCTGCGCCGAAATCTGGCCGGCCGAAACCTTGCCCCCAGTCTCGACCGACAGCGTGTAGTCGCCGGCCGGGCCATCCGTGTTGGCGATGTCGAGCCGCATCAGGGCCGTGTCGCCGGGCGCCATGAAACGCGGCAGCCCGGCGGTTACGACGACCGGGTCGCGCACGATCACGTCGGACGAGGCATGGCCGACGGCCGTCTTCGACCAGGCCGTTGCCATGACCCGAACCGTGCCGTTGAACTGCGGCAGGTCGAAGGAGACGACGGCGCGGCCGTCATTGTCGACCTTCACCGGGCCGGCGAAGAAGGCGACGAGCTTCTGTGTGGGCGGCGAGCCTTCCGACGCCATCTGCGCGCCGTCGCCGCCGGTGCGGATGCGGCCCATGACGCCGGCCGAGCCGTCGATCAGCTTGCCGTAGATGTCGCGGATTTCGAGGCCGAGCCGCCGCTGGCCGTAATACCAGCCGTCGGGATCGGGCGGCGTGTAGCGGGTGAGGTTCAGGATGCCGACATCGACGGCGGCGACCGTCACATAGGCTTCCTCGCCGGGCTGCAGCCCGCCGAGCTTGACGGGGATCGTCAGCGGCGCGCGCGGCATGACCTTGGCCGGCGTCTCCAGCGAGACGTCGAGCTTGCGCTCGCCCGGGTCGATCTTCAGCCATTCGACGCCGATGGCGCGCATCGGCATGCGTGAAGCCTGCGCTTCGCCGGGCCGGTAGAGCGTCGCCGTCACGTAAGTGCCGGCGCCCCATTCGTCCTTGACGGGAAGATCGACCGTCGTCCCTCCCGCTGGAACCGACGCCGTCTTCGTGTCGAGCAGCCGGTCGCCGCCGACGGTCACCAGCACTTCGCCGGCGAAGCGCGGGGATATCTTCAGATGCGCGGTGTCGCCGACATGGTAGCTGTCCTTGTCGAGCGCGATCTCCAGCGCGTCCGGCGTCTCGGTTGTCGAGGCCGCGACATACCAGCCGGCGTCGAACTCGACGCTGGAGGCCGGGCCGTCCGCCGCCGGACTCGTCACCTCCAGCCGGTAGCGGCCCCAGCCGACCGGGGCGGAGATCGATGCCTCGGCGTTCGCCGAGACATCGACATGGCCGTTCGCCACCTTCTGCGTGACATCGATCGGTTCATAGCGCCAGGAGCTGCCGTCGCGGTACCATTGATAGTTGCGCACAAGCTTGACCAGCGACCAGTCCAGCCCCTGCATGTCGATCTTCCTGCCGTCCGGATCGACCGCGATGACGTTGAACTTCGCCACCGAATTCTCCGGCACCGATCCGTCGGCCGAGGCGGGCCTGATGCCGATACGCGGGCCGTCGGGCTTCACGTCGAGCTCGAGCTTGCGCTCCACCGCGCGCCCGCTGCCTTCGCGCATGCGCACGACCAGTTCGGCGTTCAGCAGCCTTGTGGTGGAGGGCAGGTTGTCGAGCGATACGTCGAAGGAAGATTTGCCCTCTTCGTCGGTGACGGGCAGGTCGTTCAAATCATAGGCGGTTGCTTCCGCGTTCTCCTCTTCGGCGAGCCCGAACTGGTAGCCGGGGAAGGCCTTCCAGTCGCGTTTCGTCGTGACATTGACCTCGCCTTCCAGCGAAAGTCCCGCGCCGGGCGCGCCGTAGAGGAAGCGCCCCACGACGTCGACCGGAAAGGGCTGGCCGGGGACGAGCAGCGCGCCGGCGGCGGCCATGTCGAATTCGATGCGGTCGGGCACGAAGTCCTCGACCAGGAACATCGTCTCCGCCACCGGATCCTTCTTCGGATCGGTATAGATGCGCATGTGCCACGTACCGCGCATGGCGGTCGTCGACAGCGCCAGCTCGACGGCCCGGCCGCCGAGCGAGGCCGCGTCGCTGACGATGCGCCGGTCCTCGACGCCGTCCGGCCGGCTGAAGATGAAGGTCAGCGGCAGGTCCGCTACCGCCTTCGCGTCGTCGTCGCGGGCAAGAGCGGCCGCGTGCACCGTCTCTCCGGCGCGGTAGATGCCGCGCTCCGTCCACGCATAGACGTCGAGCGCGCCGGGCGAGGGACGCCCGGTGACGCCCCGGTCGGAAAGGTCGAAGCCGGCCTTGGTCATGTCGAGGAAGTCGAAATCGCCGCCGTCCTTGCTCGCGGTCAGCACGGCGGGCGTCATGCCGCCTTCGCCGCGCGACAGGCCGGCGGTGAAGACGGCATGGCCGTCGGCGTCCGTCTTCGCGGTGCCGAGCACCTCGTTGTTCTTGGCGATCAGCTTGAGTTCGACCCCGGCGAGCGGCTTGGCGGTGCCGAGCGAACGGACGAAGACATTGAGCCCGTCCTGACCCGCGAAGGTCGACAGGCCGATATCGGAGACGACAAACCATTGGGTCGCCTGTGAATCGTAGCTTTCCGCCGCGCCTGCCGGGGTCGCGGTCAGGATGTAGATGCCGGGCTTGCGGGTGGGCAGCGCCTCGTCCACGGGGAAACTGGTCACCACTTCCTTGTTGAGCTCCGAGGCGATGTCGATCGTGCCTTGCCACACGGCATTGCCGGTCTGGTCGGCGATGTTCTGGGCGCTGTACCGGTCGAGTTGGTCGAGGAACTGGTAGCCCGTCACCAGTTCGGCGAGCGAACGGTCGTTGATCCGGTAGAGCTTGAAGGTGGCGGAACTCGTGTTGACCGAGACCAGTGGAATGCCGTGGCGAGCCGTGCCCGGCAGGATGAAGTTCTCGCCCGTGAAGCGGATGTAGGGCGAGCGGTCGCGCACATAGACATTGAGTGCGACGGGGCTCTGCAGCGTTTCGCCGATCGCCGCCGGCAATCCGGCGCGGAAGGTGACCTGGTAGCGCTTGCCGTGCTCCAGTCCCTCGACGCAGATTTGCTTGGCGTCGGCGGTGATCGCCTTCGGCGCCTGGCCGTCGACGGTCACGAAGGGCGCGTAATCGACGCCGCTCCTCACCAACGGGTCGGAGAACTGCGCGCAGACGCGCGGCGTCTGGTTGTCGGAATCGACGGTGTTTCCGACGATGCGGAAGCCCTTCCGCGCCTTGAGATCGAGATAGGCCGCCTTCACGGCGGCGTTCGGTGCGAGCGCCAGGCTGGCCTCGTAGGTCTGGATGGCGGCGCGGAACGCCTGCCGCTGCTCCAGCGCCGGCGCCAGGACCGCGAGCGCGCCCGCGCGGTCGCCGGTCGTGCGCGAGGTGAGATAGGCGTTGTAGGCCGCGGAGGACGCATTGCCGTGGAGTTCGCCGGCATCGGTATCGTTCGCCGGCTTCACGGCCAGCGCCGCGCGGGCCAGGCTCGTCCATAAAGTGCTGTCGTCCGGCGCGGTGGCGAGCGCGTCCGCATATTTCTGCATGGCCGAGCGCGGATCGGACGACATCGCCGCGTCCGCCTGGGAGGTGAGGGCGTTCAATCCTTCATCCTGGGCGGGATTGGCGGTCGTGATCTTCTGGCGGTATTTGACGGCCTCGTCGGCGAGCCAATTCGGCAGGAAATCGAGCGTCGCGGGCGCACCGAGGTCCGGCCCCGCGCCGTTCTGGACGACCTTGCCCGCGACCGCGCCGTTGAACGGGTTGAGCTTCCGGTAATCCGATTTCAGGAAGCACCAGCGCGCCTTCGAGTTGTAGGTGAAGGCGCGGCAGGAACGGTCTGCGAGGCAAGCGGATTTGCACTGATCGAGGCTGAAATTCTGCTCGGAGCGCAGGTCGAAGCCGAAATAGTCCGAATTATCGGTCGTGACGATCGAGCGCGCGCTTTCGGCGGCCCGCGCGGGTCCGGGCAGAACCAGGAAAAGGCTTGCGAAAAAGAGGAAAAAGCCGTTAGCCGCGCGCATTCCTGCCTCCAACGCTGCCGCCGTCCCCGGGCGATGATGAAGGTTCGGGCCGCGATGTCAATCGAGGGATGGCGTGAAAGGCGCCCACTATCTGCGGAAGCGGATGGTCGCGGCGAAGGTGAGCGTGCGGCCGCCGACGCCGTCCGGGGGCGGCGGATAGGGGGAGGCGCGCGAAACGGTCGCTTTTGCCGCCTCGTCCAGGATCGCGGAACCCGAACTGCCGGCGAGCCGCGAGGAAAGGAGGCGGCCGCCGCGGTCGATCGTGATCGCCATGCGCGTCGAACCGGAGATGCCGTCGCGCTGCGCTTCGGCCGGATAGCGCTGGAAGCGCTGCAAATGGCTGTTCAGCCGGGCCGCGTACGCGGCTTTCTCGCCGGCGCTGGCCCCGCCGCGCGAGGCGACGGAGCCGCGCCCGGCCGCGTCGCCGACGCCGGCGGAAGAACTGCGATCGGATGCGCGGCGCTCCGGACGTGGCGCGCGTGTGGCCGAATGCTCATCGGGTTCGGGACGCGCATTCCTCCTCGCTTCCTGCTTCTCCCGGACGGCTGTCGGGGTCTCCTTGATCGCCGTTGCCTTGTCGGCTTTCGCCGCCGGCTCCGGCTCATCCGGTGCCGGCGCAGGCAGGGGCGCTTCGTCGGGCAGCGCGAGCGGTGGCTCCGCGTCGTTCGTAATCGGCGGCGGCGCGTCCGGCAGCTTGAGGGCAGGAGCCGGCACGGCCTTCGCCACTATATCCGGACTCATCGGCGCCGGCTTTTCGATCTCCACTTTCGGCGGGGTATTGGGCAGGACGAGAGAGGGCTGCGGGACCTGAATTTCGGCCGCTTGCGGCGTAGCCAGGACCTTCGGAGTCTCGATGGCCGGCGGGGTCTGCGGCAACGAAAACGCCGGTAGCGGCACCTCTGTGCGGGTTGCCACGGACTCCTCCGCCTGAGGAGGCATCTTGATGTCCGGTGGCGTGGCGGGCAGAGAAAACGCCGGCATCGGCAGGACGACGGCCGTATCGCCTGATTGCGTCTCAGGGCTCGCGGCTGGCGTCTCGTCGGTTGAGGCCTTGGCCGTTTCCGGTTTCTTCTCGGCCGGGGGGGGGGAGGGCTGTTCGGCCCTGGCTTCCTGGGGCTTGGCCTCGGTGCGGACCTGGTGCGCCTTGTCTCTAGTCGTGTCGGCCTCGGCCGCCGCTTCGCCGGCCAGCGAAGGATCGGTGTTGGGGTTCGGCGTTGCGTCCACCACGATCTCGACCGACACGGCGTCGGTCTCGGCCTCGACGCCGGGCGGGGTCAGGAAATGCGCGGTAAGCGCGATCGCCGCGGCATGAACGGCGAGCGAGCCAAACAGAAGCAGGGGCGAGAAGCGCGCGCCGCGCGCCGCAGTCGGCCGCGCCGCCTGGTCGGCCGGATCGACGGCGGGCGGAACAGGCGATTGCGCCGCCGCCGCGGCCGATGTCTCCGGCTCGACCGGAACGGCCGCTTCTATTTTTTCCGGATCCTCGTCCGGCACGACGGAGGACCAAAGGGCAAGGAACCTGCCGCTTTCGCCCGCACTCCCGAACGGCTCGAAGCTGGGCCAGTGATTCATGGGCGCGCCTCGCGGTGAGCCGTACCGCCGGCCAGCGCCACCGGCGCCAGGATCATCCCGCCCGCGTCGTGATCGATATGGGCGAGGATGCCGAACACCTCGCCGAGCCGCTCGGCCGTGAGCACGTCCGCCGGCGCGCCTTCGGCAACCAGCCTGCCCTCCTTCATCAGGAGGATGCGGTCGCACCAGCGAGCGGCGAGTGTCAGATCGTGCAGCGAGACGAGCAGCGTTCGGCCCTTGGCCGCAAGCTTCCTCAGGCCTGCCATCATCGTCATCTGGTGCGCCGGGTCGAGGCCGGATGCGGGCTCGTCGGCGAGCAGTACCGGCGTATCCTGGGCGATGGCGCGGGCGGCAAGGACGCGCGCCTGCTCGCCGCCGGAAAGCTCGGTCGCCGGACGCTCGGCAAGGCCGGCGACATCCATCATCTCCATGGCTTCGGTGCAGAGCGCCCGGTCGCCGTTCGAGAAGGCGCGGCTGACACCCTGCCAGGGCATGCGTCCAAGGCCGACCAGATCCCGGACTGTAAGCGGCCAGCTTATGATGCGCGCCTGCGGCAGATGGGCGACGAGCCGTGCGCGCTCGGCAAAGGAAAGCGAGGCCAATTCGCGGCCATCGACCGCGATGCTGCCGGTGCTGGCAATCTGCCCGGCGAGCGCCCGCATCAGCGTCGACTTGCCGGCGCCGTTCGGCCCGAGCACGCCGGTGATCGTGCCCGGAACGAGCCCCAAGCTGATGCCGCTTACCACGCGGCGGCTGGAGAGATCGACGGAGAGGTTTCGCGCCTCGATCATCAGAAGATCTCCCGGCGCGAGCGGACGATGAGCCACAGGAAGAACGGCGCGCCGATCAGCGCCGTCACCACGCCGACATTGAGTTCGCCCGCGCGGACGGCGGTCCGCGCGACGATGTCGGCGGCGAGCAGCAGCGCGGCCCCGCCCATGGCGCTGGGCAGAAGCAGGCTGGATGGCATGCGGTTGGTCAGCGGCCGCAGCATATGGGGCACGACCAGCCCGACGAAGCTGATTGCGCCGGTGACGGCGGTGCCCGCCCCGACGGCGAGCGCGGTTCCGACGATGACGAAAAGGCGCGTGCGCCTGCGGTCGATGCCGAGGCTTTCCGCGCCTTCCTCGCCGAGCGAGAAGGCGTCGAGCGCGCGGCCGGTGGTGGCGAGAAGCGCGCCTCCGGCCGCGATCAGTGGCAGGGCGATCGCGACATGGGTCATCGACCGGTCCTTCAGCGATCCGAGCAGCCAGAAGATGATCTCGTAGCTCGCGAAGGGATTGGGCGAGAGGTTGAGCGCGAGCGAGGTCAGCGCGGCGGCGAGGCTGGACAGCGCCACGCCGGACAAAATCAGCGTCAGCGTCGAGCCATGGCGCGCGGCGATGGCGAGGAGCACGATGACGGCGAGGAACGCGCCGGCGAGCGCGCCGGCCGGCAAGGCATAGAGCGACGCGCCGGCAAGGCCGCTGTAGAACATGATCACCGCGCCGAGCGAAGCCATGGCCGAGACGCCGACGATGCCGGGCTCGGCGAGCGGGTTGCGCAGGAAACCCTGAAGCACCGCGCCCGACAGGCCGAGCGAGGCGCCGACCATGAGCCCGAGCAGGGCGCGCGGCAGCCTGATCTCGCGCATGATGATGCGGGTCGCCTCGTCGCCGCCGGCGACGAGCGCGCGGATGGAGGCGACCGGACCGAGATGCGCCGGTCCGATCAGCAGCGACAGTACGAACAGGACCGCCGTCAGCGCCGCGAGCGCGAGATTAAGCCGGAGCGGTGTCATTGCGTCGGCGCTCCGGAAGAAGGGCAGGGCGAGACTTGCTGCCTTACCTTGGCCAGCGCCTTCACTGCCTCAAGCACGAAGGGCCCGCCGCAAGACCACGCGCCTTCCGGCACGAAATGGCCGAAGCGGGTGCCTTTCAGCGCGCGCAGCGCAGGGTCCTTCAAGGTGAGGTCGGCGAGCGAAGGAGCCGTCGAAAGCTGCCGAGGCAGGATAACGATATCCGGTCGGTGCTCGATCAGGAGTTCGAGCGGGAAGGGGACCATGCCGGCATATCCGAGTTCGGCGGCGAGGTTCTTCAGCCCCGCCGCGCGCATGACCGAATCGCCGAGCGTGCCGGCGCCCTGTGTGATGCCGTTCTGGCCGTAGACGATGGCCGTCGGCGCCGGACCGCAAACGGAAGCCTTGACGGCCGCAAGCCCGCTTTCGAACCGCGTGGCGACCTCGTCGGCCTTCGCCTCGCGGTGCAGGATCTCGCCCATGCGCCGGATTTCGCTGGGGATGGTGTCGAGCGTCTGCGAATAGGCGAACTCCTCGACATGGAAGCCGAGATGCTTGAGCAGGTCGGTCGTGTTGTGGAGCGAATAGGTGCCGGTGACGACGACATCGGGACGGGCGAGGAACACTTCTTCCGCAAGCCCCCGGTTCTTCGGATATGTGGCTGCCTCTTCATGCATGAAGGAAAGGCCTGGATCCGAGGCGAGGTTGGAGATCGAGACGATCTGCCCGGGCGCGGCCAGCGTCATGGCAAGCTGGTCGGTGCAGACATTGAGCGACATGACGCGTGGCAGGTCGGCGGCATTGGCGGGGAGGGCTGCATAAAGAACAAAGATCGCGGCGGCGTAGGCCCTACGTTGCCCCCCTCTGTCCTGCCGGACATCTCCCCCACAAGGGGGGAGATCAGCCGTCGCCACCGTTCTCGCCAATCGCGAAGGCTGCAGAAGAAGGGCTGACTGAACGGCCGGTTTGATTTCCCCCCTTGCGGGGGAGATGTCCGGCAGGACAGAGGAAGGTGCGAAGGAAAGCCGAACCTTCGCAACCATCCCCTTCAGCCGATTCATCCGCGGGAGCATCGTTCACGCCTACCGCATCTAGAACGTCGCCTTGAAGCCGGCGAACACCCCGAGGCCCGGCGTGCCGTAGCCTCGCACGACCTCGTATTTCTGGTTGAGCAGGTTCTCGCCGCGCAGGTACAGTTCGGTGGCGTCGGTCGGCTTGTAGGCGATCTTCGCGTCGAGAAGCACGTAATCGCCGAGCGGGCCGATCCCCAGACCCTCGAAATCGACGGTATCGAGGGCCACCCGGGTGGTCGTCGAAACGGTCCATTTCTCCGCCGGCTGGACAGCGGCCGTCAGTCCGATCACGTGGCGCGGGATACGGACCTGCCGGGAACCGTCGGGCTGGGTGGCCTGGGTGTAGGTGTAGGCCCCCCGGAAGTCGAGCCAGCTGGTCGGCGCATAGGCGAGCGAAGCCTCGACGCCGCGCGTCTTTACCTTGCCTTCGAGCTGCTCATAGCGGTTGGTCGTGAAATCGTAGCCGATATAGTCGCCGATATCGGCTGCGAAGAAGGTCACATCGGCCACCATCCTGTCATCCAGAAGCCGCTGCTCCACGCCGAAGTCGAAGCTCAGGCTGGTCTCCGGATGCAGGTCCGCATTGCCGTAGGTGGGATCATAGAGTTCGTAGAGGGACGGCGCGCGATAACCGGTGCCGATCGAGGAGTGGAGCCGCGTTCCGGTATCGAAATTATAGGAGCCGGTGGCCCGCCATGTCGTATGGCCGCCATAGAGCGAATGCTCGTCCTGCCGGACACTCGCCGTCAGGGTGAGCGGGTCGGTTGGCGTCCAGATGGCCTGGACCCATCCGCCGCCCATCGACACCGAGCGGTTGATGCCGGAAGATGTCTTGGCGTGATCCTGCTCCCAATCCGCTCCGAAATTCGCCGTCAGCGCAGGCGTGATGGCAAGCGAGCCCAGATAGTCGATCTTCGTGCGCGTGCCGTCGAACGTATCGACGGTGCCCGTGCCGCTGACGCTGTTTCGGGAGATGTCCGAATATTGCAGCGCTATGGTGTTGGATAGCCGCCCGTCGAACAGCTTGAAATCGGCGCCTGCCCGGCCCGCGGCTTGCTGGTATTTGGAATGGGCGTCGCTGTCCGACACCAGATAATTCGGCGGCGGGCCGAAACCGTCATCGAAATCGGTGTCGCCTTTGATGAAGAGTCCATTGGCGAACAAGGACAGGTTCTCGTTGATGTTGACGCGGCCGCCGATTGTGCCCGACAGATTGCGGTAGCCATCCTTTTCCGTGCCGGAGGCCGCGGTGGAGAAGCCGTCCGTCGTCAGGCCGGATATGTTGAGGCCGAAGCGGCTGCGGTCCGTGGCGCTGTTCAGCGCGTACCCGCCGAGGAACGTGCCGCGCGATCCGCCCTCTCCGTAGATGCTCTGGTGGATCCCGTTTTCAGGGGTCCCGAGCGTGCTGATATCGATCACGCCGGCGATGGCGTCGGCGCCGTATAAAGCGCCCTGCGAACCCTGGAGCACTTCGATGCGGTCGAGGTCGCCTGCAAGGAATTGGCCAAACTGCGCCTGGGTTTTGGTATAGGTAACGTCCGAGACATCGATGCCGTCGATGAAGGTCTTCACATATTCGCCCGGCAGGCCGCGCATGAAGAAGGTCGTGATGTGGCCGTCGCCGCCCTGGGAAGCGACGTTGATGCCCGGTATCTGCGCAAGGTAGTCCGTGGCTGCCGGCAGCGACTGCTTGTCCATGTCCTTCTTCGTCGTGACATAGACCGTCGAGCCTACCTTCGATTTCTCGGTCGGCGTCTTGTTCGCCGTCACCACGACCTCCCCGATGTCGAGGTCCTGGGCGAGTGCCGATGTCGCGCCGCCGGCCACTAGGGCGGCGAAAACGGCAATTGTCCTCTTGAATGTACTTTGCATCTGTCCCCCTGCGGCGCCGATGCGCCGATGGCTTCAAAAAAGCCGGTGGGACATCCGCTTGGAGAAGGCCCGCCAGCGACGACTTTCGATCGTCACCACTGCGAGACCACAGCCCCGGAAGCTTCCCGCATCCGGAAGGTGACGGCCTGAGGCAGGTTTCCTGGCTCGCGCTTCATCGGCAGGTCGGCCTTCCCGGGCTGGCGCCCAGTGGCGTAGTCGACATGCCTCCGCGCTCACAGTTGCGGGAGCAGCCACGGCGGGGGCCTTTCCGGCCCTTCCGTATTCCCTCTTAACCCCGACCGCGTTCCGGTCCGAGGCACCTCAAGCGTGGCAAAACGGTAGCAAGCCGGCGGAGAGTCGTCAAATGCCCACGCCTTCGACGGCGCATGCTCCGCTTGTTCTATTTCGACGGACAAAGGGCGGGAATTGCCCGGTAGTTTGCGAATTTGCGCCAGTCTTGTCGCAATTGCGGCATCCGCCAACATACCAAAGTTGCACATTCATTCGTGATTTCCGCTGGGGCACGGTTTTTGACATCCTAGGCCAGATGCGGAATGCTAGGGGCAGAAAGCCAATCAATGGGAGAAGGCAATGACAATGTACAAGAGTAATGGCGATCGCGTACCCGCGGTGGTCGAGGAACTGGCGGAAGCCGCGAAGGCCGGGAAGATGGATCGCCGCGAATTCCTTGCCATCGCCAGCGTCATGGGCGCGTCGACGGCGATGGCCTACAGCCTGATCGGGCTCGCCGATCCGACGCCCGCTAAGGCAGCCGAAGCGACGCCCAAGAAGGGCGGCGTCATCCGCTGCGCCATGTCGGTCAAGGCCCAGAAGGACCCGCGGACCTATGACTGGTCGGAACTTGCCAACGCGACGCGCACCTTCCTCGAGCCGCTGGTCAAGTACACCACCGAATATACCTTCCAGCCGATGCTGCTCGAGAGCTGGGAAGTGAACGACGACGCCACCGAATACGTGCTCCACGTGCGCAAGGGCGTCGAGTGGAACAACGGCGATAAGTTCGACGCCGACGACGTCATGTTCAACCTTCTGCGCTGGGCCGAGAAGGCCGACGGCAATTCCATGCAGGCACGCATGGGCGGCATGGTGGATCCGAAGACCAACAAGGCGCGCGACGGCGCCATCACCAAGACCGACGACTACACGATCAAGCTGAAGCTCCCGGCTTCCGACATTTCCATCATACCGAATTTCGCCGACTATCCGGGTCTGGTCGTGCACCGCGATTTCGAGAAGATGGGTTCCGACATCGTCAAGAACCCGATCGGCACCGGCGCCTTCGAACTGGTGTCTTACGACGTTGGCTCAAAGGTCGTGGCCAAGCGCCGCGAACACGGCAAATGGTGGGGCGGCGAGGCGCTCCTCGACGGCGTGCAATTCATCGACTACGGCACCGATTTCAATGCCTACGTCAATGCCTATGACGCCGGCGAGATCGACACCGACTACCAGACCATGGCGGACTTCATCCAGATCCTGGACAAGATGGGCCTGGTGAAATCGGCGTGCAAGACCGCTACCACGATCGTGGCGCGCACCAACGTTACCCACAAACCCTACGACGATCAGAAGGTGCGCAATGCGCTGCAGATGGCCGTCGACAACGCGGTCGTTCTGCAACTCGGCTACAATAACCTCGGAACGGTGGCCGAGAACCATCACGTTGCGCCGATCCACCCGGAATATTACCAGCTGCCGAAAAAGAACCGCGACGCCGCTGGCGCCAAGAAACTGATGACCGAAGCCGGCCAGATAGACTTTGAGCACGAGCTGATTTCGGTCGATGAAGCGTGGCACAAGAACACCGGCGATGCCATCGCCGGACAGCTGCGCGACGCCGGCATCAAGGTCAAGCGGACGATCCTGCCCGGCTCCACCTTCTGGAACGACTGGACGAAGTATCCCTATTCGACGACCAACTGGAACATGCGTCCACTTGGCGTGCAGGTCCTCGCCCTCGGCTACACGTCGGGCGCGGCCTGGAACGAATCGGCTTACTCCAATCCCGAGTTCGACAAGAAGCTCGGCGAGGCGATGGCGATCGCCGATCCGGAAAAGCGCAAGCTGGTGATGAAGGATGTAGAGCAGATCCTGCAGGATTCGGGCGTGATCATCCAGCCCTTCTGGCTGACGATCGTGAACCACTCGACGAAGCAGGTGAAGAACAATCCGATGCACCCGACATTCGAGATCAACTTCGAGAAGACCTGGCTCGATACCAACGCCTGACAATAAAAACCTGCCAAAAGAAAAGGGGGAGCGATCCTGCTCCCCCAATGCAGCTACACGGGGAACACAGACCTACCGCGAACCCAAGCCTTGAGGAGGGGCAGAGGTGCTCTCATTCATAGCCAGGCGTTTGGGGGTCATGGTCCTCACCATGATCGCCCTGACATTCGTTGTCTTTTATCTCGTCAATCTGGAACCCAATCTCAAGAAGCTGGCCCTGACGGAGACCAACAGCCGGGCCAGCCAGGCAGAAATCGAAAACTGGCTCGACCGGTACGGCTACCGTGATTCCTTTCTGAAGCGCTATGCGGAGTGGATCGGGGTATGGCCGAAGCAGCCCGCGCGCGACATCAAGGGCAACCCCATTCCGCGGTTCTCCTATTGCGGGGAGACGGTGGAACCGCGTCTTTCGGGCATTCTGGAAGGTGATTTCGGCTGCTCGACCAAATTCCGGACCAAGGTCAGCAACAAGCTGTTTCCGGCTCTGGAGGCGACCGGCATCCTGATGTTCTGGGTGATGATGGTCATGGTCCCCGGCGCGCTCGTCATCGGTGTCCTCGCCGGCATGAGGGAAGGATCGAGGACCGACCGCACGCTTTCGATCCTGGCGATCGGCAGCACGGCGACGCCGGAATATGTCTCCGGCGTCATCTTCACCGTCGTCTTCGCCACCTGGCTCGGCTGGTTCAACGGCTCCGCGGCCAGCGCCACGTTCCACGGCATCACCTTCGTCAATTTCACGCTGCCGGTGATGACGCTCGCCATATACGGCATGGGCTACATTGCCCGCATGACGCGCGCCTCGATGGTCGAGGTGATGACGGCGCAATATATCCGCACGGCCCGGCTCAAGGGATTGAGTTTCAATGCGGTGGTGCTGAAGCATGCGCTGCGCAACGCGCTGATCGCGCCGTTCACCGTCATCATGCTGCAATTTCCCTGGCTCCTGACCGGCGTCGTGGTGGTGGAGATCATGTTCCGCTACCAGGGCTTCGGCTACACGCTGGTCGAGGCGGCCGGGAACAACGACATCGATCTGCTGCTCGGCTGTTCGCTGGTGTCGGTCTTCATCGTCCTCGTTACCCAACTTATTTCCGACATCGGTTACGCTCTGCTCAACCCGCGTATCCGCGTGCAGTAGGGGAAGGCCATGCAGCTGCATTTCATCTCCCCCGCCGATATCGTCTTCCAGATCCTCGTCTATCGCCTGTGGCCGGTATGGCTGGCGATGGCGATCCTCATGGGCACGAGCTATCGCTATCGCAAGAAGCTCGGCCTCTACGGCCAGCTCTATGACAGCGGCGTCGGGATTGCCGGCGTCGCCATCCTGAGCTTCTGGTTCTTCGCCGCGGTCTTTTCACGCTACGTTTCCCCCTTCAATCCGCTCGAGCAGATCGCGGTGATGCGCAACGCTCTGCCCGGCGCGATCGAGCCGCACAGCGGACAGGCCTACCTGCTGGGCGGAGACAAGCTGGCGCGCGACGTATTCAGCCGCGTCGTCGACGGCAGCCGCATCGTTCTCCTCATCGCGCCGCTGGCGACGCTGGTGGCGCTCACCGTCGGCATCACGCTCGGCCTTCCCGCCGGCTATTTCGGCAGGAAGGCGGATTCCTTACTCTCTTTCCTGGCCAATCTGGTCCTCGCCTTTCCGGTGATCCTGCTCTTCTACCTGCTGGTGTCGCCCGAAATCGTGGAGACGGGACTGCCGCGCTGGACGGCGGGCGTCTTCTTCGCCTTTCCGATCATCCTCGCCTGCATCGCCTTCGGCACCCGCTATATCGGCCGGCCGCTGCTCCTCGCGGTCCAGCTGCTGATCGTGCTTGCCATCACCTACTGGCTCTATTCCACCTTCGTCTTCTTCGACGATCCGTTCGGCCTGATCCAGGTGACGCCGAGCACGCTCAACATCTTCGTGGCGGTGGTGTTCGCCTCATCGCCGGGCGTCTTCCGCATCGTCCGTGGCCTTGTGATGGACATCAAGACGCGCGATTATGTGGCGGCGGCGCAGACACGTGGCGAGAACCCGTGGTACATCATGGTGTGGGAAGTCCTGCCCAACGCGCGCGGTCCCTTGATCGTCGATGCGTGCCTCAGGATCGGCTACACGACCATCCTTCTCGGTACGCTGGGTTTCTTCGGCCTCGGCATGCCGCCGGAGAGCCCGGATTGGGGAACGACCATCAAGGACGGCAGCCAGTTGCTGCGCGCCTTCGTTCACCCCGCCTTGCCGCCGGCAATCGCGCTTATGTCGTTCGTGCTCGGTCTGAACCTGCTCGCCGACGCGCTGCGCGAAGAATCCCTGAAGGACTGACGGAGTGAGAAGATGAACGCCGTCCAGCCGATCGTCGAGATCGAAAACCTCTCCATCTCCTTCTTCACCCGCAGGGGGGAGATCCCCGCCGTGATGGATTTCTCCTGCACGGTCATGCCGGGCGAAGCGATGGGCATCGTTGGCGAATCCGGATGCGGCAAGTCGACCGTGTCGCTCGGCATCATGCGCGACCTTTCCAATATCGGGAAGATCGTCGGCGGCCGCATCCTGTTCCAGGGCCGCGACATGGGCGAACTGTCGGAGGCGGAGCTTCGCGCCATCCGCGGCAACAAGATCGCCATGATCTACCAGGAGCCGATGGCGAGCCTCAATCCGGCGATGAAGATCGGCCAGCAATTGATGGAAGTGCCGATCATTCACGAGAAGGTCTCGAAGGACGAGGCCTATAAGCGCTCGCTGGAGATGCTGCGCTCGGTCCGCCTCCCCGATCCCGAACGGATGATGAAATCCTATCCGCACCAGCTCTCCGGCGGTCAGCAGCAGCGCATCGTCATCGCCATGGCGCTGCTGTCGAAACCGGCGCTGCTTCTCCTCGACGAGCCGACGACGGCGCTCGACGTTACCGTCGAGGCCGGCATCGTCGACCTCGTCAAGGGGCTCGGCAAGGAGTTCGGCACGTCGATGATCTTCGTGTCGCACAATCTCGGCCTGATCCTGGAGACGTGCGACCGTATCACGGTCATGTATTCGGGCGAGGCGGTCGAGACGGGTTCGGTGAAGGACGTGTTCGACCGCATGCGCCACCCCTATACGCAGGGATTGTTCCGATCGATCCCGCTGCCGGGCGCCGACAAGAACAGCCGGCCGCTGGTGGCGATCCCCGGCCAGTTGCCGCTGCCGCACGAGCGGCCGAAGGGCTGCAATTTCGGCCCGCGCTGCCACCACTTCGTCGAGGGCGTATGCAACGCCGCCGAAATCCCGATGATCCCGGTCAAGGGGCACGAGAATCATTTCAGCCGCTGCGTACGCTTCAACGAGATCGACTGGTCCGCGCTGCCCGACGACGCCAAGAAGAAGAGCGAGCCGGTCAAGGCCGGCGATACGGTGCTCAAGATCGACGACGTGCGCAAATATTACCGCGTGGCGGCGAACGAGGTCTTCGGCGCAGGCGAGCCGCGCGTCGTCAAGGCCAACGAGACGATCAGCTTCGAGGCGCGCGAATCCGAGACGGTGGCCATCGTCGGCGAATCGGGCTGCGGCAAGTCCACGCTGGCCAAGATGCTGCTCGGCCTGGAGACGGCGAGCGGCGGCACCATCACGCTCGGCGATAAGCCGATCCAGTCGACGCCGGTCGAATTGCGTGACGTCAAGACCGTCGCCTCGATCCAGATGGTGTTCCAGAATCCGTTCGACACGCTCAATCCGAGCCACAGCGTCGGCTCGCAGATCGTGCGGACGCTGGAGAAATTCCATGTGGGCAAGAGCCCGGCCGACCGGCGCCAGAAGATGCTGGAACTGCTCGATCTCGTGAAGCTGCCGCGCGCCTTCGCGGCGCGCCGGCCGCGCCAGCTTTCCGGCGGCCAGAAGCAGCGCATCGGCGTCGCGCGTGCCTTCGCCGGCAACGCCAGGGTGGTGGTCGCCGACGAGCCGGTCTCGGCGCTCGATGTTTCCGTGCAGGCGGCCGTGACCGAACTGCTGATGGACATCCAGCGCAAGAACAAGACGACGATGCTGTTCATCAGCCACGACCTTTCGGTCGTGCGCTACATCGCCGACCGCGTCGTGGTGATGTATCTCGGCTACATCGTCGAACAGGGGACGACCGACCAGATATTCTCGCCGCCCTACCATCCCTATACGGAGGCGCTGCTCTCGGCGATCCCGATCGCCGACACGAGCGTGGTGAAGAAGCACGTGGTTCTCGAAGGCGACATACCCTCGGCGATGAACCCGCCGACCGGCTGCCCCTTCCAGACGCGCTGCGGCTACAAGCACCTGGTGCCGGACAATCTGTGCGAAACCGAGGTGCCGCCGGCTAAGGATCTCGGCAACGGGCACAAGTCGCTCTGCTGGCTCTCCGACGACGTGCTCGCCACGATGGAGCCGGTCATCAAGTTCGACACGGCCCACGCCGGCAAGGAAGGCGTGCCGGACGACGCTTTGGGCCAGAAGGAGCGTCGCAGCGCCAAGGGCGATCCCGGTTTCGCCGGCCCGCCGCCGAAGCGGCCGCACGGCAAGACCGCCAGTGCCGCGGCCGACGAGGCGGAGTTCGAGGTGGAGGAGGAACAGGAGGCGCAGCGCGTACGCCGCGAGGAAGTGCGCGACGATGTCGGCGGGCAGGGCGCAGGCGCGCGGCCCATGAGGACTTCTGCCTCCGTGCCGCTCCGGCAGGGCCGGGTCGGCAGCGGCCGGCAGGCGGTCGATCCCGATGCGCCGATGGCTTTCGACCGGGGGCAGGCGCCGTCGCGCCGCGCCCGTGCCGCGGATTCCGGCAAACCCGCCCGCGGGAGCGTCGCAGCCGGCGACGGTTCACCGGGAACGCGGCCTCAGCGCATGGTCAAGCCGAAGAAGCCGGACGACCTGAAGCTGATCTCAGGCGTCGGGCCGAAGATCGAGGCGATCCTTAACGGGCTCGGCATCTATCGCTTTTCCCAGATCGCCGCCTGGAGGAAAGCGGAGCGGGAATGGGTCGACCATCATCTCAGGTTCGGCGGCCGCATCGAGCGCGACGACTGGGTGAAGCAGGCGAAGGCGCTGGCGAAAGGCGGGGAAGCGGAATACATCCGCGTCTTCGGCCGGAAGCCGCGCTGACGCATTCCATGCCGGAGCGGCCGAAGGCATTCCTGTCCTGGAGTTCCGGCAAGGATGCCGCCTTCGCGCTCCTTGAGGCGCGCCGGCTCGGGCTGGCGGACATCGTGGGCGTCCTGACCGCCATCAACGAGGCAGCCGACCGCGTCCAGATGCACGGCGTCCGCCACGCGCTGCTCGACCGCCAGATCGACGCGCTCGGGCTTCCGGCGATCAAGGTGATGCTGCCGAGCCCGTGCCCCAACGCGATCTACGAAGCGCGGATGGAAGAAGCCTTCGGCGGGCTCGGGGCCGAAGACGTCCGGCACATCGTCTATGGCGATCTTTTTCTCGAGGACATCCGCGCCTATCGGCTGAAGCAGATGGAAAGGGCGGGCATGCAGGCGATCTTTCCGCTTTGGGGCCGCGATACCGGCGAACTCGCTCGCGAGATGATCGCTTCCGGGCTGGAGGCGCGTGTCGCCTGCATCGACACCAAAAAGCTCGATCCTTCTTTTGCGGGCCGCGCCTTCGACGTCAGTTTTCTGCGCGACCTGCCGGCCGGCATCGATCCGTGCGGCGAAAACGGCGAATTCCACACCGTCGTCACCGCCGGCCCGATTTTCGCCGCACCGATCGCTACATCGGTCGGCGAGATCGTGGAAAGGGATAGCTTCGCCTATGCGGACGTCATCCCGCAATAGATCAAGGCGATTCGTTGAGACGGTTCACTCCCACCCCTGTCCCTTCCCCGCAAGGGGGAAGGGGACTTTGCTCCGATATCATACGGCGCGGGATATCGAGGATTCCGGTCCGGAAGGCGATGACGGCATTCGCCTCCTCCTTATGGGAGAGGAGCGTGGGCAAACGCTTTCGGGCAATCCTCTGGTCGATGGCCGCAATGCTTCTCCTCTCGGCCTGCACGACGGCGGAGCCGCCGCTCGACCCGAACGGTCCGCTTTCGGTCGCCTATTCGGAAACCGAGTTCAGTCGTTACGAGCGGCCCGGCGATGCGACCCTCACGGGGCAGGCGTTCCTGCACGACCAGGGCGACACGGTCCCCTGCACCGGGCAGTCGGTCCTGCTCTTCCCGCATACCCGATCCTTCGATCGTGTGGTCGAACTCGCCCGCATGAAAGCGCATCCGGTGCTGCCGGAGGCGACCGATCCGCGCTTCAATTCGGTTACGCGGCGGGCGACCTGCGACACGAATGGCAATTTTCAGTTCAAGCGATTGCCGCGCGGGAAATGGTACGTCTTCACCCGTGTACGCTGGTCAGCGGGCGATGCCGGGGTACAGGGCGCCGACCTGATCGGCGAGGCCGATACGTCAGCGGGGTCGGCGCGCGTCGTGCTCGACGACCGCAACCGGATCTAGCAGCCGCTCGAGCTTGTTTCGGACCGCCTGGCTGGCTCCATACAGGATGCAGCGCTTTCATACATCGATGCCCTCCGAAGGCTGAAGCCGATTTCGCTTTTACGCGGCGATGCTGTAGGGCCTTCGGCGGAGGCATCTCACATGCGAATGAGCGAATCGAAAGACGAAGTCGTGCACCCGCCGATTTCGTCGGAGCACCTGGGCAGGAACGACGGCGCCTGGCTCAGCCATGGGCGGGCGACGGTCGTGCTTGCCGTGCCGCTGATCGGCACGCAGCTCGCGCAAATGGCGCTCAACGTCACCGATACGGTGATGGTGGGCTGGCTGGGCGCGACCGAACTCGCAGCCGCGGTGCTCGGCACGCAGATATTCTTCACCGTCTATATTTTCGGCAGCGGCTTTGCCATCGCGGTGATGCCGGTTGCTGCGGCGGCGGAGGGGCGCGGCGATTTCCGCGCGGTGCGCCGTTCGGTGCGCATGAGCCTCTGGGTGGTCGGCCTCTACAGCCTGATCGCCATGTTCTTTCTCTGGCACACTGAAACCTTCCTTCTCTTCCTCGATCAGGATCCGCGCGTTGCCGCGCTCGCCGGCGCCTATGTGCGTGTCGTCCAATGGTCGATGCTGCCCGCGCTGATCCTCGCGGCGCTTCGTTCCTATCTTGCCGTCGCCGACCGCGCCTATGTGGCGCTTGCCGTCATCATCATCGGGGGCTTTACCAACGGCGCGCTCAACTACGCGCTGATCTTCGGCCATTTCGGCATGCCGGCGCTCGGCATTATCGGCTCCGCGGTGGCGACGCTCGCCACGCAGATCGTCATGGCGCTCCTCGTCATTCTCTACAGCGGAATGGCCCCATCGCTTCGCCGCCACGATCTCTTCGCCCGCTTCTGGCGGCCCGACTGGCCGGACTTTCGTGATATTGTGCGGCTCGGCTGGCCGATTTCGGCGACGATCATCTCCGAGGTCGGGCTTTTTTCCGCCGCTTCGATCATGATGGGATGGCTTGGCGCGGTGACGCTCGCCGCCCACGGCATTGCGCTGCAGATCACCTCGGTCGCCTTCATGCTGCCGCTGGGGCTTGCCAGTGCCGCCACCGTTCGGGTTGGCCTGCACCATGGGCGTGGCGACCGCGGCGGGGTAGGCCGCGCGGGGCTCGTGGCGATGATGATTGCCGCCGCGATAGCTGTCTGCTCGGCGCTTCTCTTCTGGACGATGCCGGATCGTCTGATCGGGCTTTATCTTGATGAGCACAACGACAACGCCGCCGCGGTGCTCGCTACCGCAAAGCCCTTCCTGTTCATCGCCGCCTGCTTCCAGATCGTCGATTCGCTGCAGGCGATCGGCAGCGGCATGCTGCGAGGTTTGAAGGACACCCGCGTGCCGATGATGATCGCCCTGATCAGCTATTGGGTAGTCGGCATGCCGGCGGCCTATCTGCTCGGCTTTGTTGCGGGCTTTGGCGGCGTTGGCATCTGGTGGGGACTGGCGCTCGGACTTTTAGCCGCGGCGATCCTGATGAACCGCCGCTTTCTCCTTCGCGAGCGGCTTGGGCTCCTGGAGCGGCACTGAAGGCGGGGCCGTATCCAGGCCTTCTATCTTCCGCACCCCTGCATCTGCGCGGCGTAGCTGCGGGCCATGTCGTCGGTGGCGCGGGCATAGCGCTGCACCTCCGCGCTGCCGCGGTCGCCCCGTGCATAGGCGACCCGGCCGAGATAGTAGGCGAGATAGAGATTATAGGTGTCGTTGCGGGCGATGCCGAGCGACCTGGCGCTCTTGTCGTGGTACCAGCCGACGAAATCGATGGCGTCGGCGAAGTTGGAACGTTGAGCGGAGGTGTTGCCGGTCTCGATCTCGTATTGCGTCCAGGTTCCGTCGAGTGCCTGCGAGTAGCCGTAGGCGCTGGAGACATGGCTCCACGGGATGAAACCGAGAAGATAGGTGCGCGGCGGCCGCACGCGGCCCTTGAAGCCGGACTCCTTGCGCACCGTCGCCATCAGCACCGGAACGGGGATGTTGTACTTGGCTTCCGTGCGCTTCGCGGCGCGCTCCCAATTGTTGAACCAGCCGTCGCGCTGGTCGAACACGGCGCAGACATTGTTGATATGGGCGGGAGCGGACGCGCAGGCGGCGAGCGCCAGCGGCAGGCCAATCGCTAAAACTCGAATAAAACTCGACTGAACCATTCGTTGAGGAACTAGGCCCAATTCCTAAACGGAATCTTGCCATGCTGCTTTCCAGGCGGGCTGCGGCCCGGCATGGTTAAGGATGCGTCAATCCCGTCCGACCGGCATTCCTGTCGGCAATCCGACGCTTGATGCCGCCATGCCGAAACCCGATCCGCCGATCTGACGCCTGTTCTAAAATCACGCCTGCCGGTGACGGATTCCCGACAGAAGCCGCGCCGGTTTGGGCTATGCCGGAGGCATGGACGCAGAACCCCGCCGCCGCCGCTCCGCCGAGCGGGCCCATAAGGGCCCGGCGCCGATACCGCAATTGCCGCGGCGCCGGGTCGTGAACCCCTATCCTCCGATGCAGTTGCTGTCGGCCGGGCAGGTGGAGGCGATCCACGAAGCCTCGATGCACATCCTCGAGAATTTCGGCATCGAGGTGATGAGCCCGCGCGCCCTTTCGCTGTTCGAGAAGGCTGGCGCCATCGTCGACCACGCGACGCAGAACGTCCGCATCGGCCGCGAGCTGGTGGCGGAGGCGCTGAAGACGACGCGGGCGCTCTACACGCTGACCCCACGCAACCCGGATCATCAGGTGATCCTCGGCGGCAACAACATCAATTTCACGCTCGTCGCCGGGCCACCCAACGTCCACGATCTGGAGCGCGGCCGCCGCGCCGGCAATCTGCGCGACTATCAGGACCTCGTGCGGCTCGCGCAGCACTTCAACTGCATCACCATGATCGGCAACCAGGTCTGCGCGCCGATCGAACTGCCGGCCAATTCGCGTCATCTCGATACCTATTTTGCCAACCTCACGCTGACCGACAAGAGCTTCCATTGCACGGCGATCGGCCGGGGCAGGGCGCTCGACGGCATCTCCATGATGGCGATCGCGAGAGGCTTGACGCTGGAGGAGCTCGCCGACGATCCCGGCGTCACCACCATCATTTCCGTCAATTCGCCGCGCCGCTTCGACGACCAGATGGCGGAGGGCCTGATGACCATGGCCGAGCATGGCCAGTCGGTGTGCGTCACACCCTTCACGCTGATGGGCGCGATGAGCCCGGTGACGCTTGCCGGCGCGCTGGCGCAGCAGAACGCCGAGGCGCTCTTCGGCGTGGTGCTCACACAGTTGGTCCGGCCGGGCGCGCCGGTCATGTACGGCGCCTTCACCTCCAATGTCGACATGAAGTCGGGCGCGCCGGCCTTCGGCACGCCGGAGAACACCAAGGCGAACATCGCGTCCGGGCAGTTGGCGCGGAGATATTCGCTGCCTTACCGCACGACGCCGGGCTCAGCTTCCAATGTGGCCGACGCGCAGGGCGCCTATGAGACGATGATGGCGCTATGGGGCGCGATCCTCGGCCACGGCAATCTGATCTACCATGCCGCCGGGTGGCAGGAAGGCGGATTGACGGCCTCCTTCGAAAAGTTCGTCATCGATGTCGAGCTGATCCAGCACATGATGGAATTCCTCAAACCCATTGAAGTTAATGAGGGCGAACTGGCGCTCGACGCACTGGGCAGCGTTCCGACCGGCGGGCATTTCTTCGGCGAGCCGCATACGCTGGAGCGCTATGCGACGGCCTTCTACCAGCCGATCCTGTCGAACTGGCAGAACTACGAGGCGTGGAAGGAAGCGGGCGGGCTCGATGCCACGCAGCGCGCGACGAAGGTCTGGAAGAAGGCGCTCGAGGAATATCACGAGCCGGCGATGGACCCGGCGCGGCGCGAGGAACTGGGGGCCTATGTCGCCAGGCGCAAGGAAGCGATCGGGAGCGGGGAACCGTAATGTACTGTTCCGGCCCCCGGCGGCTCACGCTCACCTGCCGGCCCTCAGCAGGAGCTTGATCGCATATGCCGGAGCAATGCGTATCCGTCATTCCGGGGCCGCGCAGCGGAGCCCGGAATCCAGAACGCGGGTGGCCCTCGTGTCACGCGGTTTTAAGGTCTTGCCACGACCGACGTCAGTGTCTGGATCAATTGTGCCGAAGGCTTTTAGGTCGATGCGCTGGATTCCAGGTTCCGCTGCGCGGCCCCGGAATGACGTCCGCGCGGTTCGCACTTCCTTTTGTCATGCAACTCTCTGAAATGCGGAGAAAATCATGAAATCCCATACGCGTGTCGCGGTCATCGGCGGGGGCGTCGTCGGCTGCTCGGTGCTGTTCCATCTCGCCCGCCACGGCTGGACCGACGTGGTGCTGATCGAGCGCAGCGAGCTCACATCGGGCTCGACCTGGCACGCCGCGGGCGGCATGCACACGATCAACGGCGATCCGAACGTCGCCAAGCTGCAGAAATACACGATCGAGCTCTACAAGGAGATCGAGGAGCTTTCCGGTCAGGCGACGGGCGTGCATGTCACCGGCGGCGTGCTTCTCGCCGCGACGCAGGCGCGCATGGACTGGCTGCGCGGCGTCGTCGCCAAGGGCCGCTATCTAGGCCTCGATCTGGAGGAGATCTCGGCGGAGGAGGCGGCACGGCTGATGCCGCTTCTCGATCCCAAGCAGTTCGTCGGCGCGGTGCGCAATTCCGAAGACGGACACCTCGACCCGTCCGGCGTGACCCATGCCTATGCGAAGGCGGCGCGGAATCTCGGCGCGGAGATCTATCGGCACACGAAAGTCGAGGATCTGGTGCAGCGCGAGGACGGCCAATGGCGCGTCATCACTGACAAGGGCGAGATCGTCGCCGAGCACGTCGTCAATGCCAGCGGGCTGTGGGCGCGCGAGATCGGACGCATGGTGGGGCTTGAACTGCCGGTGCTCGCCATGGAGCACATGTACCTCATCACCGAGGATATGCCGGAAGTCGCCGAGTGGAACGAGAAGACCGGCACCGAGATCATCCATGCGGTCGATTTCGACGGCGAACTCTATCTGCGCCAGGAGCGCGGCGGCATGCTGATGGGCACCTACGAGAAGGCGGGCAAGCCCTGGTCGGAAAAGATGACGCCGTGGGATTTCGGCCATGAGCTTCTGGAGCCCGACATCGACCGCATCGCCCCCTCGCTCGAGGTCGGCTTCCGCCACTTCCCGGCGTTCCAGAAGACCGGGATCAAGCAGATCATCAACGGCCCCTTCACCTTCGCACCGGACGGCAATCCGCTGGTCGGGCCGATCCGGGGCCTGAAAGGCTTCTGGTCGGCCTGCGGCGTCATGGCGGGCTTTTCGCAGGGCGGCGGCGTCGGCCTGGCGCTATCCAACTGGATGATCGAGGGCGATCCCGGCTTCGACATCTGGGCGATGGACGTGGCGCGCTACGGCGATTGGGCCTCGATGGCCTATACCAACGCCAAGGTACGCGAGAATTATTCGCGCCGTTTCTCCATCCGCTTCCCCAACGAGGAACTGCCGGCCGGCCGACCGCTCAGGACCACGCCGATCTACGACCTGCTCTCGGCGCGCGGCGCGCAATGGGGCACGGCTTTCGGGCTGGAAATCCCGCTCTGGTACGCGCCCGAAGGCGTGAAGGACGAATTCTCCTGGCGCCGCTCGACCGATTTCGAGCATGTGGCGAAAGAGGTGAGGGCCGTGCGTGAAAGCGTGGGGCTCTGCGAGACCACGTCCTTTGCCAAATACGAGGTGGAAGGCGCCGGCGCCGAAGCCTTCCTCGACCGTCTGCTCGCTTGCCGGCTGCCGAAGGAAGGGCGCATGGCGCTGGCCCCGATGCTCAAGGAAGACGGCAAGCTGATCGGCGATTTCACGGTGGCCAATCTCGGCGGCGGCAAGTGGATGATCTTCGGCTCGGGCGTCGCCGAGGAATACCATATGCGCTGGTTCGAAGAGCACCTGCCGGCCGACGGCTCGGTTAGGGTTCGCGCGCGCGGCGCGGGCCTTACCGGCCTCGCCATTGCCGGCCCGCGCGCCCGCGACCTGCTGGCCAAGGTCACCGGCGAGGACGTTTCCAACGCGGCCTTTCCCTTCATGGCGATCCGCAGGATGCATGTCGGCATGGCGCCGGCGCTGGTCGGCCGCGTCTCCTATACGGGCGATCTCGGCTATGAATTGTGGATCGAGCCGGAGTACCAGCGCGCCGTGTTCAATATGTTGGTCGCGGCCGGCGAGGAATTCGGGCTTGGCCTGTTCGGATCGCGCGCGCTCAACGCGCTTCGGCTGGAGAAGAACTATGCTTCCTGGGCGCGCGAGTACCGGCCAATCTATGGCCCGCTCGAAGCCGGGCTCGACCGTTTCGTGGCGTATAACAAAGGAGCCGATTTCATCGGGAAGGCGGGTGCGGCGGCCGAGAAGTCGAGCGGCGGGAAACTGCGCCTCCGCGCCTTCGTCATGGATGCGATCGATGCCGATGTGATCGGCGACGAGGCGATCTGGTTCGGCGGCGCGGTCCGCGGCTGGGTGACCTCGGGCGGCTACGCGCACAATTCGAAGGCATCGGTCGCCATGGGCTACGTGCCGAAGGAGATCGCCGAGGAGACGGACGGCTTCGAGATCGAGCTGCTCGGCAGGCGGCACAAGGCGCGCATGCAGCCCACGCCACTCTTCGACGCGAACTACGAGCGGATGCGGGGGTGAGAACCTCCCTTGCCATCCCCGGTTCCTCCTCGGCGCTGCTCTGCATCGACCTGCAGGAGGAGCACCGGCAGGACCGGCGCCTGCTGGCCGTCGAATTCGACCGCGTGATCCAAAACACCGTGCGGCTGCAGCAGGCCGCGCGGCGAAACGGCATCCCCCTCTATCACTTCGCCTATATCGTCGATCCGGGGGCGGAGACGACGCTGGCGCACCATCCGCGCCTGGCGGACGGCCGCTCGGCCTTCAGCGACAAGGACGACCCGCTGACGGCAATCTGCCCGGAAGTGGCGCCTGTAGAAGGCGAACATCTGATCATCAAGTCCGAAGCGAGCGCCTTCGGGACGGGCCTCGGCGATGAATTGAAGGCCGCCGGCACGGAATGGCTCTACATTTGCGGCGTTTGGACCGAAGCTTGTGTCGACGCCACCGTCAAGGCGGCGCTGAAGCTCGGCTTCCGCGTTGCTCTCGTCAAGGATGCGTGCGGCAGCGGCTCGGTCGCCATGCACCAGACCGGTATCCTCAATCTCGCCAACCGGCTCTATGGCGGTGCGGTGCTGAAGACTGAGGCCGCATGCCGGCTGATGGCCGGCGAGGCGGCAGAGGGATGGACGCCGGAAACGCCGGTTCCCATCCGCTATCGCTATGAGGATGCGGCTACGATCTATGAGGGACTTTAAGCAGCCGCCTAAGACGAACGGCGATTGTCCAGCGCGAGAGCTCCGGCTCCGGCAAATACCAGATAGAGGAAGACGAAGCAGAACAGCACCGCCGCTTCGCCGCCATTCTGGATCGGGAAGAAGCTTTTCGGGAAATGCGCCATGAAATAGGCGATCGCCATTTCGCCGGCGAGCAGGAACGCCACCGGCCTTGTGAACAGGCCGACCAGCACGAGAAGACCGCCGATCGATTCAAGCAGGGCCGCCACGAGGAACAGTCCGCCCAGGCTGCCGCCGGCATGACCGCTCGCCGGGAAGTCGAACAGCTTCTGCGTGCCGTGCTCGATGAACAGAAGCGCGGCGACGATGCGCAGGGCGGCGAGCGCCCAGGGGCGGTAGCGATCGACGCGTTCAAAAAGTTGCATGCGTGACTCCACTTTATGATCACGCATGCGTTAGATTATTCGCCTGCACGGGTACATCGCTTTTTGGCACTCCGCGCTCACTTGTTTGTGAGCATGGAAATGTCGCCGCCGGCCACAATCATTTCGTATTCGACACCAGCGCGAAGTGCGCGCCCTGCGGGTCCTGGCATAGGACGACCCATTGCCCGTTGGGCACCTGCATGGGCCCCATCAGGATCTTGCCGCCATTGCCGGAAACCCGTTTTGCCGCGCCGTCGATCCCTTCGACGTTGAAATAGAACTGCCAGACCGGGTTCGGGATCTGCTGCGGCTTGTTCATCATGCCGCCTGCGTCCTCCTCGCCCATGGCGAAGATGGCGTAGATGCCCATCTCGCCCATGTCGAATTCGCGCATCTTCCTCCAGCCGAACTGGCTGGAATAGAAATCGACGGCCTTCTTCCAGTCGCTTGTATAAAGCTCGTGCCAGCCGACATGGCCGGGCGTCCCAGCCGGTACCGGCGGCTGGTCAGGCCCGTTTGGTTGCAGGAGCTGGAACATGGCGCCTTGTGGATCGGAAACGACGGCGAAACGGCCGACATCGGGGATGTTCTCGGGGCCGCGATGAACCTTGCCGCCTGCCTTTTTGAGTTTCTCGGCGGCGGCATCGACATCGGGCGTATGGATATAGCCGACCCAGGCCGGATGGCCGCCGCCCTTCTTGTATCCTTCCGGCATGTCCATGATGCCGCCGACGCCGCGTTCGCCGGCGCTGAGCACCGTATAGGGTATGCCGCCGTCGCCGCGGAAAGGCGCGGCGCTCCAGCCGACGACGTCGGAATAGAAATGCGCCGCCGCTTTCGGCTCGGTGGTCATCAGTTCGTACCAGAAGAAGGGTTTTGCCTTTTCAGCCATCGTCATCTCCTCTCGTTCAGCCTTGATCCTTGCTATGGACGCCATCACAGGCGGCCTGAAGCGCGCCGACATGGAGCTTGACCATGCCCGTCATTGCTCCGCCTGATCCTTGCAGTGGTCGTTGAAACACAGCCGGGAGGAAATCCGGGACATGACGTACTCCTTGTCGGATAACTGGTCCAAGGACGGTGCGTGGGTAGCCGTTCCGACACCCGCCGCGATTTTTTTGCGAAAGTCGACCGGCGCCACACGAAAATCTGCATGGCGGGGTTTCTCTTGTCACACCCAAGGATCGCCGGAATGCTTTCGTCCGACGGGCGATGACGGAAGCGGCGCTGCTGGAGGACGAGGCATCCGACGCTGGCCTGCTCGACAGGGCGCGGGCAGGGGACCGCGCGGCCTGCAAGCTGCCGGACGGCGCACGGACACGTCCTTGACCGTCGCCTCGTCGTTTGTCGGTCGAAAAATTTGACCGATTGATAAAAAAATAAAACGTGCTAGCCTTCCGGAAAACGAAAATGGGGAACCCGCACGATGGCGGAAGGTCTTCTCAAGGAAGGGATCGTGGCGGGCCGGTTGCCGCCCGAGGCGTATGCCGAGAATTTCGGCGACCTGCACCCGCCGCTCGATCATCACGAAGCGCTGGTCGAGAGCGACCGCTGCTACTTCTGCTACGACGCACCCTGCATGCAGGCCTGCCCGACGACGATCGACATTCCGATGTTCATCCGCCAGATCGGCAACGGCAATCCGCTCGGCGCGGCCAAGACCATCTTCGACCAGAACATATTGGGCGGCATGTGCGCCCGCGTCTGCCCGACCGAGACGCTGTGCGAGGAAGCCTGCGTGCGCGAGGCTGCCGAGGGCAAGCCGGTGCAGATCGGCCGCTTGCAGCGCTACGCCACCGATACGGCGATGGCGCGGAACCGGCAGTTCTACGAGCGCCCCGCTCCAACGGGCCGGAAGATCGCCGTCGTCGGAGCAGGGCCGGCCGGTCTCGCCTGCGCGCATCGGCTCGCCATGCATGGGCACGACGTCGTCGTCTTCGAGGTGCGCGAGAAGTCGGGCGGGCTCAACGAATACGGCATCGCCGCCTACAAGACGGTCGACGGTTTTGCCCAGGCCGAGGTCGATTATGTCACCGCCATCGGCGGCATCCGGATCGAGAACGGCAAGGCGCTCGGCCGGGATTTTTCGCTCGCCGACCTTACCGCCGAATACGACGCCGTGTTCCTCGGGGCCGGGCTCGGCGGGGTCAATGCGCTCCGCGCCGAGGGCGAGGATGCCGATGGCGTCGCCAACGCCGTCGATTTCATCGAGACGCTCCGGCAGGCGGACGACCTTGCCGCGCTGCCGGTCGGCCGTCGCGTAGTGGTCATCGGCGGCGGCATGACGGCGATCGACGCCGCCGTGCAGTCCAAGCTGCTCGGCGCCGAGGAGGTGACCATCTGCTACCGGCGTGGGCAGGAGCATATGAACGCCTCGGATTACGAACAGGATCTGGCGGCCGCGAACGGCGTCGCCATCCGCCATTGGCTGCAGCCGAAAAAGGTGATCGCAGAGGGCGGCAGGGTCGCGGCGATCGAGCTCGAATACACCGCGCTCAGGGATGGCAGGCTGGCCGGGACCGGGGAGATGCTGAGGATCGAAGCCGATCAGGTGTTCAAGGCGATCGGCCAAAGCTTCGACGCCGCGCCGCTCAATGGCAGCGGCAATTCGATTGCGATGGAGAACGGCAAGATCAGGGTCGATGCCGAGGGCCGCACCTCGCTCGCCAAGGTATGGGCGGGCGGCGACTGCGTCGCGGACGGCAGGGAAGACCTGACCGTCTCAGCGGTCGCGGCCGGCCGCGACGCGGCGGAGAGCATCCACCGGGCGCTGAGTGCCTGAGCGGAACGGCAAGATGACGCCTCAAGTCAGACAGCCATGAGGAGGCGCGATGATGGACGGTGAATTTCAGGGCGGCTGCTACTGCGGCGCGTTGCGCTACCGCGTTTCCGCCGCGCCCGTCCTCAAGGCCGAATGCCACTGCCGCGCCTGCCAGCATGTCTCGGGAGGCGGCCCGAACTATTTCATGCTCATCCCTCCCGAAGGCTTTGCCTATGTGAAAGGCGAGCCGAAGCAATACAAACGGCCCGACCTCCCAAATGCGGTGACCCGCGATTTCTGCGCGGCGTGCGGCACGCATATCCTGTCGCGCCGGCCCAGCCTGCCGCAACTCGTGCTCAAGGTCGGTACGCTGGACGATCCGGAAGTCTATGGCGGGCCGAAGATGGCGATCTTCTGCGAGGAGAAGACCGGTTTCCATATCATTCCGGACGGCATCCCGGCCTTCGACAAACTGCCGGAGCAGCGTCGATGAACGTGCCTGTTACCATCCCCTCCGCGCCGTCACCGGCTGAGAAGGAGTAAAGCCATGGCTGACATCCGCAACAACTTCCTCGGCATCAGATCCCCGAATCCGTTCTGGCTGGCCTCCGCGCCGCCGACCGACAAGGAGTACAACGTCGTGCGCGCCTTCAAGGCGGGCTGGGGCGGCGTGGTGTGGAAGACGCTGGGCGAGGCTGGACCGCCGATCGTCAACGTCAACGGCCCCCGCTACGGCGCGATCTGGGGCGCCGACCGGCGGCTGCTCGGCCTCAACAATATCGAGCTCATCACCGACCGGCCGCTGGAGGTGAACCTGCGCGAGATGAAGCAGGTGAAGCGCGACTGGCCGGACCGCGCGCTGATCGCCTCGATCATGGTGCCTTGCGAAGAGGCGGCGTGGAAGGCGATCCTGCCGCTGGTCGAGGAAACCGGTGCCGACGGCATCGAGCTCAATTTCGGCTGCCCGCACGGCATGTCGGAGCGCGGCATGGGATCGGCCGTCGGCCAGGTGCCGGAATATATCGAGATGGTGGCGCGCTGGTGCAAGCAGAACACGCGCATGCCCGTCATCGTCAAGCTGACGCCGAACATCACCGACATACGCTATCCGGCGCGCGCGGCGAAGAAGGGCGGCGCGGACGCCGTCTCGCTCATCAACACGATCTCATCGATCACCTCGGTCGATCTCGACGATTTCTCGCCGGAGCCCTCCATCGACGGCAAGGGCTCGCATGGCGGCTATTGCGGCCCGGCGGTGAAGCCGATCGCGCTCAATATGGTCGCCGAAATCGCGCGTGACCCGGAAACGCGCGGCCTGCCGATCTCGGGCATCGGCGGCGTCACCAACTGGCGCGACGCAGCCGAGTTCATGGCGCTCGGCGCCGGCAACGTGCAGGTCTGCACCGCGGCGATGACCTACGGCTTCAAGATCGTGCAGGAGATGATCGAAGGGCTGAAGAACTGGATGGACGAGAAGGGCCACGCCACGCTCGACGACATCATCGGCCGCGCGACGCCGAACGTCACCGACTGGCAGTATCTCAACCTCAACTATGTCGCCAAGGCGCATATCGATCAGGAAGCCTGCATCAAATGCGGGCGCTGCTACATCGCCTGCGAGGACACCTCGCACCAGGCGATCACCTCTATGGTCGATGGCGTGCGGCATTTCGAGGTGATGGAAGACGAATGCGTGGGCTGCAATCTCTGCGTCAATGTCTGCCCGGTGGAGAGCTGCATCACGCTTGTGCCGCTGGCGGCGGGCACGATGGACGAACGGACGAAGAAGAAGGTGTCGCCGACCTACGCCAATTGGACGACGCATCCGAACAATCCGATGGCGAAGGCGAGGGTGGCCGAACTGGCGGAATAGGACTTGGGAAGCGGCTGGATCCTACCCTTTATGCGGCCTTGGGTTCCATGCGGGTGACCTGGATATCTTGCTCACGTGCGCGGGCGAGATCATAGTTCATCTGCATGCGAAGCCATGTATCGGCCGAACCACCAAAGGCCTTCTCCAGGCGTACGGCCATTTCCGGACTTATGCTGCTCTCGCCCTTGATTACCTTGTAGATCTGTTGGCGCGTCACGCCGAGCCCCTTAGCGGCATCGGCGACGCTGAGCCCGAGTTCCTCGATATTGTCCTTTACCAAATTGCCCGGATGGGCTGGGTTCTTCATCGCCATTTCAGCAGCCTCAATGATAATCCATGAAGTCCACGTCTATCGCACCACCGTCCTCGAAACCAAATACGATGCGCCAGTTCGCGCGGACCGTTATTGCCCATAGTCCCCGCAGCCTACCTTTGAGGGGATGCAATCGGAAACTCGGCTGATCCAACTCCTCGATTTTGCTTGCAGCGTCCAGGAACGAAAGAATGGTCCGAATACGCTCCAGCATATCGGCAGGTAGTTTGCTGGCCTCGTCGTCCTCGAAAAATCGCCTGAGCCCTTTGTGGCGGAAGCTCCGGATCATAGCGGAAGTGTAATCTGTCAATTTACAGGCGTCAAGAGAGGCAGCTTTCCGAAATGGCCTCAATCCGCGCTTAAGGAAAGTTCTTGATAGAGCGAAATTGAGTGCGTCAGAATATTGCAGATAAAAAATATCCATGATATTAGATATCCATGAATAGAGGATCGAGTCGATGAAGCTCGGTGACGGCGTCGAAGCCGCAATCCACTGCTGTGCCGTCCTGGCTTCGCTGGAAGACGGAGCGACCATGCCGGGCGCCGCCCTGGCCGAGACGCATGGCCTCTCGCCGAGCTACCTTCTCAAGCATTTGAATGCACTGACGACGGCGAAAGTGCTGGAATCCTTGTCGGGTCCGCTTGGCGGCTACCGGCTGGCGCGCGCCCCGGAGCGCATCACGCTGCTCGATATCGTGCTTGCGGTTGAAGGACCCGAGCCTGCCTATCGCTGCGCCGAGATTCGCCGGGGCGGACCAAACCCGCTTCCGGCCTCGGCCTATGTGAAGCCGTGCGGCATCAATGTCGCGATGTTGAAGGCGGAAAAGGCTTATCGCGCCGCGCTGGCCGAGGTGAGGCTTTCCGATATCGTCGCCGATTTTCTCGAAGAGGCAGATCCGCGCTCGATTGCACGAAGCTGCGCCTTCGTCGAGCGGCATCAACGAATGCAGAAATCCGTTTCGAAGCAAGGATGAAAGGAAAGAAGATGCAACAGAGGATAAAGTACCACGGCTTCGCGCCGGAACTGATGAAGCATGTCTATGCGCTGAACAAGGCGGTGGATGAATGCGGGCTGGAGAAAAGCCTGCTGCATCTGGTCAAGCTCAGGGCATCGCAGATCAACGGCTGCTCCTTCTGCGTCGACATGCATAGCAAGGAGGCGATGCGGGACGGCGAGACCCAGCAGCGCGTGTTCCTGGTCTCTGCCTGGAAGGAATCGCCGCTCTTCTCCGACCGCGAGCGCGCCGCCTTCGCCTATACCGATGCGGTGACGCGGATCGCCGACCAGGGCGTTCCCGAGCCGCTGTGGGAGGCGACGCGAAAGCATTTTTCCGAGGAGGAGCTGGTCAAGCTCACCGTGGCGCTCGGCATGATCAATGTCTGGAACCGCCTCTGCGTCTCTTTCCACGTGCTCCATCCGGTCGAACAGGCGAAGGCAGCCTGAGCGGGCTCCCCAAGCCAGGACGCCTTTTCGTCGCCAAGAGACGGCGCCTCGATGTCGCCGTCCGCGAAGTGTCGCGGGCGGCGGCCGCGCTCGACGCGCCCTTCTCCCCTTCCTCCGGTATTTCCGCCGTCCGGAAACGACCGCCTGCGGCTCGCGGGGTGGTCTAGGGCTTCGCCCGCAAACCGTCGATATAGAGCTGTTCCAGAAAGCGCGCGGCGTCATGGAAGCGGCCGTCGCCGCCGCGGTCGGGGCCGAGCACGGCGCGGACCTGCACGTCGAAATCCGCATAGTGCTGGGTTGTCGCCCAGATCGAGAAAATCAGATGCCTCGGATCGGTCGTCGCGATCTTTCCGGCCCGCATCCAGCCGGAGATGATCGCCGCCTTCTCGTCGACGAGCGTTTTCAGTTCGCCTTCCAGAAGCGGCATGATGCGCGGCGCGCCCTGCAATATCTCGTTGGCGAAGAGCCGGCTTTCGCGTGGATAGTCGCGCGCCATCTCCAGTTTGCGGCGGATATAACCGCGTAGCTCGGCGATCGGGTCGCCGACGTCGTCGAGTTCGCGAAGCGGCTGCAGCCACGTCTTCAGGAGCCGCTGGATCAACGTCTCGTGGATGTCTTCCTTGCGGCGGAAATAATAGAGCAGGTTCGGCTTCGACATGCCGGCGGCTTCGGCGATCTGGTCGATGGTCGAGCCACGGAAGCCATGCGTGGAGAACACTTCCAGCGCCGCTTCCAGGATGAGCTCCCGTTTCTCCGTCTGGATGCGTGTGCGCCGTTTTTTCGCCGGTGCGTCCACGTTCATTCCTCCGACGCCATGTCTTGCCGGCCGCTTTTCTGGACCAACAAACTGGACCAGCTTCTGCCTTTCCGTGGAGGGCGCGCAGGACGATCCATTTGCGCTACTATTTCCTTGACCGCCTCCGTGGCGATGCTAACGTTTGTCCATCCGGTCAAAAATTTGCGTAGCACGACTACGCACCAAAAACCAAGCGTTGGCCGTCACAATGGGGCACTAACAAAAAAGGAAGGCTTGGTAATGTCCAACAGATTGAATGTCGCGCCGAATGATCTCAGCGCTTTCTGGATGCCGTTCTCGGCGAACCGGCAGTTCAAGAAGGCGCCGCGCATGCTCGTCAGCGCCAAGGACATGCATTATACGGCGAGCGACGGGCGCAAGATCCTCGACGGCACGTCGGGGCTGTGGTGCGTCAACGCCGGGCATTGCCGTCCGAAGATCGTCGAGGCCATCCAGCAGCAGGTCGCGACCCTCGACTACGCGCCTGCCTTCCAGATGGGCCATCCGCTGGTCTTCGAGCTGGCCAACCGGCTGGTCGATATCGCGCCCAAGGGCATGGACCATGTCTTCTTCACCAATTCCGGGTCAGAATCGGTCGAGACTGCGCTGAAGATCGCGCTTGCCTATCATCGCGCCAAGGGCAATGGCTCGCGCTTCCGCCTGATCGGCCGCGAGCGCGGCTACCACGGCGTCAATTTCGGCGGCATCTCGGTCGGCGGCATCGTCTCCAACCGAAAGATGTTCGGCACGCTGCTCACCGGCGTCGACCACCTGCCGCACACGCATCTGCCGCAGAAGAACGCGTTTTCGCGCGGCGTTCCGGAGCATGGCGCCGAGCTCGCCGATGAGCTGGAGCGCATCGTCGCGCTGCACGACGCCTCGACCATCGCGGCGGTCATCGTGGAGCCGGTGGCAGGCTCGACCGGCGTGCTCATCCCGCCGAAGGGTTACCTCAAGCGGCTACGCGAGATCTGCGACAGGCATGGCATCCTGCTCATCTTCGACGAGGTCATCACCGGTTTCGGCCGCCTCGGCGTGCCGTTCTCGTCGGACTATTTCGGCGTCATCCCGGACATCATCACGACCGCGAAGGGCGTCACCAACGGCACGATCCCGATGGGCGCGGTGTTCGTGAAGAAGGAAATCCACGACGCCTTCATGAACGGCCCCGAACACCTGATCGAGTTCATGCACGGCTACACCTATTCGGGCAATCCGGTGGCCTCCGCGGCGGGCATCGCGACCCTCGACACATACAAGGAGGAGGGGCTCCTGAACCGCGGGCCGGAACTGGAAGGCTATTTCGAGGACGCGCTGCACTCGCTGAAGGACGCGCCGCACGTCATCGACATCCGCAATATCGGCCTCGTCGGCGCGGTCGAACTGGAGCCGATCGCCGGCGAGCCGACCAAGCGGGCCTTTTCGGCTTTCGTGAAGGCGTTCGAAAATGGCTGCCTGATCCGCACCACCGGCGACATCATCGCGCTGTCGCCGCCCCTGATGATCACCAAGGGGCAGATCGACGAACTGATCGATCACGTCCGCAACGTTCTGGAACAGGTGGAGTAGGCACATTTCCAGACCGCAAGCCACGCACGAGGTCCTTGTCGACGACGAGCGGGTGTGCGTCACCCGCTGGGACTTCGCGCCTGGCGCGGAAACGGGGTGGCACCGCCATCAGCTCGACTATGTCGTGACGCCCGTCACCGACTGCGCCTTCCTGCTGGAGGAACCCGGCGGGACGTCGCGACGCGTGGATATGAAGGCGGGCGCGTCTTACCGTCGCGCGGCGGGTGTCGAGCACAACGTCGTGAACGGCGGGACGGCGGCGATGTCTTTCGTCGAAGTGGAACTGAAGGGTTAGGGTAGGAACATGGCAGCGCCGGGCGAGAATCTTCGAATAAATCCGGATCGTTTATGGGATTCGATCATGGAGATGGCGAAGATCGGCCCCGGCGTCGCTGGCGGCAACAACCGCCAGACCCTGACCGATGAAGACGGAGAGGGGCGCAAGCTCTTCCGGACATGGTGCGACGAGGCGGGGCTTTCGACGGGCGTCGACCGTATGGGCACCATGTTCGCCAGGCGTGAGGGCACGGACCCCGAGGCGTTGCCGGTCTATGTCGGCTCGCATCTCGACACCCAGCCGACGGGCGGCAAATATGACGGCGTGCTCGGCGTGCTTTCCGGGCTGGAGGTCGTGCGCACGCTGAACGATCTCGGTATCAGGACCAGGCATCCGATCGTCGTCACCAACTGGACGAACGAGGAGGGCGCGCGCTTCGCGCCGGCCATGCTGGCCTCGGGCGTGTTCGCGGGCGCCCTCGACCTCGACTACGCCTACCAGCGCAAGGACGGCGAGGGGAAGAGCTTCGGCGACGAGCTGAAGCGCATCGGCTGGGTCGGCGACGAGGAGGTCGGCGCCCGCAAGATGCACGCCTATTTCGAGTATCATATCGAGCAGGGGCCGATCCTCGAGGCGGAGGACAAGACGATCGGTGTCGTCACCCATTGCCAGGGCCTGTGGTGGCTGGAATTCACGCTGACCGGCAAGGAGGCCCATACCGGCTCGACGCCGATGAACATGCGCGTCAATGCCGGGCTCGCCATGGCGCGCATCCTGGAGATGGTGCAGAAGGTGGCGATGGACGCGCAGCCGGGCGCGGTCGGCGGCGTCGGGCAGATGCGTTTCTCGCCCAATTCCCGCAATGTCCTGCCGGGAAAGGTCGTCTTCACCGTCGACATCCGCTCGCCCGACCAGGCGAAGCTCGACGGCATGCGTGCCCGCGTCGAGAAGGAGGCGGCCGCCATCTGCGCGGAACTTGGCGTAGGCTGCTCGGTCGAGGCGGTCGGCCATTTCGATCCCGTCACCTTTGACCCGACGCTCGTGGGGCGCGTGCGCGCCGCTGCGGAGAAGCTGGGCTACAGCCATATGAACATCATCTCCGGCGCCGGCCACGACGCCTGCTGGGCGGCAAAGGTCGCGCCGGCGACGATGGTGATGTGCCCCTGCGTCGACGGGCTCAGCCACAACGAGGCCGAGGAGATCTCGAAGGACTGGGCCCGCGCCGGCGCCGACGTGCTTTTCCATGCCGTGGTGGAGACGGCGGAGATCGTTGAATGAGAGCTGGAAAGCGCCGATAATAGGCGTTTTCGCCAGAAGGAGGTCGCCATGGGTCGACCGAAGGAATTGACGGAAGAGGAAAAGCGGCAGCTTCGATCCAAGGCCTTTCATCCTGTCGAGGTTTGGCTGCCCGACTTCTCCGATCCAAACGTCTATGCACAGGCGGTCGCTGAAGCGAAGCGGATTGCGGTTGCCGATAGTGAAGAGGACATCCTGACCTGGATGGAAGCTCTACAAAAAGACATGTGGGAGGGCGAGGATCAGATATGAAGCGGGGTGACGTCGTTGTCGTCGCCCTGCCCGGCGATTTGGGCAAGCCACGTCCTGCGGTGATCGTTCAGACAGATATTCTCAACGAGCATCTTCGAACCGTGCTGCTCTGCCCGGTCAGCAGCTACTCCTCGGATCCGATCTTCTTTCGAGTTCCGATCGAGCCAACGCTTGAGAACGGCCTACACTTGCCGTCGGAGATAATGATCGAGAAGCTGCAGGCCGCCAACAAGTCCAAGATCGGCAAAGTTATTGGTCGGCTGGACGATCAGACAATGGAGCGTCTGGCTCAGTCGCTGACGATCGCTTTGAATCTCGGAGTTTGAAGGAACGCTATGTCCAAAGTCATCAAGAACGGAACCATCGTCACCGCGGACCGCACCTGGAAGGCGGACGTGCTGGTCCAGCACGACAAGATCGTAGCGATCGGTCCGGACCTCCACGCCGATCACGAGCTCGACGCGACCGGCTGCTACGTCATGCCGGGCGGCATCGATCCGCACACCCATCTCGAAATGCCCTTCATGGGCACCTATTCGACCGACGATTTCGAGTCGGGTACGCGCGCCGCCCTTTCCGGCGGCACCACCATGGTCGTCGATTTTTGCCTTCCTGCGCCCAACCAGTCGCTGCTCGAAGCGCTTCAGATGTGGGACAACAAGACGTCGAAGGCGTCGTGCGATTATTCCTTCCATATGGCGATCACCTGGTGGGGCGAGCAGATCTTCAACGAGATGGCCGAGGTGGTGGATCGCGGCATCACCTCGTTCAAGCATTTCATGGCCTACAAGGGCTCGCTGATGGTGAACGACGACGAGATGTTCGCCTCGTTCCAGCGCTGCGCTGGCCTTGGAGCGCTGCCGCTCGTCCATGCGGAAAACGGCGACGTCGTCGCCTCACTGTCGCAGAAGCTGCTCGCCGAGGGCAATAACGGGCCGGAGGGCCATGCCTATTCGCGCCCGCCCGAAGTCGAGGGCGAGGCGACCAACCGCGCCATCATGATCGCGGACATGGCCGGCGTGCCGCTCTATGTCGTGCATACCTCGTGCGAGCAGTCGCACGAGGCGATCCGGCGCGCCCGGCAGAAGGGCATGCGCGTCTATGGCGAGCCGCTGATCCAGCACCTGGTCCTCGACGAGAGCGAGTATTTCAACAAGGACTGGGACCACGCGGCGCGCCGTGTGATGAGTCCGCCCTTCCGCAACAAGCTGCACCAGGATTCGCTCTGGGCGGGGTTGTCGGCCGGTTCGCTGCAGGTGGTGGCGACCGACCATTGCGCCTTCACGACAGAGCAGAAGCGCTACGGCGTCGGCGATTTCACCAAGATCCCGAACGGGACGGGCGGTCTCGAGGACCGTATGCCCGTGCTATGGACGAAGGGCGTCAACACGGGACGGCTGACCATGAACGAGTTCGTCGCCGTCACCTCGACGAACATCGCCAAGATACTCAACATGTACCCGAAGAAGGGTGCCATCGTCGAAGGGGCCGACGCCGATATCGTCGTCTGGGACCCGAAGAAGAAGAAGAAGATCAGCGCCAAAAAGCAGCAGTCGATCATCGACTACAACGTCTTCGAGGGCATGGAGGTCGAAGGCGTGCCGCGTTACGTGCTGACGCGCGGCGAGATCGCGCTCGACGACGGCAAGGTGGATGCCAGGCCGGGTCACGGCGAGTTCGTCGCCCGCGAACCCTATCAGGCGGTCAACCGGGCGCTCTCCAAATGGAAGGAAATCACCGCGCCGCGCAAGATCGAGCGTTCGGGCATTCCGGCGAGCGGGGTGTGAGGCTGGTCCGGCTTTCCGAAAGCAGCGGTTGGGTCCGGGTGCGGCGGGGCGGCCGGGCGGTCGCCCGCTTCGCCGTCAAGCCGGTTTCGCTTCCGGAGCCGGCACCATCGCTTCGAGTTCCGGCAGCAGCACGACGCTCTCCTGCTCGTGCGGATCGGTGCGCGCGATCACGGCGCGCGCCGGCTGGTCGTAGGGGTTTTCCGGCAGATGCGGCATGTCGGCCGGTATGTAGACCATGTCGCCCGCCTTCACCTCCATCGCCTCTTCCAGCCTCCGGCCGAACCACATCCGGGCACGGCCTTCGAGCACATAGATCGCGGTTTCATGGTGCTCGTGCTTGTGGGCTTTCGCCCGCCCGCCCGGCGGGATGGTCAGTAGGTGCATACAGATGTGGGTTGAGCCGACGGTCTCTTGCGCGACGCCTTCAAAATAACGAAAACCCTGCTTCCCTTCGAAAGTCCCTTCGGCACGTACCAGCCGGCAGGTCGGGGACGTTGACGTTGGCATGGACGTGGAGCCTTGATCGATGAGTGTCAGCGCAGCCGCTGCAAGCGCCGGAAACGTTGCGCGCGGGGCCGCGTCCGTGTCAAGCGGCGCCACGGTCGTGTCGGCGCGCCAGCTCAGCCTGACTTTCGAGACTAATGACGGCCCGGTCAATGCGCTTGCCGATATCGATCTCGATGTCCGCAAGGGCGAGTTCGTCTCCTTCATCGGCCCGTCCGGCTGCGGCAAGACGACCTTCCTGCGCGTCATCGCCGATCTGGAGAAGCCGACCTCGGGCACGATCAGCGTCAACGGCATGACGCCGGAACAGGCGCGGCAGAAGCGCGCCTATGGCTATGTCTTCCAGGCGGCCGGCCTGTTCCCGTGGCGCACGATCGAGCGCAACGTCACGCTGCCGCTCGAGATCATGGGCTATTCCAGCGCCGAGCAGGCGGAGCGTGTCCGCCGCACGCTTGAACTCGTCAACCTCACCGGCTTCGAGAAGAAGTTCCCGTGGCAGCTTTCCGGCGGCATGCAGCAGCGCGCCTCGATCGCCCGTGCGCTCGCCTTCGACGCCGACCTTCTCCTGATGGACGAGCCGTTCGGCGCGCTCGACGAGATCGTGCGCGATCATCTGAATTCGCAGCTTCTGGAACTGTGGGCACGGACAAACAAGACCATCTGCTTCGTCACCCATTCCATTCCCGAGGCGGTCTATCTCTCGACCAAGATCGTGGTGATGTCGCCCCGGCCGGGTCGGGTGACAGACATGATCGAATCGACGCTGCCGAAGGACCGGCCGCTTGAGATCCGCGAGACGCCGGAATTCCTCGAGATCGCCCACCGCGTCCGCGAGGGGCTGAGGGCAGGGCACTCCTATGAGGATTGAGGGTGAAACCGCGCCTCCTCTCCCCAACGGGGAGAGGGTGGCCGCGAAGCGGCCGGGTGAGGGGGCAATTCCCGCCAAAAGGAAAGACGGCGCGACAGAACGGGCTCGAAGGCTGCGAACCGACGAGACCGAAGCGGAATACCGCCTTTGGGGCGAATTGCGAGGCCGTTACCTCAATGGCTATAAATTTGTCCGTCAGATTCCGCTTGGCCCGTACGTTGTGGATTTTGTCTGCCGGCGAAAAAGGTTGGTGATTGAAGTCGATGGCTCGCAGCATGCGGAATCTGCCGGCGATTTTACCAGAACGGCTTGGCTGAACGATCAGGGATATTCTGTGCTGCGCTTCTGGAATGATGAAGTGTTGCGCGAACGTCGGGCCGTGCTGGAGACGTTCCTGGCGGTTTTGAACGGCGAGATTTCCTCCCCCTCACCCGGCCTCCGCTTCGCTCCGGCCACCCTCTCCCCGTTGGGGAGAGGAGTGGGGACTGCATGACCGCCCTGCGCGACAGGATCATCCCGGTCGCCGTGGTCGTGGCGGCGATCCTGGCCGTCTGGTACATCGCCGCGATCTTCATGAACGCGCCCTACCAGCGCGAGCTGAACGACCGCGCGCACGAGACGCCGGACCTCAGGGCTTTCATCGGGCAGACCTGGGCGCAGAACAAGCCGACATTGCCGGCGCCGCACCAGATTGCCGAAAACTTCTTCAAGAATACGTTCCAGGTGAAGATCACCAGCCGGCGCAGCCTCGTCTACAATTCCTGGGTGACGCTCTCCTCGACCCTGCTCGGCTTCGCCTTCGGCACCGTGCTCGGTATCCTGATCGCGGTCGGCATCGTCCACGTGCCGGTGCTCGACCGCAGCCTGATGCCCTGGATCATCGCCTCGCAGACCATTCCCATCCTGGCGATCGCACCGATGGTCATTGTCGTCCTGGCAGCCATCGGCGTCACCGGCCTTATCCCGAAGGCGCTCATCTCGACCTATCTCTCCTTCTTCCCGGTCGCAGTCGGCATGGTGAAGGGGCTGCGTTCGCCCGATATCCTTCATCTCGACCTGATGCACACCTATAATGCCGGCAAGGCCCAGACCTTCTGGAAGCTGCGCGTTCCGGCATCGGTCCCGTTCCTCTTCACCTCGATGAAGGTCGCGGTCGCGGCAAGCCTCGTCGGCGCGATCGTCGGCGAACTGCCGACCGGAGCGGTTGCCGGCATCGGCGCCAAGTTGCTCGCCGGTTCCTATTACAGCCAGACCATCGACATGTGGTCGGCGCTTGTCGCCGGCTCGGTCGTGGCCGTTCTCCTCGTCGCGGCTGTCGGCGTGGTCGGACGCTTCGTCGAACTCAAGATGGGGGCGCGGCCCTGATGCGGCGTTTCGCGTGGCAATCGGTGCTGGCGCTGCTGCTCTGCCTTGCGGGCGCGACGATGCTGCCGCTTGCCGACGCCGTCACGGCGCTGCCTTTCACGATCGCACGGACCGGCGCGATAGAGCTCCTCCTCCTTGGCTCCGTGGTCGTCACGATGAGCGGGGTCAACAGGCTCGGCGGGGCCGTCCTGCTGCTCTTCACCGTACATATCGCGGCCTTCATGCTGCTCGGCGGCATCGCCGGGAATGAAGGCGCTGCGCGGCCTTCCTTTTTCTGCCTGCTGGCCGCCGCCTGGCTGCTGGCATGGCGGCTCAACGTCGTTCTTTCGAGGCTGAAGCTGGAGAACAGGGGAGAGCGCAGCCTGCAACGGCTTGCCATCCCCGCGCTCTTCGGCGTCTGGATCCTGATCCTGTGGGAGGGGATCACGCGCGGCGCCGGCATTCCCTTCGTGCTGCTGCCGCCGCCGACCGCGATCGCCGCCCGCTTCGCCAGTTCGCTACCCATCCTCGGCGCCGATCTGGTGCAGACGGTATTCAAGGCGGTGCTTGCGGGCTACGTGATCGGCTGCGGGTCGGGGTTCGTCGTGGCGATCCTGGCCGATCGCGTGCCCTTCCTGCGCAAGGGCATGTTGCCGATCGGCAATCTGGTCTCGGCCCTTCCCATCATCGGCATCGCCCCGATCATGGTGATGTGGTTCGGCTTCGACTGGCAGTCCAAGGCGGCCGTGGTCGTGGTGATGACCTTCTTCCCGATGCTGGTGAACACCGTCGCCGGGCTGGCCGCGTCCGGCCACATGGAACGCGACCTGATGCGCACCTACGCGTCCAGCTACTGGCAGACATTGTTCAAGCTGCGCCTGCCGGCGGCCGCGCCTTTCATCTTCAACGCCTTGAAGATCAATTCGACGCTTGCATTGATCGGCGCCATTGTCGCAGAATTTTTCGGCACGCCGATCGTCGGCATGGGCTTCCGCATTTCGACCGAGGTGGGGCGCATGAATATCGACATGGTGTGGGCCGAGATCGCGGTCGCCGCGGTCGCCGGCTCCGTCTTCTACGGCGTCGTGGCCTTCGTGGAACGGGCCGTGACGTTCTGGCATCCGTCTATCCGTGGTGGGTAGGCGTCCTTCAGAGGGTGAATGAAATGAAAAAGAGAGTTGGAATGAAAAGACTTTCCACCGCGCTCCTGTCCGGCGCGCTGGCCTTGGCCGTGGTTCCGGCAATGGCGGCGGACAAGGTGACCCTGCAATTGAAATGGGTCGCGCAGGCGCAGTTCGCCGGCTATTTCGTCGCAAAGGACAAGGGCTACTACAAGGATGAGGGCCTGGACGTCGACATCAAGCCGGGCGGTCCGGACATCGCGCCCGAGCAGGTGATCGCCGGCGGCGGCGCGGACGTGATCGTCGACTGGATGGCGGCGGCGCTGGCCGCGCGCGACAAGGGCGTCGAACTCGTCAATATCGCCCAGCCCTTCGACAAGGCCGGCCTCGAGATCGCCTGCCCGAAGAATGGCCCGATCAAGAAGCCGGAGGATTTCAAGGGCCACACGGTGGGCGTCTGGTTCTTCGGCAATGAATATCCCTTCTTCGCCTGGATGAACAAGCTCGGCATCCCCACCGACGGCGGGCCGAACGGCGTCAAGGTCTTGAAGCAGAGCTTCGACGTGCAGCCGCTGATCCAGCATCAGGCCGACTGCATCCATGTCATGACCTACAACGAGTACGGCCAGCTCCTCGACGCCGGCTACAAGCCGGATGACCTGCTCGTCTTCAACTATTCCAAGCTTGGCCAGAACATGCTCGAAGACGGGCTCTACGTGCAGCAGGACAAGCTCAAGGACCCGGCCTTCCAGGACAAGATGGTGCGTTTCGTGCGCGCCTCCATGAAGGGCTGGCACTATGCGGTCGAGCATCCGGACGAAGCAGCCGAAATCACCACCGACGCCGGCGCGCAGGACGAAAACCATCAGAAATACATGGCCGGCGAAGTCGCCAAGCTGATTGGCAGCGGCAAGCTCGACGAGGCGGCCTACGACCGCACGGCCAAGATGGTCGTCGACCAGAAGATCGTGAGCAAGGCACCGGAGGGCGCCTGGACCCACGAGATCACCGACAAGGCGATCAAATAGCGTATTGCCGCGGTCGAAAACATGAAAGGGGCGGGCGACCGCCCCTTTTTCTCGTATCGGGATATTCCCGGTGGCGTATCAGCCGTTCAGCCCTTCTTCCTTGAGCGCGCGCTTGACGCCGGCGCGCGCCGCGACGCGGTCGAAATAGGCAGCGAGCTTCGGCCCGAATTCGACGCCCGTCGCCTTGGCCCAGCGCAGCATGGTGAAGAGATAGCCGTCGGCGACGGTGAAGGCGGACCCGGTCAGATAGTCGCCGCCGAGCTTGCCCTCGACATAGTTGAACTGCTTGACGAGGTTTGTCCGGAAGACCTGCTTGGCGTCGTCGGACAGCGCCTTGTTGAAGAGCGGCGAGAAGCCCTTGTGCAATTCGGTCGCGATGTAGTTCAGCCATTCCTGCAGGCGGAGGCGCTCGGAGGAGGCGGGCTTGGGCGCCAGCTTGCCGGTCTTGTCGGCCACATAGCCGAGGATGACCGCATTTTCGGTCAGCCGCTCGCCGTCGTCCATTTCCAGCACCGGCACCTTGCCCTTCGCGGTCACGGCATTGAAATCCGCTCCGCTCTCCGTCTGGCGCGACTTGAAATCGACCTTGTCGAGCGAATAGTCCGAGCCCGATTCGGAAAGCGCGATATGGGTGGCGAGCGAGCAGGCGCCCGGCGCGTAGTAAAGCTTCATTCTGGTCACTCCTTGGGATGGGCGGCGTAAGCCGGACAGGGCGCTTGGTAGCCTAATTACTTACAAAAAGGAAGCAGCATCCCGTTTTATAGGTATTCAAATTTTCGTCACGGGAGTGCATATTCGAGTCATGAGCCGCGTTCCTCCGCATTCGGAGCATTTGTGCCGCTATTTTCAGGCGGCGATGGATATCCTTGCGCGGCCATGGAACGGGCTGATCATCGCCGCGCTCCATGCGCATGGCGAACTGCGCTTCAGCGAAATCGGCGGCCTGATCGACATCGCCGACCGGATGCTGTCGGAGCGGCTGAAGGAACTCGAGACGCGGGGCCTGCTGGAGCGGGTGGTCGATGGCGGACCCCCGGTCCGCGTCTCCTACCGGCTGACCGAGATCGGCCAGGGCTTCGGCGAGGCGCATAAGGGCCTCTCGAAATGGGGGCGGGAACTCGTCCCGTAGTCGTTTGCAGATCTGGATTGGCTGCTTTCAGGTAATGAGCCGCCATACGCGATAGGCTTGGCCGGATTAGCGTGCACAGGCAATAATCTCCTGCCCTCGCTATCAGACGGCGGACCTTCCCCGCTGGGCACCCCTATAACGCCCCGGCGTCATGCCGGTCTTCTTCCGGAAATACCGGTTGAAATAGGCCGGATCGGAAAATCCCAGCGAAAATGCGATCGACTGAGCCGGAAAGCGCGAAAAGACCAGCTCGCGCTTCGCCGCGGCGACGAGCTTGCGGTCGATCAGGGCCTGTACGCTTTCGCCGAAATGCAGCCGACAGAGCCGGTTGAGATGGGTCGGCGAGATGCCCAGCCTTTCCGCGTAGAAGGCGATCGGCCGATGCTCCCGCAAATGGACGTCGGTCAGTTCTTCAAGCGACTGCATACGCGCCGCGTCCCGGCTTTCCGCCCAACCCGGCTCGGAGCCGCCCCACGCGCCCACCCTCGCGAGATGGATCATGATTTCGGTCAAAAGCGCCGCGATAAGCGTCATGCGTCCCGCTTCGTTGCCGGAAAGCTCATGGCGGATGCGTTCGAGTCCGCGTCGGAGATGACCGGTCTGCTCGTCATTGCCGTCCAGCGCCAGCAATCGCGGCTCGAGGAAGAACGGAGCGAAGCGCCGGTCGGCGCGCGCCGCTTCATCGAGCCTGTCTCCGCGCACGGTCAGCACCGTCCCGTCGCTTTCATGCTCGAAACGGAAGCCATGCACGGCGCCGGTTGGGATGAATATCAGGCAGGGAGCCTGGAAATGCTGCGGGGCTGCCTCGCCGAGCAGTTCGCCGCCGCCTTTCGAAATGGTAAAAATTTGAAAGAAGTTCCCATGGCGATGCCGGCCTATCTCCCAGCGATAGGGTCGGCTGCGTACCGGAAGCTCTTCGAAATGCAGCCAGAAATCAACTTCTTCCCGCCGGTCTTCACCGTAGAGCTGATAGGTCGGAACGGGAGCGTTCATCGGCGGTTGATCCTCGTGATGGTGGGATAGTCCAATTTTTTGGGGTCATTGTCCATTGCGCAGGAGACTTCGTGACAGGAGCATGCGGCCGGGATCGAGGGGAGGAAATTTTGCGGTCGCAGGTCGTGATCATCGGTTCGGGGCCGGCCGGCCTTCTGCTCGGGCAATTGCTGACCAATGCCGGCATCGACAATGTGATCCTCGAACGCTCGAGCAAGGAGCACGTGCTGTCGCGCGTCCGCGCCGGCGTGCTGGAGGAGGGGACGGTGGCGATGCTCGAAGAGGCCGGCGCCGGTCGGCGCATGCGCCGCGAGGGCCTGCCGCATGACGGCTTCGATGTCGCCTTCGACGGCAAGCACCACCGCATCGACCTTTTCGGCCTCACCGGGGGCAAGCGCGTGATGGTCTATGGCCAGACCGAACTGACCCACGATCTCATGGATGCGCGCGAGGCCGCCGGCACGGAGACCGTCTACGAGGCGGCCGACGTGGCGCCGCACGATTTCGATGGCGATCAGCCTTACGTCACCTACAGGAAGGAAGGCGTGACTCACCGCATCGACTGCGATTTCATCGCCGGTTGCGACGGCTATCACGGCATCAGCCGCCGTTCGGTGCCGGAAAGGGCAATCAGTCTTTTCGAGCGCACCTATCCGTTCGGCTGGCTGGGCATACTGGTCGACGTGCCCCCGGTCAGCGATGAACTGATCTACTGCAACCACAGGCGCGGCTTCGCCCTTTGCTCGATGCGTTCGACGACGCGCAGCCGCTACTACGTGCAGTGCCTGCTTGACGACAGGACGGAGGATTGGCCGGACGAGCGCTTCTGGGACGAGATCCGCCGCCGGTTGCCCGAGGATGTCGCGCAGCGCATGAAAACCGGCAAATCCTTCGAGAAGTCGATCGCGCCGCTGCGCTCCTTCGTCGCCGAGCCGATGCGTTTCGGCCGTCTTTTCCTCGCCGGCGATGCGGCGCATATCGTGCCGCCGACCGGCGCCAAAGGGCTCAATCTCGCCTGCGGCGATGTCCGCTATCTCTTCGACGGGCTGCAGGAATATTATACCGGCAAGTCCGCTGCCGGGATCGACGCCTATTCGGCGAAAGCGCTGTCGCGCGTATGGAAGGCCGAGCGTTTCTCCTGGTGGATGACGACGACGCTGCACCTGTTTCCCGAGACGGGAGCTTTCGGACGCCGTATCCAGGAAGCGGAACTCGACTATCTCGTCCATTCGCGCGCGGCCTCGATGGCGCTTGCGGAGAATTATGTGGGGCTGCCTTTCTGAGCCTGGAGAGAGAAAAGATGACCGGAAAGACCGATACACCCGGGGATCGCTACGGCGAGGGGATGGCGACGCGGCGATCCGTGCTCGGCGCCGCTTATGTGGACCGGGCGCAGGCGGCCAAAACCGAGTTCGACGCGCCGTTCCAGCAATTGATCACCGAGTCCGCATGGGGCCATGTCTGGTCGCGGCCGAACATCACGAAGCGCGAGCGCTCGATGATTACGCTCGCCCTGCTCGCCGCGCTCGGCCAATGGGACGAGCTTGCGCTGCATACCCGCGCCACCGCCAATACGGGGACGAGTGCGGAGGACATCCGTGAGGCGATGCTGCATGTCGCCATCTATGCCGGCGTGCCCGCCGCCAACCACGCGATGAAGGTCGTCAAGCAGACGCTTGCCGAAATGAAGGCCTCGGAAGGAAAGTGACGTGATATCGAACCGGAAACCCGAAACGGGATCGTTTTTCCAGCGCGACCGCCTCTGGCATCCACCGGCCTATGCGCCGGGCTACAAGACGACCGTCCTGCGCTCGCCGAAATACGCTTATCTGTCGCTCGACAACACGATCAGCGAGATCACCGGGCCGGTCTTCGGCCATTCGGTGCTGGGCGAGCTCGACAACGACCTGATCCACAATTTCGCGAAGCCCGGCGAAAGCGCGATCGGCGAACGCATCATCGTCCACGGACGCGTGCTCGACGAGCGCGGCATCGGCGTCGGGGGAGCGCTGCTCGAATTCTGGCAGGCGAATGCCGGTGGGCGTTACCGCCACCAGAAGGAACTCTATATGGCGCCGCTCGACCCGAATTTCGGGGGTTGCGGTCGCACCATCACCGACGAGAACGGGTACTACACCTTTCGCACCGTCCGCCCGGGCGCTTATCCGTGGCCGAACGGCCCGAACGACTGGCGCCCGGCGCATATCCATTTCTCCGTCTTCGGACACGGCTTCGCCCAGCGCCTCATCACGCAGATGTATTTCGAGGGTGATCCGATGATCCCGCATTGCCCCATCGTGCGCACCATCAACGACCAGAAGGCGATCGAGATGCTTGTCGCTGCGCTCGACATGTCGGCCACGATCCCGATGGACGCGCGCGCCTACAAGTTCGACATCGTGCTGCGCGGCCGCCGCTCGACCATGTTCGAGAACCGCAAGGAAGGGAATTGAACTTTCGGAAGGGTGAATACATTGAATACGAGTATTCAATGGAGAAATCCCATGCCGACTTCTGTACGCCTGAGCCCCGACATCGAGCGTCGGCTTGACGCATTGGTAGCCAGGACCGGCCGGACCAAAAGCGTACTACCTTCGCGAAATCATCGAGCGCGGATTGGAGGATGTCGAAGACTATTATCTCGCGACGGCTGCTATGGAGCGCCTGCGCAAGGTGAAGAACAAACCCATTCCTCCGCCGAGGTGAGGAAAGAGCTTGGTCTGGACAATTGAATACCTCACCTCCGTCAAAAAGGAACTGCGCAAACTGGACCGGCAGGTCGCGCGCAGGATCGTCGATTTCATGGATAATCGCATCGCGGGCCTGGAGAATCCGAGAAACGTCGGCTTGGCTCTGAGCGGGCAATATGAAGGCCTCTGGCGTTATCGCGTAGGTGACTCCCGGATTCTCTGTGATACCCGTGACGATAAATTGGTCGTTCTCGTAGTGGCGATTGGCCATCGCATCGAAGTCTATCGGTAAGGAAACAGAATGATCCAGTCTCTCAACCGTCTCAAGGAAACGCCGTCGCAGACGGCCGGCCCCTATGTCCATATCGGCTGCGTGCCGAATTTCTCCGGCATCGCCGGGGTCTATCCGGAAGACCTCGGCGGGGCGATGGTCAACGACAAGACCAGGGGTGAGCGCATCACCGTCAGGGGGAAGGTCATCGACGGTTCGGGCACGCCGCTGCGCGACGCATTGCTCGAGATATGGCAGGCGGACGCGGACGGGCTCTACAACAGTCCTTCGGAGATGCGCGGCACGGCCGATCCGAACTTCACCGGTTGGGGCCGCAGCCCCACCGACATGCAGACCGGCGAATATGTCTTCCGCACGATCAAGCCGGGCAAGGTCCCGTTCCGCGATGGGCGGCCGATGGCGCCCCACATCACCTTCTGGATCGTGGCACGCGGCATCAATATCGGGCTGCAGACGCGTATGTATTTCGGCGACGAGGCAGAAGCCAACGAGGCCGATCCGATCCTCTCCCGTATCGAGCACCGCGTGCGCGTGCCGACGCTGATCGCGCCGCGCGAGGGCGACACCTACACCTTCGACATCCATCTGCAGGGTGACAGGGAGACGATCTTCTTCGATATTTAGCTTCCCATCCTGTGAAGCAGGTCCGGCGATGAGCGCTTCCGTCTTCGACCATCCTTTCTTGTCCGGTCTGCTTGGCGACGATCAGGTGGCGGCCTTTTTCTCGGCTGAGGCCGAGTTGAAGGCGATGCTAGATTTTGAGGATGCCTTGGCCGCCGCCGAGGCGGAGAAGGGCGTCATTCCCGAGGCGGCTGGAAAGGCCATCGCCGAGGGTATCCCGAGCTTTCGGCCGGACATCCAAAAGCTCCGCCACGCAACGGCGCGCGACGGCGTCGTGGTGCCGGAACTCGTCCGGCAATTGCGCGCCGCGGTCGGCAAGCCATATGCCGACCATGTCCATTTCGGCGCGACGAGCCAGGACGTCATCGATACCGGTTTCGCGCTCAGGATAGGCAGGGTGCTCGATATCCTGCAGGAGCGCATCGACACGCTGGTCGAGCGCCTTGGCGAACTCGATATGCGCGCCGGCGCCGTTCCCTTAATGGCGCACACCCGCATGCAAGCGGCGATCGAGGTGCCGGCCTCGCGCAAGATATTGAGCTGGCGGGAGCCGCTGCTTCGCCAACGGGCCCGGCTTTCGGCGGTGCGCAAGGAAATCGCGGTGCTGACCTTCGGCGGCGCCGCCGGCACGCTCGACAAGCTTGGCGCGGCGGGCGAGCAGGTGACGGCGCGCATGGCGACGCGTCTCGGTCTCGGCATCGTTCCCCGGGCCCGCCATTCGGAACGCGACGGGCAGGCGGAGCTTGCCGACTGGCTGTCGCTCGTCACCGGGAGCCTCGGCAAGATGGGCGCCGATATCGCGCTCGCGGCGCAAAGTGAAATCGGCGAGATCAGGCTGAAGGGCGGCGGCGGTTCGTCTGCGATGCCGCACAAGGTCAACCCGGTCGGCGCCGAGATGCTGGTTACGCTGGCGCGCTTCAACGCGACGCTGGTCTCGGGCATGCACCAGGCGCTGGTGCATGAGAACGAGCGTTCGGGTGCGGCCTGGACGCTCGAATGGATGCTGCTGCCGCAGATGGCGATGGCGACCGGTGCGGCGCTGAGGACGGCGATCGGGCTGGCCGGGGATATCGAATTTGTCCGCAAATAGGTGCGCCCTTCGGGGCTCGCCCGCAAAGGCGGCGTGAAGCCTTCGAATGGATTGTGGGCTCGCACCTCAGGATGAGGGCGTTCAGCGCTGGGGTCGCCAGTGTTCAAATGAAGGTTTTGGGAAGCTGTGTTCGCAGCAGCGGTCCTTATCCTGAGGTGCGAGCCCTCATTGAATATGCGATTGAAGGCGGAGTTCCACGGGCGAGCCTCGAAGGACGCATTCGACCTCACATCGCATTCATCGTCAGCAATTCGTACCCCGCGACCTGCTCGCCGTCCTGGTTGGTCACGGCGACGTCCCAGCGCACCTCGCCATACTCGTCGTTGCGCCGCGTCTTCTCCTTTGCGGTGAGCTGCACGGAAAGCGTGTCCCCCGGCGAGACCGGCTTCATGAAGCGGAGGTTGTCGAGCCCGTAATTGGCGAGCACCGGACCCGGCGCGGGGTCGACGAACAGCCCGGCCGCGAAGGACAGGATCAGGTAGCCATGCGCTACGCGGCCGGGGAAGAACGGGTTCGCCTTCGCCGCTTCCTCGTCCATGTGAGCGTAGAAATTGTCGCCGGTGAATTCCGCGAAGTGCTCGATATCCGCCAGCGTGACGGTGCGCGAAGCCGTGCGGATCGTGCGGCCGATCTCCAGTTCGCCGAAGCGCAGGCGGAAGGGATGCGCGTCGCCCTCGATCGTCCTCGCGCCCTTCACCCAGCGCCGCGTGACGCCGGTAAGAAGATCGGGGCTCGCCTGTACGGCGGTGCGCTGCATGTAGTGGAGGACGCCGCGGATGCCGCCCATCTCCTCGCCGCCGCCGGCCCGCCCGGGCCCTCCATGGACGAGATGGGGGAGCGGCGAGCCATGGCCGGTCGCCTCCTTGCCGGTATCGCGATCGGCCAAATAGAGGCGGCCGTGGAAGGCGCCGGCCTCCAATACGGCCTCGCGCGCCACGGCCGGGTCATGCGTGAAGACGGAAGCGACGAGCGAGCCCTTGCCGCGATTGGCAAGCGCCAGCGCGTGGGCGAGATCGCGATAGCCCATGACGGTGGAGACCGGGCCGAAGGCTTCCACCGAATGCGCCTTGTCGGCCGCATCGGGATCGTCGAGCTGGAAGAGCATGGGGGAGACGAAGGCGCCGCGCTCGGCGTCCGCGCCGTTCAGCACCGGTTCGCCGCCGAACACCTTGCGCGCTTCCGTTTCGATCAGCGCCGCCTTTTCCAGCACGTCTTCGCGCTGGGCGAGGCTCGCCAGCGCGCCCATGCGGGTCTTCTCGTCGCGCGGATCGCCGATCACCGTCTTCGCCAGCCGCTCGGTGACCGCTTCGACGACCGCATCGCGATGCTTCAGCGGCACGATGATCCGTCGGATCGCCGTGCATTTCTGCCCGGCCTTGGCCGTCATCTCGCGATGCACCTCGCGGACGAAACTGTCGAATTCCGGCGTTCCCGGCGCGGCGTCCGGACCGAGGATCGAGGCGTTGAGCGAATCCTGCTCGGCGACGAAGCGGACCGAATTGCGGAGGATGTTCGGGTTCGCCCGCAGCATGGATGCCGTCGCAGCCGAGCCGGTGAAGGAAACGACGTCCTGGCCTGCGAGCCTGTCGAGCAGGTCTCCCGTGTCGCCGGCAACGAACTGCACCGCGCCGTCCGGCAGGATGCCGCTCTCCACGATCATGCGGAAGGCGGCTTCCGCCAGCCATGCCGTCGCCGAGGCCGGCTTGACGATCGCCGGCACTCCGGCAAGCAGCGTCGGAGCCAGCTTCTCCAGCATGCCCCAGACGGGGAAGTTGAAGGCATTGATGTGGACGGCGACGCCCTGAAGCGAGGTCGCGACATGCTGGCCGACGAAGGCTCCGGTCTTGCCGAGCTGCTCCACCGGCCCGTCGACGTAAAGCACCTCGTCCGGCAGCTCGCGCCGCCCCTTCGAGGCATAGACGAAGAGCGTGCCGATGCCGCCGTCTATGTCGATCACGGAATCGGCCTTGGTGGCGCCGGTATCGTAGGAAAGCTCGTAGAGTGGGTCCCGCCGTTCGTTCAGATATTGCGCCAGCGCTTTCAGTCGCGCCGCGCGCTCGTGGAAGGTGAGTTTCCGGAGCGCCGGGGCTCCGACCTTGCGGGCGTGCTCCGCCATCTCGGCGAAGTCGAGCCCGGCGGACCCGAGTTCGGCGATCACCTCGCCGGAGATGGCGCTTTTCAGCTTCTTCGACGGACCGGCCGGGCCGATCCACTTTCCGGCGACGAAGCTTTGCAGGGAAAGGATGGTCATCTTCGGATCCTCCGCCGGATGTCGACACCTGGTCTTCGAACACCGCCGAAGTATTATTGACCGTCCGGCCGGTTTATGCAAGGCTCTCAGGGTGGATGTGTCGGGAGGAACCATGAAGCTGTCGCCGGAGGAAGTGGCGAAAAAAAGCGCCGAGACGATGTGGGCGAAGGACAGCGCCTCGAAATGGCTCGGTATGTCGCTCGATACGGTTGGGCCGGGCACGGCGACCACCTCGATGGCGGTCGAGAAGCACCACACCAACGGCCACGATATCTGCCATGGCGGCTACATCTTCACGCTGGCGGATTCGGCCTTCGCCTTCGCCTGCAATTCCTACAACCGGCTGGCCGTGGCGCAGCACAATTCCATCACCTTCATCGCGCCCGGAAAGCTCGGCGACCGGCTGACTGCGACCTGCCGCGAGATTGCCCGCTACGGCCGTTCCGGCATCTACGACGTGAAGGTCACGAACCGGGAAGGCGCGCTGGTCGCCGAGTTCCGCGGCGTCTCGCGCACGATCGAAGGCAGGCATTTCGACGGCGAGCAGCTTTAGCGTCCAGCCTGCGCAGGGCCGGGCGAGGGAGGTATGAAATGAAGGATTTGACCCCGAGGAAGCAGGACCTCGATCCGATCGAGATCGCCTCCCGTGACGAGATCGAGGCGCTGCAGCTTCAGCGCCTGAAATGGTCGCTGAAGCACGCCTACGAGAACGTCCCGCACTACAGGAAGGCGTTCGACGCGAAGGGCGTGCATCCCTATGATCTGAAGCAGCTTTCCGACCTCCGGCACTTTCCGTTCACGGCGAAACAGGATCTTCGCGACAATTATCCGTTCGGCATGTTCGCGGTGCCGCGCGAGAAGGTGCTACGCATCCATGCCTCGTCCGGCACGACCGGCAAGCCGACCGTCGTCGGCTATACCCGGAACGACCTCGACGTCTGGGCCGACTGCATGGCACGGTCGCTGAGGGCATCAGGCACGCGGCCGGGTGATGTCGTGCACGTCGCCTATGGCTACGGGCTCTTCACCGGCGGGCTCGGCGCGCATTACGGCGCGGAGCGGCTCGGCTGCACCGTCGTGCCGGCCTCGGGCGGCATGACGACCAGGCAGGTGACGCTGATCGAGGATTTCGCGGCGACCACCATCATGGTGACGCCGTCCTACATGCTTTCCATTCTCGATGAATACCGCGCGCAGGGCCTCGACCCGCGGAGGAGCCCGCTCGAGGTCGGCATCTTCGGCGCCGAGCCCTGGACCAACGCCATGCGCGCCGAGATCGAGGAAGCCTTCGACATGCATGCAGTCGACATCTATGGCCTGTCGGAGGTGATCGGTCCGGGCGTCGCAAACGAATGCGTGGAGACCAAGGACGGGCTGCACATCTGGGAGGATCATTTCTATCCCGAGATCGTGGACCCCGAGACGGGCGAGCCGGTGGCCGACGGCGAGAAGGGCGAACTCGTCTTCACCTCGCTCACCAAGGAAGCGTTCCCGATCGTCCGCTACCGCACGCGCGACCTGACGCGGCTGCTGCCGGGCACGGCGCGCTCCATGCGGCGCATGGAGAAGATCACCGGCCGTTCCGACGACATGATGATCCTGCGCGGCGTCAATGTCTTCCCGACGCAGATCGAGGAACAGATCCTGAGGATCGACGGGCTGGCGCCGCATTTCCAGATCGAACTCACGCGAGAAGGGCGCATGGACGAGATGATCGTCCATGTCGAGGCCGCGGCCGCCGATCTGGCCGAAGAACATCGCGCCAACGCGTCAAACGCGCTGCGCGAGCGCATCAAGGCCGTGGTGGGGTTGACGGTGAAGGTCAATTGCCTGCCGCCGGAAGGCGTCGCCCGCAGCCAGGGCAAGGCCGTGCGCATCGTCGACCGGCGGCCGAAGGGATAGCCCTTGGACTCTCCGGCTGAACCTGGGCTTGCTGTCTGATGCCCCGCACCCGCGCCCGCGACTATGACGACAAGCGTGACGCGATCCTGCATCGCGCCGCGATCGCCTTCGCCCGCGACGGCTACGACCGCGCCTCCATGGCGGGGCTCGCCGCCGAGTGCGGCGTCTCCAAGGCGCTGCTCTATCACTACTACGCCTCCAAGGAGGCACTGCTTTTCGGCATTCTTTCCAACCATCTGGAAGCGCTGGTTGAAGTCGCGGAGTCGGCGGACAGGCCCGACCTCACGCCCGACGAGCGACTCGGCCGGCTTGTCGCGGCGCTGCTCGACGCCTATCGCGACGCCGATGCCGAGCACAAGGTGCAGATCAACGCGCTCGCCTTGCTGCCGCAGGCCGAGCAGCGGGAACTGAAGGCGCTGGAACGGCGGCTGGTCGCCATATTCGCCGAGGCGATCCGCGGCGTGGAACCGGAGGCGTTCGAGAACGGCCGGCTGCTCAAGCCGGTGACCATGAGCCTCTTCGGCATGCTCAACTGGTTCTACATGTGGTTTCGCGAGGACGGGGCCATCAGCCGCGCGGAATATGCCGATATGGCCACGAAGATGCTGGTGAACGGGGTGAAGGGCGTTCGCTGAACGATATCCGCCGCCGCCGCTTCGCCGCCATTGCCAACCGCACCTTCCAGGGAGTAGCTTCTGTCCGGATCGGTTTGTCAGGTTTCGGAGGCTGCGATGCTTGCGAGGCTCTTGCTTGCGGGTTTCTTTGCGATTGCATGGCTTGCGCCGGGTTGGGCGGCGCCGAGGACGATCGATATTTCCGACAATCACGGCGGCAGTGTCGCGGTCTACAGCCAACGCTGGAAGAAACTGGCCGCGCAGGATGTTCGCGTGCGCATCGTGGGCGCGTGCCAATCCGCCTGTACGGTTCTTCTGGGCTATATTCCGCGCGACCACATCTGCGTCATGCCGGCGGCGCGCTTCGGCTTCCATCTCGCCCACAATCCGCAGATGCAGGGCGTGCTCTGGCACGCTTACGCGCCCGATATCAGGGGCTGGATAAATTCCCATGGCGGGCTCGCTCCCAGCTTCAAATGGATGGGCGCGCCGGATACCTACCGCTACTTCAAGCGTTGCTGAAGACACATGACGACGCCTGTCGCCGGCAGCGACAGGCTCATTTCTCCGCCGCGATCATAAGGAACATCGGCCGGTCGACTTCTTCCGCGAGCGCCGGATTGGCTTCTATCTGCTCGGCGGTCGGGCAGAATTCCTCCAGCCTCAGGATGCGGAATCCGGCGCGGATGAGCAGGTTGACTGTGGTCGCCACGGTCCGGTGGTATTTGACGACCCCGGCGCCGAGCCAGTCGATCACGCGCCGGCCTTCGACCGAATAGCCGTCGACCGGCCAGGTTCTGCTCCCGTCCGTCTTCGTCATCCAGCCGCTATGGCTCGACGCCATGAAGATCGGGTGCTCGGTGGAAAAGACCAGCCGCCCGCCGGGAACGAGCGCATGATGGATCGTGCGGTAGAGGCGCTCCGCGTCCTCGACATAGTGGAAGGCGAGGGAGCTGTAGGCGAGGTCGAAGGCCTCCGGCGGCAGCGTCAGTTCATCCAGATTTGCGCGGCGATAGGATATCGCGTCGTCGTCCGTTGCCGCCCGCGCACGATCGAGCATCTTTTCCGAAATGTCCAGCCCGAGCACCGTGCTGGCGCCGTTTTCGGCCGCCCAGCGGCAGAACCAGCCATAGCCGCAGCCGAGATCGATCACTCTCAGACCGGCTATGGCGGGCAGCATGGACCTTAGCACCGGCCATTCCGCTGCGCCGGCCAACCCATGGACGGAGCGCTCCAGCCGGCTGTAGCCTCCGAAGAAGCCCGGTTCGTCGTAGATGTTCTGCGCCATGTCGCCTTCCGTGTTGTCGAACGCCTGTTAAAGACAGGCGAGGCTCCCGTCCAACCCAAAAGAGCCGCTACTTGCAGCCCGCATGGGCCTATGCCATCTGGCCGGTTCCGGTCGCGCCAATCCGCGATCGGGTTCCGGATTGTGGCGGAGCGGGCATGGCGGGCGATTTCGGGCTCAACGAATATCTGGCGCGGACGGGCTTCACGGACACGCCCGCACCCGACATCGAGACGCTCACCGCATTGCATTCCGCCCATGTCGCGGCGATTCCTTTCGAGAACATCGACCCGCTGCTCGGCCGTCCGGTTTCGCTCGATATCGCCGCCTTGCAGGAAAAGATGGTCCGCGGCCGGCGCGGCGGTTATTGCTTCGAGCAGAACATGCTTTTCCGGGCGGCGCTGGAAGCGATCGGCTTCCGCGTGAGGGGGCTTGCCGGGCGCGTGCGATGGATGTCGCCTCCCGACGCGCCGCTCGGCCCGAGGACGCACATGCTCCTCAAGGTGGATTTGGCCGACGGCGCGTACCTCGCCGACGTCGGCTTCGGCGGCTGCCTGCTCGACCGGCCGCTGCGTTTCGAGACGGGGGCCGAGCAGAAGACGCCGGCCGGAACCTACCGGCTGACCGAGGACGACGGCCTGTTCACGCTTTCCTTCCGCCAGCCCGGCGGCTGGCGCACGATGTACATGTTCGACCTGACGCGGCAGGAGCGGTCGGATTACGAGATGGCGAACTGGTTCACCTCCACCAAGCCCGATCACGTCCTCGTCCGCAACCTCATCATGGAACGCGTCGCCAGGGGCCGGCGCTTCAAGATCGTCAATCGCCGCTTCGTCGTCGAGGAGGCCGACGGACGGGCTATCGAAGGCAGCAACATCGAGAGCGCGGAGAAATTGGGAGAGCTCCTCGCGACGATGTTCGGCGTGGTCGCGCCTGTGCCCGTCGAGGAGATCTTTGCGGCTCTCGGATCATCATAGCGGCTGTGGATCAGAACCGATCGTGACGGCGCTGTCCGCAATCCATCATGCTTGCGGGAGCCGCCCATGCCGTGTCAATTGATGCCATGGACGTTCCATCCAGACCCGCCGAGGCGGTGCTCGACCGCCTGATTGCCCGTCTGCATGGGCGCGGCCGGCCGCGCGTCTGGTCGATGGTCATCACCGTCTTCGGCGACGCCGTCGTGCCGCGCGGCGGCCGTATCGCGCTCACCGCGCTTCAGGACATCATGGGCCGCTTGCGCGTCGAAGCGGGCGCGCTGAGGACCGCCATGTCGCGGCTTGCCGCCGACGGATGGGTCATCCGCGAACGCAACGGCCGCAGCAGCTTCTATCGGCTCGCCGAGGAGGGCCGGCACGCCTTCGACCGCGCCACGAGGCGCATCTATGCCGCCGGTCCGCCGGCCTGGGACGGTGCCTGGACCGTCGCCGTCGCTCCGCCGGACGGCGCGGCCGAGTTGCGCGAAAAGATGGAAGAGGCCGGGTTCCTGCGTGTCGAGGCAAGCGTCTATCTGAGGCCCGAGACCCGCAACGCCCCCGACCCCGCCGATGCGCTTGCCGGCATGCTGGTCATCCACGGCAACAGCGCCGAGCATCCGGAGGCGATGCGCATGCTGTGGCCGAGCGACGAGATCGCGGCGGCTTATCGCGCCTTCATCGAGGCGCATCGGCCGCTGCTTGGGGCCTTCAGGCGGAGCGGTTCTATCCGGCCGCTCGATGCGATGGCCGCTCGGACGCTTCTCGTCCACGACTGGCGCCGTATCGTGCTGCGCGATCCGGGGCTGCCGCTGGCCCTGCTGCCCAGGCACTGGCCCGGCGAGGAAGCACGAACCCTGGCGCGCGACGTCTATGGCCGGCTTCTGGAACCGAGCGAAGCCTGGCTCGGCGAAAACGGCCTGCCGCCGCTTGCGCATCCCCGCGAATTCGCCGGCCGCTTCGGCAGGGGCGAGCGACAGGACTAGGCGATCCGAGGCACCCCCTGGGTCAGGGCAATCGCCGAACGTTGGACCGGACAACACTCCACTTCCTGGAGCGGTTGCCCGCTCCGAAGCCTGAGGCGGTTGCGGCAGGAACCGACTGCCGCTATGCCCCGTCATCATCTTTCCATTTGGTCGGGCGACCATGACCAGTGAACGGCCCCTTGACGATTTTCGCGTCCTGCTCGCCGCGCCGCGGCCGCGGGATGGACAGGCGGCGGAGCGCGTCGTCCGGGAGTTCGGCAACTATGCCCCGGCCGGCGGCTCGCTCGGCCGGCTGGAGGAGCTTGCCGCCTGGCTGGCAGGTTGGAGTGGCCGTCCCCGTCCGATGATCCTGAGGCCGCTTCTGGCGATCTTCGCGGGCAGCCATGGCGTCGCGGCGCGGAACGTCTCGCCTCTGCCGACGGATTCGGCAGCGGCGCAGGTGGAGCGGTGCCGTTCCGGCGCCGCGCCGGTCTGTCAGCTTTGTTCCACCCACGATATCGGGCTGAAAGTCTTCGACCTGGCGCTCGATTTACCGACCGGCGACATCACGGTCGGACCGGCGCTCGACGAGCGCGCCACCGCCGCGACCATGGCCTTCGGCATGGAAGCGATCGCCGGCGGCACGGACTTGCTTTGCCTCAGCGATTTCGGCGTCGGCAATTCGACCGTCGCCGCCGCCGTCTGCGCCGCCCTTTTCGGCGGACGGGGTGCCGACTGGGTCGGCGGCGAACCCGGCGCGGCCGGCTCGCTGGCCGGGCGCAAGGCCGGCATGGTCGATGCGGCGCTCTCCGTGCACGGGGGCAAACTGACCGATCCGCTGGAGGTTTTGCGCCGGCTCGGCGGGCGCGAGTTTGCCGCCGTCGCCGGGGCGATCATCGCCGCCCGTTCCGAGCGCATCCCGGTGGTGCTGGACGGCCATGTCGCGGTCGCCGCCGCGGCGGTGCTGCACGCCGTGAACCCCGATGCGATCGGCCATTGCCTGCTTGCGGGATTGTCCGGCGATGCCGGCCAGGCAAAGGCCGCCTCACGCCTCGGCCTGAAACCGCTTCTCGATCTCGAAATATCCGACAGCGGCGTTGCGGGGGCGCTTGCCGCGGGCCTCCTGAAGGCGGCCGTGACCTGCCATTCGGCCATCGCGATCTCTGGCGCGCGGTAGCGGCTCTAGCGCCTGGCGGCGCGGCGCGGAGCCTCTCCTGTCGGCATCGCCGGAAGCTCTTCCATGACGCGCGATGCCGGGAAGACCGCCAGCGCCTCGGTGCCTTCCCGCAGCTTCGAGATCAGCTCGAACTCGCCGCCATGCATGCGCATCATGCCCTGTACGATGGGAAGCCCGAGCCCGGTTCCCTGCTCTGCGCTCTTGATGGCGATGGCGCCCTGGCCGAAGGCGGAAAGAACCACCGGTATCTCGTCCGGGGGGATGCCGGGGCCGTTGTCCTTGACCGAAATGTACTGGCCCCCGCCGATCGTCCAGCCGACGCGCACGCGGATTTCACCGTTGCTCGGCGTGAACTTCACGGCGTTCGAGAGGAGATTGAGCGTGATCTGCCGGAGCGCCCGCTCGTCCGCGTAGAGCCTGGGCAGGTTCTCCTCATATTGCTGGACGATGCGCAGGCCCTTGTTATGGGCCTTCAACTCCATCATGCGGCAGCAATCTTCGACGATATGCGCCAGCCGGAGCGGCTCCTCGTTGAGCGCGTAGCGCCCGGCCTCTATGCGTGAAAGGTCGAGGATCTCGTTGATGAGATCGAGCAGGTGCTGGCCGGAATCGTTTATGTCCCGCGCATATTGCCGGTAGCTGTCGTTCTCGATCGGCCCGAGCACCTCCTTGGCCATCACCTCCGAGAAGCCGAGGATGGCGTTGAGCGGGGTCCTCAGCTCATGGCTCATCGAGGCGAGGAACCGCGACTTGGCGAGGTTCGCTTCCTCCGCGCGCCGTCTCGCCTCGTCGGAAACCGATTTGGCCGTCTCCAGTTCGGCGATGAGCGCATCCTTCTCCGACCGGAAGGAGAGCAGCATCGTCGCGGTGCGGTTCAGGTGCCTCGCGATGTAGGAGAAGAAGGGCAGGGCGAGGAACAGCAGCCCCGCCATGATCGCCTCTACCGGATTGGAGAGGTTCGCGCCGAAGGCGATGTAGGCGGCTACCGGCAGCGCGAAGGTGACGATCAGCGCATAGCGCAGCGACGAGGCGATCAGCGCCGTCGCGGCGATCGCGATCAGAAGCACCACCGCCTTGATGACCGGGAACTGGTCGACGCGGCATTCCGCGCAGCCGATCCAGGCGAGATAGGCCCAGCCGAGGCCGCTGAAGAAATGCCCGATAAGCAGGCTGCGCGTGACAGCCGCGATATCGATGGAGGAAATCTCTGTCTGGTCGATCCGCCGTGCCGTGACGGCAAGCACCGCGTAGAAAGTGACCGTACAGAAGGCCCAGATGATGATTTCGCCGCTCATGCCGGCGAACAGCCCGGCTGCGGTGACGAGCAGCACCATCAGCGGAATGGCGGTCGCGCCGCCGAGAATCGCGTGGGCGTGCAGTTTCAGGAGTTCGCGGTCGAAGGCCGGATTGCCGGCCTGCTGGGACAGGCGCTCGCGCGTACGCCGCACCGCACGGGCCACGTCGCTGTGGCGATGTGGTTTCCTGCGGTCGACGATGATCTTGTCGGCTGTTTGCGAGGGCTGCAGCACCGTTCCGTTCTTCGGTATTCCAGACATCGCAAACTAAGGTTGAATGATTAAGAGACCCTTCTTGGCCGGGCGTGCCTTGCGGCGACGGCACCGGCCCCTGTAAGCAGGAGGGACAAGGAAGATCGCGATGAAGCTTTACGACGGTGGGCGCGCTCCGAACCCGCGCCGGGTGAGGGTATTCCTGGCGGAAAAGGGCATCGAGGTGCCCCTGGTGCCGATCGACATGGGCGCGCTCGGCCATCGCTCGGAGGAGGTCGCCAGCCGCAATCCGCTGAAGCGCCTGCCGGTGCTCGAACTCGATGACGGCACCGTCATCACCGAATCGGTCGCCATCTGCCGCTATTTCGAGGAGCTTCATCCCGAGCCGCCGCTCTTCGGCAAGGGCGTGCTCGGCAAGGCGCTGGTCGAGATGTGGCAGCGGCGAATGGAACTGAACTTCATGTTCTGCGTCGCCCAGGCTTTCCGCCATATCCATCCGGCCATGAAGGGCTGGGAGGTGCCGCAGATCCCCGAATGGGGCGAGGCGAACAAGCCGCGCGTTCTCGAATTCCTGGCCCTGCTCGATCGCGAGCTTGGCGCTCGGAAATTCGCCGCCGGCGATGAATATTCGATCGCGGACATCACGGGCCTGATCGGGGTCGATTTCATGAAGCCGGCGAAGATCGTCATGCCGCCCGAGTTCACCAACGTGATCCGCTGGCACGCCGCCTTGGCCGCGAGGCCGAGCGCACAGGCTTGAGGCGAAGTGTCCGAAACGCTGGAGAGCCTGCTTCGCGAGATCGGAGCCTGCCGGATATGCCTCGATCATCCGACGCGGCCGCTCCCGCATGAGCCGCGGCCCGTCCTCGTCGCCTCCGATACGGCGAAGATTCTGATCGCCGGCCAGGCGCCGGGCACGCGTGTCCATGCGAGCGGCGTGCCTTTCGACGACCGTTCCGGCGACCGCCTGCGCGAATGGCTCGGCATGACCAAGGAGGCCTTCTACGATCCGGCGCGGCTGGCCATCGTGCCGATGGGCTTCTGCTTTCCCGGGCTCGACGCGCATGGCGGCGACCGGCCGCCGCGCTCCGAATGCGCGCCGGCCTGGCAGTCCCGCCTTCTGGCGCTGATGCCGCAGGTCGAACTCGTCCTCGTCATCGGCCTTTACGCGCAGGCCTGGCACCTTGGTGCTGCCAGGGGTCCGTCCGTCGATGCGACGGTGCGCGATTGGAAACGCATCTTCGAGCGGCCAGGTCTCCCGAAATATCTGCCGCTACCGCATCCCTCCTGGCGCAACACGGCCTGGCTGAAGCGGAATCCCTGGTTCGAGAGCGAGGTGCTGCCCGTTCTGCGGGCGGAAGTGGCGCGCCTCGCGAACTGAAGCCATCTCGATGAAAAAATTTTATCTATGTCTTCATTGTGAGTAGATTATTGTTGAAAAAGTCGAAGAAATCGCTAGATGCGAGACAAATTTTCTTCCGGAGCTTTTTCCATGGACCGCCTCGACCGTAAGATCCTGCGCCTGTTGCAGGAAAACGCGACCCTTGCCGTGGCCGATGTCGCCAAGAAGGTGGGACTTTCGACCACGCCCTGCTGGCGCCGCATCCAGAAGCTCGAAGAGGAGGGCGTCATCCGCCGCCGCGTCGCGCTGCTCGACCCGGTCAAGATCAACGCCCGCGTCACTGCCTTCGTCTCCATCCGCACCGGGTCGCACTCGCATGAGTGGCTGCGGCGCTTTTCTGAAGTGGTGCAGGATTTTCCCGAGGTCGTCGAGTTCTACCGCATGAGCGGCGATGTCGACTATCTGCTGAGGGTCGTCGTCCCGGACATCGCCGCCTACGATACCTTCTACAAGAAGCTCATTTCCAAGATCGAGATACGTGACGTTTCCTCCGCCTTCGCCATGGAGCAGATCAAGTACACGACCGAATTGCCGCTCGATTATCTGGTGATGGAGAAGGAGGCCGCCGCCTCGGCCGCGTAGCCGGCCTTCGACGCCTTGGCGGCTATCCGCTCGACCGTTTTTGCCGCGGACAATTCCCGCAGCGCGTCCTTGCCGATCCAGCGCGCCGTCCGGTCGTTCGCCGCGGCAAGCCGGCGCGCCAGTTCCAGCGCCGGGGCGTGCAGCGCCAGCGAACGCTTGCCGGTCTGGCGGAGCGCCCAGTTGACGGCCTTTCTCACGAAGTTGCGCGGATCGGCCGAATGCGCCTCGATGAGAGGCAGGTAGCCGAGAAAGGTCGCGTCCGGCTCCTTCTTCCGGTGGACAGCGGCCCAGGCGAGCATGGCAAAGGCTGTGCGGCGCACGAACTCGCGTCCGTCTCCGGCGAATTCTTCGATTAGTTCGCGCCAGAAGGGCGTATCGACGAAAAGGTCGGCTACCCCGTCCACGATCTCCCAGGAGTCGAAATCCGCCGCCCAGCGCCGGCATTGCCCGATCGTGACCTTCGCCGGATCATCGGTGAAGGCGGCGAGCAGCCGCGCCTCGCGCCAGCCGCTCTCCCAAAGCCGATGCGCGCGGTAGTGGTCGCGGCCGACCTTGCGGGCAAGCGGCCTCAGCACGGTATGGCCGACGCCGAACGCGCGATCGGTGCGGATGCCGAAACGCGCCATGCCGGCGCGGTTCTCCTGGCTGCCGGCCGTCTTCAGATGTGCGACGACATCCTCGGCGGTCCAGCCGGGCGAGGGCAGGGGCAAGGCTACCGCTCCAGCCGCGCGAGCAGCGACGAGGTATCCCAGCGGCGGCCGCCCATCTCCTGTACGTCCTTGTAGAACTGGTCGACCAGCGCCGTCACCGGCAGCCTGGCGCCGTTGCGGTCGGCTTCCGACAGGCAGATGCCGAGGTCCTTGCGCATCCAGTCGACCGCGAAGCCGTAGTCGTACTTGCCGGCATTCATGGTCTTGTGGCGGTTTTCCATCTGCCATGAGCCGGCGGCGCCCTTGGAGATGACCTCGACCACTTTCTCTATGTCGAGCCCCGCCTTCTTGCCGAAATGGATGCCCTCGGCGAGGCCCTGGACGAGGCCGGCGATGCAGATCTGGTTGATCATCTTGGTGAGCTGGCCGGCCCCGGCCGGTCCCATCAGCCCGACCATGCGCGCATAGGCCTCGATCACCGGCCTCGCCTTGTCGAACGTCGCCCTGTCGCCGCCGACCATGACGGTGAGCACGCCGTTCTCCGCGCCCGCCTGTCCGCCGGAAACCGGCGCGTCGAGGAAGCCGAAGCCGCGCTTTTCCGATTCGGCGGCCAGTTCGCGCGCGATCTCGGCCGACGCCGTGGTGTTGTCGATGAAGACGGAACCCTTCTTCATCGACCGGAAAGCGCCTTCCTCGCCAAGCGTGACGGCGCGGAGATCGTCGTCGTTGCCGACGCAGGCGAATACGAAATCCTGATCCTTCGCCGCTTCCGCCGGCGTCGGCGCGTTTTTGCCTCCGTGTTCGGCGACCCATTTCCCGGCGCGCGCGGCGGTTCGGTTATAGACGGTGACGTCGTGGCCGCCCTTGTTCTTCAGATGCGCGGCCATCGGGTAGCCCATGACGCCGAGACCCAGAAACGCGACTTTCGCCATTTTCATTTCCTCATTTCCAATATGCCGGTCCATATGCGACGGACTTGCTCCGGCGTATCGCGAAGGTTTTCAGCCTCCGTAGATGTCGAAGTCGAAATATTTGTCGTTGATCCTCTTGTAGGTCCCGTCCGTGCGGATGGCCGCGATGGCTGCGTTGAACCTGTTCACGAGGTCGGTATCGCCCCTGCGCACGGCGATGGCGACGCCTTCGCCATGGATCGCTGGGTCCGGCTTGAGCGTGCCGAGTATGCGGCAGCATTGGCCGGCCTCGGTCTTCAGCCAGTTCTCGAGGACGAACCTGCCGTCCATCGCCGCGTCGAGGGTGCCGTCGGCGAGATCGTGCTCATAGCCGGCGATGGCCGGATATTTGCGGATGTCGCTCTCCTTGTACTTCTCCTTGGCGTACCTGAAATGGACGGTCCCTTCCTGCACGCCGAGCGACTTGCCCTTCAGGTCCTCGGGCGTGACGCCGGCGATGGCGGAGCTTTTCGGGACGGCAATGGCCGGCACGGAATGATAATAGGCATGCGTAAAGTCGACCTTGCCCTTGCGCTCGCTGGTCACCGCCATCGAGATGATGGCGTCGAACCGGCCGGCCTGCAGGGCGGGGATGACGCCCTGCCAGGCCTGCGTCACGAAGGTGCAGTCGGCCCGCATCTCGGCGCACAGGGCTTTGGCGATGTCGATATCGAAGCCGACGAGGCTGCCGTCGGGCGCGACGCTGTTGAAGGGCGGATAGCCGCCTTCCGTCCCGATGGTGAGCTTCAGCTGCTGCGGCTGCTCGGCATGGGCGCAGGCGATAAAAATCGTCGCTGCGACGGCCGTGGCGGCGAGGCGGATAGGGCTGAGAATTCCCATGCTGATCCTTTTGGCCGACGCCCTGCCTGGCAGGCGCATTGCGGCGGAGGCGGATATTCCCACCACCGTGCGCGAAAACGCAATCGTAAATCCCTGCATCGAAAAGGCTTTATGCCGCATCGCCATGCCGGTCACCTCAAGCCCGTCTCGTGCTCGATGAAATCCGTGATGCCGGTAATGTCATCGAGCGAGAACACCGGCACGGTTTCACCGCTGACCGGATGGTCCGCCGCGATCGCCGCGATGTTGCTGTCGGTGGCGGTGAGGGGGCTCCTGTCCTTCGCTTCCATGCGCCGCGCTTCGATCTTGCGGTGCGAGCCGCGCTTGTAGCCCTCGACCAGGACGAGGTCGGCGGGCGAAAGGCGGGACAGCACCTCTTCCAGCGTCGGTTCCTCTTCCTTCCCGAGTTCGTGCATCAGTGCCCAGCGGCGCCCCGAGACGATCGCCACCTCGCTCGCGCCGGCCTTTCGGTGACGGAAGGAATCGGTGCCTTCCTTGTCGATGTCGAAATCGTGATGCGCGTGCTTGACGGTCGCCACCCGCCAGCCGCGCACGGTCAATTCGCGCACCAGCGCCTCGACCAGCGTCGTCTTGCCTGAGTTCTTCCAGCCGGTGACGCCGAATACGCGCGCAGTCATTTCCGCTCTCCCGCCAGAAGCCGTTCGGCCTCTTCCATATCCGCCGGCGTGTTGATGTTGAAGAAGGGATCGACATCGCGTCCGCCGACACGGACCGGGCCGAACGGGCATATCGCGGGATCGTGCCGCATGGCGAAAACCGATACCTTGCGTTCCTTCTCCTCGGTCAGGAAGGTCGCCAGCCCGTCGTGCAGGGCGAGGGGCCATAGCGCGATGGGCGGATGCGTCCTTCCGCCGGAAGCCGCGATCGCCAGACCGCTCGCGGCCTTGGCGGCGGCGTCCTGCAGGCGTGCCACAAGATCCGCCGGCACGAAGGGCGTGTCGGCCGGAACCGAGACGATGTGGCCGATGCCCGGAAGGCCCGCCGCCCACTCCATTCCCGCCAGTATCCCCGCCAGCGGCCCGGGATGGCCTGGAAGGGTATCGGTGATCACCTGCAGGCCGAATTGGCCGAAACGGGCCGGGTCGCCGTTGGCGCTGATGGCGAGCGCTGCCGTCTGCGGCCCGAACCGGTCGAGGAGATGGGCGAGCACCGGCCTGCGCCCGAGCAGGCCGAGCGGCTTGTCGCCGCCACCCATGCGTGTCGAAAGCCCGCCGGCGAGCAGGATGCCGGCGATCACGGCCTTGGCGTCTCCTGGTTCCTCGGTTTCCATGGGGTCTTCGCGATCGAAGGTTTCGTCGAGTCGCATCGCAATACGACTATTGTGGGCAAACGTCATCCCTCGAGCGCGCGATGGACTATGCCTGCAAGCGCTCCGGGTCGATTAAGTCAATTTTCCCCGAAGGGCGCGGCGGGCCGGTTCGGATCGCATCGGCTTTCCGTTTGTCCGCAAGAGGAGCGGCGGATTGCATCAGGCCGTGCAAGAAGGTAATTTGCGCCTTCTGATTAAAAAAAATCGAACTGATGGCCTACCGCCTGCCGCCGTTGAATTCGCTTCGCGCCTTCGAGGTCGCCGCCCGCCATATGAGCTTCCAGAAGGCGGCCGAGGAACTCAGCGTCACGCCCTCCGCGCTCTCCTACCAGATCAGGCAGTTGGAGGACTATCTGCAGACCCCGCTCTTCCTGCGGCTGAACCGCGCCGTCAGCCTGACCGAGGCCGGCCAGCGCGTCGCGCCGGGTGTCCACGACGCTTTCGAGCGGCTCGCCGAGGCCGTGGCCCGGTTGAAGGGGGCAACGCCCGCCAATGTGCTTACCGTGTCGACCGGGCCGGCCTTCGCGGCCAAATGGCTGTCGCCGCGGCTGCACAAGTTTCTCGAGCGCTATCCCGACATCGATATCCGGATCTCCGCCAACTTGAAGCTGACCGATTTCCGCTCCGACGAGGTCGATCTCTCCATTCGCTTCGGCGGGGGCAATTATCCCGATCTCCATGTGGAGAGGCTTGCCGACGAGCATGTCCTGCCCTTGATCAGCCCCCATTTGCTGGAGCGGCTGGGGGGCCGGCTCACGATCGGCGACCTTAGCCGTGTCACGCTGCTGCATGACGACTCGGCGAACTTCATGACCAACGCGGTCAGCTGGGCCGACTGGCTGCGGCGGGCGCGCATCACCCATGTCGATTCGACGCGCGGACCGCGTTTCTCGCATGCCGACCATGCTCTCGAAGCGGCGCTGGACGGCGCCGGCATGGTGCTCGGGCGGCTGACGCTCTCGATGCGCGACATCGCGTCGGGCCGTCTTGTCGCGCCCTTCGACCTGATGGTCCCGGCGCAGGCCGGCTTCTACTTCTGCTGCCTGCCGGAGCGCCTCTCCGAACCGAAGATCCGCGCCTTCCGTGATTTCCTTTTTTCCGAGATCGCGGCCGAGCGCGGCATCCTGGACGATTTCAGGCTGCGCAAGTCCCAAGGCTAGCGCCCGCCGTCGGTACGGGCCGTCATTAGCATGTAATACGAACGGCTTAGCCGGATGACGGGAAGCCGGCCTGCCGACCGATTCACGGGTGAGACCAAGATGCCACACCGGCCGGAAAGAAGCCGTCCATCCGCCTCGTTTCACTAAAAATTAATTCGTGTAATTTGAGTTTATGTTAGCTTCGCAGCGGCTGGGGGGACCGAAATGTGGTGATTCGAACGCTCAGAATGGGTCTTCGTCGAATGCGATTAACAGGTGGATGGCTATCTGCCTTCGGGGAGAAGTCTGAGGCCACTCCCGTTTCCTCGATGCGGACGTTCTGGGGTCTGATGCGGGCCTACTGGCTCTCGGATCGCTGGAAAGAAGCCTGGGCGCTCACCCTGTTCATCGCCGTCCTGACGGCGCTTGCCAGCAAGGCCAGCGTCTGGATGGCCGAATCCTCCGGCGACCTCGTCAACGCCATCGCTTTCTACCACGACAGGAACAACACCACGCCGCTTGCCTCGATCCTCTCGAGCGGCGGCATGTTGCTCTTGATCGTCGTGATCAAGGATGCCGGCTTCATCGGCATACGCGGCTATATCTCCTCGACGCTGCACCGGCGCTGGCGCGGATGGCTGGACGACCGCTTCAACGAGGCGCTGTTGAACGACAACCACACGCATTTCCACATCCAGCACGGAACCGACGACAGCCACTCCCGCCATGTCGCGCCGGACAACATCGACCAGCGCGTCCAGGAATCGATCAAGGGGATGACGGGCGGCGCCATCGGCCTCGCCATGGGCGTGATGAGCGTGCTGATGTCGCTGTTCTTCGTCGGGCAGCGGCTGCTGGAGACCTCGGCGCCGGTCAACGGGCTGGAATTCCTCGGCACTTATGGGAGCGCCGTCCTGGCCTTCGGGGCGGTCGCCGTCTATGTGCCGCTCAACACCTATATCGCCGTCAAGCTGGGCCGCATCCTCGAATTCATCAACATCGCCATGCAGCAGGCGGAAGGCAGCTACCGCGGCGAATTGACGACGCTCTTCCGGCGCAGCTTCCAGGTCGCCGCGTCCTGCGGCGAAAAGGTCCAGAAGGCGATGCACGACAGGCTCTATGTCGACATCGACCAGAACTGGGCGAAGCTCAACAAGGTCAGCGCCGTCTACACGTCCTTCCAGAGCGTGTACGATTTTTTCGCCGCGCGCATGGTGGCCTACGCGCCGGGGCTCATCCCCTACATCAACGAGAAGATCAGCCTGCGCTCCTACATCACCGGAGCCGAACTGGTCAGCTCGCTGATCGGCCAATGCTCATGGTTCATCCATGTCATGCCCGCGATCGCCACGCTGAGAGCCAACTCCAAGCGCGTGACGGACCTGGCGGAAGCGATCGAGAAGGTTCGCCATCCTGCCGAATTCTACCGCTCGACCGGCCTCTCGGACTTCCGTTTCGGCCGTCAGAACGCCCGCTTCGGGCTGACCGTCCGCCGGCTCGAACTCATGCATAGGGGCGACGAGGCCGCGCCCTTCCTCACCGCCACCGGCCTGCGCTTCAAGCCGGGCGAATGGACGTTCATCAAGGGGGATTCGGGCTGCGGCAAGACGAGCCTCTTGAAGGCGCTGAACGGACTTTGGGCCTATGGGCGGGGCGATATCGTCTATCCGCAGGGCATCGATTCCTTCTACGCCTCGCAGGACATCAAGCTGCAGGCCCTGTCGCTGAAGCAACTGGTCTGCCTGCCGGACGACGGCGAGTTGTTCTCCGACGCGCGCGTCGCGGCGGCGCTGCACAAAGCGGGGATCGGCGAGTTCATCGAGTTCCTGGGCGACCATATGGCCGCCGGCAAGCCATGGGACCAGGTGCTCTCCGGCGGCCAGAAGCAGAAGCTGATGCTGGCGCGGATATTGCTGCACAAGCCGGGGCTGCTCTTCCTCGACGAGGCGACCGGCGCGCTCGACCCGGAGGCGCGCATCGCCTTCCACCAGGCGATCAAGGACAATTGCGCGGAGGCGACCGTCATCAGCGTCATGCACGAGAGCGAGCCGCCGCGCTCGCATGGCGGAGCGGAATTCTACGACAGCGTGCTGCACATCCAGGACGGCACCGCCGTCAAGGCCGGCTGGGAGGTCTTCTGGCCGCGGCAGGACCGTGCCGGCGCACCGGTGCACTGAGGCGCGCGGGCCTGAATGAATAGTCAACGCAGAGCGGATTAGGCTGCGAACGGTCAGCGGCCCGTTCTTCCGGTCCGTTATGGCCGATCGATCAAGCGATGTGCTGGCACCACCCCGTCCGCAGAGCGTGGGCCGCTACCATCGCCCGGGGCAGACCACGCTCTATATGAGTCCGAAACTGGAATGGGCAATGATCGCGGTATCGGGTTATATCCGCGAGGATGGTCGCCCTCGTGTCGTGGTGCCGTTGCTGGTTGGTGAGGCACATGTGCTCGATCAGCACGACGAGGAAGCCTGTCGCCTGCTCGGTATCGATCGTGAGCTTTCAAACGCTCAATGGCGTCCCGCCTTGGATGCTGGATTGGAACCACCATCATGGCGCAATGCCGATGTCGCGCGCGAGGCCGGCGCGGATGGAATCATCGATCGCTCGCGAATGATCCCGGGAGGATGGCACGTTAACCTGTTCCGCTGGAACGAACTGGGAGGCCCGTCAGTCGTGGTTGCCGGCGATCCCATCGCCTTCAGGCTATCACCCGACGGCGCGAAGTGGGGCTTGTAGCCGGCCTACGCGCAGTCGCTTAAACTCGGCCTGGCGCAGGATTCCGCCCCCTCTGCAAATGCCCTCCTTGAAGGCGTGGCGGGAGTCTATTCCAGCCCGGCCGCCTTGCGCAATGCGCTGTTCATGCGCGTTTGCCATCCCGGGCCGCCAGCCTTGAAACGTTGGAGCACCTCTTCATCGACGCGCAACTGTATGCGTTGCTTCGGATGATCGAGCCGCGGCCGGCCGCGGCCGCGACGCGCGAGGAGATCGTCGGCAGGCGGATTATCGGGATCCGCGTTTGCATCGGCCGTGATCGCGGCGTCTTCCTCGTCGCTCATATCCGTAAGCGCCTGCAGTGCTTTGCGCCGGGCTTCGTTCCAGTCAGGTTTTCTCGACATAGCGCCTGATCTCCCGCTTGTTGGCCTTGCGCAACGAAATCACATGGCAGGTTGCGCCGCGCATCGTAAAGACGAGGATGTGAAGACGTGTGCCGATAAAGCCGGCCGCGACTTCCCTGACCTCGCCATAATCCTTCCGGTCATCAACTGCCGAAACCGCTGTCGCGAAATCGAACGCCTTCGCGCCCTGGATCAGATCGAGGCCGCGCTCGGCAAGATTTCGCGCGTTCTTGACCGGATCGGCAGTGAAGTGGCGCGGCGGTTCCATGGGATTCTGTACTCCCATTTAATCCGCTAGCACAAGAATTTATGTATATACGGAATTAGGATTTGCCAGAGAGATGCCGACAAATGATGCAATTTTAGCCGCCGGTGACGCTCATGTGGCGGGCGACGGCGGGTCGCCGTGTATTCCTGTCGATGACGAAATCGTGCCCCTTCGGCTTGCGTCCGATCGCTTCGTCGATCGCCGCGGAGACGAGTTCATTGCCTTCGGACTGGCGCAAAGGCGCCCTCAGATCCGCGGCGTCGTCCTGACCGAGGCACATATAAAGCGTGCCGGTGCAGGTCAGCCGCACGCGGTTGCAGCTTTCGCAGAAATTGTGGGTCATCGGCGTGATGAAACCGAGCCGTCCGCCGGTCTCCTTGACCTCGACATAGCGCGCCGGCCCCCCCGTTTTGTAGGGGATGTCGGTGAGCGTGAATTCGCGCTCGAGTTCGGCCCGCAGCAGCGAAAGCGGCAGGTACTGGTCGGTGCGGTCGGCGTCGATCTCGCCCATCGGCATGGTCTCGATGACGGTGAGGTCTATGCCCCGCCCATGCGCCCAGCGCAGGAGTTCCGGGATTTCCCGGTCGTTGAAATCCTTGAGCGCCACCGCGTTGAGCTTGATCTTGAGGCCGGCGCGCTCGGCCGCCTCGATCCCCTGCAGGACCTTTTCGAGATTGCCCCAGCGCGTGATCGTCCGGAATTTCTCGGGATCGAGCGTGTCGAGCGAGACATTGATGCGCCTGACCCCGCAATCGGCGAGTTCTTCGGCGAAGCGCGAAAGCTGCGAGCCATTGGTCGTCAGCGTCAGTTCGTCGAGCGCGCCGCTCTTCAGATGCCGGGAAAGGTCGCGCACCAGATGCATGACGTTCTTGCGCACGAGCGGCTCGCCGCCGGTGAGCCTGAGCTTACGCACGCCCTTCTCGATGAAGACCGTGCAGAGCCGGTCGAGTTCTTCCAGCGTAAGCAGGTCCCTTTTCGGCAGGAACGCCATGTCTTCCGCCATGCAATAGGTGCAGCGGAAGTCGCAGCGATCGGTCACGGAAACGCGCAAATAGGAGATGGCGCGTCCGAATGGATCGATCATGCCGGCGGTGTTGAAATCCATTTTCCGTCCAGTTTCCTCAGCCGGCCGATCTGCCGGAGAACCCCGACTTCGTAAGGAATGTCGGGCCTTCGCACCATGGTTTCAAGCCATACGAAGGTGCATTGCCTACCATTTGGGCGGCGGCAAAGCCAATCCGCGCGACACCCGCCTGGAAATGCGCTCGGCTCCGGCCTATTTCGGCGCCAGCTTTTCGATGGGAAGGCCGGCCTCCCGCCACGCGCCGAACCCGCCCTCGATGTGCTTGACCGGCGACAGTCCCATATCCTGGACCGTCTTGGTTGCCAGCGCCGAGCGCAGCCCGCCTGCGCAGAAGAAGACGAAGGTCTTGCCCGACGAGAACACCGGCTTGTGATAGGGGCTGTCGGGATCGACCCAGAATTCCAGCATGCCGCGCGGCGCATGGAGCGCGCCGGGTATTTTCCCTTCCCTCTCGAGTTCCCTTACGTCCCTTATGTCGACGAGGAGCACGTCGTCGCGTTCTGCCAGCCGGTGCGCCTCCGCGGGCGTGACGGCCTCTATTTCGGCATTCGCCTCCTCGACCAGCGCCTTGTAGCCTTTCTTCATCGCGGCAATTCCTTTCCTTGCGCAGGCCGAGGATCGCCCGTTCGGACCGGCGAAACAAGGCCTGATCCGTGCCGAATGATCGGCGAGCGCGCGGGGCCGGGCCTGCAGCCGTCAACAAGATGTGATCGAAAAGGCACGGGCGCGACGCATTCCTGGCGGAGTGCTTAACGTCCCGGCAATGAATCGCTATGCTTAATACAGCGTATCCTGCAACGGCTGTCCGAGGAATGGCTGCATGCTTCAGCACAGCGTTTGGACGGCGAAGGGCGGTGCGGACATGCGCTCCGTCTTGAATTTTCCTTCAGGCGGTTCTGATCGCGACAGGTGAAATTGTGAAAACTTTCCGACGCCGCTTCGTGGCGCTGTCTCTTCTGGCGCTCGGCGCCTCCGTCGCGATGGGCGCCTCCGGCGCCTTCGCGCAGACCTTTTTCGAGCGCCTGTTCGGCGGCCCCCGCTACGAGCGCTACAATGATATGCGCGATCGCGGCCAATACCAGTGGCGGGGCCCCTACAACGGGCGTGGCTATGGAGACGCTCCGCCCGTCCAGGAGCGGGCGCCTACGCCTAGGCCGATGGTGAAGATCAGCGGCCCGACCTATCGCCCGTACAAGGCCGATCCGCTCGTCCGGGTGGATTTTACGCCGGTCATCGACGCGCCGCACGAAACGACGTTCCAGCCTTCCCTCCAGGCCAGCGGATTTGCCGACGCCCGCTCCGCGCTCGCCGGCTTCGACCTTTATGCGACGAAGGACGTCGCCAAGGCACTGAACGACTACTATTCCCAGCATCCGGATTTCATCTGGGTCAGCGGCTTCGGCCCCAACAGCCGGGCGGAAGAGGCTATCCGCGTTCTGGGAGACGCCGCCAGCTACGGGCTCAATCCGGCCGACTACGCGGTGACCGTCCCCTCCACCAGCTTTTCGTTCGACGACACGGCCGGACGCATGCGCGATCTCGTGCGGTTCGAGGTCGAGCTTTCGGCACGCGTGCTACGCTATGTCCACGATGCCTATGACGGCAGGGTCGTTCCGGACCGCATGTCGGAATATTACGACCTGCCGGTCAAGCCGCTCGACATGGCGGCGGTGCTGGGCGATCTGTCGCATACTTTCGAGGTGCGCCAGTATCTCGAGGCCAAACACCCGCAGGCGCCGCAATATCAGCAGCTCAGGACCGAGCTTGCCGCGCTGCGAGGCAGCGGCGAGGACGATATCGTTGTCGTACGGCCGGACTTCCTGTTGAAGCCGGGCGGCAGCGACCCCGATTTTCCGAAGGTCCTGAAACTCATCTCCCGCAAGGCCGACGACGCCTTCAAGACGGAGTACGGCACGCTTCTGCAGGACAACGCCTCGAACGAGACCTATTCGCAGGATCTCGTGCCGCTCATAAAGGCGGCGCAGAAAGCCCACGGCCTGTCGCCGGACGGGGTGATCGGCCCGCGCACGGTGAAGGTGCTGGCCGGCGAGACCAACGACGCCAAGATCGCCAAGGTGACGCTTGCGCTGGAGGAGATGCGCTGGTTGCCGCATACGCTCGGCGACGCTTACGTTTTCATCAACGAGCCGGCCTACCGGGTGACCTTCACCAAGGGCGGCCAGCAGCTTCTCTCCATGCGCGCCGTGGTCGGCCGGCCGACAAACCAGACGACCTTCTTCTATGACCAGATCGAGGAAGTGGTGTTCAATCCCTATTGGGGCGTGCCGCAGTCGATCATCGTCAACGAGATGCTGCCGCGCCTGGTCAACGACCCTGGCTATCTCGACCGCGCGGGCTATGAAGTGACCGACATGAAGGGCAATCGCATCCCTTCGGCCGCCATCGACTGGGGCCGCTACGGGACGCATATTCCCTATAATGTCCGTCAGATCCCGAGCGACGACAACGCGCTTGGCGAACTGAAGATACTGTTCCCCAACAAGCACGCGATCTACATGCACGACACCCCGGCGAAGAGCCTGTTCAACAAGGACATGCGCGCCTTCAGCCACGGCTGCGTGCGCCTGCAGCAGCCTCGCGATATGGCGGCCGCCGTGCTCGACACCAGCGTCGAGGCGATCGCCGCCAAGTTGAAGCAGGGCCATTCGTCGGAAAAGGTGCCGGTCAAGATCCCGGTCTATGTCGCGTATTTCACGGCATGGCCGGATGCCGACGGCAAGATCCGGTATTACGACGATGTCTATGGCCGCGACGCGCGGCTGACGGAGGCCATGCAGAAGACCGACGCGGCGAGAACGCCGGTTTCGGAGGAAGTGTCCGGCGCCATCCAGAAAGCCGATTCGGCGCCCCTTCCGAAGCTGTAGGAAGAGCTTTCTTCGTGGGACGGCAGGGCGGTACCTAGAAGGCGCCGTGCGCCCGCTCGGTGCGGGTCGCGGCGTCGACCTTGTCCTGCAGGATCTGTTCCTGCGTCTTGGGCTCGCTGTAACGCTGCTCGACGGTCATGGGCGAGCCGGCGCCGCAGGCGGCCAGGGAAACGAGCATTCCGCCAAGCATCGATATCGCCACCGACGCTCCGAGCGCCGCGCGCATCAGTTTTTTCAGCATGGATTGTTGCCCGCTATGGTCGACATGCCGCTCCCGGATCGGCTGGTTCGCGGCGACGGCCCGGATCGATGGTGGGCGATGCAGGGATTGAACCTGCGACCCCACCCGTGTGAAGGGTGTGCTCTCCCGCTGAGCTAATCGCCCGTCCGATGCCGTCCGTCGAACGCCGCCGGATATAAGGGGCGCCCGCCCGGCAAGTCAAGCGCGCCGCTGGTGGAGGATTTGACATTTGGATCCCGGTTGCGTCGGGCGCCTTTTCGAAGGTCGAATTCAAGGCTCCTAGGCGCGCGCCGGGCTCCGCGCCTTATCGATGAGATCGACGGCCATGGCGACCGTCAACTCGTCATAATGCGAGATGATCCTCGAAGGCTCGAACGTCGACACCGGCAGGTCGGTATAGCCGAAATGGACCGCAACGACCGGGATGCCGGCCGCCTTGGCCGTATCGATGTCGGTGCGCGAATCGCCGACCATAAGCGCCCGCTCGACATCACCGCCGGCTGCCTTGATCGTGCCGAACAGGTGGCGCGGGTCGGGCTTGCGGTACGCGAAGGTATCCTGGCCGCAAATGGCGGAGAACCGCCCGGCCAACCCAAGCGCCTCGAGCAGCCGCCTTGAAGGCTGCTCCGTCTTGTTGGTGCACACGGCCAGCCGGCAGCCTGCCGCGGAAAACCGGTCCAGCGCGGCGATGAGCCCGGGATACGGGGCCGACTTGCCCGGAATGCCGCCGGCATAGTGCTCGATGAAGGCGGCGTAGAGGCTGTCGAGTTGCCCGTCGGCCAGGGGCTTGCCATGGGCTTCGAACGCCCGCTCGATCATGACGCGGCCGCCGAAGCCGATGAAGCGCCGCAACTCCTGGACGTCTACCCGCTTGAGGCCGGCGATATCCATGCAATGATTGAGGCTGTCGAGAAGGTCGGGGGCCGTATCGACAAGCGTGCCGTCGAGGTCGAATGCGATGGTCGGTGCGGTCATCGGAATTTCCAAGATTGCTGGAAGCATGGCCGGCATAGCGTTGCCTGTCGGGCAGGGCAAGCCAGGACGTAACGTTTTGCCGCGTTTGGCGGGACCTTTGACGGGGACGGCAAAGATGATAGGTGCGGACGCTGGATCAGGGAATTCTGCTGATGGACGCCAGGACGGCGAAGAGGGAGGCGGCGCGTGCGGCGCTGGAATATGTCGAGCCGGGCATGCGGCTCGGCATCGGCTCCGGCACGACCGCCGAGGAATTCGTGCGCCTGCTTGCCGGCTGCGTCTCGGAGGGGCTCCGGATCATCGGCGTGCCGACCTCCGAACGGACGGCGGCGCTATGCCGCGAAACCGGCGTGCCGCTTTCCGATCTCGACGAGACGCCGCAGCTCGACCTCGCCGTCGACGGCGCGGACGAGATCGATCCGCATCTTTCGCTGATCAAGGGCGGAGGCGGGGCGCTGCTGCGCGAGAAGATCGTTGCCGCCGCCGCTTCACGCATGATCGTGATTGCGGACGCCTCCAAGCTCGTCGAAGTGCTGGGGCGCTTTCCGCTGCCGATCGAGGTCAACCGCTTCGGTCTCGGCGCGACCCGCCTCGCGATCGGGAAAGTCGCCGGCGCGCTTGGCCTTTCCGGACCGCTGACATTGAGGATGACGAGCGGCCAGCCTTTTGTTACAGACGGTGGACATTTCATCGTCGACGCATCTTTTGGCCGCATTCCGGATACAAGAGCGCTGTCGAACGCTCTCTTCGCCATTCCCGGCGTCGTGGAGCATGGTCTGTTTTTGGGGATGGCGGACACTGCGATTATCGCGGGGACCGATGGGGTCAGAACCCTTCACGCCATCGGATAGTCAATCGGGAGTTCCAGGACACATGATTTCGACGGGTAAGGTTCGCAATATGCTGGCCGCTGGTGCGGCGGTCGCGTTTCTGGCGATTGCCGCCGCGCCATCCAGGGCCGACGATATTTCTGCTTCGCACCTGCAAGCGGCTCGGGGCGCGATCACGGCGATTAAGGCGACGGACCCTTTCGACCAGATATTGCCGAATGCCGCACAGGCGCTGAAGGGACAGCTCATCCAGAAGGATCCGAACCTTCAGGAAGACATTATCGCCATCGTCGACAAGCAGGCGCTTGCGATGGCCTCGCGCCGGGCCGATCTGGAGACCGAATCGGCGACCGACTACGCCAAGGCTTTCACCGAGGATGAACTGAAGGCGATCGCCGCCTTCTATAATTCCGAGGCCGGGAAGAAGCTTCTCGAAAAGGGCCCGGAAGTTACCGCCGAACTGGCGCGCGCCGCCGATATCTGGCAGCGCGGCATCGCACGCGACCTCGCGGAGGCCGTGGCCAAGGAGATGGCCGAGAAACATCCGATCAAGAATACCGCGCCTGTCGTCGACGGCGGCAACGGCAGCCAGCCGCAGCAGGACAGTTCGAAGAAGCAGTAGCTTCGGGGAATTCGCTTTCACAGGATCGGCCCGGCGAGAAAACCGCCGGGCTTTTCTTTTGCCTTCCGCGCTCTTAGACCTCTCCTCCGACAAAGGATGGCAGGCCGATGGCAAAATACGATTACGATCTCTTCGTCATTGGCGGCGGCTCGGGAGGCGTCAGGGCCGGCCGCGTGACCGCCTCGCTCGGCAAGCGCGTGGGGATCGCGGAAGAATACCGCTTCGGCGGCACCTGCGTCATCCGCGGCTGCGTGCCGAAGAAGCTTTTCGTCTATGCCTCGCAGTTTTCCGAACATTTCGAGGACGCCGCCGGCTACGGCTGGACGGTGCCGGAGCCGAGCTTCGACTGGCCGACGCTGATCGCCAACAAGGATCGCGAGATCGCGCGGCTCGAAGGGCTCTATAGGCACGGACTGGACAAGGCCGGCGCCGACATATTCGACACGCGGGCCGAACTCGTGGACTGCCATACGATCCGCCTCATTTCCGAGGATCGGACGGTGACGGCCGAGCGGATCCTGCTTGCCACCGGCGGCCACCCCAACCCGCACCTTTCGCTGCCCGGGCATGAACTCTGCATCAGCTCCAACGAGACGTTCCACCTCGCCGAACTGCCGAAGGCGATCGCCATCGCCGGTGGCGGCTATATAGCGGTGGAGTTCGCCAATATCTTCCATGGGCTGGGGGTCGAGACGACGCTGGTCTATCGCGGGTTGGAGATCCTCAATCGTTTCGATCAGGATCTGCGCCGTCGCCTGCACGAGACGATGGAGAAGAAAGGCATCCGCATCCATTGCCAGGCCATTTTCGAGCGCATCCACCGCGCGGCGGACGGTCGGCTGCACGGCCGCCTGTCCGATGGCGGCACGGTGGTCGCCGACCAGGTGATGCTGGCGCTCGGCCGGGTGCCGAACACCGAGGGTCTGGGACTGGAGGCTGCCGGCGTCGAGACCGGCAAGACCGGCGAGATCGTCGTCGACGAGTATTCACGCACGAACGTCGACAATATCTGGGCCATCGGCGATGTCACCGACCGCGTGCAATTGACGCCGGTCGCCATCCATGAGGCGATGTGCTTCGTCGAGACGGTGTTCAAGGGCAACCCGACGCCTCCCGATTTCGACACGATCGCCACGGCCGTCTTTTCGCAGCCGGAGATCGGGACGGTCGGCCTGACCGAAGAGGTCGCGGCGAAGAAGTTCGAGGAACTGGAGATCTACAGCGCCTCCTTCCGGCCGATGCGGCATATCCTCGCTGGCCGTGACGAGAAGATGCTGATGAAGCTCGTGGTGAATGCGAGGAGCCGCAAGGTGCTCGGCGCCCATATCATCGGGCCGGATGCCGGCGAGGCGGCGCAGCTTCTCGCCATCCCGATCAAGGCCGGGCTGACCAAGGACGATTTCGACCGCACCATGGCCGTCCACCCGACCATGGCGGAGGAACTGGTCACCATGTACCAGCCCTCCTACCGGGTGAAGGACGGCGAACGCGTCGGTTGAACGCGGCCAGGCGGCACGAATTTACAGCATCGTCCCGTGCAGGATGACGAGCGCGACCGAGAAATAGATCACCAGTCCCGACACGTCGACGAGGGTGGCGACGAAGGGAGCGGAGGCGCTCGCCGGATCGAAGCCGAGCGCCTTCAGCAGGAATGGCAGCATCGAGCCGGCCAGGGTCCCGAAAGTCACGATGCCGACCAGCGCCGCCCCCACGGTCAGCGCGACGAGCGGCCAGAAGTGGCCGTAGTCGTAGAACCCGAGATATTGCCAGGTCACGATCCGGCAGATCGCGACGATCCCGAGGACCGAGCCGAGCGCCAGCCCCGTCGGTATCTCGCGCGCGGCGATCCGCCACCAATCGGCAAGGCCGATCTCCCTCAGCGCCATGGCGCGGATGATGAGCGACGTCGCCTGCGAGCCGGAATTGCCGCCGGAACTCATGATGAGCGGAATGAAGAGCGTGAGCACGATCGCCTTTTCCAGTTCCGTCTGGTAGCCCTGCATCGCGGTCGCGGTCAGCATCTCGCTCAGGAACAGCACGAGCAGCCAGCCCACGCGCTTGCGGAACATGTCGAGGAAGCCGATCTTCATGTAGGGCTCGTCGAGCGCCTCGACGCCGCCGAACTTCTGCACGTCCTCGGTCGTCTCCTCGAGGATCGCGTCCACGATGTCGTCGACCGTGACGATACCGATCACATGCCCATCCTCCACGACCGGCACGGCTAAGAGGTCGTATTTGGAGATCAGTTGCGCCGCCTTCTCGCGTTCGGCAAGGGGGCTGACCGCGATGGGCTTCGTCCTCTGGGCCACATCGACGATGAGGCTCGACGGATCGCTCACCACGAGCCGCCGCAGGCCGACGGAACGCACCAGCCTGCCGCTTTTCGGATCCGTGACGTAGATGGCGTAGACGGTCTCGCGCGTCCGCTCCACCTTGCGGATATGGTCGAGCGCGCGGCCGACGGTCCAGTCCGACGGCACGCTGACGAACTCAGTCGTCATGATCGCTCCGGCGCTGTTCTCGGGATAGCCGAGAATGCGCAGGACAGCCTGCCTCGCATCCGCGTCGACCGCTTCCAGAAGGGTTTTTCGCGACGAGGGTTCGAGATCGCGGAAGAGATCGGCCGCGCGGTCCGAGGACATGGCCGACAGGATGGAGGCCGCCCGCGCGTCCGGCAGGCTGCTGATCAGTTCGGCCGGCGCATCGAGGCCGGGCTGATCGAACACTTCCACCGCACGCTCGAAGGGCAGCGCGGCGATGATCCGCGCGGCATCCTCTTGCGTCTCTTCGTTCAGCCTGTCGACGAGATCGGCGACATGCTCTTTAGCCAGTTTTTCGGCGATGGCCGGTTCGACCTCGCCGGCGATGACCGGGATTTCATTCATGGCTCGCTCCGCTGCCGTCCGCGGCAGCGCGCGAGCCGAAGGACGGATCAGGCGCCTGCCGTGGACGGCGATTGAGTTCGACTTCGACTGTCGCCAGGCATGGCGGCGTGATCCTTTCCGTTCGCTCTATTCAAGGATGAAAATCGAGCGAGGCTTGGATATACCCGTTGCTTCCGAAGTCAATGAAGAACTTTCACGATGCGCGTTCGGGTCGCGGAATGTTGAAGGAGAACCCGGCCGCTGCGTCCGGCGAACGGCCCGGGGCAGGGGCTCTGGTCGCCTATTTCGGCTATGGCTCGCTGGTCAACCGCGCGACGCTGAGAACCGACATCGTCGATATGGTGCCGGCACGGTTGGTCGGCTGGCGGCGATGCTGGCGGCCGCGGCCGGACATGCCGGGCTTTCCGGCGGCATTGCTGACGGTGCGCCGCGAACCCGGCGCGTGCTGCGACGGCGTCCTCATCTTGGATCGCGCCGAGAACCTGGCCTCGGTCGATGCCAGGGAGGCGCGCTACCGGCGCATCCCGCTGAGCGATGCGGAACTCGAATTCCCGCGCGCCCTCGGCGCAGATGTCGCGACCTATGTCTATGAGGCGGATCCCGATCTGCCGCCGCATCGCGAGCCGCCGCTGATCCTGCAGTCCTATCTGGATGCGGTGATGCAGGGCTTTCTGCATATGCACGGGGAAGAGGGATTGCGCCGGTTCTTCGTGGAAACCGAAGGGTTCGAGACGCCCATGCTGATCGACCGCGCGACGCCGGCCTATCCCCGGGCCGTGGCGCTCTCGGCTGCCGAAGCGGCGCTGTTCGACAGGATCTGCGAGGAGCATGGCTGCAGCCAGATCCCGCCCGGGCCGTCGTCCATCCTCCCGTGAGAGGTTCCCTCTCTTCTCAGCTTCCGCCTATCTCGGCGCGGCGTCCACGGCTCGGCGCTCCAACGCCGTCTTGCGGATGATTTCGGCTATCTGCGAGTTCCGGCTCGCAAGGATGTGGAAGTCCAGCGCATTGAGCGACAGGAACGAGATCTGGGTCGATGCGACGACCGTGGCATTCCGCGGCTCGCCGGTGATCAGCGCCATTTCTCCGAAGAAACTGCCGGGCCCGAGCTCCACCGGCGCGGCGGTGGCGACGCCGACATGGCCGTCGACGATGAAGAACATGCGGTCGCCCTTCTCCCCCTTGCGGCAGAGGACCGCGCCGGGAGACGCCTTTCCCGGATGGAGGCAGCGCACGATTGCGAGCAGTTCTTCCGGGCCCAGTTGCCGGAAGAGCGGGACGGCGGAGACGAGCTGCCATTTGCGCAGGAAGTCCTCCCGGCGCAGCTGCTCCGAGAAGCCGCTGGCCAGGATGCCGGCCCATAGCGCAAATACGCCTATGCCGCTCATCATGACCATTCCGGCGAGCAGGCGGCCGGCGAAGCTCCGGGGTATCTCGTCTCCGTAGCCCGTCGTCGTGAGCGTCACGACCCCCCACCACATCGCTTTCGGTATGCTGCCGAACTGCTCCGGCTGGAGATTGCGCTCGAGCACGTATCCGCCGAGCGAGGCGGCGAAGAGGATGGCCAGGAAGATGGCGAGGACGCCGAGCAGGTTCGCGCCTTCTGTCGCGAGAACCGCGCCCATCAGGCGGACTACCGGCAGGTCCCGAAGCGGTTTCAGCAGCCACAGGGCGCAGGACAGGCTTGCATCGCCGGAATGGGGAGCGACGATGAAGGTGGCCGCCGGTATGGCGACCGCCAGGAGGTCGATGACCGAAACCGATTTTCCGGGAGCGGCTCCGTTTCGCCAGACCAGCGCTGCCGCCAGTTCCGCGGCGTAGATGCACCAGATCACGACCAGTACGGCCTTGAGCGCGGCCCGTTCCGCGTCCGGCAACTCGCGGATCGACAGCGCGGTCAGGCAACACAACCCGAGAACCGCGAGCAGCGCCTCCAAAGGCGCGCGCGTGCCCCGCATCCCGACCTGGCCGACGATAGCCCTGATCCCACGCATACCAAACGGCACCCGAAGAACGTCATGAGCATACACGCTCGCATCAACTCGGGCGATCTCTATTCGGTTTGGCCACGAAGAAGGGTAGAATGACAAAATGGCTTGGTGTATGGAGCCGTCTCCCACGACAGTGGAGGCGAACGGGGCGGAAGACCGCCGATCGAGCATATCGGGTGCGACAATGACGAAGAAATGGACACCGAATTCCTGGAGGGCGATGCCGATCCAGCAGGTCCCATCCTATCCGGACAAGGACGCGCTCGCCGCCACCGAGAAGCAGCTTTCGACCTTTCCGCCGCTGGTGTTTGCAGGTGAGGCGCGCAAGCTGAAGCGGGCGCTGGCCAGTGTCGCGAATGGCGAAAGCTTCCTGCTCCAGGGCGGCGACTGCGCCGAGAGCTTCGCCGAGCACGGCGCCGACAACATCCGCGACTTCTTCCGCGTGTTCCTGCAGATGGCGGTGGTGCTCACCTTCGCCGGCTCGCAGCCGGTGGTGAAGGTCGGCCGCATCGCCGGGCAGTTCGCCAAGCCGCGTTCCGCCGACAACGAGACGAAGGACGGAATGACGTTGCCGTCCTACCGCGGCGACATCATCAACGGCATCGAGTTCGAGGAGAAGTCGCGCGTGCCCGATCCGGCGCGCCAGATCATGGCCTACCGGCAGTCGGCGGCGACGCTCAACCTTTTGAGGGCGTTCGCCCAGGGCGGCTATGCGAGCCTCGACAATGTCCACAGGTGGATGCTGGGCTTTGTCGCCGACAGCCCGCAGGCGGAGCGCTACGAGGCGCTGGCGAGCCGCATTTCCGAGACGATCGAGTTCATGCGCTCGATCGGCATCACGGCGGAGACGAATGCCTCGCTGCGTGAGACGGATTTCTACACCAGCCACGAGGCGCTGCTTCTCGGTTACGAGGAGGCGATGACCCGCGTCGATTCCACCTCGGGCGACTGGTACGCGACCTCCGGCCACATGATCTGGATCGGCGACCGCACGCGCCAGCCGGACCACGCCCATGTCGAATATTGCCGTGGCATCAAGAACCCGCTCGGACTGAAATGCGGACCGTCGATGACGGCCGACGGGCTGCTGCAACTGATCGACCTGCTCAACCCCGAGAACGAGCCGGGCCGGCTGACCCTCATCGCGCGCTTCGGCGCCGACAAGGTCGCGGAACACCTGCCGAAGCTGGCGCGCGCCGTGAAGAAGGAAGGGCGCAAGGTGGTCTGGTCCTGCGATCCCATGCACGGCAACACCATCACCGCCGCCGGCTTCAAGACTCGGCCATTCGAGCGCATCCTCAAGGAGGTGCAGACCTTCTTCGACGTGCACCACGCCGAGGGTTCGCATCCGGGCGGCATCCATGTCGAGATGACGGGCAAGAACGTCACCGAATGCACCGGCGGCGCGCGCGCGGTCACGGCGGAGGAATTGCAGGACCGCTACCACACGCATTGCGATCCGCGCCTCAACGCGGACCAGGCGCTGGAACTGGCTTTCCTCGTGGCGGAACTCCTGAACAAGAACCGCGCCGGCTTCTCGCACAAGAAGGCGGTCAACGGGTAAAGGGCCGGGAACCTCGGCGCTGCCCCTCATCGCCCCCTGAGTTTATCGAAGGGCGGCACTTCTCCCCGTCAACGGGGAGAAGACTGTGGGCGGCGTCGCGCTCTGCGCTTCGCCGGCGGCATATCATCAACATCCGAAATGTCGTCGAGATCGTAAGGGCTCGTTCGTCTCGACCTCCGCCTGCAGGATGAGGCTTACGTTGCCGGGGATGGCTCTTCCACGGGCACTGCGCCCCTGAGCCTTTGCCACCGCCGTCAGGCTCTTTTCCCTGCCGAGGGTCCGGCGCCCTTTTTGTCTGCACCGGCGTCGCATTTCGCTGATCGCAGCGTTCAGCGATTTGCGATGGTCCGGCAACGCCTTCAGGGCATAGCTTCATGCTAGAGAAGAGGAGAGGCCGCTTGAGCGAAATCCATTCGGGAAGTTGCCTCTGCGGCGCGGTGCGGTTCACGACGCAGGGACTGCTGCGCGGGGTCATCTACTGTCATTGCTCGCAATGCCGCAAGCAGAGCGGCCATTACTACGCGGCTACCAATGTCACGGACGGGAAGATCACGGTCGAAGGAGGCGGGAACCTGACCTGGTACAGGGCTTCGCCAGATGCGCGCCGGGGATTTTGCCGCACCTGCGGCTCGGCGCTCTTCTGGAAGCGGGACGGATCCGACTACATTTCCGTCCTCGCCGGCTCCTTCGACCAGCCCTCGGGGCTCAGCGGCGCGTACCATATCTTCGTCGCCGACAAGGGCGATTATTATACGATAGCCGACGGATTGCCGATGCACGACCGCGGGACGGAATGAACGGCTGCGTCGAGCCGTTCAGGGCCGCTGGTCGTTCCTGATCCCGTGTTGCCCGACATGGACGCTGCTCCCGCCGGGCCGATAGGACGGACGGCCGCGATACGATGGACGACTGCCGCTTTCGCGATAGGAGACATGGCTGCCGTAGCTGTTCTGCCCGTATCGATGATGGCCGTCATGATGGTCCCGGTAACGGTGATGGTGCCTGCGGTAGTATCCGTCGTAATAACCGCCATAGATGGCGCCGCCATAATAGGGGTCATAGTAGCCCGGACCGTAGTAGGACCCGTAATAGTCGGAATAGCTATACGCGCCGTAATAGGGCCCGCCGTCCACGCACCCGCCGAGCCCGAGCCCGAGCACGGCGACCGCTCCGGCCAGTGCCAATCCTTTGATAGACATTTCAGTTTTCCTTTCTGAAAGACGATATGGGACAGGCCGGGGCGGCGGCAAGGAGATTCCACCGCCGGCTGAACCTGTTATTTGCGGGGGCATTTTCTTCATGCGTCGCGAGCGGTAAGAGCGGGTGGAGAAGCGGAGGGAGCCCATGCTGCGGCTGATCAATGCGTTCAGGAATTCCGTGCGGGCGTTCGGCCGCCTCGTCCGTTTTGAAGCCGCTTTCCAGCAGGAGGTCTTCCTGCTCCTGCTTTCGCTCCCGGTAGGCTGGTTTCTCGCCAGGACGTGGCGCGGCTATGCGCTTCTGGTCGGCTCCCTGGTCGTGCTGATGATCGTCGAGGTGCTGAACACGGCGGTCGAGGCCGCCTGCAACGCGCTCTCGCGCGAGTTCAACCCCGATATCCAGCTTGCCAAGGATTGTGGCTCGCTCGCCGTGCTGCTAGCCGTGATCCTCGCGGCGGGTGTGTGGCTGCTGGCGCTCGTCGACCTGTTCCTGGGGACCTAGAGATTTCTTTCAATCGGCGGCTCGCGGCGTGCGGCGGCTCTCCAGCCTCCGGATATCCTCCGCCAGCCTTTCGATACGGGCAAGGATCGTGACGAGCTGATCGTTGCGTAACTGGTCGAGCTTGTCGTGCAGCGCCATGATCTCGATCTCCGATTTCAGGTTCACTTCGTAATCGTGCGTGGCGTCGATGCGGTCATGCTCGGCCTGCCGGTTCTGCGACATCATGATGACCGGCGCCTGGATCGCGGCGAGCATCGAAAGCAGCAGGTTGAGGAAGATGAACGGATAGGGGTCGAAGGCATCCCTCGCCAGCCAGATGTTGCTGAGCGCCCAGACCGCAAGGAAAAGGCAGAAGCCCATGATGAACCGCCACGAGCCGCCGATGCGCGCGATCGAGTCGGCCATCCGGTCACCGACGGAAAGATGCCGCTCATAGGCCTCGTTCGTGTCGCGCGAGACCGGCCGCCTGTCCATCGTGCTTTGCAGCACATTGCGCTCGCCGCTGGTGAGGGCTTCCGGGTGCCGCTTCAGCCAATGAAGCGCGAGTTCGGATATCGATTTCATCGTCCTATCTTCCGTCGTCTGGCGGCGCAGGCTCTTGCGCCCGCTCCAGAAGTAGAGGCAATTTGCGGCGCCGCATAGCGGCTGTTCATCGCATGTCGGGGTCCGGAGATGGCGCGTTCGATCGAAGCTTTCGCAAGGATCCGGGAGCGCGCGGCCGAGCGGAAAGGCGGCGATGCCGTCCTCCGCTCGTTGCTCGGACCGGTTCCGGACAGCGCCGCCCTGGCCGGACTGCCGGACAACCGCGTCCTTTCCGCGATGTCGGAGCGCATTTTCGCAGCCGGTTTCGTCTGGCGCGTGATCCGCGAGAAATGGCCGAGTTTCGAGGAGGCCTTCCTCGAGTTCGAGCCGAAGCGTCTGCTGTTCCAGCCGGACGATTACTGGCACGACCTCTCCGCCGACAAGCGCATCGTGCGCAATCCGCAGAAGATCAGGGCCGTGCGCGACAACGCCGCGTTCGTCGAGCGGGTTTCCGGCGAGCATGGCGGCTTCGGGAAATTCCTGGCTAAGTGGCCGAAGGACGACCAGGTCGGGCTTGTGGCCTTTCTGGCGAAGAACGGCACCCGTCTCGGCGGCCACACGGGCCAGTATTTCCTCCGCTGGATCGGCTGGGATGCCTTCATCCTCTCGACGGACATGGTGCTGGCGCTGCGCGACGCCGGGCTGGATATCGCCGAGGCGCCGGGTTCGCGGAAGGATATGGCCGCCGTGCAGGAGCAAATGAACCGTTGGGCCGCCGAGACCGGGCTGCCCTATGCCCATCTCTCGCGCATCCTGGCGATGTCGATCGGCGAGAACCGCTCGCTGGAAGCCTTGAAGAGCCGGCTGGGGGGCGAGGACTAGCCGCTGCATTGCAACGCCGGAACCGTCAAGCTACAGGTCGCGCATGACCACGACCCGCGACACGCTTGCCATCGCAATTGCCCAGCTCAATCCAATCGTCGGCGATATCGCCGGCAATCTGGCGAAGGCGCGCGCGGCCCGCGCCGACGCCGCGCAACAGGGCGCGGACCTTGTCCTTTTCACCGAACTCTTCATCGCCGGCTACCCGCCTGAAGACTTGGTGGTCAGGCCGGCATTCCTCGCCGCCTGCGAGCGCGCCGTCGCCGAATTGGCGAAGGACACCGCCGATGGCGGCCCGGGCGTCGTCATCGGCGCGCCGCTGAAGCGGCCGTCCGGAATCCATAATTCGATCCTGCTGCTCGACGGCGGCAAGGTCGCCGCCGAGCGCTACAAGGTCAACCTGCCGAACTATGGCGAGTTCGACGAGAAGCGCGTCTTCGAGTCCGGCCCCAGCCTGCCCGGGCCGGTGAATTTCCGCGGCGTCCGGCTTGGCCTCCCGATCTGCGAGGACATCTGGGGCGATATGGGCGTCTGCGAGACGCTGGCGGAGAGCGGCGCGGAGATGCTTCTCGTGCCGAACGGCTCGCCCTTCTATCGCGGCAAGGTCGATGTGCGCCACCAGGTGGCCATCCGTCAGGTCATCGAAAGCGGGCTGCCGCTCATCTATGCCAACCAGCTCGGCGGCCAGGACGAACTGGTCTTCGACGGCGCCTCCTTCGCCATCCAGGCCGACCGCACGCTCGCTTTCCAGATGAGCCAGTTCGAGGAAGCGCTCAGCGTTACCGTCTGGAAGCGGGAGGGCGAAGCCTGGCGCTGCCAGCACGGGCCGATGTCGAGGATCCCGGAGCGGGAGGAAGCGGACTACCGCGCCTGCATGCTCGGCCTGCGCGACTATGTGAACAAGAACGGCTTCAGGAACGTCGTGCTCGGCCTTTCTGGCGGCATCGATTCGGCGCTCTGCGCGGCGCTTGCCGTAGACGCGCTCGGCGAGGAGCGGGTGCATGCCGTCATGCTGCCTTACCGCTACACCTCCAAGGCCTCGCTGAAGGATGCGGAGGATTGCGCCCGGGCGCTCGGCTGCCGCTACGACATCGTGCCGATCATGGATCCCGTGCAGGGTTTCTCGCATGCGCTGTCGCAACTCTTCGAGGGCACGACGGAAGGCATTACGGAAGAAAACCTGCAGAGCCGCGCGCGCGGCACGATCCTCATGGCCATCTCCAACAAGTTCGGCTCGATGGTCGTCACTACGGGGAACAAGTCGGAGATGTCGGTGGGCTACGCCACGCTCTACGGCGACATGAACGGCGGCTTCAATCCGATCAAGGATCTCTACAAGATGCAGGTCTATGCGCTGTCGCGGTGGCGGAACGCGCATGTGCCGCCGAGCGGGCTGGGACCGTCGGGCGAAGTGATCCCGGCGAACATCATCGACAAGGCGCCGTCGGCCGAGTTGCGGGAGAACCAGACGGATCAGGATTCGCTGCCGCCCTATCCCGCCCTCGACGAGATCCTCGAATGCCTCGTCGAGAAGGAGATGGGGGTCGACGAGATCGTGGAGAGGGGCTTCGACCGCGCGACCGTGGAGCGTGTCGAGAATCTGCTCTATATCGCCGAATATAAGCGGCGGCAGGCGGCGCCGGGCGTCAAGATCACGCAGAAGAATTTCGGCCGCGACCGCCGCTACCCGATCACCAATCGTTTCCGCGATCGCGGCTGAATGTGACGATGGAAGTCACTTCCGATCTCGCACGACTCGACTTCGCGCGTACCTCGGAACTGCTGAAAGCCACATAATGGGGCGGCCAGCGTACCGACGAACTTAATCGCCGCGCGTTCGCCAATTCCATTTGCGTGATCGCCCTGACCGAGAGACGCCAGGTCGGCTTTGCCCGCGCCTCCGGAGACCGGACGCTGTTCGCCCGTATTTCCGACGTTATCGTATGGCCTGACTACCGGGGGAGAGGCATCGGCAAGGCGCTGGTCAAGGCGCTGCTGGATCACCCCGACCTTGCCTCGGTCACCACCTGGACACTCAATACCGCGGACGCGCATGCATTATACGAGGCGTTCGGATTCCGCCGCTGCCTCGACGGCGACGAGATGCGGCTGGATCGCTGAGCGATCCTTCCCGTTGCCGCGCCGGGCGTTTGCCGGACCGGCCGCGACCGGCATTATCCGATCACCGATCGTTTCGGCGATCGCGGCTGACCAGCCTTCCGTAGCCGGAAGCCGGTGCGAATCAATAGCGTCCGCGCGGAGCGTTGGGCCCATTGGTGAGGTCGGGCGCTCCTTCCAGCCCGTGGATCATCTGGCCGATGAAGGTGGTCTCCTTGCCGCCGGTCGGCGTCGTGCGCGAGACGAAGTCGAAGAGCTTGCCGTCCTTCAGGCCGTATTTGGCGATCCTCGTGACGCGGTCGTCGTCGCCGAAATAGACCGCCAGCACCGTTTGCGACACGATATGCGTGTTCTGGAACTCTGCGGCGCGCGACCGCTTCTGCGATATATAGTAATAGACCTCGTTGCCGAACGTCGCGGTCGTCGAGGGCGTGCCGAGCGCGAGGAGGACCTGCTCCCGGCTCGATCCGACCGGAACCTGGTCGAGCATTTCCTGGTCGATGACGTAGCCGTTGGTGAAGGTCTCGTGGCCGTTGATCGTCGACATCACGTCCTTGCTGCACGCCGCCAGCGACAGCGATGCTGCCGAAAAAGCAGCCGCTGCGGCGCCGGCCCGCCATTTTCTCTTGAAATTTGTCCGCTGCAACGACAACTCCCCGCTATCAATGCGCCGCTTCGCCTTGCGGCAGGGCGCGAAACCGGTAAACCAGCTTTGGCTCCGATGCAACCGAGCGAAGGCAGCCAATCCTGCGGAAAGGAACGAGCAGGGCATGTTCTCACGGTTATTCGGATCGAACCGGCGAATGAACCGGGCCGTCACCGACCGCCTCTACGGGGAGATCGTGGCAGCGGCGCGGCAGCCGCTTCTTTATGCCGCGTATAATGTTCCCGATACGCCGCTCGGCCGCTTCGAGATGCTGTCGTTGCATCTGTTTCTCGTCCTGCACCGCCTGCGCCCTGAAGAGGGAGCGGCGAAAGAGGTGGCCCAGGAACTGACGGACGAATTCTTCCTCGATGTGGACCATTCGCTAAGAGAGCTCGGCATCGGCGACCATGGCATACCGAGGCGCGTGAAGAAGCTCGGCCGGATGTTCTACGGAAGGGCGGCCGCCTACGGCCAGGCTCTCGACGAAGGCGACCGCGCGGCGCTCGCGGCCTCGTTGAAGCGCAATGTCCGCCCCGAGACGCCATCCTGGCCGGAAGCGGAGCAACTGGCGGACTATGTGATGGCCGCTTGGGCGCACGCCGCGGGCGCCGCGCCGGGTATGTTCGCCGACGGAAGCTTCCGCTTCGAGCGGCCGGAAATGCTGGAGCCGGCGAAATGACGGCGCCGGTGAAGAGCCCCGTATCTTTTCGCGTGAGCGTGGTGCGGCTGCCGAAGAAGGGAATGCCCGTCTCGCTCGATGCCGGACCGGAGCAGCTTGCCGCGCTGGCGCGCGAGCATCATCTGCTCGAGGCGAAGCGATTTCATGCCGATCTCGTCGTTTCCCCCTGGAAGCGCGACGGCGTCGCCGTCTCCGGAATGGTCGAAGGCGACATCGTCCAGGAATGCGTCGTCACCCTGGAGCCGATCGAGGCCCATGTGGAGGAAAACATATCCGCCGTCTTCGTCCCCGAAGGATCGAAGCTCGGCCGATTTGAGGCAGCCTCCGGCGGCGAAATGGTTCTGGACCCGGACGGTCCCGACATGCCGGAAAGCTTCTCGGGCACGGCTATCGACGTGGGGGCGCTTGCCGAGGAGTTCTTCGCGCTCGGGATCGATCCCTATCCGCGAAAACAGGGGATCGAGATGCCGACGATGGCCGATGCCGGGGAAAGCGACCGGCCTCTTGGAACGCTGGCGGAAAAGCTGGCCGCACTGAAACGAAAGAGCTGAAAACCCAGGCGCGACCGCGGAAGTTAGTTGTGCCGCGCTTCAAAACGGCTATTTTCGCCGCACTTCACAACACCGGTTCCCGCCGGGAAAGACGAGAAAAAGCCGCGTGATCAGGATTTCCATTGACGCCATGGGAGGCGACCACGGCCCCGGCGTGGTGCTGCCCGGCTTGATGAAGGTGGTGGAGCGGCGCCCCGACATACGCTTCGTCGTCTTCGGACGTCGCGAGGTCATCGATCCGCTGCTGGAGACCATGCCCCGGCTCAAGGCCGCCTGCGAGGTCGTCCATTGCGAGGTGGCGGTCGGCTCCGACGAGAAGCCGAGCCAAGCGTTGCGCCACGGACGCTGGAAATCGTCCATGTGGAAAGCGATCGAGGCGGTCAAGAACGGGGAAGCCGAGGTTTGCGTGTCCGCCGGCAATACCGGCGCGCTGATGGCGATGTCGAAATTCTGCCTGCGCACCATGGCCGGGACCGACCGGCCGGCGATCGCCGCCATCTGGCCGAACCTGCGCAGCGAGAGCATCGTGCTCGACGTCGGCGCCACGATCGGGGCCGATGCCCGCCAGTTGATCGATTTTGCCATTCTGGGTGCCGCGATGGCGCGCTCCGTTTTCGATATCCAGCTCCCGACCGTGGGCCTCCTCAACATCGGCGTCGAGGAGATTAAGGGCCAGGAGGAGGTGAAGGAAGCCGGGCGGCTCCTGCGCGAAGCCGACATGAAATCGATGCAGTACAAGGGCTTCGTGGAAGGCGACGACATCGGCAAAGGGACGGTGGATGTGGTCGTGACCGAAGGCTTTTCGGGCAACATCGCCCTGAAGTCCGCCGAGGGCACGGCCCGCCAGATCGCCGAATATCTGCGCGCGGCGATGAGCCGTACGCTGCTTGCCCGCATCGGCTATCTGCTCGCCAAGGGCGCGTTCGACCGCCTGCGCGAGAAGATGGATGTGCGCAAGACCAATGGCGGCGTCTTCCTGGGGCTGAACGGCCTCGTGGTCAAAAGTCACGGCGGCACGGATGCCGAGGGGTTCGCCGCGGCGGTGGAACTGGCCTACGATATGGCCAGGCGGGATCTCCTCGGTCGCATCAAGCGCGATCTAGAGCTTTTCCATGGCCCCCAGCCGGAGACCGCTGTCGAGACGGCTAACGAGGCTTCCGGCGTTCGTCATGCCGGTTAGGATGCTTGCACCATGATAAGATCTCTCGTTCGTGGCGTCGGCAGCGCCTTGCCTCGCCGCGCGATGAAGAACGCGGAATTCGAAGCCATCGTCGATACATCCGACGAGTGGATCACGCAGCGGACGGGCATTCGGGAGCGGCGAATCGCGGATGCGGACGAGACCACCGCTTCGCTGGGCGAGGCGGCCGCGCGCGCCGCGCTGGAGAACGCCGGCCTGACGCCGGCCGACATCGACCTCGTCGTGCTTGCCACGTCCACGCCGAACAACACCTTTCCCGCGACGGCGGTGGAGATCCAGGAACGGCTCGGCATGCGCCACGGCTTCGCTTTCGACATGCAGGCCGTGTGCAGTGGTTTCGTCTATGCCGTCACCACGACCGACCTCTACCTGCGCGGCGGGCAGGCGAGACGTGCGCTCGTCATCGGATCGGAGACCTTTTCCCGCATCCTCGACTGGACCGACCGCGGCACCTGCGTCCTGTTCGGCGACGGCGCCGGCGCGATGGTCCTGGAAGCGACGGAAGGGCAGGGGACGATCGCCGACCGCGGCGTGCTTGCCGCCAGCCTGCGCTCCGACGGCTCCCATCGCGACAAGCTCTTTGTCGACGGCGGCCCTTCCACGACCGGTACTGTCGGGCATCTGCGCATGGAGGGGCGCGAGGTGTTCAAGCACGCGGTGGCGATGATCACCGACGTGATCGAGGCCGTGTTCGCCCAGGCCGGCATCACCGCCGGGGACCTCGACTGGTTCGTTCCCCATCAGGCCAACCGCCGCATCATCGACGCCTCGGCCAAGAAACTCGGCATCGCCGAGGAAAAGGTGGTGATCACCGTCGACCGGCACGGCAACACGTCGGCCGCCTCGGTCCCGCTGGCACTGAGCGCGGCCGTCGGCGACGGCCGCATAAAGAAGGGCGACCTGGTGCTTCTGGAAGCGATGGGCGGCGGCTTCACCTGGGGCGCGGTGCTGTTGCGCTGGTAGCCGTCAGACGCGCGGCGTCCGGGGATATAGACGGTCTTGCCGAAACCGGATCGCCGGCCGTGCCGGGCCGGCGCCTCATCGCCATGAGCTAAGTCCTTGACCTTCCGGGCCCGATTTCTTAACGTCCACCTTTCTTTTGCGGCGTTCATGTTTCAGCACGGTTAGGTGGTCGGATGGGGGCAAAGACTTTGACGCGGGCCGACCTCGCTGAAGCTGTCTATCGGAAGGTCGGCCTTTCACGAACCGAATCCGCGCAGTTGGTCGAAATGGTCATCGACGAGATCTGCGATGCGATCGTCCGTTGCGAGACCGTGAAATTGTCTTCCTTCGCCACCTTCCAGGTGCGCGGCAAGAACGAGCGTATCGGCCGTAACCCGAAGACCGGGCAGGAAGTGCCCATCCTTCCGCGCAAGGTCATGACCTTCAAGGCGTCCAACGTTCTGAAGCAGCGCATCCTGAAGGCGCATAAGGATTTCAAGGTCAGCGACGGGCATTAGGGCGGCCCCCCGTTCGGTCGCGATCGAGCGGCTGCTTTCGCCCGCTTTCGTTTTGCCGTATGGAAGGGGTAAAACGAAAGAGAAAAGCCGGCCATGTATCTGCCGCCCCGACATTCCGAAATCCTGCAGATGGCGAAGGATCGCGGCCGGGTGCTGGTGGACGCGCTGGCGTCCCATTTCAGCGTCACGCCGCAGACGATCCGCAAGGATCTGAACGAACTCTGCGAGCAGCATCTTCTGACACGCATCCATGGAGGCGCGCTCTTTCCCGCCGGGATCGAGAACATGGAATACGAGGCGCGCCGCAAGATCGCCGCGGAGGAAAAGGAGGCGATCGGGCAGGCGGCGGCACGGCTCATTCCGGACAATTCCTCCCTTTTCATCAATATCGGAACGACGACGGAGGCGGTCGGCAAGGCGCTGCTCGACCATAGCGGCCTCATGGTGATCACCAATAACATCAACGTCGCCAACAGGATGCGCATCTATCCTTCCATAGAGGTCGTGATAGCGAGCGGCGTCGTGCGCGGTTCGGACGGAGGCATCGTCGGCGAGGCGGCGGTCGATTTCATCAAGCAGTTCAAGGTCGATTACGCGGTGATCGGCACGTCGGCGATCGATCACGACGGGGCGCTTCTCGATTTCGACTTCCGCGAGGTGAAGGTGGCGCAGGCGATCATCGCCAATGCGCGCCACGTCATCCTCGTCTCGGATTCCACGAAGTTCGAGCGCACGGCACCCGTGCGCATCGGCCACCTTTCGCAGGTGAACACCTTCATCACCGATCGCTGCGACATTCCGTCGATCCGCCGGATCTGTGAGGAATCCGACGTGCGCCTGATCGAAACCGCGCCCGTCGAGGCGGAGGCCGGGCAGGATTGAGCTCTGTTCCATTCCGGGACGCATATTCTGGCACGGAAATCGCATCGCAGTCCTTAAAAGAGGAGTGCTCAGCCATGCCAGGCAGGAAACTTGCCTCGCCTTCTAGCGAAGGCAATGCCGAACGGAGGTCGCAGCCGCGGCAGCGCGTGCTGAAGGGCGCGATCATTCGCTTCAACAAAGGCTACGGCGCGCTGGAATGCGTCGTGCGCAACCTGTCCGAAAACGGGGCGAGGCTTGCGTTCGGCGAAACCACCGCCGTTCCGGCCGTCTTCGACCTCAAGATCGCCGGAAACGAAGACGTTCGCGAGGCGCGCGTCCGCTGGCGGACGCCGGATTCCGTCGGCATTTCCTTTAGTTAGATCAAAATTCTCCCATCGGGCGGGGAGAACGGGTGCCGGACCGCCGTGAAAGGCGGTCCGGACGCCTTGCGTCAACCATAAGGCGAGTAGCACTGCTGCCGCGGCCCGTTATAGGGCTGGAACGTGTTATCGTAGGCCCTATAAGAGCGATAGCGGTTGTAGCACCACTGGATATGGGCATCGCTCATGCGCATCGAACTCCGATAGACGACACGCGGCCGGTAGATCACGCGCGGGCCGTAGTAGGGGCCATAGTAGCTCGGATAATAGCCGCCGCAGCCATACATCGGGTCGCAGCCATAGTATGACCCGTAATAGGAAGGCCCCGCCAGCGCGCTGCCGATGATCGCGCCGCCGAGAATGCCTGCGCCGATCGCCGCGCCGGGGCCCCAGCCACGATGCCAACCATGGTGCCAGTGATGGTTCCAGCCAGGGTGCCATTCGCGTGCCGACGCGTAGTTGCTCGTTGCCGCGAGCGTGCCCGTGGCCAGAGCCGCGGACAATGCCAACGCCATAACCCGTTTCATGATGCTTCTCCTTCAGAAAAGCCCTTCTGCCACGCTCTCGGCATCGAAAGCCTCTTGAGCAGCCTTGCGCGCGGAAGTTGCCTGTCGCGCGGGAACGTGGGTAGGCTCACTCCTGAACGCGAATCATGTCCAAAAGTTGCCGTGGGAGGCGGAATCGAACAGCCTTCCGGTGGTGTTCGATGTCGAGAACCTGATGAACCGGTTCGATTTCCCCGGCTGCCGCAACGAACCGCACCAGCACCGTTGCCCGGCGGCCATCGTCTTCGGCATCACCTGAGCGCGGGAGAACCATGCCCTTCGATCTGCCCCGCGATACCATCGTCCCGGTCCGTTCCGCCGCGGTCAGGCTCGATCCCGGCCAGCACCCCTTCGAGCGGGAAAACGGCGCCGCCATCGACACGAACTGGCGGGAGGAGACAGCGCGCAACCCAGCGCTTTTCGACGGCAAGGTCGTACTGCTTTCAAGCCTGACCTATGCCGGCGGCCGGCTTGACGGGACCTGCCACGCCGTCCGCTTCGCGACCTTCATGCTCTGGCGCAAGACGCGGCCGCTGGGCTCGGCCGAGCATGCCTATGCCCACGCCATGCCGGTGACGAGCGACAATGCCCTGGTTCTGATCCGCATGGCCGGTCACACGGTGAATGCCGGCCGCGCCTATTTCGCGGCGGGTTCCTTCGAGCCGCAGGATTTCCACGACGGCATGGCCGATATCGACTTCAACATGGTCCGCGAGGTCACGGAAGAGACCGGGCTGGTGCTTGCGGGCTGCAGGCGGGACCCGATCTTTCACTTGCGTTCCTCGGAGGGCGCGAGCGTCATCTTCCGCCGCTACTACATCCCCGAGCCGGCGCAAGCGGTCGCCGACCGCATACGCGCCTTCGTGGCCGCGGAAGCGGAGCCGGAGATCGAAGGCCCGATCATCGTCCGCAGCCCCCGAGACCTGCCGGCCAATACGGCGCTGCACATCCCCGCCATGATCGAATGGCATTTCGGCAATCCGCCGGATTGCTGACCAAGGCGTTCAGCCTGGGTGCGTCTTTCGAGGCTCCCCTTCGGTCCCTCGACAAGCTCAGGCCCAGGGGAGCCTCGAAGGACGCGTTGCGGCAGCGGCGGCTTATTCATGCCTCAAGGCGTCGATGGGATCGAGGCGGGCGCCGCGCAGCGCCGGAAAGAAGCCGAAGACCATGCCGATCAGCCCGGAGAAGCCGACCGCGAGCAGGATCACGGCCGCGCTCGGCGCGAACGGGATCGACATGGTCGAGGAAGCGAGGCCGGCAAGGCTGAGCCCGATCAGGATGCCGATGATGCCGCCAAGCAGCGACAGCACCGTCGCCTCGACAAGGAACTGGACGAGGATGTGCCTTTCCTGCGCGCCGATGGCGAGCCTTATGCCGATCTCGCGCGTGCGCTCGGTGACCGACACGAGCATGATATTCATGATGCCGATGCCGCCGACGAGCAGGCTGACGCCGGCGACCGCGCCGAGCATCCCGGTCATCACCGCCGTCGTGCTCGCCATGGCGTCGGCGATCTGAGTCATGTCGCGGACGGTAAAGTCGTCCTCCTTGTCCGGCGTGATGCGCCTCACTTCCCGGAGCAGCGTCTCCATCTGGTCCTGAAGGGCCGATGTCGTCGTTCCCGGCGCCGCCGAGACATAGATCGTATCGATGTCGCGGCTGCCGGAGATGCGCCGCTGGAAGCCGGAAAGCGGCATCATGACGACATTGTCCTGGTCCGTGCCGAAGCCGGAAAAGCCTTTCGTCTCCAGGACGCCGATGACCTTGCACGTCATCTTGCCGACGCGGAACGACATGCCGAGCGGATTGCCGCCGCCGAAGAACTGCTTGCGCACCGTGTTGCCGATGATGCAGACGCCGGCGCCGGTCCGCGTCTCGCTGTCGCTGAAATTGCGGCCCTCGACGATCTTCCAGTCGCGCGCGGTGAAATAGGCTGGATCCGTGCCGGTCACGCCGGTGGTGATGCTGTCGGTGCCGAAGACGGCGCGCACCTGCATCTGGGAGGCGGCCGAGACGGCCTTCGCGCCGGAAAGTTGCGTGGAGAGCGCCGCCAGTTCCTTGTCACCGAGCGGCCGGGCCGCCTCGCGCGACGCGCCGCGGCTCGACTGCGCGCCGGAGCGCACGACGAGGAGGTTGCTGCCGAGCTTGGAGATGTCGGACTTGACCTTCTCCGTCGTGCCGGAGCCGATGGTGATCATGGCGATCACCGCCGCCACCCCGATGACGATACCGAGGAGCGTGAGGAAGGAGCGCAGCGCGTTGCGCTTGACCGAGCGGAGCGCCAGCCGGACCGTTTCGAAAAGCATCACGCCACCTCGCGCGAAGGGACGCCGGGCACGATATGGCCGTCAATGAAGTGGATCGAGCGATCGGCGTATGCCGCCACGTCCGGCTCGTGCGTGACCATGACGATGGTGAGCCCGCGCTCGCGGTTGAGCGCGGTGAGCAGTTCCATGATCTCGTGGGTGCGTTCGGTGTCGAGATTGCCGGTCGGCTCGTCGGCGACGAGCAGCATCGGCTCGGTGACGATGGCGCGAGCGATGGCGACGCGCTGCTGCTGGCCGCCGGAGAGCTCGGCCGGCGTGTGCTTCTCGCGGCCCGTCAGCCCGACCTTGGCGAGCGCGTCCATGGCCTGTTCGCGCCGCTCGCGCGCCGGCACGCCGCGATAGACGAGCGGCAGCTCGACATTCTCCGCAGCGGTGGTGCGGGGCAGCAGATTGTAGCCCTGGAAGACGAAGCCGATATAGAGGTTGCGCAGGATCGCACGGCGGCCGCGGTCGAGCCGGCCGGCATCGACGCCCATGAAATCGTAGCGGCCGCTCGTCGGCGTATCGAGGCAGCCGATGATGTTCATCGAGGTCGATTTGCCCGAGCCGGACGGCCCCATGATGGCGACGAATTCGCCGCGCGCGATCGCGAGGTCGACGCCGGCCAGCGCATGCACCTGCGCTTCGCCCTGGCCGTAGCTTTTCCATACCTGATCGAAGCGGATGAGCGCCTCGCGCTCGGGGAGGGGAGCTCTCTGCAGCATGGCTTCTAGCTTCCCGGTTGCGACGACGCGGTGATGACGCTGTCGCCTTCCTTCAGCCCCGAAACGATCTCGGTATAGGTGCCGTCGGTGTCGCCCGGCTTGACCATCATCTTGTGAGGGTGGTCGTTGCGCAGCACGTAGAGCGCCCGGGTACCGTCGGCCGCCTTGGGTGCTTCCGTCCCTTCCCGCCGGTGCGGGAAACGCGGCATGAAGAGGTCGCGCAGGCTGAAGCCGCGGCGTGAGCTCGCATCGCGGGTGGGAGGGCTATAGCGGAAGGCGGCGTTCGGCACGGTCAGCACGCCGTTCGCCTGCCGGGTCACGATGTCCACCGCCGCCGTCATGCCGGGACGCAAGAGCAGCTTCGAATTATCCACGTCGAGCTTGGCCTGGTAGGTCACGACATTGTCGGTGGTGACCGAGGCGTAGGCGATGTCGCTGATCTTGGCGTCGAAATTCTTGCCGGGAAAGGCGTCGACCGTGAAGTGTCCGGTCTGGCCCTTGGCGACCTTGCCGATATCGGCTTCGTCGATCGCCGCCTCGAGCTGCATGCTCTTGAGGTCCTGGGCGATGATGAAGAGCACCGGCGCGGAGAAGGACGAGGCCACCGTCTGGCCGGGATCGACCGAGCGCGTCAGCACGACGCCGTCGATCGGCGCGTAGATCGTGCTCTTGTCGAGGTCGGTTTCCTGCAGCTTCTCGTTGGCCTGCGCGACCGCGACATTCGCCTTGGCGACGGAAAGGGCGGCCTGGGCCCGGTCGCGGTCCGCCGTGGCGGTGTCGAGCGCCTGCTTGGCGGCCATGCCCTTGGCGGCAAGCTGCTGGGTGCGATCGAGCGTGCGCGAGGTGTCGGCAAGCGTCGTCTCGGCCTGCTCGACCTGCGCCTGGGCGGCCATGACTGAAGCCTTCGCTCCCTCGATCTGGGCGAGAATCCGGGTTTTGTCGAGAACGGCGAGTACGTCGCCCTTCTTCACTTCCTGGTTTTCCTCCACGGCGACCGAGCGCACCACTCCGGACAACTCGCTCGAAACATCGACCTGTGTCAGCGGCTGCAGCGTGCCGGTGGCGGAAACCTTGACCGTCATGTCGCGGAGCGCGGCCGGCGCCGTCGTATAGACGATCTTCGCCGGCGCCTGGTCGAACCACTGCCATGCGCCGAGGCCCGCGAGGACCGGAAGCAGCGCGGCCATCCACCAGACCCATTTGCGGCGCCGCCGGTGCGCACGGCCCCTGGCGTCCAGCCCGAGCGATTGTTCGATGCTGACGCTCGCCGGCAATTCGACCTTCGGCCGTTCAACCGTCTGGTCCATGGTGTTTCCAGTCCTTCCCGCTTCGGCGTCCGCCGGACGCCGGGCCGCGATCCGAAATCCCGGAATCGGCTCGATCGCAGGAGATCATGCCGGAACATCGGATTTTCAAATCAAATTTCGCCCATATTATATCCGGCACGACCTGAACCGGAGATGACCGCGTGATTAAGCGCCGCTACATGGTTTACGACGTCTTTGCCGACGGCAAGCTGGCCGGGAACCCGCTCGCCGTCGTCCTCGACAGCGAAGGGCTCGATACGGCGGCGATGCAGAGGATCGCCGGCGAGTTCAATCTATCCGAAACCGTCTTTGTCGGCGCGCCGGAAAAGCCTGCCCATTCGGCGAGGATACGCATCTTCACGCCGCGCGTCGAACTGCCCTTCGCCGGCCATCCGACCGTCGGCACCGCCGTTGCGATTGCCGAGACGCGGGCTCCCGAGGGCATCGGTGTCCCCGAGATCCTCGTCCTGGAGGAGGGCGTGGGACCGGTGCGCTGCGCGGTGTCGCGCGGCAAGGACCCGAGCTTCGCCGAGTTCGACCTGCCGTGCCTGCCGGAGAAGGTCGCCTTCGACGTGGTGCAGGAAGCGGTGGCCGCCGCTCTCGATCTCGGACCGCACGAGATCGGCTTCGAGAACCACCGGGTCGGGGCCTGGTCGGCCGGCGTGCCCTACGTGACCGTGCCGGTGCGCGGGCTGCCGGCTGCCGCGAAGGCGCGGATGGACATCGACGCCTGGGTGAAGCTTGCGCCGCGCGCCGGCCATCTCGTCGCCGCGCCCTACATCTACTGCCGGGAGACGATCGGCCACGAGGCGTCGTTCCATGCCCGCATGCTGGCGCCGCACGAGGGCATTCCGGAGGATCCGGCGACCGGCTCGGCCGCTGCCGCCTTTGCGGGCGCGGTGATGCTTTTCGACGCTCCGACCGACGGCTCGACGCCAATCCTGATCGAGCAGGGCATCGAGATGGGCCGGCCCTCGAAGATAAGGCTGGAACTCGACGTTGAGCGCGGCAAGCTCGCCGCCGCGCGCATCGGCGGACATGCGGTCAAGGTGGCCGAAGGAACGCTCTTCGTCTGAGGAAGCGGAAATTTCCGCAAGGGCTGGACAGGCTCTGCCTCACTGGCTATATCCGCGCCGTCCCGTGCCGTCCGGCGCGCGGTGGGTGATTAGCTCAGTTGGTAGAGCAGCTGACTCTTAATCAGCGGGTCACAGGTTCGATCCCTGTATCACCCACCATCTAGTCCCATGTTTTTGCCACGTTTTCGTCGCTCCCAAAGAATGTCCGACATTTCCGAGGCTTAGCGGGCGGTCACCGGAACGTGCGGGGATGGAGACGCGAAACATGTGGCCGGAACGGGCAAAATCTACCCTCGGTCTCTGTAGGCCCAGCTTGGCGTCCCGCTCTTTTCGGTAAGCGATCATCGGTGATGATGCAAAATTCGAGGAGACGATGATCAACGGAGCCTGCTTGGCGGATTGGCTATATTCATGTCGCTACTTGTCGGGCTGAGGAGCGCTTTCTAAGCCGACAGAGTTGTACGGCCGACGCTGCGATCAGAAGCCGAGCTGATGTACCTGGTGCTGCCAGTCAAGTGGCAGCTCGCTGGCGCGCATCAGCTGGTGCGGCGTGAGCTCGGGAGGATGCTTTCCCCTGAGGATGGCTTCGACGATGGCCGGGGCAAGATAGGTGAGCTTCAGCATGCGGCTGAGATCGGAGACGTCGAGTTGCTCGCGCCGGGCGAGTTCCGCGATCGTGGTTCCCGATCCGTCGGTCAGAGCACACATATAGATGTGGCTACGAGCAATCAGCCTGATCAGGCCAGGATCCGGTATGCGGGCCGCATCGGCGATGACCAGGCGGGTCTCGACGCCGCGACGCTTCAGGGCAAAGGGAACGCTGATGGTGTGGGTGGTGACTGCGTCCGTTGCATCAATCTGGTCTACATCGCAGCCGTTCTGTACCGCCAGTGCTCCGCACAGGATCGCTATCGATATCGCATCGCGATCGACGATGACGCGCTGGACGAGCCTTCGGAGGACAGCCTGGCGCGCGGCTGGGGAGGTCGCTTTCAGTTCATCGGCAAGGGCGGCGGCTCCGGCGAAGAGGCGGTTGAGGTTGGCCGTGTCCAGCAACCAGTCACGTGACATCTCAATGAGATCTACCCGCGAGTTCAGAAACTTATGCAGGTATTCGCAGACGAGATCGTCCAGCTGGCTGGCCGGGATTCGCCAGCCTTCGCCGCGATCCGATGCGCTCTTCGTCAGGAGACGACGCGAGACGTAGTAACGGTATCGCCTGCCTGCTTTGGTGGCATGGGTCGGGCCAAGCTGATCACCGTCCCGACTGAACACAAGCCCGGTGAGAAGGTGGACACCATCGCGGCTTTCCGCAGTGATGGAGCGATTGGCCCGTGAGGCAAGCAGCGCCTGCGCTTTCTCAAAGGTGGCCAAGTCTATGATGGCCTGGTGTTGCCCATCGTAAAGTTCGCGGCCATGCCGGATCCGGCCGACATAGATCGGATTGGTGAGGATGGCGCGCAGATGACCACAGAAGAAGGAGCGTCTGCGATCGGCCCGCGCCGCCCCCAACTTGCCGCAAGTGTGCAGGCCGAGTACTTCCGATCGCCTCTGCAACTCGCGGATTGAGTGGCAATCGAGATAAAGCTCAAAGAGCTTCCTGACCGTAGTCGCGCCTGAGTGCCTTAACGACACGCTGTTCTCGACACTATCCGAGGCCCGCTGTGCCATCAACTCATGGAAGGAGGATATAACCATCACATACCACACTCGGCCCTCGGCAACATGCCACCCGCCGAGTTCGCCATGAAATCCACGCTGGAAAAACAGGCTGCATAAGGCCCAAAACGAAACCTAGGACTCTCCCTCAAACCGGGAGGAGATTAGGGTCTCAGGTCAGATCGAAAACACCGTTCGATACCTCGGTGTCGATATTGATGATGCGCTTACGCTTCCAGAAGCAGACGGCCGCCTACAAGCTCCTCATCATCGATGAGCTCGGCTTCGTGCCGCTGTCAAAGACCGGCGCGGAACTGCTGTTCGAGCGGATATCGCAACGCTACGAGCGGGGCGCGACCCTCATCATCAGCAATCTTCCCTTTGACGAATGGACCGAAACGCTGGGGTCGGAACACCTGACCGGGGCGCTGCTCGACCGCATCGCCACCACGTCAACATTCTCGAGATGAACGGCGAAAGCTACCGTCTCGATCAAAGCCCTGCCCGAAAGGTCGGCTGAAACCCTTCGAAAAATTGCCGACGCCACATGCAAGAAACTCCGGTCGGGTTACACCCTCCCGGGGTTCCCTGCTTGCGCCAAGTGGCTTGCTTTTACTCCGCCCAATGGTCGGGTTTTGCTCCGCCTTTGACAAACCAGTTCCTACCAATGCACCATTGGCAGCCCTGCAACCGGAGAGTGAAACCACGGAATCGTCGTCCCGCGCAGGCTACCGATATAGACGTTGTGCAGGTTCGGCCCGCCGAATGTCACGCTCGCCATCCAGGGGGCGATGCTGCCGCCGCAGGCCAGCATCAGTGCCGGTGTCGCACGGTCCTCGTAGAACGCTTTGATCAAGGCCTTTCCAGCTTCCGAGCTGTGGTCATCATCGAGAAGTATGCGCAGGTCGCCATCCGGCGTGATCGCGAAGACGCGATCGGTCTGGATATGTGTTCCCCACAGATTGCCGAAGGCGTCGAAGGCTATCCCATCGATGAAGGCGTCATGGCTTTCCGGTCCGAAGGTTTCGCGATGTGAGAGTGAGGCGTCCTTGCCTACGCGCAGCCGCGTGATCTTCATCCCGCAGGTTTCGACGACGTAGAGCCACTCTTCCCTGGCATCCAGTCTGATCTCGTTGGTGAAATGGAAGCCGTCGGCGACGATTCTCAACCCGCGCTCGTCAGCGACGGCCACGAAGCCGTCGCGAATGTTGGGGCTGATAGCCTCCATCCAGTTCGGAATTGTGGTCGAGACGGTGAGCCAGATACGGTTGCGGCTATCTCGCAGGACGAAATTGACCTTGCCTATCGGCTTGCCGTCGATCTTGTCGTAAAGCACGCGCGTTTCGCCCGTCCGTTTCATGACTTCAAGCCGGTCGGTGCCGAAATTGGAGACCAGGATGTCGCCGTTGCGGGCGAAAGCCAGGCCGTTTGGCAAGGTACCTTCGGTGAATCGCCTGGCTTCGTCTGTAGCCGTCGCGAACGCATTTCCTGTTGACTGCGTGATGATATGTTGCGAGCCGTCCGGGGTGATATGCACCACACCGCCGCGCGCGTCGGCGACCCAGAGCGAGCCGTCGCGTTCCGCCAATATGCATTCCGGGCGCTGGAGGTCTCGGCCAATCGTCTTGATCCGCCGGGGATCGACCTGGAACCCGTCAATAGGGTTGTGAGTCATTGCGTTCGGCTTCTAGAATTTCACCATGTCGCCGCCCTTGAGCGCGAGAGCGGCACGCGCTTCGGCCGGGGATGCAATCTCATGGCCCAGTTCCTCGAGGATGCGTCGGACCTTGCGGACCTGTTCGGCATTGGAACCCGCAAGTTTGCCCTTGGCGATGTGGAGCGAATCTTCCAGTCCGACGCGCACATTGCCGCCCAGCATGGCCGCCTGCGTCACGAAGGGCATCTGGTAGCGGCCCGCGGCAAGCACGGACCAGACATAATCGGCACCGAACAGACGGTCCGCCGTCTGCTTCATGAACATGACATTTTCCATCTCCGCGCCTATGCCGCCGAGAATTCCGAAGATCGACTGCACTAGGAAGGGCGGCTTCACCAGCCCGGCATCTATAAAGTAGGCAAGGTTGTAGAGGTGGCCTATGTCGTAGCATTCATGCTCGAACCGTGTGCCGTGCCCGTCACCGAGCTCTCGGAGAACCCTGGCGATATCGCGGAATGTATTGCGGAAAATGAAGTCGTCGCTGGATTCGAGGAACGGCTTTTCCCAATCATGCTTCCACTCGTTGAATTTCTTGGCCATCGGATGCAGCGCGAAATTCATCGAGCCCATGTTGAGGGAGCACATCTCCGGCGATGCGCGCAACGCCGCCGCAAGGCGCTCCTCGATCGTCATGCCCAGTCCGCCGCCGGTTGTGATGTTTACCACCGCATCTGTCGACTGCTTGATGCGCGGCAGAAACTGCATGAATACTTCAGGATCCGGCGTCGGCCTGCCTGTTTCGGGGTCGCGTGCATGCAGATGGATGATCGATGCGCCGGCCTCGGCAGCCTCGATCGACTGTCTGGCGATTTCGTCCGGAGTGATCGGCAATGCATCCGACATGGTCGGCGTGTGCACGCCGCCGGTCACGGCGCAGGTGATGATGATCTTGTCCATTTTGCGTGCCATATGGCTTGTCTCCTCAAAGATCGCGAAGGTTCGCCCCGATATTCACCATGCGGTGTGGTGCGAGGTACCGATCCCGGGGCATCTCGCGCGGTGCATGCGGAAGGATCATCGCGCCCGGCCGCGCCAGATGAGCAGCCTGTGCTCGACGGCGGCGATCGCCATGGAACTGACATAGCCCAGCACGCCGAGCAGGATGACGCCGGCATAAAGGTCCGGTGCGCGGAAGGAGCGCGCGGAAAGCAGGATCCAGTTGCCGAGCCCGTCGCGGCCGGCAAGCATCTCGCAGACGACGGAAAGGATGAGCGCCACCGTCAGCCCGAGCCGCATGCCGGCGAGGATGTCGGGGCTGGCGGAGGGCAGGGCGATCTTGAAGATGACGGCGGGTCGCGACAGGCGGAGCGCCCGGCCTACCTCGTAAAGCCTGGGCTCGACGGCGGAGAACCCGTGGATGGTGGCGAGCAGCACCGGCCACAGCGAGCCGAAGGCGATGACGGCGAGCGCCATCGGATCGGAGAGGCCGAGAAGGGCGATCGCGACCGGGATGATTGCCGAGGCGGGAAGCGGCCGCAGGAACTCGAACATCGGCGCCAGATATTCGCGCAGCGCCTTCGACGTGCCGATGGCCGCGCCGAGCGCGATGCCGACGAGCGAGGCGAGCAGCCAGCCGTAGATCATGCGCCTGATGGTGGCGAAGAGTTTCTCGGTCAGGTCGCCGTCGGTCATGCCCTTGACCAGCGCCGCCCAGGCGCGGTCGGGTCCCGGCAGGAAGACCGGGGAGATCAACCGGTGATCGGCGATCCATTGCCAGATCCAGACGAAGCCCGCCGCGACAAGGAAGCTGCCGGCGAGCCAGAGGACGCGGCGGCCGTTCATTGCCGGACCTCCCCCATCGCCGCGCGGCCGAGCAGTCTCTGCTGCGCCAGCGAAAGAAGCACGTTCAGCCCGTAGCCGACGAGGCCGATCCAGAGGAGATAGGCGAGCATCAGTTGCGGACTGAGCGATTGCTGCGCGATCAGGATGCCGTAGCCCATCCCCTGCGGGTTGGCGGCGATCTCGACGGTGACCGCCACCACCAGCGCGAAGCCGGCCGCCAGCCGGAAGGCGACGATGATGCGCGGAAGCGCCGCCGGAATGACGATCTTGAAAATGCGCTGCAGCGTGGAGAGGCGCAGCGCTCGCGAAACCTCCAGCAGGCGCGGCTCGATGCCGCCGATCGCCGCGCGCGTCATGATGAGCATGGTCCAGACGCAGGCGAAGGCGACGATCGCTATCTCGAAGCTGTAGCCGAAGCCGAGCGAGAGCATGCCGATCGGGATGAGCGCCACGGAAGGGATCGGGCGGATCGCCTCGACGGTCAGTTCCATCAGCCGGTCGAGCGGCCGGACGAGCCCGAAGAGAAGGCCGAGAACCAGCCCGATCGCACCGCCCACGAAAAGGCCGCCGAAAGCGCAGGCCAGCGTGTCGCGCGTCGCCGCGAGCATGGTTCCGTCGCCGAGCGCCGCCAGCAGCGCGACGGCCACGGAACTCGGTGGCGCGACCGCGAGGCTGGTCGTGCCCGAGAGGCGGGTGGCGATTTCGGCCGCGACCAGCAGCAAGGCCGGGACAGCAAGCGCCTTTGCCGCGCGGTTCATCCTTCCGCCTTCCCGATGAAGTCGAAAAGTGCGCGCCTCAGCCTCAGGAACTCCGCCATCTCGCGGGTTTCGAGCTGGTTGCGCGGGCGGGGCAGGGTCACCTTGGCGATGGTGCCGATGCGCCCGGGATTGGGCAGGAGCCCGATCACGCGGTCGCCAAGATAGATCGCCTCCTCGAGATCGTGGGTGACGAAGAAGACGGTCGCGCCGGTTTCGGCGGCGATCGAGAGCATCTCGTCCTGAAGCGTCTGGCGCGTCATGGCATCGAGCGCGCCGAAGGGTTCGTCCATGAGGAGCACCGACGGCTCCTGGGCGAGGCAGCGGGCGATCTGCAGCCGCTGCTGCATGCCGCCCGACATCTCAGTCGGATATTTGTCGGCATGGCCGTGCAGTCCGACCTTTTCGAGCAGCGCGTGGATGCGTTCCTTGCGCTGGCGCGCGGGCGTGCCGGCCGCCTCGAGCGCCAGCGACACGTTGCCGGCGGCGGTGCGCCAGGGCAAGAGCGCCTTGCCGTAGTCCTGAAAGACGATGGCGACGTCGCGGCGCGGGCCGGTGACCGGCTTGCCACCGACCTTCACGCTGCCGGAATCCGGCTTGATGAGGCCGCCCGCCACCCTCAGCGCCGTCGTCTTGCCGCAGCCGGAAGGTCCGATGACGCAGACGATTTCGCCCTTGCCGACGGCGAGCGACAGGCCAGCGAGGATCGGCTTGCCGCTATAGGAGAGGTCGACGTTGTGGAATTCGATCGCCGCGGCTCCCACCGCACAGGCTCCCGCCTCCGCGAGACCGTGGAGATCAGCCCTTTCCATAAACTACCTCCAGCGTAGAGGCGAGATGCCCCGAGAGCAGCTTCACCGCGGCGTCCGCGTCCCGCGAGAGGACCAGGTCGGCAAGCTCCTGATGCACCCTGGTGAACCATTGCGGGTCCTCGAAACGGCTCATCATGACGCGCCGGTAGCGATAGGCCTGGAGGTAGAGGTCGTCGTGAAGCGCGAGCAGCCGTTCCGAGCCGCAGGCGACTATGAGCGAACGGTGGAAGGCCTTGTGCAGCGTGTCGAATTCCGGCGCGCCCTCGCGCATGGTCTCCGGGTCGCGCAGCAGCTTCTGCCTGAGCCGATGCAGGCAGGCGACGATGGCCGCCTCCCATTCGTCGTCGCCGTTCTCGATCGAGCGGCGAAGCGCCTCCGCTTCGATCAGCGTGCGCACCCGGGTGATGTCCTCGAGGTCCGCGCGCGACACGCTCGCCACGCGGAAGCCACGCTGGCCGACCGCCGTCACCAGCCCGCGCGAGACGAGGCGCGACATTCCCTCCCGCAGCGGCGTCGCGCCGATGCCGTAATGGGCGGAAAGCGCATGGATTCCGAGACGCGCTTCCGGCCCCCACAGGCCAGAAAGGATGTCGCGCTCGATCAGGCCGGCGGCGCGCGCGCTCAACGTATCCGCGCCGGTTTCGGTTTCGGCCTCGCGCCGGATCGCGCGTGCGCTTTCCGTCGCCGGCGTCGCTTGACCCGGCGTCACTTGGCGATCAGGGCCGCCGTGTCCGGCGTCTTCTTCTGCAGCATGTCCTGCTTGTTCATGACGTCGACCCACCAGTCGAGCTGCTCCTTGGTGATCTTCGGGTCGGAAACCGACACCTTGATCGTATTGAGCACCTTCATCGGGATCTTGGTAAAGCCCGAAAGAGCCTCGCGCGCCTTGTCGGGGTCGGAATTGACGATCTTCGCCGCTTCGTCGAGCGATTTGCGGAAGGCGGCAAGCTGGGCGGGATGCGCATCCGCCCAGGAGCGGGTCGCGGCCAGCATCACCTGCGGCTTGCCGTCCGGCAGTTCCTCCAGATAGTGCGAGACGACGACACCGGTCTTCGAGTTGATCATGTTGGCCATCACCGGGCCTGCGGTCACCACCGCGTCGACCGCGCCGGATTTCAGCACGTCGTTCATGGTCGGGAAGGTGACCTCGACGAAGTTGACCTGTTTCGGATCGACGCCGTTCTGGATGAGCCATTGCGCGAAGAGCACCTGCAGGAAGGCGCCGATGCCGGGCGCGCCGACTTTCTTGCCCACGAAATCCTTGGCCGTCTTGATGCCGGAATCCGGCCTCGCGACGACAGCCGCGGTATCGGCGGTCGACTTGTCGCTCACCGATGCACCGGCGACCGCGACGAGGTCGAGGCCACCATCGACCGCCTGCAGGAACACCGAAGGGGTCGGCCCGCCGATCTGGATCGAATTGGAAAGAAGCGCGGCTGGGATGTTCGAGTTGAGGCCGATCAGGAGCATATGGGCGTCGAGGCCGTTCTTCTCGAATATGCCTTCCTTCTCCGCGACCGCCGCGCTCGCGCAGTCTGTCGTGGCGGTGCAGCCGATGATGATCTTGTCGGCTGCGCCGGCTGCGGCAAAGGGGACGAGCGCCGTGAAAGCAAGCGCGGCGGCCGTCACTATGGCCGATTTCAGGATGTTCATTGGTTTCCTCCGTTGGGCGGCTTCCCACGGCCGCGCTTTTAGTTTATCGACAAAACCATAAAATATATACATCTGCAAGAGGAGGTCTCATGAAGCTCGCCACTTTCGAGAATGCGCGGAAGGAGCAGCGCATCGCCCTCGTCCATGGCGCCGGCAACCGGCTGTTCGATCTGGCTGCAGCGGCCGGGCGCGCCGGCGGCGCCAATCCGGCGTTCGTTTCCATGATCGCGCTTGCGGAAGCAGGAAGGAAGGGCCTCGACGCGGCGGTGGACCTCTTCGCCAGGCGCGGCGGGGAGGAGGACCTGTCACACGCGCTCGCCGACGTGAAGCTGCTTGCGCCGCTGCCGGAGCCGCGCCAGATGCGCGACGGGATGAGCTTCGAGGAGCATATCCGCAGATCGGGCCGCGGCATGCGCAAGCTCCTCGCGAAAGATGCCGCCGCGGTGGCGGCGATCGAGGCCGAGCCGGTGGCGCCGCTCGCCGTCGTCTATCGCCAGATGCCGATCTACTACATCACCAACCGGATGATCGTGCGCGGGCCCGGGGCGACGATCGTCTGGCCGCGCTATTCGAAGGTCATGGACTATGAGCTCGAATTCGGCATCGTCACCATGAATACGTCGGCCAACATCAAGGCGGCGAATGCCGGCGACCACATCCTCGGTTACACGATCTTCAATGACTTCTCCGCCCGCGACCAGCAGGGCAGGGAGATGCCCGGCCATCTCGGCCCGGCCAAGGGCAAGAGCTTCGACGGCGGCAACGTGATCGGGCCGTGGATCGTGACGCCGGACGAGATCGGCGATCCGTACAACCTCGGGATGGAAGCGCGGGTGAACGGTGAGACCTGGTCGAGCAATGTGTCCAAGGGCATGCTCTTCTCTTTCGAGGAGATTCTCGCGCATATGTCGCAGGACGAGACGGTGTTCGCCGGCGAGTTCATGGGGTCGGGTACGGTTGGCGGCGGCTGCGGGCTGGAGCACGGGCGTTTCCTGTCCGACGGCGACACGATCGAGCTCGAAGTGGAGAAGATCGGCGTTCTCCGCAACAAAGTGGTGCGCCAGCACTGACCGCGTCGCAAGAAGAAAATCACGCAGGAGGAAACCATGCCCCGCACCATCATCGACCTGTCCATTCCGATCGCCAACGGCATTCCGGCCGATCCGCCGGGGCAGGATCTTTCCGTCACCTATTTCGATCATCAGCAGAGCCTTGAGGCGATGCTGAAGTTCTTTCCGGGGCTGAAGGCCGAGGATCTTCCCGACGGGCAGGGCTGGGCGGTCGAGCGCGTCAATCTCTCCACGCATAACGGCACGCATCTCGACGCGCCCTGGCACTACCATCCGACGCAGGATCGGGGCAAACCGGCCATGCGCATCGACGAGGTGCCGCTTGAATGGTGCTTCCAGCCAGGCGTGAAGCTCGACTTCCGCCATTTCGAGGACGGCTATGTGACCACCGCCTCCGATGTCGAGGCGGAACTGAAGCGCATCGGCCACGAATTGAAGCCGCTGGAGATCGTCGTGGTGAACACCTCCGCCGGCGCCAAATTCGGCCGGCAGGACTATGTCGCGAGCGGCTGCGGCATGGGCTACGAGGCGACCATGTACCTGCTCGAAAAGGGCGTGCGCGTCACCGGTACGGATGGCTGGAGCTGGGACGCGCCGTTCGTGCACACCGCGAGGAAATATGCCGAGACGCACGACGCCTCGATCATCTGGGAAGGTCACAAGGCCGGCCGGCACATCGGCTACAGCCATATCGAGAAGCTGCACAACCTGGAAAAGCTGCCCGCCGACGGCTTCATGATAAGCTGTTTCCCCGTGAAGATCGAAAAGGCGTCCGCCGGCTGGACGCGCGCCGTCGCCATAATGGAGGATTAGGTTCCGCAGGGTTTATCGCCATTCGATATCGACTCCGCACTCCAGCCATTCTGCGGAGCGACCAGCACCAGATACGATATGGAGACCATGACTCCCATCGTCGAACGCGGCCAGACGATCCTTCTTGCATTGCGAGTCAGTCGGAAACGACCATCGCAGGTGGGCGATCAGGCGCCGGGCTGCCTCATGCGTCTGGAGATGCTCCTTGAACTCGGCGTTCAGCGCGCCGATTCTTTGGTCGAGGTCCCGCCATTCATCGCGCATCTCGATGACCAACGTGCTCATCCTGCCGCTGATATCCAGATCGTCGCCGGCGAGCATCTCGTCTAGAGCCCGGTCGAGCTGTTGCGACCTCTTGACGATGACGTGGCCACGCTCGAGCAAAACCGCTCGCAACAGATTGATCAGCGTCTTGAGCGCATTCACCAGCCGGGACCGCGCCCGATGTAGCGACTGCAGGTCGAACTGATCCTGGCTCTTCAGTTCCACGAACCGCATCGTTGGCCGTGACGCCGCCTCCGCGATAGCCTCGGCATCTCGAACATGGGCGGACCTGCCCGTTGCGGTAGGCAGCAGCTGCATTCGCTCTGTCCTTTGATGCCGCAATACCCGGAACAGTCATCACATATGATACAATACACTATATGACTTGTGTCATACGTACTCCTACGATACATCTGCTAGCGGAGGATATCGTAGAATGAATCTGGAATACCTCCTGCTCGGCCTTTTGGCGCTCAAGCCCCAGACCGGATACGACCTGAAGAAGTTCCTCGACACGTTCGGGCGCTTCCTCCGCTCCCACACGCAGCTCAGCCAGATCTACCGGACCATGGGGCGCATGGTGAAGGAAGGCTGGGTGGAGTTCGAGGTCACGCACCGGCAGGGCCTGCCCGATTTCAAGACTTACAGCCTGACCGAGGACGGCGCGGCCATCTTTCTCGACTGGCTGGGCAGTCCCTATGTCCCGCCGAGCCGCTTCACCGATCCGGAGTTCTCGCTGCGATTCCATTATTCGGCGTTCCTAGGCAAGGAGGCGACGCTGAAGCTGCTCAACCAGGAGTTGGAGGCGCGGCTCGACCAGGTGAGGACCTATCGCGGCCGCTCGCGCACGCTGCACGATCTCGAACTTCCGCTCGGCGGCGATCCAGAAGCGGTGCAGCGCCGTTTCACCCTGGCGCATGAATGGGGAAAGCTTCAGGTCGACAAGTGGATCGAATGGCTGGAGCAGACGATTGCCGTCATCGAACAGGAACCCGACAGCGCAGCGCCGAGGCTGCGCATCGTCGGCGGCCGCCGGGGGGCTGACGCATGAAGGCCGTCATGGTGCTCTTCGACAGCCTCAATCGGCATATGCTGCCGCCCTATGGTGGCAATTACGTCAAGGCGCCGAATTTCTCGCAGCTTGCCGAACGAAGCGTGGTCTTCGACAATTGCTATATCGGATCGATGCCGTGCATCCCGGCCCGCCGCGAACTGCATACGGGTCGCTACAATTTCCTGCACCGCGGCTGGGGCCCGCTGGAGCCCTTCGACGATTCGATGCCGGAGATCCTCAAGGATAACGGCATCTACACGCATCTCGTCACCGACCATCAGCACTATTTCGAGGATGGCGGGGCCACCTTCCATACGCGCTACAGCAGTTGGGAGTTCTTTCGCGGCCAGGAGGGTGATGCCTGGAAGGGACACGTCGCCGATCCCGACATCCCGCCTAGCATCGGCGGGCGGAGCGGCCGCATCTGGCGCCAGGACTGGGTGAACCGTCAGTACCTGGCGTCCGAGGCGGACCAGCCGCAGACGCTGACATTCGATGCCGGCATCGAATTCATGCGCCGCAACGCCGGCGAGGACCGCTGGTTCTTGCAGATCGAATCGTTCGATCCGCACGAGCCGTTCTACGCGCAACAGCACTACAGGGATCTCTACCCGCACGGCTACGAGGGGCCGCATTTCGACTGGCCGGCCTACGCGCCGGTGTCCGAGGATGCCGGGACGATCGACCACCTGCGGGCCGAATACGCGGCGCTGGTCACGATGTGCGACCGCTCGCTCGGCCGGGTCATGGACCTGATGGACGAGCTCAACCTGTGGCGCGACACGATGCTGATCGTCTGCACCGACCACGGCTTTCTTCTCGGCGAGCACGGCTGGTGGGGCAAGAACGTCCAGCCCTGGTACAACGAACTCGCCAACACGCCGCTGTTCATCTGGGACCCTCGTGCCGGCCGCGAGGGCGCGCGCAGCAGCGCGCTGGTGCAGATGATAGACTTGGCGCCGACGCTGCTCGACCTGTTCGGGATCGAACCGACCCCGGACATGCAGGGCGTGCGTCTCGCCGACATCATCGCCGGCGCGGGCGATGGCCGGCAACACGGCCTGTTCGGCGCCTTTGGCGGCCATGTCAACATCACCGACGGGCGCTACGTCTACATGCGCGCCAGCAGCGGCCCGGAGAACGGTCCGCTTTACGAATACACGCTGATGCCGACACGTATCTGGAGTCGCTTCCGACCGGAGGAGCTCAATGGCACCGAACTGGCGGCTCCCTTCCGTTTCACCAAGGGGGTGCCGACGCTGCGGGTGCGCGGGCATTCCTATGTCGATTCGCATCGTTTCGGAACGCTCCTCTACGACCTGGAGACCGATCCGGACCAGTCCGCGCCAATCGCCAATGAAGCGGTCGAACTTAGGATGATCGAACTGATGCTGGAGCTGATGCGTCAGACCGACGCGCCTGCGGAACAATATGAACGCCTTGGCCTGCCCGCGACCGGCCGGGCCGGACGGCGGCATCTGGCTGCGTCCCTGGGAGGGAACGCGCCGGAGAACGACAGACGGCTGCCGCCGGTCGCCACTCGGGAGAGCTGAAGTTACGCCGGAAAAAACATCGAAGGACCCGGTGAGAACATCAAGCGGAGGAATGGAAATGAATGCAAAATGGAAAGTCACGGCCGCGCTGGCCGTCCTGTTCGGCTTGGCGGCAGCTTCGAACGCCGGAGCGGAGGAAAAACGCGCCGAAGTGATCCACTGGCTGACGGCCAAGAGTGAATCGGCCGCCATCGGCGAGTTCGCCAAGGCGTTCAATGCGGCGGGCGGCACCTGGGTCGACAGCGCGGTCGCGGGAGGCTCGAATGCCAAGGCGACCGCCATCAACCGTATCGTCGGCGGCACCCCTCCGAGCGCCGCCATGTTCAACCTCGGTCCTGAATTCGTCGAGCTGGCGCAGGGCAACCTGCTGCGCGACCTGAACGACATCGCCGCGAAGAACGACTGGCGCGGCAAGCTGCCCGAGGCGCTCGCCGAGGCGGCCCAGTTCAACGGCCATTTCTACGTCGTGCCGACCGCGCTGAACGGCCAGAACTTCGTCTGGTACAACAAGGCGCTCCTCAAGCAGATCGGCGCCGAGGAGCCGAAAAGCTGGGACGAGCTGATCGGCGTGCTAGACAAGGTAAAGGCAGCGGGCAAGATCCCGCTGGCGATGGCGGGGCAGAAAACCTGGGAGGCGCAGCTCTTCTGGGCGGTGCTGCTCGGCAATGGTGGCCGCGACGTGTACCTCAAGGTCATGAAAGGGCATAGCGCCGACGCGGTTCGCTCCGACGCCTTCCGCAAGGCGGTGAAGACCTTCGCCCATCTGCACGACTATATCGACGAGGGCAGCCCCGGACGTAACTGGAACGACGCGGCCAATATGGTCATCACCGGCAAGGCCGTCTTCATGCAGATGGGCACCTGGGCGCGGGGCGAGTTCAACGCGGCCGGCATGAAGCCGGACGTGGACTATGGCTGCACCATCCTCGACCTCGACCAGGGCTACCAGCTCCAGGGCGGCGTCTTCGTCTATCCAAAACTCTCCGACAAGGCGGCGATCGACGCGCAGACACTGCTGATCGAGACCATGTCGAACCCCGCCAACCAGGCGAAGTTCGCCAGCCAGAACGGTTCAATTCCCTTCTGGAAGGGCGCGGACCGCTCGAAGCTCGATGCCTGCGTGGCGAAGAGCGCGGAATGGGCGACCCGGCCGGGCCTCGCGGTCGGTGCTCAGGGGGTGCTGATGTCGCCGGCGCTCAACGGCGACCTCAACGACCTGATTTCGAGCTTCTGGAACACGCCCGGCTCCTCGGCCGACACGTTCGTGGAGAATTTCGCCTCGACGATCGCCAACGCGCAATAGAACGGCCAGCCGCGCCGGCGATGGCTGGAGTGGCGCCAATCCGGAACGGGCAATGGACGAGACGCGATACTTTCACTGGAGACCCGGCCGCGCGGCGGCGGCGCTGGCTCTGCTGCCGACGGCCTTCGTCGTGCTGTTCGTCTTCATTGGCGGCGCCGGATGGGCCGCGCTGGTCTCCTTTACAAGCTCGCGCATGCTGACGATCTGGAACTTCGTCGGCTTCGACCAGTACGCCGCGCTGTTCCGCTTTCCGCGCTGGCAGGTGTCGCTGGAGAACATGGTCATCTTCGGTTTCTGCTTCATCCTCGCCAGCCTGGTACTCGGCATCCTGCTTGCCGTCTTCATCGACCAGAAGGTCAAGGGCGAGAGCGTCTTCCGTACTATCTACCTCTATTCCTATGCCACCTCCTTCATCGTCGTCGGGCTGGTCTGGCGCTGGATCCTGGATCCGAGCCTGGGCATCCAGCACGTCGTGCGCGATCTCGGCTTTCCCAGCTTCACCTTCGACTGGATCGTCAGCCAGAAGATGGCGATCTTCACCATTGTCATCGCCGCGACCTGGCACGGGGCTGGCCTCGTCATGGTCATCACGCTCGCCGGCATCCGGGGCGTCGACGCAGAGATATGGAAGGCGCTCAAGGTCGATGGCGTGCCCAACTGGAAGGCTTATCTGTTCGTGATCCTGCCGACGATCCGGGGCTCGATCGTCACCGCGGTCGTACTAATGACGATCGGCGTCGTGCGCCTCTACGACATCGTCGTGGCCATGACCAATGGCGGGCCCGGCAGCGCCACCGAGGTGCCGGCGAAATTCGTCGTCGACAACCTCTTCGAGCGTCAGAACATCGGATTGGCGACGGCCGCCTCCACGACGCTCCTGGTCCTCATCCTCCTTGTCGTGGTGCCATGGGCGCTATGGCAGCGCGCGCGGCAACGGAGGATGGCGTGACTGCGCGCCAGATGGTTCCGGACGGCCCAAGACCGACGGCTTTCGGCCCGGCAAGGCTGGGAATCTACGGCTTCTTGGTGGTCTCTGCCGTCTTCTTCCTGATGCCGCTTTATGTGATGATCGTCACCTCGCTTAAGCCGATGGAAGAGATCCGCCACGGTGCGTTGTTCGCCTGGCCGGCGAATCCCACCCTGGCGCCCTGGATCGAGGCCTGGTCGAGCGCTTGCACCGGTCTCAAATGCGAGGGGCTCAAGGTGGGATTCGCCAACTCGGTCTTCATCACGGTGCCCAGCGCTGTCCTCGCCATCACCATCGGCATGGTCAACGGCTATGCGCTGTCGCTCTGGCGGCTGCGCTGGTCGAGCCTTTTGTTCGGTGCCCTCCTGATGGGCGCCTTCATTCCCTACCAAGTGCTCTTCTTCCCGCTGGTCAGGATGCTGGCAGCCATCGGCTTCTTCGGCAATCTGGCCGGTATCGTCACCGTGCAGGTGATCTTCTCGCTGCCGGTCATGACGCTGCTTTTCCGCAACTACTATGCCTCGCTGCCCTACGACCTCTTCAAGGCCGCGCGGGTGGACGGCGCCGGCTTCTGGCGCACCTGGCGTAGCGTTATGCTCCCGCTTTCCGGTCCGATGATCGTCGTCGCCCTCATCCTGAAGGTCACCAACACCTGGAACGACTACGTGCTCGGCTTGGTCTTTGCCGGGCATCGCTACCTGCCGATGACCGTCGAGCTGAACAACATCGTCAACACCACTCATGGGGAGCGGGAGTACAATATGGAAATGGCGGCGACGCTTTTGACGGCGCTGGTCCCGCTGGCGATCTATTTCGTCTCGGGCCGCTGGTTCGTGCGCGGCATCGCCGCCGGCGCGGTGAAGGGATAACGCGGCGATGGCTCATGTCTCGGTCCGCAAGGTCGACATCGCCTTTGGCACCGTCTCGGTGCTCGACCAGCTCGACCTCGATGTGCAGCCGGGCGAGTTCGTCGTGCTGCTCGGGCCCTCGGGCTGCGGCAAGTCCACGCTGCTCAACGCCATCGCTGGCCTGCTCGACGTCAATCGCGGCCAGATATGGATCGGCGGGCGAAACGTCACCTGGGCGGAGCCCAAGGACCGCGGCATCGCCATGGTCTTCCAGACCTACGCGCTCTATCCGCAGATGACGGTCCGCGAGAACATGGCCTTCGGCCTGAAGATCGCGGGACTGCCGCGGCTCGAGATCGAAAACCGGGTCAGGGAAGCTGCCGCGATCCTGCAGCTCAAGCCGCTGATGACGCGCAAGCCCGCCGAGCTTTCCGGCGGCCAGCGCCAGCGCGTCGCCATCGGCCGGGCGCTGGTGCGCGAGGCGAGCGTCTTCCTCTTCGACGAGCCTCTCTCCAATCTCGACGCGCAATTGCGCAACGAACTCCGCGTCGAGATCAAGCGGCTGCACCAGCGCCTGGGCGCTACGATGATCTACGTCACGCACGACCAGATCGAGGCGCTGACGCTCGCCGACCGGATCGCAGTGATGAAGGACCGCAGGATCCAACAATTCTCGACACCGGAGAAGCTGTACCAGCAACCAGCAAACCGCTTCGTTGCCGGCTTCGTCGGCTCGCCGGCTATGAATTTCCAGGCCGGCGTCATGGAGCGCGCGGACGGCGGCATGCGGTTCCGCAGCGGCGCTTTCGAGCTGCCTGTCGACGTGATGGCGCACACCGGCACGGAAGTGGAACTCGGCATGCGGCCCGAGCATATCCTGGTCGGCGAAAGCGAGGGCCAAGACGAAGGCGGTATGCCGGCAACTGTTGAGATGGTCGAGCCGATGGGCGCTGAGACGCTGGTATGGACGAGCGTGGCGGGGTTGCCCTTCAGCGTGCGGGTCGACCAACGCCGACGCCTGTCGGTCGGCCAGAAAGTCAGCCTCCGCTTTCCGTCCCAAGAGATCCATCTCTTCGATCGCGAGACGGGTGCGCGGCTGTAGGGGCAGGGATCATTCAGGGGAGTGCTTCATGGAACGCGTCGGGGTGGGCATCGTCGGTTGCGGCAATATTTCGGCAGCCTATCTCAAGGCGATGGCGGGGTTTCCGATCCTAGACATCAGGTGTCTGGCCGACATCGACCCGGTGGCGGCCGAGACGCGCGCGCGGGAATTCGGCCTCCGCGCCGTCCCTCTCGACGCCCTCTTCGCAGATCCGGCGATTGAGATCGTGCTCAACCTGACCGTTCCCAAGGCGCATGTCCCGGTCGGCCTTCGCACGCTCGAGGCGGGCAAGCACCTCTATGCGGAGAAGCCTCTCGGCGTCCTGTTCGAAGAGGGACGCAGGCTCGTTGAGACCGCCGCGGCGCGGAAGCTGCGCGTCGGCTCCGCACCCGACACCTTCCTCGGTGGTTCGCACCAGACCTCGCGCCGGCTGATCGACGAGGGTGCGATCGGTCAGGCGGTGGGCGGCACGGCCTTCTTCATGTGTCCTGGCCACGAGCGCTGGCACCCCAATCCGGCTTTTTACTACGAGGCTGGCGGCGGTCCGATGCTCGACATGGGCCCATACTATATCACCGACCTCGTCAATCTGCTCGGGCCGGTGGAGAAGGTCGCCGGTTTCGCCACGGTGCCGCGCTCGACGCGGACGATCACCAGCGAGCCGCGGAAAGGGGAAGTCATCCCCGTGCATGTCCCGACCCATGTCACCGGCATGCTCTCCTTTGCCTCCGGAGCCGTCGTCCAGATCGCGATGAGCTTCGACGTCGCCGGCCACGGTCATGCGCCGCTCGAGATCTACGGTACCGAGGGAACGCTCGCCGTTCCCGACCCGAACTATTTCGGCGGCCAGATCAGGCATCTCGCCAAGGGCGGCGCCTGGACGGACGTGGCGACCGACATGCCCTATGCCGACGCCAACTATCGTTCGCTTGGTCTCACCGACATGGCGTACGCATTGCGGTCCGGACGGCCACATCGCGCCAGCGGCGAACTTGCGCTGCACGTGCTGGAAGTGATGGAAGCGATCGGCAAGGCGTCGGAGCGGAATGCGGTGGTCGCGCTGACAACGCGCACGGAGCGGCCGGCGCCGCTTTCACAATCGCTGCGGGACGGGCACATTTTCTGAGATCAACAGGGAGACATTACATGCGCGAAGCCCTCATCGTTTGGGGAGGCTGGGCCGGCCATGAGCCGGAACAAGGTGCCCACATCATCCGCGACATGCTGACGGAAGACGGATTCTCCGTCCGCCTGGCGACGGAGACGAAGGCGTTCGCCGATCCCGCGATCCACAGCCTCAGCCTGATCGTGCCGATCTACACCATGTCGAAGATCGAGAAAGAGGAGGCGAAGAACCTAGCTGCCGCCGTCGAAAGCGGCGTCGGCCTCGCCGGTTATCATGGCGGCATGGCTGACGCCTTCCGCGACAATGTCGACTATCAGTTCATGGTTGGCGGGCAATGGGTCGCCCATCCCGGCAACGTCATCGACTATCGCGTCGATATCACCCGTCCCGACGACCCCGTGATGCAGGGGCTCTCGGGGTTTCCCTATCGCTCCGAGCAATACTACATGCATGTCGACCCCTCCAACGAAGTACTGGCGACAACGACCTTCTCGGGCGAACACGCGTGGTGGATCGACGGCGCCGTCATGCCTGTGGTGTGGAAAAGGCAGCATGGCAAAGGGCGCGTCTTCTATTCTTCGCTTGGCCACGTGTCGACCGAGTTCGAGGTGCCCGAAATGCGCACCATCCTCAGGCGCGGTATGAACTGGGCTGCGCGCTGACCGACCGCGAACGACAGCATTTATCAGCGGACGAAAGAGCCGGTCATCCCGACGCGGCCGTCACACCTGGATACGCTTGGCCACCCCCGACGACGCTCCAGAGGCCCAGGCGTTTTCCTAATCCAAGCGCGCCTGGCTCTCTCGCCGGTTTGCTCTTTTTTGCCTGAGATTAGAGTTCCAGCCTACTGGATTCTGCCTGGATCGTTCGCGATGGACTTCTCGAACTCGCTGGCCATTGGAATGCTCCGGTTGAATAAGATCACCGCAACCGGGGATGATTTGAGGCGGGCTGACGGCTGATCGGGTCGCGCGCATACCATGTGTGTTGGTTCGCCGATTACGCCGCGCCGTAGTGAAACGGCACGAACACCTCGCTCGGCCGACGAGTATAGACTGCCATCGTAACGCCCTGGTTCCATGACCGCCGCTCGCTTCATTAGCTGATCCGGATTTCAAAAGCGGAAGCTGAGGACGGCAAATTTCGCCGAGGGTTGGACCTTCTATGAATTGACCTCTTACTCCGCTTCCCCGGCTGGCATTTCACTCAAGGCAGGCAAAGCAGCGCCCATCAAATTGAGGCAGGCCTCAAGCGCCGAGCGTCTCTTGACAGGTTCTCAAGCTTGGATGATTATTGGATAGTAAAATATAAAAATTGGTATCCAATACTCCGGTGAAGCACAGGTGTTTTTGTCAGAAGAACCAGAAGGACGGGTCAGGATTCTGACTTTGTGCCGCCCCGACAAGCTCAACGCCTGGCACAAGGAAATGCGCGGCGAGCTGGCCGCCGCCCTGCGGCGCGCGGAAGCCGATTCGGCAGTCGCGGCGGTATTGCTCACCGGTGCAGGCGAAAAGGCGTTCTGTGCCGGCGCCGACATCGCGGAGATCGCCGAGCATCAATCGGAGGAGAGCATCCGAACGAGTTTGCAGGAATGGCGCGATTTCTACACGGCGATCCTCGCGTTCGAAAAGCCGCTTGTCGTGGGCCTGAACGGTCTGGCCGCAGGCTCCGGGTTCCAGGTGGCACTGCTTGGAGACATGCGGATCGGGCATCCGGGGGTGCGGATGGGGCAGGTCGAGATCAATTCGGGGATCCCGAGCGTAACTGGCTCGCTCATCATGGCTCAGCGGCTCGGCGCGGCGAAGGCGCGCGAACTGGCGCTAAGCGGGCGAATGATCGAGGCTGACGAGGCGAGTCGACTGGGCCTGCTCGACAGGATCGTTCCGCCGCAGCGGGTAAGGGCGGAGGCGGTAGCATCAGCCGTCGCGCTCGGCTCGCAATCGGCGGCCGCCATCAGGCTTACTAAACAATGGTTCCGCCAGATGGAGCAGCCGCAGATCGATGCCGCATTCGATTTCGCAGAGTCCGCGCAGATCGCGGCGCTCAGAGAAGGCGATATGGCCGAGCGTACGCGGCGATTCCTTACACGCAATAGAGGAAGCAATTAGATGAATGGCGAGTGCCGGGAAGTAGTGGAAAATCCCACCAGCGTTCTGTCCGACTACTTCGCTCGGCTCGCGCTCGAGGATGTGCCCGCCGATGTGATCGCGGAGGCCAAGCGCTTCATACTCGATCTCATCGCCTGTGTCGCGGCAGCCGCAAATACGGAAATCGGGCCGCTTAGCATCGAGCTTGCCGGGATGCTGGGCCTGGGCGAGCAAGCCAGCGTGGCCGGCAGTGATAGGCGTTTCACAGTTGCGGCCGCAGCTTACGCTAACGGCCGCATGGGCAATTGCATGGACTTCGAGGAGGCATATCCCTCAGGCGTGCATTTCGGCTGCGGCGCCTTTGCGGCTGCGCTCGCCATAGCGGAGGCACGCAAGCTTTCGGGGCGCGAATTTCTGCTTGCCGCGATCGCGGGTTATGAACTTGGCGGCCGGGTCTCAGAGGCGAGCGGCACCTATCTGAGGGTTGAGAACGGTCGAGTGGTCGGCCTGCCGGATGTTTGGGGCATTTCCACCTGTGTAGTCTTTGCCGCCGCCGGAGCCGCTGCCAAGGCTCTGCGCTTCGATGCGCCGGCGATGGCCCAGGCTTTTGGCGTTGCCGGCTCCAACACCCCGGTGCCCATCGGCGCAAAATGGGCGGTGGAGGTGAAACTGCCCAATACAAAATATTGCGACACCGGCTGGTGTACGCTTGCCGGCGTTTTTGGTGCGCTCTCGGCCGAAGCCGGATCGACCGCCGTGCCGACGCTCATGGATGGAGAGCGCGGGCTTTTCCGTATGGCCGGCATCGAAAAGGCTGATACCTATGCGCTTGCCGGTCGGTTGGGCGAACGCTGGCTTTTGCGTGACATCATGTACAAGCCGTGGCCTTGCTGCCGGTGGATGCACTATCCGCTGACCGCGCTGGAGGAATTGCTGGAGCGGCACCGGTTTGAACCGGAGGATATCCAGGAAATCGTGGTGGAGACCAATCCATGCGCGATGTCGGAGCGCTTCCTTAACCCCGACCCCGACAATTTCGTCAGCAAACAGTTCAGCTATCCGCATGCCGTGGTGATGCGGATTCTGAATGTGCCATCCGGCGCACAATGGCTTTCAGAGGATATCGGCCGCGATCCGCTCGTCCGGCGGCTGCGCAATTGCGTGAAGGTGACTGAGCACGAGCGCGCGTCGGCTTTCTTGCGTGAAATGGAAGAAACGCAAGATCGCGTGGTGCGGCACATGCCGAGCGCGGTGAGCATTCGCACCAGCAACGGATCCTTCCGCGCGGAAAGCGACCATGCGTGGGGCGATCCTTGGCATGAGCATACGCGATGGGGTGACGAGGAGATGGCGCGCAAGGTCGCATCCTTGATGCCGCGTGCCGACGTTTCAGACCTGTTGCACAGGATCGCCACGCTCGAGTCGCAGTCAGACGTGGACTTCATAGCGAGGGCGTTGCGCACGGCCGTCAGCGGCCGAACACGCCGGCAAACAGCCGCGTGACCATCGATAGAAGCCAAATGGAGGAAAGGGCAGGTACCATGACGATTTCTTTGCGTTCTAAGGCGTCGATATCGCGGCGCTCGTTCATCGGCGCGGCGGGTGTGACGCTTGCTGCTCCGTTCGTCCTCGGCTCGCGCAGCGCCCTGGCAAAGGATGGTCCAGTGGTGCTCGCGACCTGGGGCGGGCTCGTTGCCAAGGCGGTCAAGGAATCCTGGGCCGATCCGTTCACGAAGGAGACGGGTATTTCCGTCGTCGTTGCGGAGGGGCCCGATCTTGCCAAGGTGAAGGCGCAGATCCAGACAGGGAACATCGAATGGGACGTCCTCGATCTTCCTGGCTCAATGGCCATGTCCGGGGCCAAACTGGGTTTTTGGGAGCCGATTGACACCAATATCGTAGACACTTCCAACCTGGTGCTTCCAAGTTCGTCGCCCGATCTCGTACGAATGTATACCTATGCCGGTGGCGTCGGCTGGGACAGCAAGCGCAACCCCGCCGGGACCCATCCCAGCAACGTGGCGGAATATTTCGACGTGAAGCGGTTTCCTGGCTCGCGCACGCTGCGCGCGCGTGTCAGCGAGACACTGGAGATGGCCTTGGTCGGGTCGGGCGTGCCGGCCGACAAGCTGTATCCGCTTGACGTGGAGCGCGGGTTTAAGGCGCTCGACGAGATAAAGCCGCATATACGCAATTGGGTGAGCGAAACGGCGCAGATGACGGCCCTGCTGCAGAATGGGGAAGTCGACTTCAGCTATGTGTATACGAGCCGGGTCCGCGCGGCCCAGGAAGCCGGCATCCCGATGGAAATGTCCATGAGCCAATGCGTCATCGGGTCTATCTATTATGGCGTGGTGAAGAACAGCCCGAGACGGGAAGCTGCGATGAAATTCATCAATTTCGCAGCGAAGCCTGCCCAGATGGCTGCATTCTGTGCTGCGACTACCGGCATCCCGAACGTCAGGGGTGCGCGCGAGCTCATGAACGAGTCGGTCCAGAAATGGGTGCCGGATCTTGCCGATCCGAAGCATATCGTCGTCAGCGACGCCTATTGGTCGGATCACTATGAGAAACTGAACGGCCGCTTCAAGGAATGGCTGCTGACCTGACGATAGCAGAGATGAGGGCCACGTCGCAGAAAGGCCTCCCTCGTCCCGTCAGCATATGGTCCCGGTTTCGCGCAGCGTTTTCAGATCGACCGTGCTGGATCGACGCGAAGAGTTGCCACCGGAATCCCGCGAAGTGTGGAATATCGTATGAGCAAGGGTGATTTGCCACAAGGGACTGAGGCGCGCGCCGCCATGCTGCTCGCCCGGGAAGGCGGCACCGGCGGCCTGCCAGGTCTCGCCTTTGTTCCACGCCGCTATCGTCCGACCGCCATTGCCGGCCTCCTCACGCCGGGAATTGCCGTGATGACGGTCGGATTCCTGACCCCGCTTGCCATTGCCTTGTGGACGAGCTTGCACGGGGCGGGGGGCTGGTCGATCGATGCTTACATGGCGCTCGCCGGCAGCACCCTTTTCTGGCGAGTCATGAGCGGAACCTTCCAGATCGCGTTGCTCTCCAGCATCGCCGCCCTTCTGCTCGGTTATCCGCTAGCGCTGCATATGTCGCAACGCAGCCCCAAGGTGCGGCGCGTGCTGATGATGCTCGTGCTGATCCCGTTCTGGACCAGCATCCTTGTCAAAAGCTACGCCTTTATCGTTCTGTTCGGGCGCGAAGGCCTGCTGAACCAAGCGCTCCGGGCGTGGTACTTTCCTTTCGGGCCGCTCGACCTGATGTTCAACCGCACGGGCGTAGGGATCGCCATGGCGCATCAGGTGATCCCGTTTGTAGTATTCCCGCTCCTGACGAGCATGCTGCAGGTCGACCGGAACGTCTATCGCGCCGCCGAGATCATGGGCGCTTCGCCTTATACCATATTCTGGCGAGTGACATTGCCGCTCACGTTGCCGGGAGCGGCAGCAGCTTTTCTCATTGCGTTCACGCTTGGGCTAGGGGCGTATATCACGCCGGCGCTTCTGGGTGGCCGCCGGGACCTGATGATCGCCAATCTGATCGACTTCCGTCTGCGCGAGACTCTGGATTGGCCTGCGGCATCGGCCATCGCGATCACGCTGACTGGGCTTGTTTGTGCACTGATAGCACTGGCGCGTCGCGTCAGCCGTCCACAGCATTAAGGACGAACCGATGGCTACCAGAAGCAAATTCGCGCCGTTGCGTCCGCTCAACCTGCTGGCTGGGCTTATCTACTGCTTCCTCCTTTTGCCGACGCTGATCGTGATCCCGATCTCCTTCGACGGGAGCGGGGTTATCAGCTTTCCGCCGCTACAGCCTTCTCTGAAGCTCTATCGGGAATTCCTGCTCGACCCTTCTTGGATGATAGCGGCCCTGCACAGCTTGATAGTCGCAGTGTGCAGCTTGGCCATTGCGCTTTCGATCGGTGTGCCGGCGGCCTTCGCGCTGGGTCGCCGTGTATTCCGTGGCAGGAGCGCGCTGAGCGGCCTGTTCATCGGTCCGCTCGTACTGCCGACTGTCGTCATTGCGCTCGGCACTTACCTGTTCTTTTCCTACCTGCACCTGACGGGCACGATCCCAGGGCTGGTGCTGGCCCACGCCGCCTTCATCACGCCCTTCGTTTTCGTGACGGTTAGCGCGGGGCTCCGTCAGGTCGATCCGCTCGCCGAGACGGCTGCTGCGCTGATGGGCGCCGGCTGGTTCACCATCTTCTTCAGGGTAGCGCTGCCGCAGCTGTGGCATTCGGTGATTTCTGCGGCGCTGCTCGCCTTCCTCATGTCTTTCGACGAAGTGGTGATCGCCTGGTTCATCACCGACGCGACCACCGTGACGCTGCCTGTCAAGATGTACAGCTCGATCCAATGGGAGGTCTCGCCTGTTCTGGCCGCGATCTCGACGCTGCTCACTGCGGTGTCGCTGCTGATCTGTATCGTCACGTACCGGATCCAATCGGCTGAGCCCCCTTCGACTTGAAATCATCATGGCTTCTGGAGAGCACCATATGCAGATCGCCTTGCCAGGCACTCCTCTGTCCGACCGCACGGTTCGCGACCTTCTCGACGAGCGGGCGCGCGACCATCCGGACCACATACTGTGCCGCTTCGAGGACCGGGCATACTCGATACGCGAACTGACGGAGCGTGCCGATCGCCTGGCGCATGGCCTTCTTCACGCTGGCATCGTCAAGGGCGATCGGGTGTTGGTGATGCTGCCCCAACACGTCGATCACGTGATCACCATCTTCGCGCTGCTACGGGCCGGCATCGTATGGGTTCCGGTCAATGTGCACAGCAAGGGCGAAGCGCTGGCCTTCATTGCCGAACATGCACAGCCGGTCGCCGCGATCGTGGATGAAGCCTATCGTGACGCTTTCGAACCGGTGCTTGCAATCCAAGGCATACGCACCCTCATATGGCGTGGCCGTGCCGGGGACCCGCTCGCCTTCGAGGTGCTGGCGCGCTGCAGCGCCACAGACGCGCTGCCGCCCGGGCCAGGTCCAGACGACATCGTTTGCCTGAGTTACAGTTCCGGCACGACGGGAGAACCCAAGGGATCGCTGGTCACGGATAGGGGCCTGCGCACGGGGGCGCAGACCTGCATCCATGTCGCCGGCATGGCTCGCGGCGACGTGATGTTGCTTTGGGAGCCTCTCCACCATCTGGCCGGGGGCCAGGTGCCGCTCATCGCGCTGCTCACGCTCTCCACATTCGCTCTGGTGCCGCGTTTCAGCGCCTCCCGCTTCTGGGTACAGGCGAAACGGTATGGGGTGACCCATGTGCACTACCTGGGAGGCGTTCTGCCAATCCTGCTCAAGCAGCCTGTGGGGCCGGCGGACCGGGATCACAATGTGCGCATCGCCTGGGGCGGAGGCTGTCCGATTCAGGTGTGGAGGATGTTTGAAGAACGCTTCGGCGTAGCCATCCGTGAAGGCTATGGCCTGACCGAGATCACGAGCTTTGTCACGGCCAACCGCTTGGGCAGGACGGGCTCGATCGGCCGCGCAATTCCGCCCTTCGAGGTTTGCATCTTGGACGACGACCGCAGACCGATGCGTGACGGCGAGCCCGGTGAGATCGTGGTTAAACCTCAGGTGCCGGGACTCGCTTCCAAGGGCTATTTCCGTAATGCAGAAGCGACCGCGAACATGCAGCGAGACGGGTGGTTTCACACCGGCGATCTCGGTTATCGCGATGAGGACGGCTATTTTTATTTCATTGGCCGCAAGAAGGATAGCGTGCGCCGGCGTGGCGAGAACGTCTCGGCGTGGGAGGTAGAGCGCGTTATCAATCAGCATCCTGCCGTGGAGGAGTCGGCGCTCGTCGGAGTTCCAAGCGAATTGGGAGAAGACGATCTGAAGGTCATCCTGCGCCTTGTGAAAGGCGCTACGCTTCTGCCGCTCGACCTGATCCGTTGGTGCGAGGAACGGATGCCGTATTTCCAGGTTCCACGCTACGTCGCCTTTGTGGACGATTTTCCACGCACGCCTACCCAGCGCATCAAGAAGCCGGACCTGCCGCGGACCACCGAGGATTGCTGGGATCTCGAGGCTTCCGGCTATGTCCTGAGCCGAGGCGGAGGAACATCCGAACGCGAGGCTGCCAATGGCTGACAGGGCGGGGAGCGGAACGCCTATTTCGTTCCGTGGTATCGAAAAGCGCTTCGGTGGAGTCTCGGCGCTGTCTCCGGTCACGCTCGATATCGAACCGGGGGAATTCCTGACGCTGCTGGGGCCCTCGGGCTCAGGGAAGACGACGTTGCTCAACATCGTCGCCGGGCTGGTCGAGCCCAGCGCGGGCCAGTTGTGGTTCGGCGAACAAGAGGTCACCGATCTGCCGGCGCGGGAACGCGGCGTCGGCATGGTCTTTCAGAACTACGCCCTGATGCCGCATTTGAGCGTGTTCGAGAATATTGCCTTCCCTCTCCGCGTCCGCAAGATTTCGAGGGCCGATATCGCTGTCCGCGTGAAGGAGGTTTTGCAATTGGTCGGCATGCTTTCGCTTGCCGATCGGCGCCCTAGGCAGCTTTCAGGAGGCCAGCAGCAACGGGTCTCGATTGCGCGCTGTCTGGTCTACAAGCCTTCAATTGTGTTGATGGACGAGCCGCTTGGCGCCCTTGATAAGAAGCTGCGTATGCAGCTTCAGCTCGAGATCAAGCGCCTGCACGAGCAGCTTGGCTTCACTGCGCTCTATGTCACGCACGACCAGGACGAGGCCATGTCGATGTCGGACCGTATCTGTCTGATGGATGGCGGCCGGACTGTGCAGATATCGGAACCGACGGAGCTCTATTTCCGGCCGCAGTCTTCCTTCGCGGCGGGTTTCCTGGGCGAGGCCAATCTTTTCGAAGCAACGCTTGTGCAGCAGAATGGGCATGCTTTTCTGGAGGGAGCCGGTGGATTGCGCCTTGGGCCTGCTCCGGAAGGGGCGCGACCGGGCAGCCGGCGGACAGCTCTGCTGCGTCCGGAGAATGTGCGCGTGCTGGCCACGGATGAAAGCGCTGAAAACGAGGCGATAGGACAAGTCAGCGAGGTAGCTTTCTTCGGTGGGGACACCCGCCTGACGGTGACGCTACCCTCCGGAATGAGCCTCGTCATACGCGGCAGCACCGGCCATGGTCTGGTGAAGAGCGGACGCGGTGAAACCCTGCGGATAGGCTGGTGTGATTCAGCGGTGACGGCTCTGCCGGAACAGTCAGCATGAGAGACGTTCTCGTTACCGATCCGGATATTCCTGAAGCGCGCCGTTGCACCCAGGCCACTGAATTCTGGCAATTGCTGTTCTCCAGCCTCAATCTGACAGTCTATCGTGAAACGGGCGAGGACGGCTTGCGAAAGCTTTGGCAGGGAATGCTTGGCCCTCGCCATCAGGGGCAATTCTTGGAAGGATTGGCCAAGCTCGGCATCGATCCCGATGGCCCGCCGGCGGTCGTCGCCGGTAAGTATCACTATCTTTCCAACCTTATCGGCGGACTGCGCATGCAGTACGTGGAAGAGTCCCCCGCAAAGGTCTGGAACCGCAACATGGGCCCGATGTGGGCGTTTCCCGGTCTTGCGATGCTCGCTATCCCAACGACGCTGCGTCGCGAGATCATGGCAATCTGGCATCCGAACGACGGGCCCTTGCTCGGCTCCGACCGGCTGGCGTGGGTAATCACCAAGACGATGACGGAGGGGCACCCATACGATGAGGGCTATTTCTGCGAATATCCCCACCGGATAGGTCCTTCCGAGAGGGTGCGCTACGAAGTAGCCGTCCGCACGCCGGAATGCGACGAGGCAGCGCAGCCCAGACTTGATCCGGTGCTATGGCCACAGGCCAGGCTGCTCAAGGCGCGCAAGCGGTATGTCGGCGGTTATGTTCGTGCGGTCATGGATTCCTTGCTTGATCGTTACGGGGAGCGAACCGCGAGCTACATGCTGGAACAGGCACTGATCGGCCTCGCCATCCAATTCACGCCGCAGCTGCTACGCTCTCATGGCATCGATGGGAGTGATGCCGAGGCATTCGTCACGTTCATGACATCGTTGCTTCGGGCCTGCGATCAGGACCATGAATTGCAAGTGATTGACCGGCTAAACTTCCGCATCCTGGTTCCAGGAGATATCGCGCCTTATGCTGCGCCGGCGGGGGAGCGTTTGCGTACAGTGCATTTCCGCTTCTTCGAGGCAGCGGCCAGAATGGTCAACGGCCATTTGGCAGTGACTCGCCGGGCCGTCGACCGCGACACTCCTCTGGAAATTTGGAATGTAAACGATACCGGCAAGTGGCTGTGGTGAATACAGGTGGCCCAACGGATATGTCTTTAGAAAAAAGACCAGAAAAGAAAAAGGCGCAAGTGAAACGACCAGCGGTCGGCCCCGGAGCGCAGACGCGCTCGGCCGGCCGGGCAGCCGCCCCGGAAGGCGAGGCGCCAGATGAACGTCTGTTTATTGCTTCTCTAGAGAAGGGGCTGAAGGTACTGGAGACCTTCCCCGACATGACCAGCGAGTTGGGACTGCAGGAACTCGCTGCCGCTACGGGATTGGGCAAGAGCGCCGTCCAGCGCTTAGTCTATACCCTCCATCATTTGCGGTATTTGCGGCGGGATCCGGCCACGCGGAAGTACCGGCTTTCTTCGAAGGTGTTCTTGCGCGGATATACGCTCGCCCGCGCTTCGGATCTCGTGCAGGAGGCCCATGGCCAATTGGTGCGGATCAACCGCGAGTGCGGCGATACTTGCGTGCTGGCGATCCTGGAAGGCCCCGAGATCGTGATTTTGTCGTCCGTCCACGGACGGCATATCGATTCACTCAACGTCGCAGTTGGTATGCGCTTTCCCGCCACCACCGCTTCCTCCGGGCTTGTCCTACTCGCATGGTTGCCACCTGAAGAGACCAAATTGATCCTGAATGAGGCGGCCAAGACACTCAACGACGGTGCTCTACGCCATTGGATCGACGATCTTGCGGCTGAATTCGTCACTATCCGTGCACAAGGCTTCTGCATCACCGAAGACAAAATCGCGGCCGGTCACCTCTCAATCTCTGTTCCGGTGTTCGATGCGTCGGGATATCCAGTCGCCGCTGTGAACGTATCGACCCTCAAACATCTCTATTCATCGCCGGAGGCTCGACGCGCTCTTGCTGAACTTGTGATCGGTGCCGGCAAGCTTGTCTCTGCGCGGCTGGGTTACGCTTCAAATGCCGATGATCGGGCTTTTGGACACGACTGAGCGATTGGCTGACGCTTCATCTCGCCTACCTAGGGCGGATGAATGCGCCGTTCCCGAGGGCCAGCTGTTGATTTCCGGTGAGAGCTGACCCGGGATTTTCGCCGGGAAGTGACCCGCCTTCATGTATGGTTTGGGTTTCAGGTTTTGGTCAAGGTGGGTGCTTTCTCCTTCTTTGCGGCAATGGTCTGGGCT